>Ga0136846_1207747_pt1 | contig 12043 bp, 13 predicted proteins | sample HopSoiMetagenom2_FD_96841 | JGI IMG/M metagenome (GOLD analysis project Ga0136846, IMG submission 96841) | Grasslands soil microbial communities from Hopland, California, USA - 2 Assembly 2016 (version 4) | ecosystem: Environmental > Terrestrial > Soil > Grasslands | place: USA: Hopland...
ATGGGGATCAGGCCGTAATTGATCCAATTGGGGAGCGGAACGGATGCGGTACTCATCAAGGCCTCACGCGGCAATTCCGGCCATCATCAGGCCGAGTGTCTGTTCACCGGCGTCAGCCGTTTTTTCGCCGACGACATGGCCGGCGAACATGACGAGGATGCGGTCCGAAAGCGCGCGGATTTCATCCAGCTCCACCGAGACCAGCAGGATCGCCTTGCCGGCGTCGCGCATCTCGATGATGCGGCGATGGATGAATTCGATGGCGCCGATATCGACGCCGCGCGTCGGCTGGCCGATCAAGAGGGCCTTCGGGTCGCGCTCGATCTCACGGGCGACGACGATCTTCTGCTGGTTGCCGCCGGAGAAATTGGCGGTCTTCAGCCGGGCGTTCGGCGGGCGGATGTCGTATTTCTCGATCTTCTCGATCGCATCCTTGCGCATGGCGTCGAGATCGAGCATGCCGGCCCTGCCATATTTGGCGTCGCGGTGATAGCCGAGCATCGAATTCTCATATTCCTCGAATTTGAGGACGAGACCCATGTGATGGCGGTCTTCCGGGATATGGGCAAGGCCGAGGGCGCGCAAAGCTGCCGGATCGGCGGTCCCGATCGGCTTGCCGTGCAGACAGATCTCGCCCGATGCCGGCTTGCGGATGCCGGCGATCGCTTCCAGCAGCTCGGACTGGCCGTTGCCGGCGACGCCGGCGATGCCGACGATCTCGCCGGCGCGCACGTCGAAGGAGACATTGTCGACCATGGTGACGCCGCGACCGTCCTTGACGGTGAGATTGCGCACCGAAAGCAGGACATCGCCGGGATGGGCGGTGCCCTTTTCGACGCGCAGCAGCACGCGGCGGCCGACCATCAGCTCGGCCAGTTCCTCGACGGTGGTCTCAGCGGTCTTGCGGGTGGCGACCATCTCGCCGCGGCGCATGACCGATACCGTATCGGTGATCGCCATGATCTCGCGCAGCTTGTGGGTAATGAGAAGGATCGTCTTGCCCTGGTCGCGCAGCACGCGCAAAATCCGGAACAGATTGTCGGCCTCGGCGGGCGTCAACACGCCTGTGGGTTCGTCGAGGATCAGGATTTCGGCGCCGCGATACATGGCCTTCAGAATCTCGACGCGCTGTTGCTGGCCGACGGGAAGCTCCTCGATCAGCGCGTCGGGATCGACGTCCAGACCATAATCCGTTTCCAGCCGCCGGAGCTCGGTACGCGCGGCGGCAACACCCCTGGCCAGGAGCGCGCCGCCCTCGGCGCCAAGCATGACGTTTTCCAGCACGGAGAAATTATCGACCAGCATGAAATGCTGGTGCACCATGCCGATGCCGGCGGCGATGGCCGCCTGGCTGTCTCGGATGGTGATGGGATTGCCGTTGACGCGGATCTCACCGCTATCGGCATGATAGAAGCCGTAGATGATCGACATCAGAGTCGATTTCCCGGCACCGTTCTCGCCGATGATCCCGTGGATCGACCCTTTGGAAACGGTCAGATTGATGTCTTTATTGGCATGGACGGCACCGAACTTCTTGTCGATGCCCACAAGTTCGATGGCAGGCAATTGGCTCACTACACGGCTCCAGAAATCAGAATTCCGGATAAGAAAAGGGCGTATGACGTTTTGATGCCGTCATACGCCCTAATTTCATATCAGCTCTTCGGGCAGGCGTTGTCGGTGGTGTAGTCGTGCACCTTGACCGTGCCGGCAATGATGTCGGCGGTCGCCTTGTCGACGGCGGCCTTGATTTCCGGCGTGACGAGCGGCTTGTTGTTGTCGTCCATGGCAGCGCCGACGCCCTCTTCCTTGAGGCCGAGTTCCATCGTGCCGGGCGTGAACTTGCCGGCCTTGGCGTCGGTGAAGGCGTTATAGACCGCGAGGTCGACGCGCTTGACGACGGAGGTCAGAACCGAACCCGGATGCAGGTAGTTCTGGTTGCTGTCGACGCCGACGGAAAGCTTCTTGTTGTCGGCAGCCGTCTGTAGCACGCCGAGGCCGGTGGCGCCGGCAGCCGCGTAGATCACGTCCGCGCCCTGGTCGATCTGGTTCTTGGTGAGCTCGCCGCCGCGAACCGGGTCGTTCCAGGCAGCACCGGTCGTGCCGGCCATGTTCTGGAAGACTTCGATCTTCGGATTGGCTGCACGGGCGCCCAGCTCGTAGCCACATTCGAACTTGCGGATCAGCGGAATGTCCATGCCGCCAACGAAGCCGATCTTGCCGGTCTTCGACGACATGGCAGCCATGACGCCGGCAAGGTAGGAGCCCTCATTTTCCTTGAACTTGACGGAACGGACGTTCGGCAGATCGAGACTGTCGTCGATCAGAACGAATTCGGTCTTCGGATATTCGGCGGCAACCTTCTGGAGAGCGGACGTCCAGGCGAAGGAAACGGCGATAACAGGGTTGAAACCCTTGCTGGCGAAGTTGCGCAGCGCCTGTTCGCCCTGGGTGTCGCCGGTCGGTTCGAAGTCGCGATAGGCGATGCCGGTTTCCTTCTTGAACTTTTCGGCGCCGTTATAGGCCGCCTCGTTGAAGGACTTGTCGAACTTGCCGCCGGTACCATAGACGATTGCCGGCTTGATATCGGCCGCAAGCGCCGTTGCCGACATGGCAGCCAAGGCGAAAAGGGTCAAAAGGGATTTTTTCATGAGTTGCAGCCCTGTTGTTTCTATCTTGTTGGGTCCTCCCGCAAGCCCGTTGACCGGACATGTCTGCGGAACCGCCGGCCTCCCCCGAGGCCAAGCTGGCGGGCATCCTTGCATGGCTGCACGAAAAATTCACCAGAAATTTTTCAGTTGGTAAAGATTTGTGGGAATTGCCAAAAACCCGCTCAAAGGGGCTGATTTTTGAACAATTTCGCCTTCGAACTGCGATTTTATTAGCCAACAAAGCAGCGATCGAAGGCAATAACCGCCCTGCCGACCCTCCTCCGGATGCCGTCAAATTGCATAGCCGGCACAGTTTTTGAAGGTAGCCGCCGACGGCCCTAGGCGCTGAAACGGCCCGCAACCGGATGCTTCTTGTAGGCGACCATCCACAGAAGCAGCGAGAGCACCAGGAAGACCGCGAAAGCCGGCTGGAACAGCAGCCACTGCATCGCCAGATCATAAAAACGCGGATGAATATAGTAGGCGATCAACGACTGAAGGTTGGCAAGCGAGGACGGACTGACATCTTTCCAGGCATCCCCCATCGGTGTCATGACCACGGCGGAGGCCGCGACCGACTGAATGGAATCGATGGTGCCGGCAACCACGGCAACGACCAGCGCGACAAGGCTGGCAAAACGCAACAGGAAACGCATGAACTCCTCCCGATACTCAACCAATGTCGGCCATTCATCACTGGTCGATCGTATTCTTTTCCGTCCTTTTCTTTAAATAAGTTGCGCGCGAAACAAGTGCAATGGAGGAGAAGCGCATAGTTTTCTGCACAGAAGTCAAAAAACTGTCAGATTTGGGTTGATCCCAGAAAATTCATCGGTATATATCGCGCCGTTCCCACAATAGCTCCTTCATCGGATGCGAAAGTGCAGATGGACAGGTGGCCGAGTGGTTTAAGGCGCACGCCTGGAACGCGTGTGTGCGTGAAAGCGTACCGTGGGTTCGAATCCCACCTTGTCCGCCATCCCCGCCGATTGCACGATATTCTGCGCGGCAGCGCGATGACACTCCGATCACCGCATGGCCATCACATGGCAGTCTACGATAGACAGTCCAGCATCCACTGGACACCGAACCGATCAGTGAGTTTACCGTAATAACTCCCCCACGGCTGCACTGCGAGATGCGTGGTGATCTTGCCGCCATCGGCAAGCGCCGTGAATAATCTGTCTGTAGAGGCGCGGTCGTCCATGATGAGCATGTGAGCGGAGCCTCGCATCGGCTCGGCATCGTGATTGTCCGAGGCGAAGAACAGAAGACCAGGTCCCTCGAAGCGGGCGTGCATGACTTTGCCGCGCATGCCTTCGCTGGCGAGCGGCACTCCGTGGTCGCCATGACGCATGAGCGCCGTGACCCGACCAAGACCACATTTGGTATAGAAGTCGAGCGCTGCTTCACACCGGGTCGTGAAAAAGAGATAGTTGGCAAGCTGCATGGCATGACCTCCAATAAGCTACCAGACCGCGAAATCTTCGCGTCTCGCAGTCCAGAGCAACGCGCGTTCTGACGAACGTTGCTCTAGTTCTTTGTTGTCGCATCGATTTTGCGAAAGCCGTTTTCCACTTTTGCGCACGATGCTCTGGCCTTGAGGAATTTAGCGACGCGAAACGCTACAGGGCGACACTGGCGCCCACTATGGCCTCGACCAAGCTAGCATTGTCGTAGCTGCGGCCGGCGATGCCCCAAGCTCCTTCGGGAGCGTAGACGATGTTCGACCAGATATGTTCACGCTTCAGCCGTCCTCCGGCTGCCTTTTCGACGATATCCGTTGCCTTCTCAATGAAAGCGCTTTTCGCCTCAGGCGTCGCCAGCGCGATCTCGGGGAGCTTGAGTTCGACAAAAGCTGCCGCCGCCACCTTGCCACCGGCAAGTATATGTTCCCTGGGCAAAACGTTGATGGAGCCGACGATGTTGGCCGTCATGAAGGCATTCCCGGTCAGACCCGAAATTTCGAGAAGCGCGTCTGTCAGCCCGGAAAAGGCCTCGGCCTGGGCCTGTGGTGATAGCAGCCCTTCGGGCACGGTGAGTGTAATGGGCATGGGATTCTCCTCGTTTGAACGGGAACGGCATCTGATATATACCGAACACTCTCTATCCATAAACGTTGATCACTCTCTATGCAAGAGATAAAGAGTGATCACTCTTAATGAGGACGGCCATGCGTTACAGCCCGGAGCATAAACAGGAGACCAAATCCAAGATCGTGGCGGCGGCGGGCCGGGTTTTCCGGGAGGAGGGCTATGGCGGCGGCGGTATCGAAGCATTGACCAAGGCTGCTGGCGTCACCAACGGCGCCTTCTATGGGCACTTTAAATCCAAGAGCGAAGCCTTCCGCATCGCCGTGCTGTCGGGCTTGGAAGAGTTGCGGCAAGGAATTGCAGCGCTCAAAGGCAGCGACCAGACGAACTGGCTGACGACCTTCGTGGGTTTCTATCTTGGTTACAAACGGACCTGCGATCTCGGCGAAAGCTGTGCCTTGCCGAGCCTGTCCACCGATGTGATGCGCGCCGATGACGATACGCGCGCTGCTTATACGGCGGAGTTGATGCGCCTCGTCGACGAGGTCGCCGCAGGTTTGCCGGACAATGATGCCCCAGGCACGCCAGTCGGTTCGCAAGAAGATCAGGCGATCGTGCTGCTCGCCATGCTGAGCGGAGGCGTTACACTTGCCCGAGCCGTATCGGACCGGGAGTTGTCGGACCGCATCGCCCGCCTCGTAGCGCAGGCAGCGTTACGCTTGACCGGTCAGAAAGCGTTGGACAGCGCGCATTCGAGTTCTGCCGATCATTAAAGTTGTGCGGCGTTAGAGGGCTATAGCGTACATATAGTGCTCATCTTCGCCGGGCGTGGCCCGCCATCTCTACAAATTTTTATTTACTCCCTGACATGAAGGATAGTGGCCGCTCCCAAGGCAGGCTCTCAAAAACAGAGCGCAGCACCCGCGTCGGCCTCAGCCGATTCGCCATCCGCCATTGACCGGAATGACCGCCCCGGTGACGAAAGATCCCGCCGGCGACACGAGCCAGAGCACGGTCCCGGCAATGTCGGCCGGTGTGCCCGGCCGTCCCATCGGTGTCTCCGCGACGATTGAGGCGATGCGTTCTTCCGGCCAGGCGCCGGTGAAACCGGTGTCCGCGACGAAGCCCGGCGCAATGACGTTTGCAGTGATCCCACGCGGCGCCAGTTCGCGTGCCAACGCATAGGTCAGTCCGTGCAAGCCGGACTTCGCTGCCGCATAAGCAAGGCTGCCGGGCCTGCTGCCGCCGGTCTGCGCACCGATCGAACTAATATTGATGACGCGACCGCCGGGACTTGCAAGCAAGGGGGCCGCCGCCTTCGCCATCAGAAAGCTGCCCTTGAGGTTGGCGTCGATGACGGCATCCCAGTTCGCCTCAGCTTCCTCAGCCGGTGTCGCAAGACTGACGCCGCGAACGAAACCCGCCGCATTCACAAGAACGTCTATACGGCCGAGATCGGACAGCGCGGCTTGCACTTCGTTGCGACGCCCCACGTCCGCCCGCTGCCATGAACACGCCGGGCCGAGCTTTTCCGCAGCATTGCGGAGGCGATCCTCGTTTCGGCCGATCAGGACGATATCGTAACCTGTCCGCGCCAGCGCTTCCGCGATACCAAAACCGATGCCGCTGGCTCCGCCCGTTATGATCGCGATCTTTCTGTCTTTCATCATCTTCAATCCCATGCTCAGAACGAAGTCCCCATCAGGATGAGCGTGGGGTCGCGATATGTCCAATACCGTTGATCTGCCCGTGCGATATGTTAGATGTATCGCATGCTTAGCCTGCGTCAGTTTCAGCAGTTTCTTGCCGTTGCCGAAACCATGAGTTTCCGGCGGGCGGCGGAGCGCCTCAACATGGCGCAGCCGCCGCTGACCGCGGCGATCCGGCACATGGAGGAGACGATTGGCGTTCGGCTATTCGAGCGCACGAACCGGATCACCTGCCTGACGGCGGCGGGCGAGGTTTTACGCGAGGAAGCCCACAGAGCAATCGCCCAGGCCGAACGCGCCGTGGCTCTTACGCGGCGCGCGGGGGCGGGAGAGACCGGATCGCTCCGGATCGGGTTTGTCGCCAGCGCGGTGAGGCAGCTGTTGCCGATCCTCGTCACCGCTTTCCGGGAACAGCACCCCGCCGTTACGCTGGAGCTTGAGGAGGCCCCGACGGCCCGGCAGATTGCCGCGCTTTTAGACGATCGCATGGATGTCGGGATCGTCGCCCTCCCGCTTCCTTCCGGTGTCGAGCATCGGATCGCGGTGCAGACGATGGCGAAGAGCCAGCTGGTTGTGGCCATTCCCGTTTACCATCCACTGGCCAGGGCGGCCGACACCCCGCTTGCTTTGGCCGCGCTTGCCGATCAGCCATGGATACTCTTTCCCGCCGACGAAGGCCCCGGCCTTCATTCGACAATTCTGCGTGCCTGCGCGGAGGCTGGCTTTACACCACGGGTCGCCCAGCGCGCCGTCCAGATGGAAACCATTATAGGCCTCGTGGCGGCAGGTCTCGGGGTCGCCCTGGTCCCCAGCCTGTTTAACGATATGCCTCGCGAAGGGGTGGTCTTTCGGGAACTGATCGGAACCGGCGCCCCCGTCCCCTATGAAACCGCGCTTGCCTGGCGGAAAGGCAATAATCTTCCCGCCCTGAAGGCCTTTATCCGGACGGACTCCGCGGATTCTATCGAAAAGTAAAGACTGGAGGTCGGCTAGTGTTCAATCCTCGTCCGGGACAGGCACCTTGAGAATGAGCGCCTGGTCGGCGGTGATCGCCTTGCCATCATCCGTTCGGACATCAAGGCGGATCGGCCGGCCGGTGTCGCGTTCGACAAGCTTTGAATGCGGCTCGCCCGGCTCGAACAGATAGCGCTCTCCCCATTGCCGCAGCGCCACCATGACCGGGAAGAGATCGCGGCCCATGTCGGTCAGGCGATATTCCTGATGCGCGCCGCCATTGGCGGCCGGCACAGATGCGAGAATGCCGCGCTCGACCAGCGTGCGCAGCCGCTGGGCCAGGATGTTCTTGGCGATGCCGAGGCTCTTCTGGAATTCGCCGAAGCGCGTCAGCCCGTCGAAGGCGTCACGGACGATGAGCAGCGACCACCAGTCGCCGATCACATCCAGCGATCGCGCGCTCGGGCAATAATTTCCGCTTAGGCTCTTGCGGGCGACCATGCGTCTTCCTTCGACTGATAGGGGTTGCATTATAAAACCGATCCGCTATTGATCAAATGGTTTCATTATAAAACCAAATCAATGGAGGAGCCGAGATGCGATCCGATGATGATGTGGCGCTGGACACCGAATTTGCCAACAGAAAGATAGTCTCCGACCGGACTGAACAGAGGACGTCCAGTCCCGGCGAGCCGCGCAAGGAACCGCCGCTGTCGCGCGCGCTGATGCTGCTCTTTGCGGTGGCGAGCGGGCTGGCGGTCGCCAATGCCTATTTCGCCCATCCGATGCTCGACGTGATGGCCGACGATCTCGGCCTGTCGCGCGCCCAAGCCGGACTGATCGTCGGGGCGACCCAGGTCGGCTATGGATTGGGGCTGATCCTGCTGGTTCCGATCGGTGACCTCATCGAACGGCGTCGGCTTGTGATCGCGCAATCGCTACTCTCCATCGCGGCACTCGTCGCCATCGGCTTCGCATCCAGCGGAACCATGCTGCTGGTGGCAATGGCGGCCATGGGGCTTCTGGCGGTGGTGACGCAAGCCCTCGTCGCCTATGCCGCGAGCCTCGCCCCTGCCTCCGAGCGCGGCCATATCGTCGGGGTCGTCACCAGCGGGATCGTGCTCGGCATTCTGCTTGCCCGCACCATCGCCGGTATGCTCACCGATCTCTGGGGCTGGCGGACGGTCTATCTCGCCTCGGCGGCTGCGACGCTCGTCATCGTCGCGCTGCTCTGGAAGACCCTGCCCCGGCAGGAAGCACGCCCGACGACAATGTCCTATCCGCGCCTGATCGGCTCGCTGTTCGGGCTGCTCGTCACCGAACCTGCCCTGCTGATCCGAGGCATCATCTGCATGCTGATCTTCGCCAATATCACGACGCTGCTGACGCCGCTCGTCCTGCCGCTGAGCGCGCCGCCCTTCTCGCTGTCGCACACGGCGATCGGCCTGTTCGGGCTTGCCGGCGTGGCCGGAGCCTTGGGCGCGACCAGGGCCGGAGGGTGGACGGATAGGGGATTAGGGCAGCGCACCACGGGTATTTCGCTGGCGCTGATGCTGCTGGCCTGGGGGCCGATCTCTCTGCTGCCGCATTCGATCCTCTGGCTGGTCATCGGCGTTATCGTCATCGACTTTGGCCTTCAGGCGGCGCATGTGACCAACCAGGCGATGATCTATCGCGTGCGGCCGGACGCGCAGAGCCGGCTGACGGCGAGCTACATGATCTTCTACTCCATCGGCAGCGCGTTCGGCTCCTCCATGTCGACGCTTGCCTATGCCCATGCCGGCTGGCTTGGCGTCTGCCTGCTCGGTGCCGGCATCAGCGCTGTCGCTCTCGCCTTCTGGGCACTGACGCTGCGGGTCATGCCGGCAAACGCCACTCGGGCTCTTTCATGATATCGGATCGACCCCGGCCTTTAGAAAAACGGCCTTGCGAGCATCTCGGCACCGAGGAGGAGCAGGCAGATCAGAAACCATAGCCTGAATGTCGCCGGGCTGACGCGGTTGCGGACGATCTGCCCCGTCCACATGCCGGCAAGCGCCGGCAAGATCGCCAGCGCCGACATGGCAAGATTGTCGAGCTGGAAAGCGCCGCGCCAGGCAAGCCCGGCGGCGAGCGCAATGGTGGAGATGGTGAAGGACAGGCCGAGCGCCTGCACCAGATCGTCCTTTTCGAGACCGAGCGCCTGAAGATAGGGCACGGCGGGGATGACGAAGACACCGGTGCCGCCGGTGACGGCACCGGTGACAAGGCCGATGGCGGGCGACAACCACGGCTCCAGCCGCGCCGGCACCCGGAGTTGGCGGGCGACCAGCGTATAGCCGGCATAGATCACCAGGGCCGCACCGAGCGCTGCCGTCGTGAGCATAGTGTCGCCGCTGGTCAGCAGCGACGAACCGGCGACGGTGCCGACGACGATTGCCAGCATCATCGGCCACAGCCTGCGCAGGAGCGAGCCGAATTTCGGTCCGGCGAAGAGCTGCCAGACATTGGTCACGAAGGATGGCGCGATCAGCAGGCCGGCGGCGGTAAGCGGCGAGATCAGCGCGCCGAGCACGCCCATGGCGACCGTCGGCAGCCCCATGCCGGTGACACCCTTGACGATGCCGGCGGCAAAGAAGGTCGCGGCGATCGCGACGACGAGCAATGTCGAATGATCCATCATGCCGCTCACATAGGGGATCTGGCGACCGGCGCAATGCGGATGATCCGCAGCCAGGCTTCGGCTGTTCCGAAGGCTCAATCTCGGTTATGCTCACCCGCATGCGCTTCGACCTGACCGATCTTCGTCTTTTCCTCGCCGTGGTGGATGCCGGCAGCATCACCCATGGGGCGGCCGATGTCGGGCTATCCCTGCCCGCCGCCAGCGAGCGCCTGCGCGACATGGAGGCCACCGGCGAGGTCAGGCTGCTTGAGCGCGGCCGCCGTGGTGTCCGGCCGACACCGGCAGGCGAAGCATTGGCGCATCACGCCCGCCTGATCCAGCGGCAGATGGCGCAGATGCATGGCGAACTCGGCGAGCATGCCAGCGGCCTGCGCGCGACCCTCCGGCTGGCGGCAAACACCGCCGCGATCACCGAATTCCTGCCCGAAAGGCTCGCGCCCTGGATGACGGCGCATCCGCGGATCGATATCGAACTCAAGGAACGGCAGAGCATCGAGATCGCCAAGGCCGTCGCGGCCGGGCTGGCGGAGATCGGCATTCTCTCGGATGCCGTCGACACCAGCGCTCTGGAGCTACGCCCCTTCGCCATCGATCGGCTGGTGGTGGTTATGCCCCGCGATCACGCGCTGGCGGACAAGAAGCGCATCGCCTTCGCGGATATCCTGAACCAGCATTTCGTCGGGCTTTCGGGCGGTGCGTTGCAGGACCACATCGACGCCCAGGCGGCGAGGATGGGCGTCAAGCTGAAGACACGGGTGCGCCTGCGCACTTTCGAGGGCATCTGCCAGATGGCGGCGGAGGGTGTCGGGCTCGGCATCGTACCCGAGACGGCGTCGCGTCGCTGTAGCCGGTCCACGAAGACCGTGGCGATCCGTCTTGCCGACGACTGGGCGACGAGACGGCTGTCGGTCTGCATCCGCTCAGGAGAGAAATTGACCGCACCCGCGCGTGATCTTTTCGAGCATCTGGCGTCGTTCGGTGCGCGGTAGAGCGCCGACCTCCTCATTCCCGGACTGCTGTCGGAGCAAAATCTGCTCTGGCCCATTCGATACCCTTGTTGAAGGGATTTAGAGGGCCGAGGAAACCGCTTCCGGCATCAGCGCGTAGTTCCCAAGATCGGCCTTGATGCCCATTTCGCGAAAGTAGCTCTGCGGATCGAAGCCGTTCTCCTTCTGCCTTTGCTGCGCGGCCTGCCTGGCATTTTCATAGGCGGCGGTGTCGCGCCACTCGACAATGGTGACGACATTGAATTCCCCTGCTCCGGAAACCTGTTCGAGAACCAGGTTCTGCACGCACCCGTCCGCGGCCCTCAGCGTCTTATGCGTAACCTGTAGCCGGGCCATGAAAACATCACGCGATTGTGCCGGCACCGCGAACTTATCGACGCGAAAAATAGACTCCGTCTTCATGCCTCTCACTCCAAGGTTCGATTTCACATTGATCTGATCATCGATTAATGACAATATGTTGTCAATATCGATTTTCTCAATCAGAGAAAGTGACCCGTGCTCGCAGATGCAGACGAACTTGGCCGCCTGATCCTCGAAGTCTTCCGCCTGAATGGGCGGCTTCTCGCTAGGGGCGACGAAATCGTTGGGCCGATCGGCCTGACGAGCGCGCGCTGGCAGGTGCTCGGCGCCATTGCCCGACCAAGGACCGGACGCACGGTCGCGCAGATCGCCAAGGAGGCTGGCGTTGCCCGTCAAGGCGTGCAGCGCATCGTCAACGAGCTCGTCCGCGACGATCTGGTGGAATTCCGGGACAACCCGCACCACAAGAAAGCACAGCTCGTCATCCTGACCGGCAAGGGCAACGACACCTATGAGGCGGCCGACAAGCTTCGTCGCGACTGGATCGGAGCGCTTGCCGCCAATTTTCAATCGGCGGACATTGCCAGGACCGTTGAGGTGCTTGCGGCGCTTCGGCAAAGGCTGTGACGTTGATCTCCTAGCCAACCAATAAAGATGTATGATCGAAGCACATCAACAGCGTCCTAGGTGAAAGGGCGAACTCATGGATCAATTCGGCAATGCC
>Ga0136846_1230333_pt1 | contig 12043 bp, 14 predicted proteins | sample HopSoiMetagenom2_FD_96841 | JGI IMG/M metagenome (GOLD analysis project Ga0136846, IMG submission 96841) | Grasslands soil microbial communities from Hopland, California, USA - 2 Assembly 2016 (version 4) | ecosystem: Environmental > Terrestrial > Soil > Grasslands | place: USA: Hopland...
CTTCGCCTTCGCGAGGAAGACGCTCACCTGGCGCGCGCTCTACGCCGCCCTGGTGGAAAGTGCGCGCACGACGTCGATGCTATTCCTCATCCTCATTGGCGCGCTGATGTTCGCCGAGTTCGTCAACATCACCAGCATGCCGACGGACCTGAAGGCGTTCATCGAGCGCATGCAGGTAGGCCCGGTCGTCGTCGTGGCGGTGATCATGATCATCTACGTCCTCCTCGGCACGGCGATGGAGGAGCTGTCCATGATCCTGCTGACCGTGCCGGTGTTCTTCCCGCTGGTGGTGCACCTCGGCGTCGATCCGATCTGGTTCGGGATCCTGATCGTGGTCGTGGTCGAGATTGGCCTCATCAGCCCGCCGGTGGGCATGAATCTCTTCGTGCTGAACACGCTTCTGCCGCAAGTGTCGACGCGCACCATCTTCCGCGGCGTGCTGCCGTTCATGACGATCGACTGTGTGCGGCTGGCGATCCTGATCGCGTTTCCGGTCATCTCCACCTATCTTCCCAGCCTGATGAGATGAAACAGGACTTCATCGACCGCGTAAGCCGCGAGATGGCGGCCGATTTTCCAAGCGCCGATCTTCCGCCGCGCGAAGCGCTGGCGCAGGCCTGCCGCATCCTCGCGCGCGAAGGGCATGAGTCCGGACTCGCTGGGCAGGTAACCGCCCTCTCGGATGACAAGACGTGGTGGACGCTGCAGTTCGGCTACGGCTTCGATGAAGCCACGCCCGAGCGCATGGTGCTGGTCGATGGCGACCTGCAGCCCCTCTCGGGCGGGCGCCCGAACCCGGGCGTGCGGTTCGACGTCTGGATCTACCGCAAGCGGCCGGACGTGAAGGCGATCATCCACACGCATGCGCCTTATGCGTCGGCCCTCGCCGCGACCGGGCAGCCACTGAAGACCATCCACATGGATAGCGCGATGCTTTACGGCACGGCGCATCTCGCCGACTGGCCGGGCGTGCCCGTGGCGGATGACGAAGGGCGCATCATTTCCGGCGCGCTCGGGTCGGCTAAAACCATCCTGCTCGCCAACCACGGCCTCCTCGCCGCGGGCTCGAGCGTGGAGGAGGCAACGTACTTGGCCGTTTTCTTCGAACGCGCCGCACGCATGCAACTTCGCGCCATGGCCTCCGCCGCCTACAAGGAAGTGAAGCCGCGGCTCGCCGAGCAAGCGCGCGACTTTCTGCTGCAGCCCTCCATTGTGCGTGCGACGTTCGCCTACTGGTCGAGGTCGACCAGCACCGAGGGATCGCGGCCGATGGCACCTGCCGATTCCAGCTTGCGATAGCGCTCGAGCGCGCGCTCGACCATCGGCAGCGGCACGCCGATCGACGGCTCGAACGTGCGCGACGCCATGCGGGCACCGAAGATCTGCAGGGGCAGGGAGTCCGCAAAACCGCCCTTCAGCGCCTCGGGTAGGCGCTTTGCGTCGACGCCGCCCGCCTCGGCGAGGCGGATCGCCTCGGCGAGGATCGGCAGCAGCGAGCCGACGATGATCTGGTTGCAGAGCTTGGTGGGTCTGGCCAGAGCCGGATTCCCCCATGCGGGTAAAACGCGCCGCAAGATGCATCACGACGGGCCGCACGCGCTCGACGTCTTCCTCCCGCCCGCCGGCCATGATGGCGAGCGTGCCCTTCTCGGCGCCTGGCACGCCGCCCGATACCGGCGCGTCGACGAAGCCGATGCCCTTCGCCGCGAGGCGGCGCGCGAACTGTTGTGCGGACGCCGGCGCAATGCTGGAGAAATCCACCACCACGAGAGGCGGTCTCGCGCCCTCGGCCAAGCCGCGCGGTCCGAAGATCACGTCCTCTGCTGCGCGCTGGTCCGTGACGCACATCATCACGATCTCCGCGGCGCGGGCGACATCGGACGGCGACTGCGCAGCGCGTGCGCCTTTCGCGAGCACGGCGGCGAGCTTTTCACGGCTGCGGTTCCAGACCGCGACTTCATGGCCCGCAGCGAGCAGGCGCAGCGTCATGGGTTGGCCCATCAGGCCGATACCGATGAATCCGAGCTTCATCGCCTTCTGCCGTGCGTGACGGCGCCGCGCGCAGCGGAGCCCACCTGCGCTGCGTATTTCTCCAGCACGCCGCTCACCGGCGCGCGCTTCGGCGCTTTTGCCGCGCGGCGCTTGAGCGCCGCTTTCGGCACCAGCAGCTCGAGCAAGCCGCGCTTCGCGTCGATGCGGATGCGATCTCCGGTCTTTACCAGCGCGATTGCGCCGCCGGCGGCAGCCTCCGGCGACACGTAGCCGACCATCATGCCGCGCGTCGCGCCCGAGAAGCGACCGTCGGTCAGCAGGGCGACTTTCTCACCCATGCCCTGACCGTAGATGAGCGCCGTGACGCCGAGCATCTCGCGCATGCCGGGCCCGCCTTTCGGCCCCTCGTAGCGGATGACGAGCACCTCGCCCGCTTTATATGCGCGCCGCTTCACCACATCGGCGCACGCCTCCTCGGAATCGAACACCCGAGCCGTGCCTTCGAAGACCAGCGACTTGAGTCCGGCCACCTTGATGAGCGCGCCTTCGGGCGCGAGGTTGCCCTTGAGCACCACGATCCCGCCCGTCGCCATGATCGGCTCGCGGCGTACCACCTCACCGTCTGCACCCGCGTGCGTCCGCAGTTCTTCAGCGAGCGTTTTCCCGCTGAGGGTAAGGCACTCGCCGTGGAGGACACCGTGCACCAGCAGCGCTTTGAGCACGGCATCCACGCCGCCCGCGGCGTGCAGATCCTTGGCGAGGAATCGGCCGCCCGGCTTCAAGTCCGCGATGAGCGGCGTGCGCTTCGCCACGCGGGCGAAATCGTCCATCGAGAAGCGGATGCCGGCTTCGTGCGCGATCGCCGGGATGTGAAGCGCGGCGTTGGTCGAGCCGCCGGTGGCGGCCACGGCGGCGCACGCGTTCTCGAGGCTTTTTTTCGTCACCAGCTCGCGCGGCAACGGTCCGCCGTTCAGTAGCCGCATGACCGCCGCGCCCGCGCGCTGCGCTAACGCATCGCGCCCGGCGGCGACAGCAGGAAGCGTGGCCGATCCCGGCAGGGCGAGGCCGAGGGTCTCGGCCACCATCGCCATCGTGTTGGCGGTGAACTGGCCGGGGCACGAGCCGAGCGTCGGCAGGCACACGCGCTCGAGCTCGTCCAGTTCCTCACGGCGCATGTCGCCCGCCATGACGGCGCCGACCGCTTCGTAAGTGTCGAGTACCGTGACGTCGCGTCCCTTCCATTGCCCAGGCAGCGCGGCGCCGCCATAGACGAACACCGACGGCAGGTTGAGCCGCACCATCGCCATCATCATGCCGGGCAGCGTCTTGTCGCAGCCGGCGAAACAGACCAGGCCGTCGTACGCGTGGCCTCGCGCCACCGCCTCGACTCCGTCGGCGATGATCTCGCGCGAGACGAGCGAATAGCGCATGCCGCCGTGGTTCATCGACATCGAGTCGGCGACGGAGATGGAAGCGAAATCGAACGGCACGCCGCCGTGCTCGCGCACCGCCCCCGCTGCCTGGCGGGCAAAATCGCCGAGAAGCGCGTTGCACGGGGTGACGCGGCCATCGGTCGACACGACGCCGATGAACGGCTTGGCGAGGTCGGCGTCGGAAAGGCCGAGGCCGCGCAGGAACGCCCGATGCGGCGCCCGATCGAGCCCTTCAACCGTGATGCGCGACGGCAGCTTCTTCGTATTCACGCACGATCTCTTCTATGGAGCTGCTGTGCGGCAAGCCAAGCTCGGCCGCGCGCTGGGACAGCGTCGCCTTCGGCGCTGCGTCGAGGATTTTCTGCAGTTGCGGATCCGGCTCGAATCGCACCTTGCCGCGCGCCTTTGCGCGCACGGCGTCCCACATCTCGCCGGCGGTTACGCCAATGCCGGTAAGGAGCACGGTGCGCTTCGGGCCCAGCGCTTGCGCTTCGGCAATGCGTTGGAAGGCGCGCACCACCTTGGCGAGCGAGATGCAGGCAAGCCGTGTCTGCGGCGCTACGGGACACACGTAATCGCGCCCCGCAAGCGGCTCACGGATGATGGCGCTCGACCAACCTGATACCGCGGTATTTGCCGTTCCGGGGCGTACGAGCACCGCGGGCAGCCTCAATGCGCGACCGTCGACGAAACCGCGACGCGAGTAATCGTCGATCAGCACCTCGCAGACGAGTTTCTGCGCGCCGTACGACAGGCGCGGCAGCGGCGGCGTCTCGTCGGTAACCGGGTCCGGCAACGAGCCGCCATAGACCGCAATCGAGGAAGCGAAGACGAATTTCGGGCAATGGCCGGCGAGCCGGCAGGCCTCGAGGAGATCCCGGGTCGCGTCCAGGTTCACCTTGCTGCCAAGCTCGAAGTTCTGCTCTGCGCCGCCCGAGACGAGGGACGCCAGATGGAATACGACGCCGATTTGCGGTGTGATGAGCGAGCGGGCGAAGCGCGGATAGGCGATGTTGCCGACGATGGCGTTCGCGAAGGGCATGCTCGACTGATCGGTGGCGATGACGTTGTCCTCGCCGAGCGCGCGCACGAGTGCGGAACCGATATAGCCCGCCGCTCCGGTGACGAGTATTCTCATGGCTCGCAGCTATTCTAATTAGGAGGAGATGATGCTCCGAGGCGTGCTTGCCTTGACGCTCGCGCTGGCGCTTGCGCCCGCGCATGCGCAGAACTATCCGGCCCATCCCGTGAAGGTCATCGTACCGTACGCCGTCGGCGGCTCGGCCGACGTCTACGGTCGCTTCCTCGCGGCGAAGCTCTCCGAAGCGATGGGCCAGCCGTTCGTGATCGAGAACCGCCCCGGCGGCGGCGCGGTGATCGGCACCGACGCGGTGGCTAAGGCGGCGCCCGACGGCTACACCGTGCTCGTGATGTCGAACACGCACACCGTGAACGAGACGTTGATCCCCAAGAAGCCCTACGACCTGATGCGCGACCTCGCGCCGGTCACCGGCATCAATTCGCAGGACCTGCTTTTGGTCGGCGCGCCGGGGCTCAAGGCGAACAACCTGAAGGAGCTGATCGCGCTCGCGAAGAAGGAGCCGGGCAAGCTGAACTATGCATCCTCGGGGCCGGGCACGCCCTATCACATGGCGGGCGAGCTTTTCAAGCACATGGCGGGCGTCGATATCGTGCACGTGCCGCACAAAGGCTCCGACCAGGCGCGCACCGCAGTGCTCGGCAGCCAGGTCGACTTGATGTTCGACGCGATCAGCACGATCGTGGGCCAGGTACACGCGGGCAAGCTGAAGGCGCTCGGCACCACCGGCAAGCATCGCTCGCCGGTGACACCCAATATTCCGACGCTGGCGGAAGCCGGCGTGCCCGGCTACGAGGCGACGATCTGGCTCGGGCTCATGGTGCCCGCCGCGACGCCGAAGCCGGTGCTCGAGCAGCTGAGCTCCGCCGTCGCGAAGATCATCAACGCGCCCGATGTGAAGGAGAACTGGGGCAAGCAAGGGGCAGCGCCGATGGCCATGACGCCGGAGCAGTTCGGCAAATTCGTGCGCGAGGACATCGCCAAGTGGTCGAAGCTCGTCAAAGACACCGGCATGAAGGTCGACTGATGACGCGGCAATGGATTGCCATCGCGCTGATCGGCGCCGCCGCGTCGGCGGCGGCGCAGCACTGCCCGGAGAAAAACGTCCTCTACTGGCAAGCGTTCCCGGCAGGCGGCGAATCGGATCTTTCCGCCCGCCACCAGCAGCTCGTGCTGAAGAAAAAGTGTCCGGCGATCGAGACCATCATCCAGTACAAGCCCGGCGCGGGCGGCGGCCTGCTGTGGACGCAGATGAACCAGCTGCCCGCCGACGGCTTCAACATCGTCGGCATCAACTTGCCGCACATCGTGCTGCAGCCGATGGAAGGCACCGTGCAGTACCGGACCGACGATGTGACGCCGGTGTACTGGTTCCATTACACGCCCGATGCCCTCGTCGTGCCGGAATCGAGCCCCTACAAGACGTTCCAGGATTTCGTGAAGGGGGCGAAGGCGCAGCCGGAGAAAATCAGCCTAGGCGGCTCGGGACTCAACTCGGCGAACCACATGGCGCACGAGCGGCTCGACGCCACCTTCGGCATCAAGACGACCTACGTCCCATTCAAGGGCACCGGCGACATGACCACCGCAGTCGTGGGCGGGCACGTGCAGGGAGCGATGTCGTACACGGCGTTCGCGGTCAACAACAAGGGCAAGGTGCGAGCGCTCGTGGTGGCGATGGAGAAGCGCCATCCGCTTCTTCCCGAAGTGCCGACCTTCCGCGAGCTCGGCATCGATTGGGTCGACGGCGCGTTTCGCGGCATCGGCGTGCCGAAATCGACGGCCCCGGAAGCGAGGAAGCGAATGTCCGACCTATGGGCCGCCCTAAACGCCGATCCGGAGATGAAAGAACTGGCGGCGAAAAGCGGCTTCGAGCTCGTCGACGTCGGCCTGGATCGGATGGACGCGTTCATGAACGAGCGCGTGCGCGCCTATACCGAATCGGGCAAGCGCATGGGCTTGGGCAAGCCCGCTACTGGGAAGTGATGTTCGCCGCGCGCGCGATGCGCGTATAGAGGGCGATCTCGGCCGCGATCAGGCGATCGAATTCATCCGGCGAGGTGGGGCGCGGCTCCATGCCGATGGGCGCCCAGCGGTTGCGGGTGTCGTCGTCGGCGAGGATGCGGCCGATCTCGGCATTGAGACGCGAAAGAATCGGACGTGGCAGCCCTGCCGGGGCGAGAAGGCCGAACCACAGCTCCTGCCGGTAGCCCGTAACACCGCCTTCGTCGATCGTCGGCACGTGCGGCAGCAGCTCATCGCGCGAGCGCGACGAGACCCCCAAGCCGAGCAGGCGCCCATCGCGCACCAGATTCATCGCATTCGCGATCGGCGCCATGAAGAACTGAATTCGCCCGGCCACGGTCTCGTTCATCGCTTCCGGAATGCCCTTGTTCGGCACGTGCACCACATCGATCGCGGCCATGTTCTTGAAGATCTCGGCCGCGAAGTGGGTGCCGCTGCCGACCCCGGCGGAGGAAAAGTTGATCTGGCCGGGACGCGCCTTCGCGGCGGCGATGAGCTCGTCCACGCTCTTGATGCCGAGCGAGGGCGGCACGACGAGCACGTACTTCGAGCTGGCGGTTTGCGTGATGCCCGCCAAGTCCTTCAGCGTGTCGTAGGGCAGCTTGGAGTAGATGGCGGCGGCCGCAGCATGGGCGGACGACACCGAGAGGATCGTGTAGCCATCGGGTGCCGAGCGCGCCACCTGGCCCGCGGCGACCGTGCCGCCGGCGCCGGGGCGGTTCTCCACGATCACCTGTTGCTTGAGCCGTTCGGACAGGCGCTGGGCGATATGGCGCGCCGTGATGTCCGGACCGCCGCCCGGCGTGAAACCCACGACGATGCGCAGCGGTCTATTGGGATAGTCGTCCTGCGCCCGCGCTGCAGAGGCGACGGACGACACCGAAAGGACTAGCGCCGTGACGACGAGCACCTTCTGGCTGGCCATGTTTCTCCTCGCGGTGTTACTGGGGATCGGCGGCATGTTCCTTTACGGCTGGGTACGCCGCAAGGACAAGATGCCGAAGGTCGCGCCCCTGCCGCCGGACGACGACGAGTGGAAGTAGCTAGTCCTTCGCCGCGGTAGCGACGGGCTTGCCCTTCTCGACGATGTACGTGGCGAGCACCTTAGCCGGGCCGCTGCCGACGTTCTTGCCGTCATGCACCACCCCGGCGGGAATGAAGAACGTCTCGCCGGCTTTGAGGGTGCGCGGCGGTTGCCCCGCCACTTCGAGCTGCAGAGTGCCTTCCATCACGTAGCCGAGCTCTTCGCCCGGATGCGTGTGCTTGCCGGCGGCGCCGCCCGGCACGAACTCCGCCACGACCTGCACAGCGTGGCGGTCGCTCACGCTCAGATTCTGGTCTTGCAGCATCTTGCGTGTGAAGCCGGGCTGTTGCGCGTAGAGGGCTGCCGTCCCGGTGAGCGAGAGCACGATGCCAACCGCCATGGCCGTCTTCATGTGGATACCGCCTCCAATAGCTTCATCATCGTCTGGTCGGCCCAGTAATCAGGGTCCTCGTCGATCTTCGTGTCGCCGCGCGCGCGGATCGATGGATCGACTTTCTTGCGTTCACAGAAGCCATGCCAGAACTGCTTCACTTCATCGGCGGTCATGTCGTCGGCGCGGCGCTTGGGGGGTGGCTTGGTCATCGGGCGAAGGAGACGATCCAAAAAATGACGGCGAAGCCGATCGGCAGCAGGAAGGCGAAGCGCAGCATGGAATGCATCCGGCGCCGGTCGGTGACGTCGAACTCGGGCTTGCGATTGTATTTCTTCGCACGCTCGTTGACGGCCTTGTTGATCATCACGTACTCGAAAATCAGCAAGGCGGCGCTGATAGCCAAGCCGACGAGGAGGCCGTGCAGGGCTGAATCCATGCGGGCGACTGTAGCGTAAGGGGCCGAGCGCGACAATCAGCGGTACGCGAGGTAGCTTGCACGCTCGGCAAGCCAGGATTGTTCGTCCGCCGCCGCCGCAGCTTCGAGGTCGGCGGGTTGCGCCGATGGGTCGTCGACCCATTGCCGGAATACCTCGCCGCCGTTGATGAGGTCGATGGCGAGCCGGTCGCGCTCGTACTCGTAAGCGAAGTCGCGCCAGAGCGCGTAGTCAGGCCGCAGCTTGCGCAACGCCTTGAACGCCGCCGCGACGAGCCGCCAGGGGCGGAAGGCTTCGTGCGCGTACAGCGGCGCCTCGGCGTGCACCTGGAATCCGCCGCAGAGCTTGCCGGCATGCTTGTGGAAAGTGGGCTCGAACCAGGATTCGCGCAGGCGGCAGCCCGCCAGCCATTGCGGCGCGAGCTTCGCCATCGCTGCCAGCAGCTCTCGGCCATCGACCTCCGGTGCGCCGAGCAATTCGAGTGGCCGCGTGGTGCCGCGGCCCTCCGAAAGCGTGGTGCCTTCCAGCATCACCGTTCCGGCATAGCAGCGCGCCATGCCGAGCGTCGGCGCGTTCGGACTGGGGTTCACCCAGACGCGCTCGTCAAGCGGCCAGCCATATCCGGGAGCCTGGGCCGGTTGCCAGCCCTCCATGGCGACGACCTGTAGATCGAGGTCGAGCTTGAGCGTGCGCCGGAACCATTGGGCGAGCTCGCCCATCGTCAGCCCATGGCGCATCGGCAGGCTTCCCGCGCCGACAAAGCTCTCCCACCCCGGTCGCAGGCGCAGCCCTTCAACCGGCCGTCCGGCTGGATTGGGCCGATCGAGCACCCAGACTGCCTTCCCGTGGTGGGCGGCGGCTTCGAGCACGTACCGAAGCGTGGTGATGAAGGTATAGACGCGACAGCCGAGGTCCTGCAGGTCGACGAGGAGCACGTCGAAGCTCTGCATCATCGCGTCGGTCGGGCGGCGCACTTCGCCATACAGGCTGAACACCGGAATGCCGTGGATGGGGTCCGCGAAGTCGGGCGACTCGACCATGTTGTCCTGCTTGTCTCCGCGCAAGCCGTGCTGCGGGCCGAAGGCCGCCGTCAGCTTCACCTCGGGCAGTCGCGCCAAGGCATCCAGCGAATGCACCAGATCGCGCGTCACCGAGGCCGGGTGCGCGAGGAGCGCTACGCGCCGTCCCGCGAGCGGCCGCCGCAGGCTCGCGTCCTCGAGCAGCCGCTCAAGCCCGAACTTCATTCAGCTCGAGGGCGAAGGATTCGGCATGGTGGAAATCGGGTTGGCCGGGCGCGTGGCGCAGCGCCCAGTAGGACAGCGCGCCGTTCTCGTCCTCGGCGATGACGGCGAGCGCAAGGGCGAGCGGCGCGTGCACGTATTCGGCCGAAAGCCGGCCGACATCGACCAGGGCGGAAAGGCCCAGCCGATCCCTCCCCGGCTCGACTGCGATCTGCGGATCCAGCGTTTCGTCGTCGAGCGGCGCGCCCTCGCGATAGCGCGCGAACGCATAAGCCGTCCATTCTCCCGACGGCGAGAAATTGAGCTCGTGATAGCTCGTGCCGGACCGCGCGCGGATGAATACTTCGCAGCACGTGTGGCGCCAGAGCTTCCAGCCGATGCGGGCGGGCCCGGGAGGCGGAATGCGTAGACGCGCGAGATCGCCGCTGAGCGAGTAAGACAGGGATAGCTTGCCTTCCGCCGTTCGGGCGGCTTGCGCCGTAACGGACTGGATGGAATGACTCGGGGCGTGCGGATGGCGGATGAGTTGAGGCATTTAACGGCCGTTTTTCTCCATCGAGTGTAACCGGGGTCTTTAGAGCACGATCTCGCGAGCGGCGCCGCGAACGTCCATCTCATACTCGAGGCCGACTACCGGCGGACGCGCGAGATGCCAGGCGAGGCCGCCCGCGGCCGCGCCGCGTGCGGCGATAAGCGCGCCGATCAGCGGGCCGATGTCGTGCACCGTGTAGGCCTGCGTGCTGATCGCGTCCGACCATGAGAAGCCGAGGCCCTTCAGGCGGGTTTCCATCAGGTCGACGACGAAGCGGACTTTCTCGGCCAGCGCGTCCTGCGAGCTCTCGCCAAAGCGCACCGTGCGCGCGGCATAGCCCTCCGGACCGCCCCGCACCTCCGCGCCGCCCGCAACTATGAAGCTGCCGCGGCGCGAGCTGGTGGGTACGGTATAGGAGAAGGCATAAAGCACCGGCTCGCGCGGCTTATCGTATTGCGGGCAGACGTTCGTCCGCGCCACCGGGTTCACACCGTCGCGGTAGATGCCCCAGCGCTCGAGCGTCTTCACGTACCCGCGATTGAAGTCCTCGAAGCCCTGCTCGGTGAACGGCTCCGCCGAGCGCAGCTCGCACGCGGCGAAGGCGGTGCTCGGCCGCCCGAGGGACGCGAGATGCGCTTCCACGGCGGCGAAGCCGGCGGCGATTGGCAGCGGCCGCGCGAGCCGCGCGCGCTGGATCTCGAATCCTGCCTCTGCGGCCACGCCGCTCGAGAACTGGAAACCGGCCTTCAGATAGCGATAGCCGCCGGGCTTGAAGACGATGACGTCGGACATGGCTTCTCCGGAACGCGTGCTGTTACGCGGGCGGCCATTATCTACACCGGTTCGACGATTTCCAGCGGGTCCAGGCTAACGCGAGAACCGTACGGCAGTGGCCGCGGAATCCTGGAATTGTTGTGGCCGCCGCGCCGCGGCGATGGTGGCGACGAATTCCTTCGCCGCCCGCAACCGGCCGGCATGGTTGAGATGCCCGCCATCGTCCGTATATGCCGCCGCCATTGCCGGCGCCACTACGCCGTCCCACTCGACGCTCGCCTGGGTGCCGTCGGCGGCGATGGATTCCAGGCGCGCGAGATCGAAGATCGGCTCGCGTCCCGTGTAGGTGCGGCGCAGGAGCGCGTTGTACTGCTCCCGCTTCACATTCTCGACGGTCCCGTAGGGCGCACGCCCGAGAAGCCGCTTGACCCAGGCCTTCGGTCCGGTCTGGACGGTGGTCAAAGGCAGCGTAACGTGCACGAAGGTCGTCCGCGGGTTCGCCTTGCGCAGCTCGTCGATCGTCTGGCGATACTCGTCGAACAGGGCGCGCATGTCGGTGTGCGCATCGATATCGACGTAGCAGAACTTGACCAGCGCGATGTCGGCCTGCGAGCCCGTGCCCAGGGCGCGCTTGAACTCCGCGAGCTTACGGAGGGGATCGCCGTTCTCCGGCACGAATAAATGCCCCACCCCCGGACCATCCAGGTCCGCCGCCCGTGGCAGCTGCGCGATCCTGAGCGGCACGCCGGCCGCCACGCTCAGTTCCTGCAGCCCATCGAGCACGTTCTTGCCGACCGACTGGTGGCCGAAATAGATACGCTCGTGCGCGAGGAGCTTCAGATCGTCCGTCAGCGTTCCGGCATGCAAGGCATTGGAAATCATGAGGGTAAGGGCGGCGAGGAGCACGCGTCGCATGCCACCGATGATAGGAAGCGCTGTGCAGTGCCATGACGCCGGGGCTTGCGCCATCCGAACTAGCCCCTGGCCGTCCGAGCGTTTGGCGTGCCTTCACCTGGGGACGCACTAATTAACACCTGACCGGGCCCGTTCCGGCGTATCTTGCGCGTGGGAGGAAGTCGTGGGCACCCATACCAC
>Ga0136846_1220383_pt1 | contig 12041 bp, 11 predicted proteins | sample HopSoiMetagenom2_FD_96841 | JGI IMG/M metagenome (GOLD analysis project Ga0136846, IMG submission 96841) | Grasslands soil microbial communities from Hopland, California, USA - 2 Assembly 2016 (version 4) | ecosystem: Environmental > Terrestrial > Soil > Grasslands | place: USA: Hopland...
CCAATTCGGGAGCTCGGCGACGAGGTTGACCTCCTGCCATTTGGGATGTCGCGGCGGCTTCTGGAACTCGCCGAACTTCGAGAAGAAGACGTCGATGAAGCGCGCGATGCGCTTGTAGCGCTCGGACTTCGCCGGCCAGTTATAGGCGCCGAGCACGGTCCCGACCGCAAGCGTATTCACGGTCGCCCCCTCCGGGACGAGCTTCGGGTAGTCCTTGGCCGTCAGCGTCGCCGGAAAATACTTGTCGGCAAGCGCGTCGACGAAAGGCACCGGCAAGACGTGGAAGCGCTCGCCGGGGTCGAAGCCGGCGACGACCGCGACCGGCTTTGCCGCCACCGACACGACGGCGGCGAGCTCGCCGCGTTTCAGGAGGTCGAAGGCCGCCGACTGGTCGATGTTCACCGCCTCGATATCGAGACCGAGGCCCTTGAACATCGAGCGCCCGGTATAGTCGGTGCCGCTGCCCTTGACGTCGAAGCTGACTTTCTTGCCGGCGAGCTGCCGGATGTCGGTGACCTCGCGCGGCGCGATGACGTGGAGCTCGTCGTTGAACAGGCGCGCGATGTAGGTGATGTGGCGGTCGACGTTGGTCAGGCGCTTGTCCTCGCGCAGCTGGTCGAGGGTGTCGGTGCGCACGAAGCCGAGGTCGACCCCTTTCAGGAACCGGATATCGTAGGCGTTCTGGCCGGCGCCCTTGCCGAGGATCGGCAGGATGCGCAGGTCGTCGCCGTCGTCGAGGACGAAGGCCATGTCGCTCGCCATGCGGAAATAGGTGCCGCCCGGCGTGCCCGAGACGACCGCGACCGTGTTGGCGTTCATGCGCTCGCCGAGCGCCGCCTCGCTCATCGGCGTGGCCGGCGAGGCCGGCGCCGGGGCGCGGGACGACCCGCGGGCTTTCACTCCGGCGGCGTTCTGGGCCGGCGCCTCGGAGGCTGCGCCCAGCAATGCAGCGATCAATGTCAGGGCGAGAAAAAACGAGCGACGCAGAACGGCAATCCCCCGGTGGCCGCGACACGCCGGCGCGCAACACGCCTGCCCCTGCGAAGACCATCCCCAGGCAATAAACGACTCCGGATCATGGCGATTTCAGGGAACTAAGCTGTGGACTGCGGCCGCAGGTCTAAAGCGAAGCTTAAGAATTGACGCGGCCGGATCGTTAAATCTTCCCGTTGTCTGCCGAATACTCGGATTTTTCGAGTCTTACATGAAACGCCGAATGCCTGTAGTCGGCAGCGCCTCGGTCAGGGCTTCGCCGCATCGATCTCGTCGAGCACGGCCTCCGGGGCGACGTCGCGCTTGATCTCCCGGAGCTCGTCGTCGACCTCGGTCTCGACGCCGAGGCGCGCGGCAATCTCGGAGACGAGCGCCGCGAGCTTCGTCACCTCGTGCTCGGCCAGGAGGCTGATCTGCAGGTCGAGGTCGGCGCGCTTGTCGGCCGCGGCCTGCATGCGGTTCTGGCTGATGAGCACGAAGGTCGACAGGAAGATCGCCTCGACCGAGGCGATCATGGCGAGCACCACGAAGGATTCGTCCCAGCGCGGCACGCCGGGCACCCAGCCGAGGTTGGCGACGATCCAGAAGCCGAAGGCGGCGAGATGGATGTAGACGAACGGCATGCTGCCGGTGAAGCGGGTGATCGCGTCGGCGATCTTCTCCTGCGCCGACGCCTGCGCCTCCTCCCGCTGCCGCCGCTCCTGAAGCGAATGGATGTTGCGCGCCAAGACGGTGCTGAGCCCGGCTGGCGGCGGCGGGTAGGTCGGGCTCGCGTCGGGGCGCCGACGGGCGCCACCGGCAACGCCGCGCTCGAGGCCGCGAGCGCCGTCCCTCGTCCCGATCGCCCCAGCCGTGCGCGCGCTAACCATCGATCGCTCCTCCAAAGACGGCGCACGGCCGACGCCGCTGCCGGCTAATGAACCGGCGCCAGGCGAGCGGGGTTCCTCCGGAACGTCGGAGTCACGTCCGCCGAAACGTCAGGTAGCTCGGGCGCCGCCCTTCGGCCTCGGCCTTGGCCTCGTACCGCGTGCCGGGCCAGCCGGGCCAGGGGCGGCGCCAGTCGTCGGGCCGCTCGGCGGTCCAGGCGAGAGCGGGCGAGCGCAGCGCCCGGGCCAGGGCCCAGCCGGCATAATCGTCGATGTCGGTCGCAAACCGCAGCTCGCCGCCGGGCCGCAGGACGCGGGCGAAGGCGGCGAGCGTGTCGTCGGAGAGGAAGCGGCGCTTGCGCTGCCGCCGCTTCGGCCAGGGATCGGGGTAGAGCAGGTAGACGACATCGAGCGACGCCTCGGCGAGGCGCGGCAGGAGCGCGAGCGCGTCGCCGTCCCAGAGGCGGATGTTCGACAGGCCCTCGCGGTCGATCGTCGCGAGGAGCTTCGCCATGCCGTTGACGAAGGGCTCGCAGCCGATGAGCCGCGCCTCCGGCCGGGCGCGCGCCTCGGCGGCGAGATGCTCGCCGCCGCCGAAGCCGATCTCGAGGATGACGGGCGCCCGGTCGGGAAGCGGACCGAACAGCCTCTCCGGCTCGACCGGCCCGGCTTCGGGCAGGCGCAGGCGCGGCAGGAGCGTCGCGATTAGGTCTTGCTGGCCCTTGCGGAGGGCTTTCCCCTTGCGCCGGCCGTAGAAAGCGCCGTGCGGCGCCTCACCGGCTCGGCTTTCCCCCGTCGGCCTCCCCGGCAACGGGTGAGGCGCTACGCCAGCGCCGATTTGAGCTGCGGCACGAGGTCGGTGCGCTCCCAGGAGAAGCCGCCGTCGTTCTGCGGGGCGCGCCCGAAATGGCCGTAGGAGGCGGTGCGGGCGTAGATCGGCCGGTTGAGGTTGAGATGGGTGCGGATGCCGCGCGGCGACAAATCCATCAAATCCATCAGCGTCGACTCGAGCTTGCCCTCGTCGACCTGGCCGGTGCCGTAGGTGTTGGCGTAGATCGAGAGCGGCTTTGCGACCCCGATCGCATAGGAGAGCTGGATCGTGCAGCGCGCCGCCAAGCCCGCCGCGACGACGTTCTTGGCGAGGTAGCGGGCCGCGTAGGCGGCCGAGCGGTCGACCTTGGTCGGGTCCTTGCCCGAGAACGCGCCGCCGCCATGCGGGGCGGCGCCGCCATAGGTGTCGACGATGATCTTGCGGCCGGTGAGCCCGCAATCCCCGTCCGGGCCGCCGATGACGAACTTGCCGGTCGGATTGACGTGCCAGACGGTGTCCTTGGAGATCCAACCGCCGGGCAGGGACTGGCGGATATAGGGCTCGACGATCGCCCGCACGCCGGCGGAGTCGAGCGACTCGTCGAGGTGTTGCGTCGAGAGCACGATCTGCGTGACGGCGACCGGCTTGCCGTTGTCGTAACGCACCGTGACCTGGCTCTTCGCATCCGGGCCGAGCTTGGCGCCGCCATTGGCCTTGGATTTCCGCGCTTTCGCCAGCGTCTCCAGGATCTTATGGGCATAGAGGATCGGCGCCGGCATCAGCTCGGGGGTTTCGTCGCAAGCGTGCCCGAACATGATGCCCTGGTCGCCGGCGCCCTCGTCCTTCGCGGCGGCGGCGTCGACCCCTTGCGCGATGTCGGCCGACTGGGCGTGCAGCAGCACCTCGACGGCGGCCTCGTTCCAGTGGAAGCCGGCCTGCTCGTAGCCGATGTCCTTCACCGCCATGCGGGCGTGATGCGCGATGAGGTCGCGGGTCACGGTGCCGGGGCCGCGGTACTCGCCGGCGATGACGATGCGATTTGTCGTCGCGAGCGTCTCGCAAGCCACCCGCACCCGCCACGGATCGAAGCCCTGCGTCTCGGCCTCGCGGAAGAAGAGGTCGACGACCTCGTCGGAGATGCGGTCGCAGACCTTGTCCGGATGACCTTCGGACACGGACTCGCTGGTGAAGAAATAGTTCGCTCGGGTCACGGCGGGGGCCCCCTGCTTTCGCGTCAGAAAACGGCGGCGGGCAGCTCTCGTTCGCCGGCCACGCTCCGCCAAAAAGCCCGCGCGTTCGCCGCCGGACGCGGGCTTTTGCCCCGGCCGGCGCAACGGGTCAAGTGAAAACGGGTCAGGTCAAACGGCGGCAGCTCTCGCCGGTGCCGCTCAAGGGGGGCCGGCGCTATTCGGCGTTCGCGAGCGCTTTTGCGAGATCGACGATGCGACGGCGGACCTTGGAGTCCTTGATGCCGATGAAGGCCTTGATCAGCTCGAGCCCTTCGGACGTGGTGAGGAAATCGGCGACGTAGCCCGAGGACGGCGACTCGGCAAAGCCCGCCACCGTCCCGATCTGCGGCGCGCCGTCGTAGAAGAACTCGATCGGAACGCCGAGCACGCGCGCGATCTGATGCAGCCGGCTGGCGCCGATCCGGTTCGTGCCCTTCTCGTATTTCTGAATCTGCTGGAAGGTGATGCCGAGCGAATCGCCGAGCTTCTCCTGGCTCATCCCGACAAGCATGCGCCGCATGCGCACCCGGCTTCCCACATGCCGGTCGACCGGATTGGGCGCCTTCGTAATCGCACTCGAACCCGTTCGGGCTCGATCCGCAGGTCGCTTCACTGGCCAAACCTTCTTTTCTGGGACGGCCGCGGCTTTCTGCGCGCGACTAGAGCCGAAGCACCGCACGATAGGAGGAGGGTCGTAAAAAAAATACGGCCAAGATTGCTAAAAGATGTGGGCCAGATTGCGGTCGGCAAGCCGGCATCGAGCACACCCTCGACCCCGAGCGGGATCAGCCCGGACGCGCGGCCGTACGGGTCGATCACCGCCGATATGCCGTTGTTGGCGGCGCGGACGAGCGGAAGCCCCTCTTCGACGGCCCGCAGGCGCGCTTGCGCGTAATGCTGATGGGGACCGGGCGTGATGCCGAACCAGGCATCGTTGGTAACGTTAAGAATAAGACCCGGCCGGGTTCCCTCCAGCACGACGGCGCCGGGGAAGATCGCCTCATAGCAGATCGTCGGCGCGACCGGCGGCAGGCCCGGCACGGCGAGAGGCCTGCGGCTCTCGCCGGCGTCGAAGCCGCCCGGCACATGGACGAACTGGCGCAGGCCAAAGCTCCGCAGCGCCGCGTCGAGGAAATGCGGGAAGTACTCGCCGAAAGGCACGAGGTGGGCCTTGTCGTAGGTGGCGATGATCGCACCCTCGTGCGAGACGACCTGGATGGCGTTGAAATAGCGTGAGGGCTCCTCGCCCACCGGGGGGTCGTCGGCACGCGCGGCGCCGGTGATCAGCGTCGCTCCAGGCGGCAGCAAGGCCGCGATCTGCGCCAGCGCCTTTGCGTCGCGATGAAGCAGGAAAGGGAAGGCCGATTCGGGCCAGATCAGATGCGTCGCGTCGGCGACCCCGTTCGACGTCGGCGAGGTGGCGCGGTCGCTGATCGACAGATAACGGCGCATCACGGCGTCGCGGTTCGCCAGGCTGAACTTGGCGTCCTGCGGCAGGTTCGGCTGCATGATCCGCAGCTTCACCCCGGCGACCGTCGGCGTCGCGGCGCGCGGCACGCGCCAGGCTCCGAACGCGGCGAGGAGCGCAAGCGCCGAAACGGCGAGACCAGGCGCCGCCCAGCGGCGCGATCCGGCGTCGCCGGTCCCGAGCGTCGCCGGTGCCGCGCAGATCAGGATGGCGAGGATCGTCAGGCCGTAGAGCCCGACCGCCGAGGCCGCCTGCATTAGCCAGAGGTTCTGGCCGAACGCCATGCCGATCGTGTTCCACGGGAAGCCGGTGAAGGCTGTGCCGCGCAGCCATTCCGCGACCGTCAGGCCGAAGGCGAAAGCGAAGAGCCGCCCTGCGCCGGGGGACCATAAGGCTCGCGAAAGCGCAAAACCCAGGGCGGAAAAGACCGCGAGCAGCGCCGGCAGCCCGAGCACGCCGAACGGCAGGGCCCAGGCGAACTGATCGGCTTCGACGAGGAACGCCGCGCCGAGCCACCACAGTCCGGCGACGAAATAGCCGAAGCCCCACCACCAGCCGGCGACGCCGGCCGAGATGAGCGTCGAGGCGGCGCCGAAGCGCCCGCCCGCCGCCGCACCGTCGACGAGCCAGACCGCGACCGTGAGCGATACCGCAAGCGCCGGCAGGATGCCGAAGGGCGGCATCGCGAGCGCACCGGCGGCGCCGGCCGCAAAACCGATCAGCGCGCGTTGCCATCCCGAAGCGAGAATGACGCGAGAGGCGAGGGCCTTCATGCCTGGCGGGCGCTCGCGTCCGTGCGTGCCGGCGGCGCCTCCGTCGTCGTGACGAGAGGCGGCACGTCTTGCGCCCTCGTCTCGGGCGGCGCGGGCGTCGACGCGAGTGCGGGCGCCAGCGCCTTCGCCTCGGGTCTCGGCACCGCCCGTGGCGGCGCAGCGCCGCCGGGGCGGCGATGGATGCGCAGCCGCTTCACCCGGCGCGGGTCGGCGTCCAGCACCTCGAACTCGAGCTGGTTCGGACCGGCGATGAGCTCGCTTCGCGACGGCACGCGGCCGGCGAGCGTCACGATGAGCCCGCCGACGGTATCGACCTCCTCGGCGAATTCGCCGATCGCGAGGTCGACGCCAAGCGCCTCGGAGACCTCCTCGAGGCTGGCGCGCGCGTCGGCGACGAAGGTGTCGCCCTCGCGCAGGATCATGCGCCCCGAGGCGACGTCGTGCTCGTCCTCGATGTCGCCGACCACCATCTCGACGAGGTCCTCGATCGAGACGAGGCCGTCCGTGCCGCCGTATTCGTCGATCACCAGGGCCATGTGGGTGCGTGTCGCCTGCATCCGGACGAGGAGATCGACCGCCGGCATCGAGGGTGGGGCGAAGAGCACGGGGCGGAGGATCCGGGCGGTCGAGAGCGTGACCGAGAGGTCGACCTCGCCGAGGCTCGGCGGCTTCTCGCCGGGTCTCTCCGGGCTGCTCGGCCGGCCGGCCTCGGCTCGCGCCGCGATGTAGTCGAGGAAGTCGCGGATGTGCACCATGCCCTTCGGGTCGTCGAGGGTCTCGCCGAACACCGGCAGGCGCGAGTGTCCGGCGGTGCGGAAAAGCTCGAGCAATTCGCCGAGCGTCGCCTCGAACGGCACCGACACGATATCGACCCGCGGCACCATCACGTCGTCGACCCGGATGCGGTGGAAGCCGAGCACGTTCTTCAGCATCGCCCGCTCTTGCGGCGAGAAGTTCTCCTCGCCGATCTCGGCGAGCGCTTCCTCCAGGTCGTCGCGGATCGAATCGCGGGACTTCAGGCCGACGCGCGTCAGCAGGCGGTCGTACCAGCGCGCCCGCGCGCCTTCGCTGTCGGACATCTCTCCGACGCGGGCGATGGAACTTCGATCATCGTTCATGGCTGAAAAATTTGCGCCGGTCAGGCCGCCATCTCGCGATAGGGGTCCGCGATCCCAAGCCGCGCCAGGGCTTCGACCTCGAGCGCCTCCATGATCTCCGCCTCGGCTTCGGTCTCGTGATCGTAGCCGAGAAGGTGCAGGACGCCGTGGACAATAAGGTGCGTCGCGTGGTCCGCCAAGGTCTTGCTCTCGCTTTCCGCCTCGCGCGCCACCGTTCCGAAGGCGAGCGCGACGTCGCCGAGCGGCTGGCGTCCCGGCGTTCCGGGGGGCGGATTTGCCGGAAAGGACAGAACGTTCGTGGCCATGTCCTTGCCGCGCCAGGCGCGATTCAGCGCCCGAACAGCCTCGTCGTCGGTAAGAAGCAGGCTGAGCTCGACATCCTCCTGTCGCGGCGGGTTCTTGGCGACCGCCAGCGCGGCCTCGACGGCGCGGCGCGCCAGCGCCTCGACGTCGCCGAGCGCCGCCCAGCGCTCCGACGTGGCGGCAAGATCGAGCGCGATCACGGCTCGCGGCCGCCTCTGCGCGCCGGCACGATCGCGGCCGCCGCGTCGGCGTCGTAGGCGGTGACGATGCGGCGCACGAGATCGTGGCGCACCACGTCGACATCGCGGAAGATGATCCGGCTGATGCCCTCGACGCCCGACAGGATGCGCGTCGCCTCGATCAGGCCGGATTTCTGCCCCGGCGGCAGGTCGACCTGGGTCGGGTCGCCGGTCACGATCATGCGCGAGCCCTCGCCGAGACGGGTCAGGAACATCTTCATCTGCATCGTCGTGGTGTTCTGCGCCTCGTCGAGAAGCACGACGGCGTTCGTCAAGGTGCGGCCGCGCATGAAGGCGAGCGGCGCGATCTCGATCATGCCGGTCGCAAGCCCGCGCTCGACGTGGCGCGCCTCCATGAAGTCGTAAAGCGCGTCGTAGATCGGGCGCAGGTAGGGATCGACCTTCTCGCGCATGTCGCCGGGCAGGAAGCCGAGCCGTTCGCCGGCCTCGACGGCGGGGCGCGACAGGATGAGCCGCTCGGCCTGGCCCTGCTCGAGGAGCGACACCGCGTGCCCGACCGCAAGCCAGGTCTTGCCGGTGCCGGCCGGGCCCTCGGCGAAGACGAGCTCGTTCTGGCGCAGCGCCTTGATGTAGGCATCCTGCGCGGCGTTGCGGGCCCGCACCGGCCCACGCTTGCGGGTCGCGACCTGGTCGAAGCCCGGGCGCGCACCGGCCGGCGCTTCCGCGCGTGCCGGAAACAGGTTGCCCTGCAGCACGCTCTCCTGGATCGCGCCGTCGACGTCGCCGAGCGACAGCGGCGCGCCGCCGCGCACCCGGTCGTAGAGTCCCTCGAGCACGCGCCTTGCCTGCTCGGAGGCGTCGGGCGCGCCTTTCAGCACGACGCGGTTGCCGTTGGCATTGGCGACGACCCCGAGCCGGCGCTCGAGATGGGCGAGATTCTGGTCGTAATGACCGAAAAGGAGGCTGGCGAGCCGGTTGTCGTCGAAGGTGAGGGTGATCTCGGCGGTCTCGTCGACGACGCCCGGGGGAGGTGGAGGGACGGCCTTGCCGCGCTGCCCCCGCGCCGTCGCGCTGTCCGATGGCCTCAAATCGCGCTCTCCCTTCACGCCGCCGCCGTGAGCGCCGCGGCATCCGCCGCCTCGCCGAAGAGGCTGTTCGACCCCGCCCGGACGATCCGGACCGGCACGATATCGCCGATCTGCCGGCGGCCGGCCTCGATCTGCACCGCCTGGAGATACGGCGACTTGCCGGCGAGCTGGCCGGCATGGCGGCCCGGCTTCTCCAGAAGGACGTCGACCTCGCGCCCGACGGTTGCGCGGTTGAAGGCCTGGCGCTGGGCCTCGAGCAGCGCCTGCAGGCGCGCCAGGCGCTCGGCCATGACCGGCTCCGGCACCCGACCGGCAAGCTCGGCGCCCGGCGTTCCCGGCCGCGGGCTGTACTTGAACGAGAAGGCGCTCGCGAAACCGACGTCCGCGACAAGCCGCATCGTGTCCTCGAACTCGCTCTCCGTCTCGCCCGGGAAGCCGACGATGAAGTCGGACGAGAGGGCGATGTCGGGGCGCGCCCGGCGCACGCGATCGATCAGGCGGCGGTATTCGTCGCCCGTATGCCGGCGGTTCATGGCCGCGAGCACGCGGTCCGAGCCCGCCTGCACCGGCAGATGCAGATAGGGCATGAGCGCCGCGAGATCGCGATGGCCCGCGATCAGCGCGTCGTCCATGTCGCGCGGATGGCTCGTCGTATAGCGCAGGCGGGCGAGGCCCGGGATCTCGGCGAGGCGCTCCAAGAGGCGCGCGAGCGGCCACACGCGCCCGTCCGGCCCGTCGCCGTGATAGACGTTGACGTTCTGCCCGATGAGCGTGATCTCGCGCACCCCGGCGTCGGCGAGGCGCTCGGCCTCGGCGACGATCTTGGCGGCCGGCCGCGAGACCTCGGCGCCGCGGGTGTAGGGCACGACGCAAAAGGTGCAGAACTTGTCGCAGCCTTCCTGGATCGTCAGGAAGGCGGTTGCGCCGCGGCCGCGCACTGCCGGGAGATGGTCGAACTTGTCCTCGACCGGGAATTCGGTGTCGACCACCCCGCCCTCACCGGCAGCGCGGGCGATGAGCGCGGGCAGGCGGTGATAGCTCTGCGGGCCGACGACCACGTCGACCACCGGCGCGCGGCGGATGATCTCCCGGCCTTCGGCCTGGGCGACGCAGCCGGCGACGACGACCTTCGTGGCGCGACCCTCCGCCGCCCGGGCGCGCTTCGTCTGCCGCACCCGGCCAAGCTCGGAATAGACCTTCTCGGCCGCCTTCTCGCGGATGTGGCAGGTGTTGAGGATGACGACGTCGGCCTCCGCCATGTCGGCCGTCTCGGTGAAGCCCTCGGGCGCGAGAACGTCCGCCATGCGCTCGGCGTCGTAGACGTTCATCTGGCAGCCGTAGGATTTGACGAAAAGCTTCTTCACCAATTCTCGCCTGTGGACCGCCGGGCGGCCGCTCCCCCTGACGCCGAACCTCATTTAGGCGGTTCGGCCGCTCAAGAGAATAGAAAACCGCAATTCCCGCCTGTCGTTCACGGCTGCGCACCGACGGCCAGTGCTACGTCGCGCTTGTCCATGGCCTTCGGGTTCGGCCCTTCGGGCCGCGCCGGAACGACAGCCGCGTGAAAGGCCCGCCGCACCGCCGCCTCGGCCTTGGCGGTCGCGCGCTTGCGATCGGTCGCGGCGTCGAAGGGGATCGGCGCCCCGAAGGTAACCCGCGCCTCGAACGGGCCGCCGGCGAGGAACGCCGCGAGGTGTGGCGCCAGGTCCATGTCGCCGTACCAGGCGATCTCCGGCCGGTCTCGCCGGGTCAGCGGCAGGCCGTTTCGCCGCGTGTAGGTGATCGCGAGCGGCTGCAGCTGGATCGTCCCGGCGCCCGAGGCCGAGAGTGCCGCCCGCGCCGCGCCGACGAGCGACGAGCGGAACGGCAGCACGCGGTTGCCGTCGCTCGAGGTGCCTTCCGGGAACAGCACGATGATGTCGCCCCCGGCGAGGCGCCGGGCGACCGTCGCGTTCACCTCGGCCGTATGGGCGCGGCGGGCGCGATCGATGAAGACGGTCCGTTGCAGCCGTGCGAAGAGGCCGACCACCGGCCAGCGCTCGACCTCCGATTTCGCGACGAAGGACAGCGGGCCGAGGCTGCCGATGACCGAGATGTCGAGCCAGGAGACGTGGTTTGCCAAGACGAGCACCGGGACGTCGCGGGCGAGACGCCCGTTGACCGCGATCCGCAGCCCGAACATCGCCAGGAACAGGCGGTGGAAATAAACCGGCAGCCATCCGGCAAGGCGCCAGCCGAGCCGGATCGCGAGATATTGCAGGGGCAGGGCGGCGAAAAAGAAGAGCGCCTGGACGAGAAGCCTCAGCCCGACCGAGACCCTTCTCATGAAGGCCCGATCATGCCGGGCCGTCCTCGTCGAGCGGCACCGCGTAGAGCTCGAGCCGGTGATAGACGACCCGGTAGCCGAGCCGCTTCGCAATCTCGGTCTGCAGCGCCTCGATCTCCTCGGAGCGGAACTCGATGACGCCGCCGGTCGCGAGATCGATCAGATGGTCGTGGTGCTGGCGCGGCGCGCGCTCGTAGCGTGCCCGGCCGTCCCTGAGCTCGAGACGCTCGATGATGCCCTCGGTCTCGAGGAGCTTGACGGTGCGGTACACCGTCGACAGCGAGATGCGGTCGTCGACCGCGGCGGCGCGGCGATGGAGCTCGACGACGTCCGGGTGATCCGCGGCCTCGCCGAGGATCCGGGCGATGACCCGGCGCTGGCCGGTCATGCGCAAGCCTTTGGTCCGGCAGGCGCGCTCGAGCGCGCTGCCGATCCGGCGGGCGGGTCTCTCTGCGTGCTCGGCCGTCACCAGCGCCCCGGCGTCGTTCGTCTCCAGGGTTCGGTATAGGGAGCGCCCCGCTCCCCGTCCACGGGCGCGTTGCGAAAGGTCGGACAAGCGCACGGGCGCTCAGGATTAGTCGCCCGAATGCGACGGCCGAAGCCTCTGTCAGGGGCGCTTGCAAGAGCTTGATGCCGTCGCGTCATCCCGGACGCGCGCGGCGCGACGCGAGCGTCGGAAGGTCCCGGATAGCCGCTTCGCGGCTTCCGGGATGACGGCTCTTGAAAATAGTCCTTGACACTCGCAGAACCATGTCCTACATCTCTCCCGTCCCGTCCGCCGGGGGACGCTCTCGCGAGGCGTCGTTAGGGTGGGACGGGAGCGGCGCCTGCGGCCGGAGGGGAACGTGACCTCCGGGCTCGGGAGG
>Ga0136846_1213537_pt1 | contig 12040 bp, 12 predicted proteins | sample HopSoiMetagenom2_FD_96841 | JGI IMG/M metagenome (GOLD analysis project Ga0136846, IMG submission 96841) | Grasslands soil microbial communities from Hopland, California, USA - 2 Assembly 2016 (version 4) | ecosystem: Environmental > Terrestrial > Soil > Grasslands | place: USA: Hopland...
GGGCGTGGATCGTGGTGAACTTCGGCAAGGAGCTCGCCGAACCGCTCCCGCGTTAGGCCCTCGGGCACCGCGCCGCGCGCGAGCTGCTGCGCATATCGCTCGGCCGCGCGGAGGATGCCGTCACGCGACGAGTAGTCGATCGCGACGCGCAGATGCAGGTTCCGGCAGCGCGCCGTGAGCGCCTCGGCATCCGCGATCGCCGCCCTGAGCGGCGTTGGCAGGCGGTCGCGTCGGCCGACGATCGTAAGGCGAACGCCGTTCTCGAGACAGCGCTTCGATTCCGAGTGCAGCGACCGGCGAAGGAGCCGCATGAGACCCGTCACCTCGGGCGTCGGTCGGCTCCAGTTGTCGGAGGAGAACGCGTAGAGCGTCAGGGTACCGATGCCGGCCCGCACCGCCGCCTCGACGATCGACCGCGCCGCGCGAACGCCGGCGTGGTGTCCGGCCGAGCGCGGGAGCCCGCGCGTGGCGGCCCACCGGCCGTTGCCGTCCATGATGATGCCGACGTGGATGCCCGAGGAGGGAGAGAGCGTCACCGCTGTGTTCCGCGACATGTTCGTTCCGAGAGTAGACGCTCAGCGCTCGCGCGCGGCACGAATGAGCGCTTCCATGTGGTCGAGATACCGCTCGAACGCGCGGCGTCCGGCGGGTGTGATCGAGTATTCCGTCTTTGGCATTCTGTTCTCGAACGACTTCGTGCACGCGATGTAGTTCGCTTCCTCGAGCTTGCGCGCGTGCACGCTGAGATTGCCGTCCGTCGTCTCGAGCAGCCGCTTGAGATCGTTGAAGCTCACGGAGTCCGTCGCCGCGAGGGCGCTCAAAATCCCGAGCCGAATACGCTCGTGGATGAGACGGTCCAGGGCAAGCGGTCCCTCGGTTTTTGCTTTGCCGCGCACACCGCGAAGCGGCGCGGGGGCCGAACCGCGACCGCGGCCTTCGCCTCGGCGACCCTCGCCGCTCGAAGCCCCGCCGTCGCCGCGCTCGTCCGGAACTGCGCCATGCTTAGCCACCATACCTCCGTGCGATCAGGGCCCCGAACACGATGTGCAATCCGCCGAACCCGGCAATCAGAAGAGCCGTCGCCCACGCCGGCGGCGCGAAGAGCGTGCATGCTCCGAGAGCCATGAACGCGGCCCCCATGACGGGGACGATTCGAACCGAGTACGTACCAGCGGTGACGACTCCCGTTCCATACAGGAGCATCCAGCTGCCCGGCAGGAACGCCGCGAGACCTCGCTCGACGAACAGCACCGTGAGCACTGCTCCAACCAGCATTGGCGGTGAGAAGCTCAGAATGAGCTTCCGCACCGGCCCGGTGATGAGCGGCATCCCCGCCGCGCGCGCTTTTGCGGCCATGAAGCCAATGGCGACCGCAGCGGCGAGACCGGCTTCGATGAGCCAGGTTGCGACCCAGCCGATGAGGCTGAGCCGCGACGCCACGACCGCTGCTATTACCGCGGTACCGCCAATGACGACCTCACCCCACCCCGATACGGCCGTGAACGTTCCAGCCCGCTCCATCGTCTCGCGAATGAAGCGCAGGTTGTCCATCGCCCGTTCCTGCATCTCGGGCGGTGTCGAGCCTGCCGGTCGCAAGGGAATCACGGGTGCCATGGCAGTGAATGGTAGGGGTTGAATCCGGCACAAGCAAGTACTTTACGTCACAAAGTTAACGCAAGCGCGACGCGCCGCGGAGCCCCGCATTCCCGAGGGTGTCCCCGTGGCCCGGGCCCGGACGATCGCCGTGCGCCTTCTACTGCTGCTCCTCGTCCTCGCTCTGCGGCTTGGCCTGCTTCCGCTCGCGCAGCTCACGCAACGCCGGATTCACGCCGCTGCTCGGAATCATCGGCTGATCATGCGGATTCGATTGCAGCTTCTCCTTCTCCTGCGCCTTGAGGTGGGCATCCTCGTGGCCCTGACCCCACTTGTTGTCAGTCGAGCCACCCTCGGCCGGGTCGATGTTGTGCTGATCGGGACGCTTTCCGCCCATCATTTCCCTCGCTGCTGGAGACCTTTGTCGCACTCTCAGGAAGCATGCCGCGTTCCCAGAGTCTAGCGCTCGGATACCCGGTACTTCGCGAGCACCTCGCGGACCTTATCGAGCGGGATGGCTTCCGCGGTATGTCCGCTGCCGGTAACGGTCGTCGCCTGGAATAGTGAGTTGTAGATCGCCTCTTCGGTGGCCTCGACGGCTGCCTCGAAGAGCCCGGACATCGATTCGTTCGCCAGCTCCTCCGTCGTTAGGCGAGTGGCGGTAGAGGCCCGCCGCACCTTGGCGCTCGTCGAGAAGGCGATCACGTAATCCCCGGATCCGTTCGCCGCGGAGCTTCCGGTTCGGCTCAGACCCATGATCGCGCGCGCCGCCAGACGGCGCAGATTGCGGTCCGAGAGCGGTGCATCCGTCGCAACGATCATCACGATCGATCCGTCACCGCGTTCGGCCGGAGACTGCGTCTCGCGCTTGAACGCGTACTGTCCCAGCTCGCGGCCAACCGGCGCTCCGAGCACCTGCAGGATACCGCCGAAGTTGCTCTGGACCAGGACGCCCAGCGTCCACCCGCCTAACGACGCAGGCAGAACGCGGGACGACGTGCCGATTCCCCCCTTCCACCCGAACGCGATCGTTCCCGCGCCCGCGCCAACGCTCCCTTCGGCCACCGGGCCGCTCGACGCCGCGGCGATGGCGGCGCGCACGTCTGCCGCGCCGATCGGCCGCGACCGGATCGCATTCAGCGTCCCGTCGTTCGTCTCCGCCACCACGGGGTTGATCGATCGGACATTCTCCATCCCGGGCTGCTCCAGCATCCACCCCACGAGAGCATCGGCGGCGTTCCAGACGCACAGCGTGCACGTCAGAAGGATCGGCGTCTCGAGCTCACCGAGCTCGTTCAGCTGCGTCGCGCCGAGGAGCTTTCCGAATCCGTTCCCGACGTGCAGCGCGGCGGGCACGCGCTCGAGGAAGACATTGGCTTCGTGCGGCAGGATCGCGGTGACACCGGTACGAACCGAATCACCTCGATTCACCGTTGCGTGTCCGACGCGCACTCCGGCGACGTCGGTGATCGCGTTGTACCGGCCCGTCGGAAAGACGCCCGGCTTCACGCCCAGATCGCGCGCACGCGCGCGCTGCCCCTGCGCATTTGTCGCCGCCATCAAAACCGTGAGGAGAGAGAACGATAGAGCACGGTGCATGGGAAACACTCGGATGAGTCTCAAATGAACGCTTCGTTCCGAATTCCCTGATAACTATGGACTATGGACTGATAACTGTGGAATGCTGGTCGCCGCCTGTCCGCCGCCCTAATCTTCGGACTCACCAGAATTTGATCACAGGATCATGCCCCTCGTTCCACTTTACGGCCACGAGCGATTGCGCGAACGCCTCGCCGAGGCGTATGCGCGGGGCACACTGCCCGCGAGCATGCTCCTTCACGGTCCGCGTGGAGTTGGCAAGCAGCGACTAGCCCTCTGGCTCGGCCAGCTGCTCCTCTGTGACGGCGAAGGGGTGCGGCCGTGCGGCAAGTGTAGCCAGTGCCGATTCACCGGCGCCCTCACACACCCGGATTTGCGGTGGATCTTTCCGCGACCTCGACTCAAGGATGGGGATCCGTCTGTCGACGACGTTCGTGACGACTACGCCGAAGCGATCGCCGAGCGTGTCGCGAACGGTGGACTCTACGCGCCGCCATCGGGCAGCGACGGCATCTACGTCGCCACCGTCCGCGCAATCGTCAGGACGGCCGCGATGTCACCGGCGCTGGCCAGGCGAAAGGTGTTCGTCATCGGCGATGCCGAGCGCATGGTGCCGCAGGAGGGTTCGGACGCGGCGGCGAACGCCTTCCTCAAGCTGCTCGAGGAGCCCCCGGCTGACACGACCCTCGTGCTCACCTCATCTGAGCCGGGTGCGCTGCTTCCCACGATTCGGTCACGGGTCATCAGCGTCCGCGTGACACCGATCGCCGATGCCGCCGTCGGCGAGTTCCTCGCCGATCCAATCGTGAAGTCGCAGCTCCGCTCGGACAGTTCGAAGACACCAATGTCGGAGCTCATCGGGTTGGCTGCCGGCGCGCCTGGACGATTGCTCGCCAGCGCTTCGTTGAGAGAGGCCACCCAGCAGGCGCAACGGCTGCTGGACGCAGCAACGTCTGCTGATCGCGCCGGTGGCTATCGCGTCGCCTTCGGCCAGGGCGCCGCCCGGGCGCGGGGAAGCTTCACCGACACCCTGGACGCGCTCGAGGTGCTCCTCCACCACCGCGTCAAGAGTGGAGTCGCGTCAGGAAACGAGCGTCTCAGCGCTGGGGCTGCAAAGGCTTTGGAGGTGGTGGAGCGCGTGAAGGAGCAGGCCTCCGGCAACGTCAATCCGCAGCTCCTGACGGCGGCGCTGATTCGCGAGATGTCCACGCTCATCGGCTCTCGTCAATGAGCGCACCCGACAACCGGGAGCCGCTCTCCCACGTCAGCTCTTCTGGCGAAGCAAGCATGGTCGACGTCGGCGGGAAGGCTCTCACCGAGAGGGTCGCACGCGCCCGGGGCTCCATCATGATGCGCGCCGAGACGCTCGCCGCGATCCAGGCCAACACCCTCGAGAAAGGCGACGTGCTCGCCGTCGCTCGGGTCGCCGGGATACTTGCCGCCAAGCGGACGCCCGATCTCATCCCCCTCTGCCACCCGATTCCGCTCACCGATCTCCAGATCGTGCTGCGCCCAGACGAGTCTCTGCCGGGCATTATTGCCGAGGCAACGGCGCGAGCCACCTGGAAGACAGGTGTCGAGATGGAGGCACTCACGGCCGTAACGGTCGCCCTGCTCACGATTTACGACATGGCAAAGAGTTTGGACCGTGGAATGAGACTGGACGATATATCGTTGTTACACAAGTCAGGTGGCAAGCTCGGCGATTGGTCAAGGGGTTGATGGCACCGTCGTTGCCGCTTATCGTGAGGTCGAAGCGGGCAGTAGCGTTGTACTCAACCTGTTGCCAGTAGATAACTTATGCGCAATTTGCGTGGTACATACGTGCACCGTGGCGATGCTGCCCGGCGCCGTAAGCGCCTCAAGCGAAGCATCACTGCGGCCGTTGCTGTCACGGTCGTGGCCATCATTCTTGCCACCCGGCAGCCCGGAACGGCTAACGCCGAGGTGGCGGGGCATTCCAGCGGCTTCTCGCTGGGTTTTGGGCGCGGCACTGGTGAATTGCGCCAGGAGCTCGATTCCACCAAGGGGGAGATGGACCTCCTCCGCGCCCGCTACGAGCGGGCGGACCGCATCATCAATTACTCGACCCGGTTTGCCATTCCGGCGAATCTCGCGACGCACATCCTCGACGCCTCGATGGCGGAGGGGATCGATCCCGAGCTCGCGTTCCGGCTGGTCCGGCTGGAGAGTGATTTCAATCCCCGCGCGACGAGTCCCGTTGGCGCGATCGGATTGACCCAGATGATGCTCCCGACGGCTCGGTATTACCAGCGCGACATCACCCGCGATAAGCTGTACGAGCCGACCACGAATCTCCGCATCGGCTTTCGCTATCTGCGCGGGTTGATCGGGCAGTACCACGGCAACGCGAAGCTTGCCCTTCTCGTCTACAACCGGGGCGAGGTTGCCGTGAACAACGCGCTGCACGCCGGGCTGGATCCATCGAACGGCTACGACCGGATCCTGACCAGGGGCTACAAAGGCAAAGGAATCGTCGAGTAGCAGCTCACGGCTTCGAACGGGGGGAGCGCGCGGTGCCCGCCTGCGCGACTCCCCCCTTTCTTGCGCCCGTTTTGGAGCTCGCCGGCTTGCGTGAGCTGCGCTTCGCTGAGCTTCGAGCGGGCCGGCCCGAGACCACAAGCGACTGCCCCGGGAAGATGATCGAGCGCTTCATGCCGTTGAGCGCCATGATCGACTTCACTGTCGTGTGGTAATGCTTGGCGATCAGGCCCAGGCTCTCGCCATGACGCACGACATGGGTCCGTGTGCCGCTCGAGTACCGCTCGATCGAAGGATCGGGTGCGTCGGTTGCGGCAGCAGCGACGGCAGCTGACGGAATGAGCAGGACCTGCTCGGCAGCCAGCCGCCCAGTCTTCTTCGAGCGTTCAGCCTTCGGATTGAACAGCAGCACCTGTCTGGTGCGCAATCCGTAGCGCTCCGCGACGGTCTCTGGGTAATCGCCCTTCTTGCTGAGCACGCGCCGGACTCCCACGCGCTCCTCCTGTGGCAGTGCGCGCAGCAGGCTATCGAATGTAGATGCCGAGCCCACCGGGATCCGCACGCGGATAGAATCGCGCGGCGGCGTCATCCCGCGGAGGATCTGCGGATTGAGCCCGAGGATCTGGGCTACCGTCGCGCCGCTGGCCTTGGCGATCGCCGCCACCGGTACTGCCGGGCCCACACGAACCGAATCGTACGTGAAGGGAGGCAGGGTGCGGATCTCCATCCCGTAGCGCTTCGGCTCCTTCGCGATCAACGCGGTCGCAATCAACTGCGGGACATACTCACGCGTCTCGCGCGGCAGGAAGTCCTTGTCGGCGAGGGCGAAGAACTTGTCGTCTCCGCTCGTACCTTCGAGATCGTCGGCGTATCTCGTTAGGCCGCGCGCGATACGACCCGGTCCGCCATTGTACGCGGCCGCGGCGAGGTAGAGCGATCCGAGCTGCGCCTTCAGGCCTCGGATGAATCCGACCGCCGCCGTGGTCGACTTGATGGGATCTCTCCGCTCGTCGACCCACCAGTCGACGCGCATCCCCATGTCGCGCGCCGTCGACGCCATGAACTGCCACATGCCAACAGCGGCGGCGCGCGAGTACGCGTTGGGATTGAAGCCGCTCTCGATGAGGGCGAGGTAGTACATGTCTTCCGGCAGACCACCCGCCCGCATCTTCGCTCTGATCATCGGCTCGAAGCGGCTCCCTTCCTCGAGCTGTGCGATTATGTGCTCGCGGGCCGAGCCGCTGAAGACGCGGAGATAGTGCTCGACGCGCTCGGTGGTCTCGTACGACCGGACATCGATGTCCCATGTGGGACCGTCGTTCATCGCGCTCGAGTCCCCGCGAGCTGCGGGAGACGCTGCGGAGCCGCTGTCGCCGAAGACCTCGCCGGCGCGCTTGCTGACCTCCGAGGAACTCACGGTGACGCTGTCTGCGGCGCTCGCCTGGGCCCGTGCCCGCGTTGTATCCACGCGCGCACTCGTATCGCGCCCGACGCCGCTGGACGATGGGCCCACGCCCTCGGCACTCGCCGCGGGAACCGGCACAGGTGCCACGCTCGGAGCGGGCGGGTGGGCACAGCCGGCGAAGCCGGCCGCGATCGAGATGAGCAGAGCTTTTTTCACGAGTCTGACACTAGTGAACGAACCTGTCGCGGTCCACTTGAACGCCCTCAGTCGGTAGATGCTGCGTTCGAAGCGGAAGGTTCGCGAGAGCGGCACGCGCTTCAGCGCGTTGCGAGATAATTCCCGAGGAGACGATTGGTCGCGTTCAGAACGGCGAGCGCGGCGCCACGCGGCATGTCTTCGTCGGCGAGATAGCAGCCGACGAGTCGAGTGCCCGCGGAGTCGCGCACAGCAATGGAAACGATGACGAGGTTGGAATCGAAAGCGCGAATGTGCTTCACGCCGATCAGCTCGAAGGAGAGCGATCCCTCGGCGAACTCCTCGAGTGCGCGCAGTGCCGCTTCCGCCGCCATGCGCAGGTCGCCGAGTGGGCTCGATTGACCCGCGGCACGACCGAACCAGCGCTGCCCGTCGTACTCGAGCTCGACGTTGATCGAGACGTGGCCGGAGGGTGAGCGCGAGAAGGAGAACTCGCTGAAGCGCAGCCGCTCCCGTCTGATCGAGCTGTTGGGGCCCGGCTCGGGTGCTCCGCCCGACTCGGTCCTTGGAAGCGACATGAATGCGCGTGGTGAAAGGCGACGTGGGAGAGTGCTGGTGTCTCCACGTATGACACGAATTACCATGGCAGTTGGCAACGACGAATTCCGCTTGTAGCGGTGGTCACGTTTGGTCTATCTTGCTCGCATGACTCCGATCACCGCCGCGGCACTCATTTGCCAGCTGTCAGCCGCGCTTTCGTCGCCGGCTGCAGAGCGCGCGACGAACGATTCGCTGCGAGCGCGCATCGAGCGACGCATCGCCGAGGTGCCGGGCGCAACCGTCGGGGTCGCGTTTCGCGAGCTTGGTCGCGCTGATACGCTCTACCTCGGGGCCGACGAGCGCTTCCATGCGGCGAGCACGATGAAGGTGCCGGTGATGATCGAGCTGTTCCGGCGTGCGGAGCGCGGGCAAATCAGCCTGTCGCAGCGGATCCCGCTCAAGAACGAGTTCGCTTCGATCGTGGACGGAACGCCCTACTCGCTCGACGCCAAGGACGACTCGGACAGTCTCGTCTACCGCTGGATCGGCTCGGCCGTGAGCGTGCACGATCTGCTGGAGCACATGATCACGCGCTCGAGCAACCTTGCGACGAACACGCTCATTGCCGTCGTTGGAGCGATGAGAGCGAACGCCACCGCCCACGAGCTGGGCGCGAAGGACATCCAGGTGCTGCGGGGCGTCGAAGACAACAAAGCTTACGAAGCGGGGATGAACAACACGACGACCGCTCGCGATCTCGCCGTGCTGATGTCCGCGATCGAGACCGGGAAGGCCGCGTCGCCGGCGAGCACCGACTCGATGCGCGCGATTCTGTCACGGCAGGAGTTCAACGACGAGATCCCGGCCGGGCTGCCCGCCGGAACACGCGTCGCCCACAAGACGGGGCAGATTACCGGCCATCTCCACGACGCGGCGATCGTGTATCCGCAGGGTCGCGGTCCCTACGTGCTCGTCGTTTTGACGCGGGGAATTCCGGACGAGAAAGTTGCACGTTCACTCATCGCCGACATCTCGAGACTCGTCTACGAGCACGCAACGCAGGGCGCGGGCGCGTCCGCGGCGAGGAGCGGGCGGTGAGAATCGCCGTCGCCGCCGATCATGCCGGCTTTCCGCTGAAGGAGCGGATGATGGACGTGATCCGCGCGGCCGGGCACGAAGTCCTCGACTGTGGTGCGAAGGAGCTCGTTCCTGGTGATGACTACCCGGATTCCGCGGAGCGCGTCGCGATGGCCATTCGCGAAGGCAGGGCTGATCGCGGTCTGCTCCTCTGCGGGAGCGGTGTCGGCGCGTCGGTGGCGGCAAACAAGTTCAATGGCATTCGCGCGGCGCTCTGCCACGACACTTTCTCGGCGCATCAAGGGGTCGAGGACGACTCCATGAACGTTCTCTGCCTCGGCGCGCGCGTCGTTGGACCTTCGCTGGCGGAGGAGCTGGTCGTCGCGTTTCTCCGCGCCCGCTTCTCCGAGGCCGAGCGGCATGTGCGCCGCCTCGCGAAGGTGATCGGCTTCGAGCAGCGCTCCTGACGCTGGCGCTGTCGCTGCCTAACGACCAACGCCGATCGTGAGCCCCACGAGGAGTGTGCGCTGTGGCGCGGGCTCATAGAACTTCGCCGTCGCCGGTGTGCCCGCCGCGTTGATCGCGACTGATCCGACATAGCGCCGGTCGAAGAGGTTCTGGATGGTCACGACTGGCGTCAGCCACACAAACCGTCCGAGGCCGTCCGCGCCGAGCCTGAGATTGTAGACCGCGAAACCGGCGGCGCGCGCGCTGTTCGCGTCGTCGACGTAGACCGCGCTCTTGGCGAGCGCCTCGACCGTGGCGAACGCACGCTGGAAGCGCCAGGTCGCGCTCCCCTGTGCCTGATGCTCGGGAATGCCGGGGATCACGTGCCCGGCGAACTGCGTTCCGGCAGAGACGAAGTCGCGAAAGCGGAAGTGCGAGTACGTGTAGGCGGCGGTGAGCGCGAGGGGACCGATCTCGGTTCCCGTGGAGAGCTCGAGCCCGCGCCGGCGAGTGCGACCCGCGTTTCGGTAGTACGTCCTGCCATTGCCGCCAGGTACCTCGAACGGTATGAGCTCGTCGCGCACTTCGGTCTCGAAGAGCGCGACGTCGTACTGAAAGCGGCTGAGGAGGAACCCCTTGAGACCACTCTCGTAGGTCGTCGAGAATTGCGGCTTGAGGTCGTAATTGAGTCCGGCGTTGCCGTTGGGCTGATTACCGAGCTCCGTCGTCGTTGGCGTCTCGAACGCCGAGCCGACGTTGAGGTACCACGCGGAGAGGGGCGAGAGCCTAACGACGGCACCCGCCATCGGACTCACGGCATGGAGCACGCGCACGCCAGAGTCGTCGCGGCCATCGGTGACGAAATGATCCTGCAGCTCGAACCGGACGTAGTCGGCGCGGATGCCGGCGCTGAGGTCGACGCGCCCGAGCTGCAGCTCGTCGCGAAGATAGGGCCCGACGTTGGAGACGATCTCTCTCTGGTCGAGCTGCAACACGCCCTTCTCGTTAGGCACCGCGGGACACGCGGCCGTGGCCGCCGCCACGGCGTTGCAGTTTGCCCAGTTCTTCCGCAGATCGTTCTGCATGGCGGCATCGACGCCGACGCTGAACCTCTGTGGCAGCCCGAGGGTGAATGGGAGCGTAGCGCGAGCGCCGCCTCCGTATTGCACACGTCCGACGTCCACGACGGCGAAGGTGAGCGGATTGTAGAGATCGCGCGTGCCGCCGTAGAGCTGGGCGAAGAGCTCCCCGCCCCGGGCGTCGCTGAGCGGGTGCGTGGCCGAGAGCCCGAACTGGAGCTGATGCACCGCCTTCCGCGCGAGCTTTCGCACCGAGGCCGAATCGGGCAGCCGGGGATTCGCGTCGAGCTGCGACGCCGTCAACGCGCCGGGGTTTTGCGCGGTCGGCATGTCGAGCCCGAGCCCCTGAAAGACGATATCGGTACCGAGGGCCGTGGTGCCGACGCGCAGATAGCCGTTCGTCAGCTCCTGCCGTGAGTAAAGTCTAAAGTTGTCGGAAGCGGTGTGGCCGACGTTTGCCTGATAGAACACCGCGTCGGTTGAGCCGCCGACGACACCGGTGACGCGCCGCGTGCCGTAGTCGCCGAACCAGGTGCGCGCCTGAGCCGCGACTGGCAGAATCGGCGGTCCAGCCGAGCGAATGTCGATCACACCGCCGGCGGCGTTGCCATAGAGCGCTGACGCCGTGCCGCGGATCGCTTCGACCCGACCCACGGACTCGAGATCGAGGTAATCGATTGGCGTCTGCCCATCGGGCAGCGTGAGCGGCATCCCGTCGCGGAGGATGCGAATGCTGCGGACGCCGAACGCCGACCGCGCGCCAAAGCCGCGAATCGAGATGCGTGGGTCCTGGGAGGGATTCGTTCGGTTCGCGACGGTCACTCCCGGCAGCAGGAACAACGTCTGATCGACGAGGAGGTGAGTCTGGCCCGGCCGGGCGCTGTCCGGGCGTATCTCGCTGATCGCGTATGGGAGGTCCAGCGCCGAGCGGCCGATGTCTCTCGTGACCGTGACCACAGGTGGGAGGCGAGCGATCACGGTGTCCTGCGCGCGAGCGGAGCCGAACGCAATCGTGCCGAGCAGAAGGATCCCGGCCTGTCGCTTGCGACGACGAGCCGCCTGCCCTTCGGGCGAACACCGACTTCCACAGCTGATCCGCATGATTCGCGCTCTGATTCAAGTCTCTGCTGCCGAGCACCCGCTCGGAATCGGCGGCGTCACTCTTGTTGGAATGAACCGCACCACGCTCACAAAGCTACTCATCACGCTTGCCCTGATCATCGCGGTCGCGCTGCTGTCGCGCGGCGCCCGGGCACTGATGCGCGCGCTCATAAAAGGATCGGCGCACGAGCGCGGCTACTTCTGGGGCCGGCAGGCGATTCGAATCCTCGGAACGCTGATCCTGGTCGTCGGAATCATCTCCATCTGGTTCGACGATCCCTCGCGACTCGCCACCGCCGTGGGCCTCATCTCCGCGGGCGTCGCGATCGCTCTCCAGCGAGTGGTCACGGCGTTCGCGGCGTACCTCATCATTCTCCGTGGCCGGATATTCAATGTCGGAGACCGGATCACGATCGGCGGAGTGCGAGGCGACGTCGTTGCGCTCGATTTCATGCAGACGACGGTGATGGAGATGGGCCAGGCGCCGGACGAGCAGGGCGAC
>Ga0136846_1220032_pt1 | contig 12040 bp, 10 predicted proteins | sample HopSoiMetagenom2_FD_96841 | JGI IMG/M metagenome (GOLD analysis project Ga0136846, IMG submission 96841) | Grasslands soil microbial communities from Hopland, California, USA - 2 Assembly 2016 (version 4) | ecosystem: Environmental > Terrestrial > Soil > Grasslands | place: USA: Hopland...
CCGCTGGACGAACCAGCGGGGTTTTTCTATGGGCGCGCGGCATCGAGCACCTGCCCGATCGCCGGCAGCTTGTCGCGAGCCGGGCGGCCCTGCGACGTTGCGGCGGTGAGCTACTCGATCACCTCGTCGGCACGGACGAGGATCGATGTCGGCACGCCGATGCCGATCGCCTTGGCGGATCTGAGGTTGACGGCGAGGAGAAAGCGGGCCGGCCGCTCGATCGGCAGGTCGGCGGCCTTTTCGCCCTGCATCACCTTGCGGACCAGGATTCCGGCCTGGCGGTACATCGCGGGCGTATCGGGTCCGTATGAGAGCAGCCCGCCGCCGTGGGCGAATTCGGCAAACAGCGTGATGGCCGGAAGCTTGTGCGCCAAGGCGAGGCCGGCCACCCAGCCGGGGTTCGTGCCGACGACCGGCGAGGACAGCATCAGAACCCCGCCGGTAAGGTCGCGGCTCAGCCTGCGGAAGATGACGTCGAGCTCGTCGGCGCTGTGCATCTCGACGATCTCGGCGGCGGCGCCGAGTTGCGCAACCGCGGCCTTCACGGCCTCGAGCGGCAGCGAGCCGGTCGCCGGGTCCCACAGGAATCCCGACCTTTTGCCCCGGTACCACCTCCTGCAGCAGCTGCAGGCATTTCACGCTGATGTCGGGGAGGTCTAGGAACAGGCCGGTGATGTTGCCGCCCGGCCGGGCGATGCTCGCCGCCCAGCCGTTCGCGATCGGGTCCGATTCGAGGTCGTGCGCGACGATCGGGATGGTGGCAGTGGCGTTGCGCGCCGCGCGCACGGCCGCCGGGCTCACGGCGAGGATGGCGCGAACGCCCATCCCGACGAGCTCCGTCGCGAGCGCCGGCAGCCGGCCCGGGTCGCCGGCAGCGACCCGCGAGACGATCTCGATGTCGGGATTGACGGCGGCGGCGGCGGAAAACACGCCGTCGCGAAACGGCGGCATGCGAAGCTCCAACGCCGCGGGGCCGCCCGGAAACAGAACCCCAACCTGCGGCCTCGCGGACGGCTGCGCACGCGAAGGCGACGCCGCCGCGATCCCCGCGCCTGCTCCGAGGAGGAACTCCCGCCGCCTCATTCCGGCAATCCGCATGAGGCGCGAGGCTATGGGGTGACCGCCCCGCTGTCACCCCGCTGGACGAACCGGCGGGGTTTTTCTATGGGCGTTCGACACCGGCGAGGGCCGGGCAGGAGAGCGCCATGTTCGACCTTTCGGGCCGCAAGGCCCTCGTCACCGGCGCGACCGGGGGGCTCGGCGGGGCGATCGCGCGGGCGCTGCATGCGCAGGGCGCGACGGTCGCGCTCTCCGGCACGCGGCGCGCGGCGCTCGACGGGCTCGCGGCCGACCTGGGCGAGCGCGCCCACATCGTCGAGGCGAACCTTGCCGACAAGGACGCGGTCGAGGCGCTGGTGCCGGCGGCCGAGGCCGCGATGGGCGGGCTCGACATCCTCGTCAACAACGCCGGCGTCACCCGCGACAACCTCTTTTTGCGCATGAAGGACGAGGAGTGGGAAACCGTGATCGCGGTGAACCTCACCGCCGCCTTCCGGCTCTCCCGCGCCGCCGTGAAGGGCATGATGCGGCGCCGCTACGGGCGCATCGTCAACATCGGCTCGGTCGTCGGCTCGACCGGCAACCCGGGGCAGGGCAACTACGCCGCCTCGAAGGCCGGGCTCATCGGCATGACGAAGGCGCTCGCCGCCGAGGTCGCGAGCCGCAGCATCACCGTCAACTGCGTCGCGCCGGGCTTCATCGCCTCGCCGATGACCGAGGCGCTGACCGAGAAGCGGCGCGAGGCGATCCTTAGCACCGTGCCGATGGGCCGCCTCGGCGTCGGCGCCGACGTCGCCGCGGCGGTCGTCTACCTCGCCTCGGCGGAGGCCGCCTACGTGACCGGCCACACGGTCCATGTGAACGGCGGAATGGCAATGTTTTGAATGCCTTGCACCACGCGCTTGGGCAGTGGACGGCGCCAAGCCCGCTCTCGCCAGACCCCGGAGCTTGTGTTAACAGGCGGGGCGTTCCGCCCGGAGGGGGTTGACCGGGCGGGGAAATGCGGCTTTTGCACCGTGCCGGGTTGCCCGCTCCAGCGTCGTCGGGGCGCGCCTTTTGTCTTTCGACCGCCTCGGCGGCCTTTCAACGATCTGACGGAAACGGGGAACGAACGATGAGTGACATCGCTGAGCGCGTGAAGAAGATCGTGGTCGAGCACCTCGGGGTCGAGGCCGAAAAGGTGACCGAGAACGCGAACTTCATCGACGACCTCGGTGCCGACAGCCTCGACACCGTCGAGCTCGTGATGGCGTTCGAGGAGGAGTTCAACGTCGAGATCCCGGACGACGCCGCCGAGACCATCGTGACCGTCGGCGATGCCATCAAGTTCCTCGAGAAGAATGCGGCCTGACCGGGCGAAGGCCGGCTCCGGCGTCCGCGTCCCCTGACGGTCCGATCAAGGTTGTTCGATGCGGCGGGTCGTCGTCACGGGCGTCGGAATGGTCTCGCCGCTCGGCTGCGGCGCCGAGACGAGCTGGCAGCGGCTCCTCGCCGGAGAAAGCGGCGGCGCGAAGATCGAGAGCTTCGAGACCTCCGACCTCGCCTGCCGGATCGCCTGCCAGATCCCGCGCGGCGACGGCTCCGACGGCAGCTTCAATCCCGACCAGTGGATGGAGCCGAAGGAGCAGCGCAAGGTCGATCCCTTCATCGTCTACGCGATGACCGCCGCGACGCAGGCGCTGCAGGACGCGGCGTGGAAGCCGCAGACCGCCGACGAGCAGAATGCCACCGGCGTTCTCATCGGCTCCGGCATCGGCGGCATCGGCGGCATCTATGACGCCTCGATCACGCTGTACGAGAAAGGCCCGCGGCGCGTCTCGCCGTTCTTCATCCCGGGCCGGATCATCAACCTCGCCTCGGGCTACGTCTCGATCGAGCACGGGCTCAAGGGCCCGAACCACGCCGTCGTGACCGCCTGCTCGACCGGCGCGCACGCGATCGGCGACGCGTCGCGGCTCATCGCCTATGGCGACGCCGACGTCATGCTCGCCGGCGGCACCGAATCGCCGATCAACCGGCTTTCGCTCGCCGGCTTTGCCGCCTGCCGGGCGCTGTCGACGAACTTCAACGACGATCCGACGCGCGCCTCGCGCCCCTACGATCGCGACCGCGACGGCTTCGTCATGGGCGAGGGCGCCGGCGTCGTCGTGCTCGAGGAGCACGCGCACGCCAAGGCGCGGGGCGCCAGGATCTACGCCGAGGTGATCGGCTACGGCCTATCGGGCGATGCCTACCACATCACCTCGCCGACCGAGGATGGCGACGGCGCCTATCGCTGCATGCGGATGGCGCTGAAGCGGGCCGGCATCGACGTCTCGGACATCGACTACATCAACGCCCACGGCACCTCGACGCCGCTCGGCGACGAGATCGAGCTCAAGGCGGTCGAGCGCCTCGTCGGCAACGCCGCCGGCAAGCTCGCGATGTCGTCGACGAAGTCGGCGACCGGGCACCTCCTCGGCGCCGCCGGCGCGATCGAGGCGATCTTCTCGATCCTCGCGATGCGCGACGGGGTCGCGCCGCCGACGATCAACCTCGACAACCCGTCGGTCGAGACCGCGATCGACCTCGTGCCGCACGAGGCGAAGAAGCGCGACATCGACATCGTGCTGTCGAACTCCTTCGGCTTCGGCGGCACCAACGCCTCGCTCGTCTTCCGCCGCGCGGCGTGAGCGGCGGCCTTGGGACAGGGCGCCGAAAGCACCGTTTCGCCACAATAGATCGTAGGGTGAGCCGGGGCTGCTGCGTGACGCGCGCGCCGCAGACCGAACGGGCAGGGTGATGTTCTTCGGCAGACGAAAGCAGGAACCTTCGATGCCGCTCGAGGGCGCCGGCGGGCCGGCGCAGCGGCTGTCGCCGCGCAGCCCGAGCGATGCGCTGAAGCCGATGCTGGCGCCGCCGCCGCCGCCGCGCATCCGCAGGGAGCGGGGCGGCCTGCTCTCGACGCTGTCGGGGCTCCTGACCTTCGTCGTCGTCGTCGCCGTCGCGCTCATCGTCGGCGTCGTCTTCGTCGAGAAGCAGGCGAACGAGCCCGGCCCGCTTGCCGCCGACAAGATCATCCTTGTCCCGAAGAGCATCGGCACCGGCGAGATCGCGACCCTGCTCAAGCGCGAAGGCGTCATCAACCAGACCTTCCTGTTCGAGCTCCAGGCCTTCCTCAACCGGCAGCGCGGAACCCTGAAGGCGGGCGAGTTCCTGTTCCGCGCCCGCGCCAGCATCGACGAGGCGATCGACACGCTCATCGTCGGCAAGGCGATCCTGCACTCGCTCACCGTCCCGGAGGGGCTGACGAGCGAGCAGATCGTGCAGCGCATCCGCGACAACGAGATTCTCACCGGCGACGTCACCGAGATGCCGCGCGAGGGCACGCTCCTGCCCGACACCTACAAGTTCGAGCGCGGCGAGACCCGCCAGCAGGCCGTCAACCGCATGCAGCGGGCGCAGCGCGAGGCGCTGAACCAGATCTGGGCGCGGCGCTCGCCGGACCTGCCGATCAAGACGCCGCAGGAGCTCGTCATCCTCGCCTCGATCGTCGAGAAGGAGACCGGGCGCGCCGACGAGCGCTCGCGCGTCGCCGGCGTGTTCATCAACCGGCTCGGCCGGCGCATGAAGCTGCAGTCCGACCCGACGATCGTCTACGGCCTCGTCGGCGGCAAGGGCACGCTCGGGCGCGGCATCCTGCGCGCCGAGATCGACAAGGCGACGCCCTACAACACCTACGCCATCGAGGGCCTGCCGCCGGGCCCGATCGCGAACCCCGGCCGCGCCGCGCTCGAGGCGGTCGCGAATCCGTCGCGCACGAAGGACCTCTATTTCGTCGCCGACGGCTCCGGCGGCCACGCCTTCGCCGAGAGCCTCGACCAGCATCAGAAGAACGTCACCCGCTGGCGCCAGATCGAGAAGGCCCGCGCCGCCGACGCGCCGGTCGTCGACCGCGCCGAGCCGCCGCCGGGCGCGGGCGAGACGGCGACGCCGCAGACGCGCGGCGACGCTCCGGGCATCCTGCCCGGCGCGCCGGCGCAGGCGGCGGAGAGCTTCACCTCGGGCGGCAATCCTCCGAACGCGTCCGGCAGCGCGCGCGGACGCGCCTTCGACGCCTCGGAAGGCACTCCGCGTGATCCGCTCCGCAACCGGGCCTTCGACCTCAACTCGCCGAAGACGGTGCCGGCGCTGAGGATGCAGTAAGGCATGATCCCGAAAAGTGGCTGCCGGTTTTCGAAAAAAGATCATGCTCAAGCAAAGAGCTGGAGCGGGATGACGACTCGACGAGACGTCATCGCGCGCTAGCCGACTTGTGACGGCGGAAGCCCGCCACTATGGTCCGCGCCGTTCGGGCGGGGCATCATGGCGATCGCGAGCATGACGGGGTTTGCCCGCGAGGCGGGGGTGAGCGGGCCTTCGCAATGGGCCTGGGAGCTGAAATCCGTCAACGGCCGCGGGCTCGACGTGCGGCTGCGCTATCCGCCCGGCTTCGACGCCGTCGGCGAGGATGCGCGCGGGCAGGTCCAGAAGGCCTTCACCCGCGGCCAATGCCAGCTCAACCTGACGATTACGCGCGGCGCGACCCCGCCGCGGGTGCGCCTCAACGAGGAGGTGCTCTCCGCGCTCCTCCATGCCGTCGGCCGCCTGAAGCTGCCGCCCGGCGTCGAGCCTGCCTCCGTTGACGGGCTGCTTGCCGTGCGCGGCGTCGTCGAGATCGAGGACGAGGGCGACGCGGCGGCGAGCACCGAGCTCGCCGACGCCCTCAAGGCCGGCGTCGCGCGCGCCGTCGCGGCGCTCGCCGAGGCGCGGCGCGCCGAAGGACGGGCGCTGGCGGGTATCCTCGCCGGGCAGCTCGAGGCGATGGAAAGGCTCGTCGCTGCGATCGAGACCGCGCCGGCGCGCCGGGCCGAGGCCGTGCGGGCAAAGCTCGAGGCGCAGATCGCCGCGCTTCTTTCCGCCGCACCGGGGCTCGATCCCGACCGGCTCCACCAGGAGGCCGTGATCCTCGCGACCAAGGCCGACGTGCGCGAGGAGCTCGACCGGCTGACGGCGCATATCGCCGCGGCACGCGCGCTTCTGCGCGACGGCGGCGCCGTCGGCCGCCGGCTCGACTTTCTCGCCCAGGAGATGGGCCGCGAGTCGAACACGCTCTCCGCCAAGGCGAACGACGTGGCGCTGTCGCGCATCGGCCTCGACCTCAAGGCCGTGGTCGAGCAGTTCCGCGAGCAGGTCCAGAACGTAGAGTAGATGGTGGCGAGGGCGCCTGCAGCCGACGAGCCCGTGCCCCGACGGGGGCTCGTGCTGATCCTGTCCTCGCCGTCCGGGGCCGGCAAGTCGACGCTCACCCGCAGCATCGTCAACGAGCACGAGGCGCTGCTGTCGGTCTCGGTCACGACGCGGCAGCGCCGCCCGTCCGAGATCGAGGGGGTGCATTACCGGTTCATCGCCGAGGACGATTTCCTCGCCATGCGCGATCGCGGCGACCTCCTCGAATGGGCCGAGGTGCACGGCAACTACTACGGCACGCCGCGCCGGCCGGTCGAGCAGGCGCTCGCCGCCGGCGCCGATATGATCTTCGACATCGACTGGCAGGGCACCCGCCAGGTCGTGAAGGCGCTGCCGGAGGACGTCGTCACGGTCTTCATCCTGCCGCCCTCGATGGCCGAGCTGCAGACGCGGCTCGAGCGCCGCGCCGAGGACCCGCCCGAGACCATCGCCAAGCGGCTCGAGAGCGCGCGCTCCGAGATCGAGCGCTGGGAGGAGTACGACTACGTCCTCGTCAACGACGACCTCGACCGCGCGTTCAACGACCTGACCGCGATCCTCAGAGCGGAACGGCTCAAGCGCCAGCGCCGCGTCGGCCTGAGCGATTTCGTCGGAAAGCTTCTCGGGAAGGCCGGCCTGCGCAAACCCCTCTCCCGAACGGGAGAGGGGCAGGGGTGAGGGCCCCGGCCGCGGGACAGAAGCCTTAGCAGGCTCCGCCGGAAAGGCCGCTCCCTCACCCGGTCGCGCTCCGCGCGACTCGACCTCTCCCGTTCGGGCTACGGCATTCACAGATTTGCTAGCCTCGTCGCTCCCTCCTCCCCCACAAGGGGGGAGGGGAATGGCGCGCCGGCTTTGTGTGAATCCGCTAGCCCATTCGGGAGAGGTGCGCGGCGGCAACCTTATTTCGCAGAGGCCTCGATTCGGGCGAGGTCGAACGCGTTCGCCAGCCGCACATAGCCGGCGACCGGCACCTCCTCGGCGCGCGCGGTCTCCGGGATCGCTGCCTCGGCGAGGAGGGCGCCGGGGCTCGACGTCAGCGACCGCAGGCTCTGACGCAGCATCTTGCGGCGCTGGCCGAAGGCGGCGCGGGTGACGGCCTCGAGCGTTTTGACGCGGCAGGGCAGGGGATCCGGCCGCGGCGTCAAGAGGACGACGCTCGAGGTCACCTTCGGCGGCGGCACGAAGGCCGCGGGCGGCACGTCGAAGAGGATGCGGCCTTGCGTGCGCCAGCCGGCGAGCACGCCGAGGCGCCCGTAATTTGCGCGGTCGCGCTCGTCGGCGACGATGCGTTCCGCGACCTCGCGCTGGAACATCAAGGTCAGCGACCGCCACCAGGGCGGCCATTCCTCGGCGGCGAGCCAGCCGGTCAGGAGCGCGGTCCCGACATTGTAGGGCAGGTTTGCGACGATGCGGGCCGGCGCGGCGTCGAGCAGCGGGCGCGGGTCGAAGCCGGCGGCGTCGGCCATAACGATTCGAAGCCGCCCGGGATAATGCTCCGCGATCTCGGCCAGGGCCGGCAGGCAGCGCGGGTCGCGCTCGATCGCCACCACCTCGCGCGCCCCGGCGGCGAGGAGCGCGCGGGTGAGGCCGCCTGGTCCGGGGCCGATCTCGACGACCGCCACGTCCTCGAGCGGCCCGGCGGCGCGCGCCACCCGGCTCGTCAGGTTGAGGTCGAACAGGAAGTTCTGGCCGAGCGACTTCTTCGGCACGAGCCCGTGCCGGCGAACGACCTCGCGGAGCGGCGGCAGGCTGTCGATCTGGCTCACGCGGCGGCTTCGGCCGGCCGCGCCGCGAGGCGCGCGGCGAGGCGCAGCGCCGCAACGAGGCTGTCGGGGCGGGCGAGGCCTTTGCCGGCGATGTCGAAGGCGGTGCCGTGGTCCGGCGAGGTGCGGATGAAGGGCAGCCCGAGGGTGACGTTCACGCCCTCGTCGAAGGCGATGGTCTTGATCGGGATCAGCGCCTGGTCGTGATACATGGCGAGCGCGACGTCGTAGCCCGTCCGCGCCGCGGCGTGGAACATCGTGTCGGCCGGATAGGGACCGCTCGCCGCGATGCCCTCCCGGACGAGTGCGGCGACCGCGGGCGCGACGACCGCCGCGTCCTCGTCGCCGAGCGAGCCGCTCTCGCCGGCGTGCGGGTTGAGCCCGGCGAGCGCGAGCCGCGGCCGCGCGATGCCGAAGCGCCGGCGCAGGTCGCGGTCGACGATCCGCGCCGCCTTGACGATCAGCTCTGTCGTCAGGGTACCCGGCACTTGCGCGAGCGGGATATGGACCGTCACCGGCACGACGGCGAGCGCCTCGCACCACAACATCATGACCGGATGCGGCGGCGTCCGGCCGGGCTCGACCGACAGCGCCGCCAGGAACTCGGTGTGGCCCGGGTGGGAAAAGCCCGCCTGGTAGAGGACGTGCTTCGCGATCGGGTTGGTGACGAGGCCCGCGGCCTCTCCGGCGCGCGCGAGCCGCACCGCCTCCTCGATCGAGGCAAGGGTCGCGGCGGCCGTCGCCGGGTCGGGCTTGCCGGGCTCGGCCGCGGCCGCGTCGCCCACCGGCGCGACCGGCAGCGCGCGGCGGAAGACGTCCGCGGCGTCGGCGATCGTTGCGCGCTCGACGGGCACGCTAAGCCCCAGGCGCGCCACTGTCCGGCGCATGAGATCGGGGTCGCCGAGGAGGCAGAAGGGCAGGCCGATCTCGTCGCGCCGAAGCCAGGCCTTGAGCGTGATCTCCGGCCCGATACCGGCCGGGTCGCCCTGCGTGAGGGCGAGGATCGCCGCGCCCGCGCCGCTACCGCGTCGGCGTGACGGTTCCGTCATTCGCCGAGGTCACCGGGCCGATGTTCTGCTTGACGTTCGCCTCGCCGAGCGTGCGCAGCTCGAGCCGCACCAGCACCGTCTGGACGCGCTCCTTCTCGCCGTTGCTCAGCGCGATCTCGCGCGGGCTCGCCGAATAGCTGATGCCGAAGGTCGTGCACTCGTCCATGTATTGCAGGTTCAGCCCGGTCGAGATCGGCGTGTAGTCGCTTGGCCGGCGATAGACCGGGGTCGTCAGCTGCGACGCCGGCACCCCGGCGGCGAGCGCGGCGTTGTAATTGGCATAGGCCGCCGTGAAGGTGTCGCGGAAGGTCAGGTAGCGGTCGAGATCGAACAAGAGCGAGCCGCCGACGCTCCAGCGCGGCGTGACGTTGACCGTCGCTGAGGTGAGAAGGCCTTCGCGGCGGTGGTCGTAGCCGAGCTCGGGCTGACGGGCGTATTTGCCGTATGTCACCGAGGTCGTGAGCGGGAGGACGGGGTTCCAGTTCGTCGTCAGCTGCGTCTCGAGGCGATGCATCGCGAAATCGTTCTCGTCGAAGCGGGCGCGGGTCGAGAAGGTGAAGTTCTGGTTCGGCTTGATCAGAAGGCGCGTCACGACGTCGGAGGCGCGCGACTCAAGCCCCGAATCGCGGCCGACATTGATGACGTCGCCGGGGCGGAAGGAGTTCCGGCCGGCGAGCTGGTAGGACTGGCCGACGAGCGCGTTGGCGTAGAAGCCGTTCACGCCGGTGAAGCTGTACTGGCCGCCGATGTTGCCGCGCACGCCGCCCTCGACCCGGTCGTAGCCGGAGAACTTGTCCCAGTTGAAGATCGTCGTGTCGTCAAAGACGAGGCTCTGGGCGTCCTCGTTCGGCAGGCGGCCGATGCGCGTCTCGTTCGGGCGGGCGACGACCTGCCCGATCGGCTCGACGACGTGCATGCCCCAGTCGTTGCTCTGGGCAACGAAGGGGTAGCGGTATTCGAGCCCGACCGCCGGCATGAGCCGGCCGACGAAGTCGTCGTCGCCGCCGATGAAGTTCGGGATTTGCGAATTCTGGAAGCCGACGGTGTCGAACTTGTTCCAGAACCCGTCCGCCCGGACATAGGCGAAGGGCGTCCAGACCTGCCCCATCGAGTCGACGTAGTTGCGCCGCCAGGTGAGCTCGGTCGAGAGCCGGGTGAAGGTCCCGGCAAAGCCCCGGACGAGGCAGGCGCCGCGCTGGAAGACGGTGCAGGTCTCGTAATAGCCGTTGTAGGCCGGCACCTGGTTGAACAGCCCGAAATTGATGTTCGGGATCTGCGAGAAATGCGTCGCCTCGCGGGTCAGGCTGGTCAGGTTGAGCTTGAACGTCGTCTCGCCGCCGAGCGGGCGCGGGCCGTCGGCGCGCTTCTCATAGTCGGTGACCGGGTGCACGACGGGCAGCTGCTTCTGCCAGTCGTAGCTCGACAGGCCCCTGAAGTAGTAGCCGCGGGCGTCGAACCAGGAGCGGTCGCCCTGGCCCTGCAGGTAGACCGTCGAGACCGACTCCTTGAGGTAGAGCGTCTGGATGCTCTCGCTCTTGATGCGGTAGTTGGCCAGGAACCACTTGTCCGAGAGCACCGCGACGTCCCAGCCCCAGCGCCATTTCTCGTTGATGTTGAAGCGCCCGGTGGACTCGACCGAGCCGCGGAAATCGCGGTCCTGGGCGCCGAGCGGCGGCGGCAGGAACGCCGTGTCGTCGCGCTGGAAGATGCCGGCGAGGCGGATGTTGTAGGAGCCGGTGAGCAGGCGATGGCGCCATTCGGCCTGGCCGAGAACGCCCTGGCGCGAGAGGAAGGTCGGCTGAAGCGTCAGATCCATGTTCGGCGCGACATCCCAGTAGAACGGGATGGCGACGCCGGTGCCGAGCGAGCTCGAGGCGATGTAGTGCGGCGCCAGGAAGCCGGTCTTGCGCTTCACCGTCGGATCGGGCGACCAGAAATACGGCATGTAGGCGATCGGGTAGCCGTAAAACTCGAGCGTCGCGTTCTCGTAGTAGATCATCCGCTCTTCGTTGTTGTGGATGATCCGCGCCGCCTTCACCTGCCACAGCGGCGGGCGCTCGGGGTGCTCCTTGCAGGGCTCGCAGGCCGTGTAGGTGCCGCGCTCAAAGACCATCTGGTCGCCTTCGACGCGCTCGGCGCGGGGCGCCGTGAAATAGGTCCGGCTGGAGCGCCCGCGCTGGATGACCGTCTGCTCGACCCGGAGCGAATCGATGAAGCCGTTCTTGAAGTCCTCGGTGAGGTCGAAGCGGTCGCCGGTGATGACGGCGCCGTTCGCCTCGACCATCCGGGCGTTGCCCTGCGCGACCACCCGGCCGCTCTTGCGGTCGTAGGTCACCCGGTCGGCCTGCAGCGTCCGGCCCTGGTAGTAGAGCTCGACGTCGCCGACCGCCGACACCGTGTTGTTGTCGTTGTCGTAGACGATCTCCTTCGCCTCGAGGAGGAGCCGGTCCTTGCCCTCGCCCGCTTGCACGCGGCGCGTCAGGGCGTCGTTCATCGTGCCCTGGGCCATGGCCGAATCGACGCCGGCGCCGCACAGCAGCGCCGCCGCGACGGCCAATGCGGCGATCCGACCCCTTCCCATACCCGCTCCCGGGCGGCCCCTTGCTTGAAGGACCATTATCACCCGTCCTCTTGGTACAACAAAGCGAGGGTACCAAGCAAACTGCCGACGACCGCCGGGAACCAGGCCGCGACCGCCGGCCCGACGAGCCCCGAGCCGCCGAGGTCCTGCATCAGCGAGGTCGCGACATAGAGCAGGAATCCGGCCGCGACGCCGCCGAAGACCATCCGGGAAACGCCCCCGAAGCGGAAGAATCGCAGCGAAACCGACGCCGCCACGAACACCATCGCGATGAAAAGCAGCGGCCGCGCCATCAGCACGTCGTGCTGGAGGCGGTAGCGGGTGGCGTCGAGCCCGGCCCG
>Ga0136846_1236620_pt1 | contig 12040 bp, 7 predicted proteins | sample HopSoiMetagenom2_FD_96841 | JGI IMG/M metagenome (GOLD analysis project Ga0136846, IMG submission 96841) | Grasslands soil microbial communities from Hopland, California, USA - 2 Assembly 2016 (version 4) | ecosystem: Environmental > Terrestrial > Soil > Grasslands | place: USA: Hopland...
CATTCCAAGATGAATGATATTGCCGCCATGAACAAGATTATCCTTGATGGAAGGCATGAGGTAGATTTCAATCCTCATGAGGACATTGAATTCCTGATCACCGAAACACTCCCTTTTCACCCAAATGCATTGACCTTTCTTGCTACTGTAAGGAATGGAAACTCGATAGCTGAAACCTATTATTCCATCGGAGGCGGATTCGTAAAAAAGGAAGGTGAAGTACCTGCAGCTTCCAAAATTGTACAATTGCCTTTTCCCATCAATACATCAGAAGATCTGCTTCACTGGTGCCGAAAGACAGGAATGTCCATAAATGAAGTGGTGATGGAAAACGAGAATGCCTGGAGGCCGGAACAGGAAACTGTCAAAGGCCTGCTCAGGATATGGGAGGTAATGCGGGAGTGTGCCTGGAGGGGTTGTCATACGGAAGGAGTTCTTCCAGGAGGACTTGAAGTCAAAAGAAGGGCAGCAGGGTTAAACAGGAAATTGCTTGCCGGTAAAGTATATCCTGACCCGGTGTCCTGGATGAATGCCATCAGAGAGGGGGGAAAGGATTTCAAATATATCCTGGACTGGGTGAGCTGTTTTGCACTGGCGGTTAATGAGGAAAATGCTGCCTTTGGAAGGGTGGTTACTGCACCCACCAATGGAGCTGCCGGAGTAATACCGGCCGTATTATTATACTATGTCATCTTTTTTGAGGCAGGGGATAAAAAGATCGTTGACTTTTTGCTTACTGCAGCTGAAATAGGGAGCATTTTCAAAAAAGGGGCTACCATTTCTGCAGCAATGGGTGGTTGTCAGGCTGAAATTGGCGTTTCCTCTGCCATGGCTGCCGCCGCACTAACTGAAGGAGTGGAGGGTAACCAGCGGCAGGCATTAATGGCTGCTGAAATAGCTATGGAACACCACCTGGGAATGACCTGTGATCCTATTGGCGGCCTGGTTCAGGTTCCTTGTATTGAAAGGAATACCATGGGTGCCATCAAAGCAATTACGGCTTCGCAGCTGGCACAGCAAAGCACGCCGGATTTTGCGAAGGTTTCACTCGATGCCGTCATTAAAACAATGTGGGACACGGCCCTTGATATGGACCACAAATACAAAGAAACAGCAGATGGAGGATTAGCTGTAAATGTTCCCCTGAGTCTTCCTGAATGCTAGCGAATTATTACCTGATCAACTGTGAATATAACTTTCCAGGTGACTGATAGTTTCCTTTTGCTGAAGAATGGTTTCTTTAACCACATCACTCATGGAGATGATACCTGACAGTTCGTTATTTTCAAATACAGGCAGATAGCGGATATTATTATCAGACATAAGGGCCATGCAGGTTTCAATACTGTCATTGGGGCCTACGCTGGGAAGATCGGATGACATGATATCTGAAACTGTTGTATCTACTGAATGTTTCCCTTTGAGGATCACTTTTCTTGAATAGTCCCTTTCTGTAATGATGCCAAGGTATTTGCCCTGCTCAACTACTACAATAGAACCTATATTTCTGTCGGCCATTATTTTCAATGCATCTAGTACGCTCGTTCCAGGGGGAACACTAATGGCTGAATTGCCCTTCCGGGCGAGGATTGAAGATACTTTAGTCATATGGCGTGGTTTGAATGGGAATTTACAAAGAAATTGAGGCAGGAAAAAATATATTTCCCCTCTGGTAGGGGATTACCCGTAATTGCACAATCTGGGATGGGTGCACTTCTCGCCCTGGTTCTGCGGCCATGGTTCACGCGCGTTCATTCACGCGCCTCACGAACCATTTGCCACTGCGTTAGTAATGATGTGGTTCGTGAGACACGAACCACGGCACAGCTTTTCAGCTTAATTCAGCTGGGGATCAGCACCTTCTTTTGTAAAATCGGTTTCAGTATAATCGTGAATTACATTATACAGGGTGCCTCTTTCAACGGGTCTGCGTTTGGCCTGTTTTATCAAAGTCACCAGTTGTGCGGTATTCATGGCAGGAGTTTGTTCTTCTGAGCCGGCCATTGAATAGATCCTGGTGGTGTCGTCAATTGTTCCATCAATATCATTTACTCCAAAGGATAGACTGAGTTGCGCATTCTGTCTGCCCAGCATTGGCCAGTACGCCTTGATATGAGGGAAGTTATCAAGATAGATCCTTGAAATGGCGTACATCTTCATGTCCTCCACTAATGTGGATTCCGGAACCTCGCTCATATCATTATCCTTATTGCGGAATTTTAATGGGATAAAGGTGTTGAAACCATGTGTTCTGTCCTGTAATTCCCGCAGCCGGCGCATATGATCAATGCGATGATGGTATTTCTCGATATGACCATAAAGTAAAGTAGCATTAGTATGCATGCCTGCACGATGAGCGGTTTCGTGAATATTTAACCAGCCTTCTGCATCTACCTTATCAGCACATATCTGTTCCCTTATTTCGGCATGAAATATTTCTGCACCACCGCCTGGTAAAGAATCCAGTCCCGCTTCATGGAGATAATTAATTCCTTCTTCAACAGTCATTTTTGCTTTGCGGAACATATAATCAAGTTCTACTGCAGTAAAGCCTTTTATATGTAAGTCGGGTCGATGCGCTTTTATCTTCCGCAAAAGCTCAGCGAAAAATTCCAGATTCATTTTTGGATGAACTCCCCCTACGATATGAACTTCGGTTACTGGTTTGCCATCATAACTCCTGACAATATCCAGCATCTGTTGCATTGTCAGTTCCCAGCCCTCATCACGGTGTGCATAGACGCGACTATAGGAACAGAAATTACAGGAGAATACGCAAACATTGGTGGGCTCAATATGGAAATTGCGGTTGAAATAGGTAGTATCTCCATGCAGTTCTTCACGGATGGAATTGGCGAGTGAACCAACAAATGAAAGGCTGGCTTTTTCAAAAAGCAATAATCCTTCTCCATCCGTAATCCTTTCTTTATTCCTGACCTTTTCAGCTATTGCGGAGAGATTTGGATCTGTTCCCGCAATGGTCATCAGCTTTCCGGGTAATGTATACATAAGGCGTTGAATATGCAGTGCAAAGTTACGTTGTCCGGGGCTCTGGCGTAAAAGAATTAAGGTATAAAATCCTTATCTTCCGTGAATATCCGGTCAGAAACGGTATCATCTAAACGCCACTGTCATGAATATCAAGATCCGCCTCATTATTATGAATTTTCTGCAGTTCTTTATTTGGGGATCATATCTCACATCCTTTGGTGGTTATATGTATTATACATTACAATTTAAACCAGCAAATATTGGATTGATCTTTATGACAATGGGTATTGCTTCCATTTTTATGCCTACTATTTTAGGTATAGTGGCAGACAGATGGCTCAATGCTGAGCGGGTTTTGGGGTTAAGTCATATAGCAGGCAGTATTGCATTATATTGGGCCTCAACGATAAATGATCCAGGCATCATGTTCTGGGTTTTTCTTTTAGTATGTATGACATATATGCCTACAATTGCTTTAAATAATACGGTTTCTTATATAGTGTTGAATAAGAAAGGAATTACTGACACTCAGAAGGCATTTCCACCAATACGCGTATGGGGGACCGTTGGATTTATCGCGGCCATGTGGTTTGTGGATATTATGCACTGGACGCCAAGTCATGTTCAATTGATCGTCGCCAGTATAGCATCTTTAATAATGGGAGTTTATTGTTTTACTATTCCTTCCTGTCCTCCTTCCGGAAAAACTGAAAAGAGATCCATCGCAGCTACATTAGGGCTTGATGCTTTTGTGTTATTCAAAAGAAGGACATTGCTTGTCTTTTTCATCTTCGCCATGTTTCTTGGCGGTGCCTTGCAAATAACAAACCAATGGGGAGTTCCATTTTTAAATCACTTTAGTGAAACACCCGCGTACAAGGATACTTTTGGAGTGAAATACCCCAATATATTAATATCCATTTCACAGATATCTGAAACACTTTTCATTCTTACTATACCTTTTTTTCTGGGAAAATTTGGGATTAAAAAGGTAATGTTAATGAGTATTTTGGCCTGGGTACTACGTTTTGCATTGTTTGGTATTGGAGATCCGGGGTCAGGATTATGGCTACTAGTATTGTCAATGATTATTTATGGAATGGCATTTGACTTTTTTAATATTTCAGGTTCCTTATTTATCGAAAGAGAATCTCCGAAAAGTATAAGAGCAAGTGCGCAGGGGCTTTTTATGTTAATGACTAATGGGGTGGGAGCAATGATTGGCAGCTTTGGTAGTGGGTGGGTAGTTCAACAATTTACGGTTGACCAGGTTACCGACTGGAAACCTGTGTGGTTGATTTTTGCTGCATATGCTCTTGTATTAGCTATTACATTCCCACTGATATTCCGCTATAAGCATGATCCAACTCTTGCCGTGCAGGTAAATCATTAAGGTATTTCAGCATAATAAAAAAAGTATTGCAATTGCAATACTTTTTTCAATTTTTTGATCTCCAGTTCAATTGTTAACCTTATATGTGAGCCTCAATTTTTTTAACAAAATTGCCTTTGGGCTGAGCACCTACCAGTTTGTCAACAACCTGTCCGCCTTTAATGAACAGGATAGCAGGTATTGAAGTAATTCCATAGTTCATGGATACCTGAGGATTATTGTCCACATTTACTTTACCCACGTTTACTTTCCCATCATACTCTTTGGATAATTCTTCAATTACCGGCCCAATAGCGCGGCAAGGTCCACACCATTCAGCCCAGAAATCTACCACGGTCAATTTATCAGAAGCCAGCACATCAGACTGGAAGTTAGCGTCATTGAATTCTTTTGCCATTTTGTTGATTTTATTTATACAGGTTGCAAATTTAAGTCCGTAATTCTTAACAAGCAATGATGGCATAAAGTTGTGAAAAACTTGCCATAATTTCTGTCAGCCACTTTGCACATCTTGTTTATAATCAATTTTACTGCTAAAAAGTCGCTCCTTATCAATTCGTTAACACTTGTGTCTCCAATTCCTTTTTTTCTTCCAGGAAATGGATCATTTCTTCGTTCATTTCAAAGCCTCTGCCTGAAGTAACCAGGCTGATCCGCATATTCATTTTGGGATCAGTCAGAATAAACCGCAAACTGGCAGGCCCCGGATAAAGTTTCAGGTTCCTTTCTACAAATGCGATCATCTCCGGACTTAGATATTGCGGATGCACTTCTATATTCACCTGCTTTGTCAGGCTCTTCTTCATGGTCTCGGCCAGCGAAACAGAAGTTACCTTAAATTCAAACTCCGCTTTATTGTAGCGCTGTTTAAGATAACCGGTCATGTAAACAGAAGTTCCCTGTACCATTACCGGAGATAGTCTCAAATAATCTTCGCTGAATAAAACGATATCTGTTTTTCCACTATAATCTTCAATTACAAAGCTTCCAAATTTATTCCCGCTGTGGGCAATCCGGTGCTGTGCATCTGCCACCAATCCAAGAATGCGAAACATCCTGTTTGGATTGGACTGCATGGCGATGGATTCTTTGAATTCATTGAAATCTGCAATGGGCGTAACATTATAATGCCTCATTTCAAATTTGTAATGGTCCAGAGGATGTCCGCTTAGAAACATTCCTGTCACTTCCTTTTCATGCTCCAGTTGTCTGGTGAGCGACCATACTTCGCATTCCGGTAACCTGGGAGGTGGTATCTCCATACTGATTGGCAGGTCTCCAAACAAGGTATTGCTGGTAGATGCATTCTGATTCGCGATCACCTGGCCATACTTGATGATCCTTTCCAGGCCAGTGGCTACTTCTCCTTCCGCAAGATGGAAGTATTGTGCCCTGTGGTGTTCAGGGAAACAGTCAAACCCTCCTGCATATGCAAGACTTTCCAGCGTTTTTTTATTGACAGTACGCTGATTGATCCTTTTTATGAAATCAAAAATATTCAGGAAAGGTCCGCTCTTCAATCTTTCGGAAATTATACTTTCAACTGCTGCTTCACCCACGCCCTTCAAACCTCCCAATCCAAATCGTATCTCACCTTTTTTATTTACTGCAAATCCTTTTAATGATTCATTGATATCCGGCCCCAGCACTTTAATACCCATCCGCTTACATTCTTCCATGAAGAAGGTGATCTTGTCAATGCTGCCTGCGTTATTCAATACCGCAGCCATGTAATCCGACGGATAATGTGATTTCAGGTAAGCGGTTTGATAGGCTACATATGCATAACAGGTAGAGTGTGATTTATTGAATGCATATTGAGCGAATGCTTCCCAGTCGGTCCATATCTTTTCCAGTTTCTCGGGAGGCAGTAATTTTTCAGTGGCGCCTTTCATGAACTGGGCCTTCATCTTATCCAGCACTGATTTCTGCTTTTTCCCCATTGCCTTTCTCAATACATCCGCATCACCTTTGCTGAAGCCGGCCAGTTTTTGGGCCAGCAACATAACCTGTTCCTGATATACAGTGATCCCATAAGTCTCTTCCAGGTATTCGGTCATTTCCGGAAGATCATAGGCAATGGGTTCACGTCCATGCTTGCGGTCAATGTAATTGGGGATATAGGCAATCGGGCCCGGACGATATAGTGCGTTCATGGCAATGAGATCGCCAAACTTGTCGGGCTTTAATTCGCGAAGGTATTTCTGCATACCAGGACTTTCAAACTGGAAGGTCCCAATTGTTGAACCATGCTGGTACAATTCAAATGTTTTCTTATCGTCCAGCGGTATTTCATCTATATTGATGGCTACGCCATGATTCTCTTTGATAAGCTTAAGCGCATTCTTGATAATTGTCAGCGTTTTTAACCCCAGGAAGTCCATCTTGATAACACCGGCATCTTCGATGACATTTCCTTCAATCTGTGTTACCCATAAACTGGATTCCTTGGAAGTGGCAACAGGTATAAGTTCAGTAAGGTCTTTTGGCGCTATGATAATACCTGCAGCATGGATACCTGTATTGCGAACCGATCCTTCCAGTCTTTCTGCCTCATGCAATATTTTACTGAGTATGGTATCTTCCTTATCATATATCTCTCTCAGCTTTTTTACATTGTCCAGATCTTCGCTGCCCAGTCCGTCCTTTTCTTCCAGTGATTTTTCACCATCTTTAGTTCGCATCGGGGCATGCAACACTCTGCCCAACTCAATGCCTGGCCGGTCCGGGATCATTTTGGCAAGCGCATTGGACTCAGGTAAAGGAAGGTCCATTACACGTGCCACATCTTTTATACTCATCTTGGCAGCCATGGTGCCATAGGTAATGATCTGGGCTACCTGGTTCTTGCCATATTTATCTACCACATAATCGATCACCTTCTGTCTTCCTTCATCATCAAAGTCCGTATCGATATCGGGCATTGACTTACGATCAGGATTCAGGAAACGCTCAAACAGAAGATTGTATTTGATCGGGTCAATATTGGTGATCTCAATACAATAGGCCACTACAGATCCGGCGGCGGATCCACGTCCCGGTCCAATGAATACATCCCGTTCTCTTCCTGCCCTGATGAAATCACTTACTATGAGGAAGTAGCCGGCAAATCCCATTGTTTTAATAGTGAACAATTCAAATCGAATACGCTCATCAATTTCCGGAGTTATTTCAGTATAACGTTTCTTTGCGCCCTGCCAGGTGATATGTTCAAGGTATTCGTCCTGCGATGAAAATTCTTTCGGTACCTGGAAGAAGGGCAGAAGAATTTCCTTCTTCAGATTCAGGATATCGATCTTGTCAACGATCTCATTGGTGTTATCGATGGCTTCCGGCAGATCATGAAACAGCTTGCTCATTTCTGCACCCGTCTTGAAATAGAACTGGTCGTTCGGAAAAGCAAATCGCTTGTCTTTTACCAACACATCATCATCGCTGAATTCACGAAGGGCAGGGGTAGCTACTTTTTCACCTGTATTTATACAGAGAAGAATATCATGGGCATTGAAATCGGATTGGTCTACATAATGTGAATCATTGCTGGCAATGATCTTGACATTGTATTTTCCTGCCAGCTTTATCAATACCTGGTTCACCTTATCCTGTTCCGGAATTCCGTGGCGCTGTAACTCCACATAAAAATCTTCCTGGAATACATTCAGCCACCATTTGAATTCATTTTCACCTTCCTCTTCTCCTTTCTTCAGAATAGCCTGTGGCACCATAGCGCCCAGACAGCAGGTAGTTGCAATCAATCCCTCATGATGACGAAGGATCAGTTCCTTGTCAATCCGCGGATACTTGCTGTACATACCTTCAATAAATCCCAGGGAAGTGAGTTTCACCAGATTCTTATAACCCTGCTCATTTTTGGCGAGCAATATCTGGTGATACCGGGGGTCCTTTTTTTCCTTGGTAAATGTTTTTTGATGCCGGTCAATAGTAAGGTAGAATTCACAACCTACAATAGGTTTTACTTTCAGCTTGCCGTTCTCGTCCTTATGTTTATGGGCTTCTGCTACAAATTCAAACACCCCAAACATATTTCCATGGTCACTGATGGCAAGCGCTGGCATGCCATCGGCTATTGCTTTCTTGTATAAATTCTGTATTGAAGCAGCTCCATCGAGCAGGGAGAATTGAGTGTGTACATGGAGGTGAGAAAACTTCATATTCTATCGTCAGATTCAGGCAGTAAACCCCAAATTTCCGACAGTTTATCCAAAGTTGACACAATGTTCATTTCTTGTTAAAACTAAACACACTGATCGAGCCATTGCTGTAGCTGCAAACCCAGGCTTCCAATGTATCATTGTTTTCAAATATATCTACGCCAACGGGGTGGCCCTTGCAGGGAAGTGAAGCCAGTTTCTCAAAATTGTCATCATTGATCTTGAATACGTCTACAAAATCACTGCTATAACAGGTTACAAACAGGAATTTGTGATTTTTTGAAAGAATGATCGTCCTTGGTGCGGCATGGGTAGTAGCCGTAAAAAGAGATTGCCCGGTTGCAAGATCAATACAGGCGATCTTTGCAAGTTTATTATAAGACACAAACAGGTGTCCGCTGGTATCCATTACGATATGGCGGGGATTTGATTCTACCACCATATCAGTGTCCTTTTTCCAGTCGGAATTATTGATCACAGCGAGGCTGGATCCGCCCATAATCGCCACGTAGGATCTATTGTTCCTGTCGTCCACCACAATACCACGTGGTATGGAGGAAACCGGGATGGTGCTTACCAGGCTCGCGTAAGGATAAATATCCTTGTTCATTTCCAGCACGCTTACGTTATAGGAGTGCCAGTTACTGACCAGTAAATATTTGCTGTCTGCTGTACGTGCAATGATCTTGGGAGTTTTGCCGGTCCTGATCAGCGGAACATAGAAGGAATCTTTATTGGAAAGACCGGGATAAAGAACAGTTACCTTTTTAACGGTCTGACCATCTGCAATTTTATAATTTGCTGCGAGGGAATCTACCCGGATCGGTACAATCCCTTCCGCATTATGAAGTGATATCCATAAGAATTTATCGTCATGTGAAAGGCAGGCTTCCACCGGTTTTTCCTGGTAGGAAGGGATCGGCTTATCCGTGACATAATCCCAGCCTGTGCCCTTGGTGGGCTTGAATTTGAACTCGCGCCCCACTTTCCGGGACGGCTGGTCAAATTCATAGATGCTCATTCCTTCAAGGTTCATAGCATATAGCCGGGAACCGTTTGAATTAAAAAGCACTGACTTTGTACCTGGAGCGGCCTTTAGGAGTTCTGTTTTGGCGTGGCTCAGATCTGTATAAGGCCTCAAAACAGCAGGGATCAGGGTATCCCTATTTCTATGGGCAGGAATATGGCGGACTGCATAATGGGAATGCGTACCTGAAACCAGTTCTCCGCCGCTTCTTCCTGAATCGGCCGTGATCTGGCATCCTTCTCCTAACAAGAGTATAACTAGTCCGGCAAATAATGTCCTCATAACCTCTTTAAATGTAAGCAGGATATTCCATTTCCGAGAGGCGTTTTCCTCTAGAAAAAGCCCTCATCAGATCTACTTAAAAGATTTAACATCAACGATTTGTAAGTTGGGCAATTTAGGAGCCCAAAAATCGTTAAAGAGAATCTGTTTTTAACAGGAGTAAGTCTTAAATTTGCTCGCCTACCTTCCGGCAGGCAGGGTTTTTGACCATTGATAATTTTCCATTGAAAAGCGAGAGTACCAAAAATATGTTCAAGCCCCTGATCCCAGCTTTACTGATCATTGCTGCTTTATCCAGCTGTTCCAGCATGAAGCCGCTCAGCTCTGGCAAAAACCAGGTGGCTACGCCTGTTGCTACAACAACTACCCATAAAAGCAATGATATCAAGTTTTTAGATGATATTTCTGTTACAGCTCCCCGTGATAAGAGTGATAATGTTACTCTCAAAAAGGAAAACACAATTTCCAACAAGGATTATTCAACCACAGCTTCTACTGATAGGGTATATTCCGAAAAGAGAATGGCAGGCAAGGCTTCTGCCCTTGAAATCAAATATGCGGCCCTCCTGAATACGGATGTTGAATTGCTCGCAGATAATCAATTGCTTCCTTATATCGACGAATGGTATGGAACACGTTACAAGATGGGTGGTACCACCAAGAGTGGCATTGACTGTTCAGCCTTTGTACAGGCCATATACCTTTCCGCGTTTGCTGTTAACCTTCCGCGGACCGCCAGGGACCAGTACAGGAATTCCCGGATCATTTCAGCCACGGAATTAAAGGAAGGAGACCTGGTTTTCTTCAATACCCGTGGTGGGATATCACATGTTGGAATCTATCTCCAGAACAATAAGTTTGTTCACGCCTCCAGTACCAACGGAGTCAAAATAAGTGATCTGTTTGAGCCCTATTATCTTAAACGTTATATGGGCGCCGGCAGAATTGAGAAGCCAGGTGCAAAGGCAGGGTTCTAATCTCCAGATTTCCATCCTATTCTTTTCTTCAACGTAGCTATAACAGGATTAATATCCGGAGTCAGTTTCAGGTATATTGTTCCACTTCCATAAAGCAACAGGAATGCAATACTTCTTATTGCCAGCCCTCCAAAGCCATGAATGGAACGGAATAAAAAATAGCAGATGGCAAAGGAAACAATTCCCAGCAAACCTGTGTACACGGATTCTTTAGTGAATGGAAATAATCTGAATTTTTTCCAGAGGAAAATGATCCTGATGATATTGTAGACGGTAATCGAAATAAGGTTTGCTATTGCAGGCCCCATGATATCATACTGCCTCGTAAGAATAATGTTCAATGGTAACATAAACAATAATAACACCACTCCACTAAATAATTCAAATCGCCAGTAATTGGAAGTGCCAATGATTTGTGCATTTACTCCGGTTCCCATGTCCACGATCTTTGTCAATCCCAGCAGGAGAAAAGCATTAAAGCCTAATAAAAAATCCTGATTGAGCCTGAGCGTGAAAATTGCTTCTCTATAGTTTAGAGAGATCAGGAGAAAGATCCCTGTAGCAAAAATGAGCAGGTTGATAGACGAACGCTGATATATTTTCTGGAGCCTTTCCCTGTTTTTATCTTTCCATGCTCGCGAAAGATGAGGGATTGACGCAGATACAATTCCGCGCTGGGGCGCCTGTATGATGGTGGTCATCACCTGGGCTAATCCAAATATGCCTGCTTTTTTTATTCCATCTTTAAGGATAGAGGCGATAACGATGGAATCGAATACCTGGGAAAGTGTGGTTACGATGGTGCCGAAATAAACAAATAGGCAAAGAGTTGCAATTTTTTTAAAATACCTGCGACTAACCTTGCTCGGTTTAAATGTAAAATGGATTTTTTTAGTGAAGACCAGGTAGCAAAATATGATGAGTGCCAATACAGGAAATCCAAAAGCATAGAGCTTTATAAAAAGATCAAAATCTCCAATGACCTTCATGATCAATAGCAGGATCATGACGGTGGTCAGCAATCTCCAGACAAGTTCTTTAAGAAAACTGGTTAGTATTGATTTGCCAAGCAGAATGGCATACGCTTCCAGTACCGTGTATATGGTAAGCCCAAATCCCATTGGGAATATCCAGTAATAATATTGTAATAACTCAGGAGAGTGCTCTCCAAATTTCCGGATCACAAGATGTTTAAAGA
>Ga0136846_1225018_pt1 | contig 12038 bp, 14 predicted proteins | sample HopSoiMetagenom2_FD_96841 | JGI IMG/M metagenome (GOLD analysis project Ga0136846, IMG submission 96841) | Grasslands soil microbial communities from Hopland, California, USA - 2 Assembly 2016 (version 4) | ecosystem: Environmental > Terrestrial > Soil > Grasslands | place: USA: Hopland...
AGGAGATCTACGACATCCTCGATCAGATGCGCGCGACGATCCCGGAGGAGATCAAGCAGGCCCGCTGGATCGTCAAGGAGCGCCAGGAGATGCTCGGCGAGGCGAAGCGCGAGCAGGATCGCCTGCTCCAGGAGGCTCGCGAGCAGGCGGTTCGCGAGGCGTCGCAGACCGAGATCGTCAAGCTCGCGGAGCGCCAGGCGCAGGAGATCATCGACGAGGCGCGGCGCCAGGCGCGCGAGATGCGGCTCGAGAGGGAGGACTGGGCCGACGGCATGCTCGCGACGCTCGAGACGAATCTCGACAAGTTCCTGACGGCGGTCCGCCGCGGGCGGGACCGGCTGCACGAGCGCTCGCAGGAGACGGTGGTCGCGGGCATCGGCCCCGTCGGTCTCGACGACGACAGCTCCGACCTCTACTCCTAGCCGAAGCAGCAGCCGTGTCCGGGGTCTTGAACCTCGACGTGGCCCCAGCAGACGGCGCGGCGCTACTGTGGCGCCGATGACGGGCTTCAACCTGAGACAGGTGAGGCTCCGTCCGGGCGAGGAGCATCGGGAGGCGCTCGACGTCGAGCTGCCGGCCTTCGAGTTCGGCGGGCAGCGCTACCTGCCGATACCGGAGCGGATCCCGGCGGAGCTCGTCGTAACCCGGGCGACGACCGGGACTGTCTTCGCGCTCGCCTTCACTACGCGCCTGCACGGCCCGTGCTACCGCTGCCTGGACGACGCGGTGCTCGAGGTACCGATCTCGATCCGCGAGTACCAGGCCTCCTCCCCCGACGACGAGGAGCTGACGACCCCGTACATCGACAACGACCAGCTCGACGTCTCCGCCTGGGCGCGCGACGCCGTCGCCCTCGCCCTGCCGGACAAGATCCTCTGCCGGCCCGAATGTGCCGGCCTCTGCCCCGAATGCGGCAAGAACCTGAACGACGAGCCGCACACCCACGAGGAGGAGCACGGCGACCCCCGCTGGGCCGCCCTCGAGGCGCTCCGGAACGACCTCGGCTGACGATCGGTAGACTGGCCCGCCGTGGCTGTCCCGAAGAGGAAGACATCCAAGTCGCGTCGCGACAAGCGCCGCGCCACGCACGCGATCGAGGCGCCGCGCCTCTCGACCTGCCCGCAGTGCGGCTCGCCGAAGCAGGCGCACCGCGTCTGCCCGACCTGCGGCACCTACAAGGGCCGCGAGGTCGAGCCGCTCCGGTTCCCCGGCCAGTAATTGGCCCGCATCGCGGTCGACGCGCTCGGCGGTGACCGCGCCCCGGACGAGGTCGTCGCGGGCGCGCTCGAGGCGGCCGCCGACGGGATCGAGATCGTGCTCTACGGCCCGGCAGGCCTCGATACGCGCGGCCTCGAGCTCGTCGAGGCGCCGGACCGGATCGAGATGGCGGAGAAGCCGGCCGAAGCCGTGCGGGCGAAGCCCGACTCGAGCCTCGTCGCGGCGGTGCGCGCGGTCGGCAGGGGCGAGGCCGACGCGGTCATCTCCGCCGGAAACACAGGCGCGATCCTCGCCGCCGGCCTCCTGCACCTGCGCCGCCTGCCCGGTGTGTTCCGTCCCGCGATCGCGGTCCCGATCCCGGCGCGCACCGGCGTCTCCGTCTTGATCGACGCCGGCGCAAACGCCGACAGCCGTCCCGAGCACCTCGTGCAGTTCGCCTCGATGGGCTCGATCTTCGCGGAGGAGATCCTCGGCCGCACGAACCCGACGGTGCGACTCCTCTCGATCGGGGAGGAGCCGGAGAAGGGCGACCAGATGACGATCGAGACCCACGAGCTCCTCCGCGACTCGCCGAGCGTGAACTTCGAGGGCAACGCCGAGGGGCGCGACCTCCTGGTCGGCACGGCCGACGTGATCGTCACGGGCGGCTTCACGGGCAATCTCGCCCTCAAGCTCCTCGAGGGCACGATCGGCGAGCTCCTCGACGCCCTGCGGACGGAGATCGCCTCGACGCCGAGGGGCAAGCTCGGGGGCCTCCTGATCCGCCCGGCCGCGCGGCGCCTGCGAACGCGGCTCGATCCGGACACCTACGGCGGCGCCTACCTGCTCGGCCTGAAGGGCCTGGCCGTGATCGCGCACGGCAACTCGGGGCGCCGCGCTGTGGCCAACGCCATCCGGCTCTCGGCCCGGGGCGTCGAGCACCGGGTCGTCGAGCGCCTTGCCGAGCGCCTGCCTGTGTATGATCGGCGCGCTTCCGGACCGGCCCCCAACACAATGAGGTGACATGGCAGCATCGCGTGAAGAGGTCTATGAGCGTGTCAAGGAGGTCCTGACCGAGCAACTCGGTGTGGAGGAGAGCGAGATCACCGAGGAAGCGTCCTTCCAGGAGGATCTCGACGCCGACTCGCTCGACCTCGTCGAGCTGATCATGGAGCTCGAGGATCAGTTCGGGATCAAGATCTCCGACGAGGATGCCCAGAAGATCCAAACTGTCGGGCAGGCTGTCGACTACGTCAGCTCCCACCAGTAAGCCAAACAAGACCCCCGACCTCGCGGAGCTGATCGCCGCGCTCCCACCGGAGCGCGCTGCCGAGGCATTCACGCACACGAGCTGGGCGGACGAGCGCTCCGACTCCTACGAGCGGCTCGAGTTCCTCGGCGACTCGGTCCTCGAGCTCGCGCTCGCGCACGAGCTCTACGACCGCTTCCCCGACTTCGACGAGGGGCAGATGGCGAAGATCCGCTCGCACGTGGTCTCGCGCGCGAGCTGCGCCCTCGTGGCGGACGAGCTCGCGCTCGGCGACCGCCTGATCGAGGCGGGAGCCGAGGCGGCCGGCGGTGAGCTCGCGCGGCTCGCCGGCAACCGGAACATCCTTGCGGCGGTCCTCGAGGCGGCGCTCGCGGCGCTCTACCTCGAGCACGGCTTCGAGGCGATCGCGCCGTCGATCGTCGCCGCGTTCGAGTCACGCATCGACTTCGCCCTCACGAACCAGGTCGACCACAAGACCGAGCTCCAGGAGACCCTCGCCCGCAGCGGCCGCAGCGTCAGCTACGCGCTCCTGAACGCCGACGGGCCGCCTCACAACCGCGTCTTCACGTCGGCCGCGGTGATCGACGGCGAGGAGGCGGGCGTCGGCCGGGGCAGCTCGAAGAAGGCCGCCGAGCAGAACGCGGCCAGAGAGGCGCTCGAGCGCCTCGCGCCGCTCGCGAGCTAGCGCCGGTCGGCGGCATCCGCGCCTGCCGCTAGGGTCCTGCTTTCGTGCATCTGAAGGCGGTCAAGCTGCGAGGGTTCAAGTCGTTCGTGGACCCGGTCGAGATTCGCCTGGAGCCGGGGGTCGCGGTCGTCGTCGGCCCGAACGGCTCCGGCAAGTCGAACATCTCGGACTCGATCCTGTGGGCCACGGGCTCGCTCGCCCCGCACGAGCTCCGTGCGGAGAAGCCCGACGACGTGCTCTTCGCGGGCTCGGCCGGCCGCAAGGCGGTCGATTTCTGCGAGGTCGAGCTCGTCTTCGACAACGACGACGGCACGTGGGCCGACCTGCCGTTCGCGGAGGTCTCGCTGGCGCGGCGGCTGCACCGCGGCGGCGAGGGCCAGTATCTCGTCAACCGCGCCGCAGTGCGCCGCATCGATCTCGTCGAGCTCCTCTCCGACGTCGGCCTCGGCGGCGGGCTCCGCTCGATCATCTCGCAGGGCAGCGTCGAGACCGTTCTCAGCGCCAAGCCGTCCGAGCGCCGGACGCTCGTCGAGGAAGCCGCGGGCCTCGGCCGCTTCAAGCTCCGCCGCCATCGCGCCGAGCTGAAGCTCGCGCGCGTCGCGACGCAGGTCGAGCGGGCGCGCGACCTCGAGGCCGAGGTGCGCAAGCGGCTGCGCCCGCTGGCGCTGCAGGCCTCCGCCGCCGAACGGGCGGCGAAGCTCGGCGAAGAGGTCAAGCGGCTGCAGGCGTCGATTGCGGCGCTCGACCTTGCTTCGCTCGGGGAGCGCCGCTCCGGGGCCGAGCGCCGGCGCGGCGAGGCGCTGGCCGCACGGCGCGCGCTCGACGCGGAGCTGGAGCTACTGCTGGCGGCCCGCACGGCGGCCGAGGAGGAGCTCACCGATGCGGCGGGGGCGCGTGAAGGCGCGACTGCCGCGCTCTACCGCCTGCGGGCCGCAGCTGAGCGCGTCGCGCTGCGGCGTGAGGCGGCGGAGGCCTACGCCGGCGAGCTCGAGGCGTGGGCCGCCGCGCCCCCGCCACGGCGCCGCAGCAACGAGGACGAGCTTGTCCGCCTTGCACGTGAGCGGCTGTCCGTGCTCGAGCGTGCGATTGCCGAGCGCGAAGGCCTGCCCCCCGCGGCGCGCGCCCTCGCCGAGCAGGGCGAGCGGCTCGTGCTCGACCTGCTCGAGGTGCCGCCGGGCCGCGAGCGCGCCGTCGCGGCCGCCCTCGGGCACCGCGGGGCGGCGCTCCTTGCCGGCGACCCTGCCTCGGCCCTCGCGCTCGTCGAGCGCGCCCGCGCCGCCGGGCTCGGCTCGCTCGTCGTCGTGGTGGCCCGTGAGCCGCACGAGCTCGAGCTCCCCGTCGTACCGCTCGAGCGGCTGCTCGAGTCGACCGAGCCGGCGGTGACGGAGGAGGGGATCGGCTGGGACCCGCAGCGCCGCGAGCTCTGGTTCGCCGGCGAGACCGCCGAGGCGCTCCTGCTCGAGCTCGAGGCGCGCCGGCGCGCCCTTGCGGCGGAGCTCGCCGAGCTCGAGCGCCGCGCGGCGAACAGGCCGCCGGCGGCCCCGCGTGACGTCTCGCGTCACCTCCGTGTCGCTTCCGGCCTCGTCGAGTGTCTGACCGTGGACGTGTCCCGTTTCGAGGCGCCCTTTGCGGTCGGGGCCGAAGCGGCCAGGGCGGCCGAGCTGGGGGCCGAGCTGCGCCGCCTCGGCGCCGAGGAGGTCGAGCTTCGCCGGCGCGCGTCCGAGGCGGCGGAGCGGCTGAGCGGGATCGACGTCGAGCTCGCGCGCACCGACGCCGAGCGCGCCGACGCCCAGCGCCGCCTCGATGCGGCGGGCGCCGAGCCGGTCGACGACGGCGACCGCGACGAGCTGGCCGCGAAGCTCGAGCGCCTCGAGCGCCGGCGCGAGCAGCTCGGCCAGGTCAACCCGCTCGCGCGCGAGGAGTACGAGGCCGAGAAGGAGCGGCTCGACGAGCTCTCACGTCAGCGCGCCGACCTCGAGGCGAGCCTCCAGGAGCTCGAGCAGCTCCGCCGCGATCTGACGGAGACCGTCGAGCGACGCTTCGCCGAGACGTTCGCCGCCGTCGAGCGGCACTTCTCCGAGGTCGCAGCGACGCTCTTCCCCGGCGGCGAGGGCCGCCTGCGGCTCACCGAGGACGACGACGGCGAGCACGGCGTCGAGGTCGAGCTGCGGCCGGCCGGCAAGCGCATCACGCGGCTCTCGCTCCTCTCCGGCGGCGAGAAGGCGCTGGGGGCGATCGCGTTCCTCTTCAGCCTCTTCCTCGCACGGCCGAGCCCCTTCTACCTGCTCGACGAGGTCGAAGCCGCGCTGGACGACACGAACATCGGCCGTTTCACGAGCCTCCTGCGGCGGTACGCGCAGGACGCTCAGTTCATCGTGATCACCCACCAGAAACGGACGATGGAGGCAGCCGACGTGCTGTACGGCGTCACGATGGGGCCGGACGGCCTCTCCCAGATCGTCTCGCGGCGCCTGCCGCACGAGGAGGAGGCCGCCGCGACCGCATGAACGACCTCCCGTTCGTGCTGCGGGTCGTCGACCTCCTGGAGGACGCCCGGCTACGCGTCTGGCTCTTCGGCGGCTGGGCGGAGGAGCTGCGCGGGCTGCGGGCGCCGTGCGAGCACGTCGACGTCGACTTCCTCTACCCGGGCCGCGACTTCTCGCGCGTCGACCGCTTCCTCGGCGGCACCGACGACACGCGGCCGCACAAGCGCACCTTCGAGGTGGAGGGCGTGCAGGTCGAGCTCCTGCTCGTGCAGAAGGACGAGCACGGCTGGTTCACGGAGCTTCCGCGCGGCAGGCACAGATGGCCGGGCGACGTGTTCGCGAACGCGGGCCGGCTTCCCGTCGCGAGCATCACCGCGCTCGAGAGCTACCGCCACTCCCGTCGCGCCGACTTCCGCGCCGCCTAGCGCCACGCGCGAGGGCGAGGCGGGCTGCAGGGTAGCGTTCGCCCGTGGCGCGGACCTGGACCGAGCTGCTCGGCGACGCCGAGGGCCCGTACGAGACCGAGACGGCACGTCAGGGATTCGTCTCGCGGCTGCGCGACTCGCTGTCGCGCTCGCGCCGCGCCCTCACCGAGGAGATCGCCGCGGCGGCGTTCGACCCCGGGGACGAGAGCTCGTGGGAGCGCCTCGAGGAGGCGCTCCTGACCGCCGACGTCGGCGTGCCCGCAACGGCTGAGCTCGTGCGTCGACTCGAGGCCCGCCAGGAGGTCGGCGACCTCGGCGAGGCGCTCGCCGACGAGATCGCGGCGATGCTCGGCGACGTGACGACGCTCGACGTCCACCACCACCCCGCGGTGATCCTGGTCGTCGGCGTCAACGGCACCGGCAAGACGACGACGATCGGCAAGCTCGCGCACAAGCTCTGCGAGCATGGGCGGGACGTCGTCGTCGGCGCCGCCGACACGTTCCGGGCTGCCGCCGAGGAGCAGCTCGAGGTCTGGGCGAAGCGCGCCGGCGCCCGCTTCGTGGGCGGCGAGCGGGGCTCCGACCCCGCCGCGGTCGCCTACGACGCCGTGGCCGCCGGCGGCGACGTCGTGATCGTCGACACCGCCGGCAGGCTGCACACACAGACGAACCTGATGGACGAGCTCGCCAAGGTGCGCCGCGTCATCGCCGGCCGCCTCGACGGCGCACCGCACGAGACGCTGCTCGTGATCGACGCGACGACCGGCCAGAACGGCGTCCAGCAGGCGCGGCTCTTCAGCGACGCCGTCGGCGTCACCGGCGTCGTGCTAACGAAGCTCGACGGCTCCGCCAAGGGCGGGATCGCGATCGCGATCGCGCAGGAGCTCGGGCTGCCCGTGAAGCTCGTCGGCGTGGGGGAGGGGCTGGACGACCTGCGGCCGTTTGATGCGCGCGATTTCGCGCGCGCCCTGGTCACGGAGTGACCCCGCAGCGCGGCCGGCGAAGACGAACGATGTCTTCGCGAACCGGGCGGCGCGCGGCGCCAGCCAGCGGTAACCCGAGCGAGCAAACCGCGCGACCGCAACCGACGCGGCCGCCGCGAACGCCGCGACTGCTGCTGCGCACAACGCCGTCGCCTTGCCGAACGCGATGCTGCCCTGGCGAACCGCCGGCCACTGCTCGCGCGCGGCGCCCGCGCCCGCACGTGCCGACGCACGCGCGCGCGGCGCTCCGTACGCCCACACCGCGGTCGCCGAGCTCGCGGTCGAGCGGGCGGCGCGCCGGCCGTACGGGGCGAGCGCCGAGACGCCGCCGACGGCGGCGCGCGTCGGTGCCGACGGCCGCCGCCGCAGGTAGAGGACGCGGCGCATCGGGCAGACGGCTTCGACCGCCTCGACCGGGACGAACTTCGTCCCGCGCCGGCGTATGCGGTTCACCTCGAGCGCCGTCGGATGCAGCGGGTCGTCGTCGTAGACGGGGCGCTCGACGGTGGTGAGGCCACGGCGGCCCGCGACCTGGAAGCCGTCGCAGCGCCTGAGCCAGTACGCGGTGACCGGACTGTCCTTGTCGAACGTCCGCGGGCGAAGCGGCTCGAGTGTGATTCGTCTCCCTCCTTCGGAACTGGCCCACCAACCGCTTGCCCGCGGAGCGGCCCGCCAAAACAGGCGGGTCAATCGGCCGTCATCGAGTCTGTGTCGCCGCTCCCGATCTTGGCCCAGGGCTCGCCTTCTTTCGGCTGCTCCTCGCCCCGCTCGCGCTCCTCTTCCTCGTGCCGCTCGGCCTCCTCCCTCGAAGGCTCGCGTCGATCGTCTGCCACGTCTCCTCCTTCCTTTCACGGTGCGAGAACGACCTTGATCGCGCCGTCCTCCTTCTTCTGGAACATCTCGTACGCCTCTGGGGCCAGCTCGAGCGGCAGGCGGTGTGTCGCGAAGCGCTCGACGCCGAGCGGGTCGCCGTCGGCGAGGAGCGGCAGGATCTCGGGTGCCCAGCGCTTGACGTTCGCCTGGCCCATGCGCAGCTGGATCTGGCGGTCGAAGAGCTCGCCGAGCGGCCACAGCGGATCCGGGCCGACGTAGACGCCGATGATCGAGAGCGTCCCGCCGCGGCGGACCGACCTCATCGAGTCGTGCAGCGCCGTGTGCCGGTCGGGCTTCAGCTTCAGGAACTGCAGCGCGCGCGCCGCGAGCGAGCCCTCTGCCTCCATGCCGACGGCGTCGATGACGGAGTCCGCGCCGCGCCCGGCAGTGCGCTCGATCACCGCCGCCGTCGCGTCGTCGATGTCGGTCAGGTCGAGCGTCTCCGCGCCCCATTCCTCGGCCATGCGGAGCCGCTCCGGCACGAAGTCGATCGCGAGCACGCGCTCGACGCCGCGGTGCTTCGCGATCCGCACGCACATCTGCCCGATCGGGCCGAGGCCGTAGATCGCGAGCGTGCCTCCCTTCGGCGTGTCCGCGTAAGCCACCGCCTGCCACGCTGTCGGCAGGACGTCGGAGAGGAAGAGGAAGCGCTCGTCCGGAACGCCGCCGTCCGGCACCTTGATCAGCGAGTACTGCGCCTGCTCGGCGCGCAGGTACTCGGCCTGCCCACCCGGCACGCCGCCGTAGAGGTGCGTGTAGCCGTAGAGGCTCGCTCCCTTCTTCGTCTCGGTGTTCTGGGTCGTCTCGCACTGCGACTGGAGCCCCTGCTCGCACATGTAGCAGCGGCCGCACGCGATGTTGAAGGGCACGACGACCCGGTCGCCGGGCGCGAAGTCGGTGACGGCGGAGCCGACCTCCTCGATCACTCCCATCGGCTCGTGGCCGAGGATGTCGCCTTCCTTCATCCCGATCACCTTGGCGCCGTAGAGGTGCAGGTCGGAGCCGCAGATGGCGGTCGAGGTGATCCGGACGATCGCGTCGGACGGCTTCTCGATCCGCGGATCGTCGACGTTCTCGACGCGCACGTCCTCGTCGCCGTGCCACACGACCGCCTTCACGCGCCTGGGCTACCCCGGCCGCCCGCAGGTAAACGCCGCGTACACTGGTCGGCCGGTGTTCGACGCCCTCTCCGACCGTCTCGGTGCCGCCCTCGGCGACCTCCGCAAACGCGGCAAGCTCGACGACGAGTCGATCTCGCGCGCGCTGCGCGAGATCCGCCTCGCGCTCCTCGAGGCCGACGTCAACCTCGACGTCGTCCGCCAGTTCACGGCGCGGGTGCGCGAGCGTGCGCTCGGCGAGGAAATCCTCAAGAGCCTGACGCCGGGGCAGCAGGTCGTGAAGGTCGTGCACGAGGAGTTGACGGAGCTGCTCGGCGGCGAGGCCGTCGAGAAGCCGCTCGGCAACACGATCCTGCTCGCGGGCCTCCAGGGCTCGGGCAAGACGACGGCCGCCGCCAAGCTCGCGCGGCTGCTGCTGCGCGAGGGACGCAAGCCTGCGCTCGTCGCCGCCGACCTTGCCCGCCCGGCGGCGATCGACCAGCTGGAGCAGCTCGGCGACCAGCTCGGCGTCCCCGTCTACCGCACCGACACGACCGACCCGGTCGAGGCGGCGCGCTCGGGGCTCGAGCGCGCGCGTGCGGCGAGTCGTGACGCGGTGATCGTCGACACGGCCGGACGACTCCAGATCGACGAGCAGCTGATGGACGAGCTCGTGCGCGTCGGCGAGGTCGTGCGCCCGCAGACGATCATGCTCGTCCTCGACGCCATGACCGGTCAGGAAGCCGTGAACGTCGCCAGGGCGTTCGAAGAGCGGCTCGACTTCGACGGCGTGCTGATGACGAAGCTCGACGGCGACGCGCGTGGCGGCGCCGCGCTCTCGGTGAAGTCGGTGACCGGCAAGCCGATCCTCTTCGGCTCGGCGGGCGAGAAGCTCGACGCGCTCGAGGTCTTCCATCCCGACCGGATGGCGTCGCGGATCCTCGGCATGGGCGACGTCCTGACGCTGATCGAGCGCGCGGAGGAGGCAGCGTCCGCCGACGAGCAGGCCGAGATGGAAGCGCGCATGCGGAAGGGGCAGTTCACCTTCGACGACTTCCTCCAGGCGCAGAAGATGCTCCGCCGGATGGGGCCGCTGCAGGGGATCATGAAGATGATCCCGGGCATGGGCCAGCTCGCCGACGTCGACGTCGACGAGGGCCAGCTGAAGCGTGTCGAGGCGATCGTGCTCTCGATGACGCCGCGTGAGCGCGCCGTGCCGCACGTGATCGACGGCCGCCGCCGCGAGCGGATCGCGCGCGGCTCGGGCACGACGGTCCCCGAGGTGAACAAGCTGCTCGAGGCGCGCAAGCTGATGGAGAAGCTGATGAAGCAGGTCGGCTCGGGAAAGATGCCGTCGCTCCCCGGCATGGGGGGGATGGGCGGCATGCCCGGGATGGGCGGCATGCCGTCGATGCCCGGCGCGCCGGGCCAGACCCGCCATCCCGGCTCGAAGAAGAAGAAGGCGAAGCGGAAGGCGAAAAAGCGCTAGCCGCCTCGGCTACCCTGTAGCCCCTATGGCAGTCAAGCTCAGGCTCACGAGGGTGGGCTCCAAGAAGAACCCGATCTACCGCGTCGTCGCGGCCGACTCGCGCTCGCCGCGCGACGGCCGGTTCCTCGAGATCGTCGGTCGCTACAACCCGCAGACCGAGCCCTCGACGATCGAGCTCGATGAGGCGAAGGTGAAGGACTGGCTCGGCAAGGGCGCGCAGCCCACCGAGGCCGTCTCCCGCCTGCTCAAGGTCAGGGGCATCTCGGCGTAGTGGCCGAGCTGCTCGCGTACCTCGCGCGCGAGCTGGTCGACGATCCGGAGGCGGTGCGCGTGGAGACGGAGGAGCGCGACGATGCGCTCGTCCTGCGCCTGCACGTCGCCGCCGACGACGTCGGCAAGGTGATCGGCCGCGGCGGACGGATCGTGCGCGCACTGCGCACCGTCGTACGCGCGAGCGCGGTCCGCGAAGGCCGGCGTGTGGTCGTCGAGATCGCGGATTGAAGGTTGCCGCCCTGTACGACGTCCACGGCATGCCGTGGACGCTCGAGGCGGCGCTCGCTGACGTCGACGACGCTGACGAGATCGTCTTCGGGGGCGACCTGCTCGGCGGCCCGTACCCCGAGCGCGTCGTCGAGCTGGCGCGCAGCGTCGACGCGCGCTTCGTGCGCGGCAACAGCGAGCGCGAGCCGAGTGAGCGGGATCGAGAGCGCGTCCCGGCCGAGCAGCTCGCGTGGCTCGCGGGTCTGCCGCTCACCGAATCGCTCGACGAGGTTCTCTACTGCCACGCCGCCCCCGGTGACGATCTGCCGATCACGACGATCTTCACGCCGGACGAGACGCTCCTCGAGCGGTTCGGCTCCGGCACGGTGGTGATCGGCCACACGCATCACCAGTTCGACCGCCGTCTCGGCGACCTGCGCGTCGTCAACGCCGGCTCGCTCGGGATGCCGTACGAGGGGGAGGTGGCGGCGTTCTGGGCGCTGCTCGTCGACGGCGAGCCCCAGTTCCGCAGCACGCCGTTCGACGTCGAGCGGGCGATCCGCGAGATCGAGGCGAGCGGCTGGCCGACGGGGCCGGAGTTCGTGGCCGAGAATCTGCGCTCGGCCGTCAGGCGCGAGGAGGCCGCCGCCCAGCTGGAGGGCGCGTGACCCGCGTCGTCGTCGGGCGGGTCGGCAAGCCGCACGGGCTCGACGGCGCCTTCTTCGTCGAGCAGCCGAGTGACGACGGGCGCTGGTTCGAGATGGGAGCCCGCCTCTGGGCGGGCGACGAGGAGGTCGAGGTGGTCGTCGCACGCCGCGGCGCCGGCGGCCGGCCGGTGATCCGGCTCGATCGTGAGGTGCCGAGGGGCACGGAGCTCGAGGTGCCGGTCGAGGCGTTGCCGCCGACCGAGGAGGGTGAGTACTACGCCTTCCAGCTCGTCGGCCTCGACGTGATCGAGGAGGGGGGAGAGCGGCTCGGCGCCGTCCGCGAGGTCGCGCCCGGGATCGCCAACGACGTGCTCGAGCTCGACTCCGGGCTTTCGCTGCCGATGCA
>Ga0136846_1214520_pt1 | contig 12037 bp, 9 predicted proteins | sample HopSoiMetagenom2_FD_96841 | JGI IMG/M metagenome (GOLD analysis project Ga0136846, IMG submission 96841) | Grasslands soil microbial communities from Hopland, California, USA - 2 Assembly 2016 (version 4) | ecosystem: Environmental > Terrestrial > Soil > Grasslands | place: USA: Hopland...
ATTCGTCGACGGCGGTGAGCGGCTGCGCCGACACGGCGGCGAGAAGATCCGCCCCGGCCCGCCCGCCGAGGACCGAAGCGGCGGCGGCGACCTCCCGCCCCGCCCGCGACAGCCGCGAGACACGCGCGAGCACGGCATCGCGGACCGTGGCCGGCACCTGCCCGGAGCCGGCCGCGACTACCTCCGTCACGTAGAACGGGTTCCCGCCCGTGAGCTGGAATAGCGCGTCGGCGTCCAGAGCCGAGCCGGCCGCGTCGAGGAGCCGCCGCACGCCGGTGACGCTGAGCGCGGGAAGCTGCATCCGGACCACGCCGGATGTCCCCGCGAGATCACCCATCGCCACGGTCAGCGGGTGCTCCCGGCCGACCTCCTCGGAGCGGAAGGTGGCCAGGATCATCAGCCGGGTCCCGGCCAGCCGGCGGCCCAGGAAGCGCAGGATGTCCAACGTCGCCTCGTCGGCCCAGTGGACGTCCTCGAGCAGGAGCAGCATCGGGGATGCGGTTAGCACGTCGCGTACCTGGCGGAACAGCCGGAGCCTGCTCACGCTGCCCGCACCGTCGATCGCCGCGGCGAGCTCGGGCAGGGCGTCGAGGACGGGGCCGAGCGCCTCGGCCGTCGTGACGCTGTCGCAGGAGCCGCGCCGGACCGCGGGTCCCGCGCTCTCACCGCCCGGCCTGGCACCGGCCTGGGCGGCAGCAGCCAGGGCGGCGGCGAGCGTGGTCTTGCCGACTCCGGCCTCCCCGCCCAGGAACACCAGCCGGCCGGCGCCGGCCAGCGCCTCACCGAGCAGGCCCTCCAGGGAGGTCAGGAACGCCGCACGCTCAATCAGCACACCAGCCATTTAATCCCGCGCCGGTGTGGCCGGCGAGGTGCGTGCCCGATACTTGACCGCGTGAGGCTGGATGAGAAGTCGTCCGCCGGGTTCGCGATGATCAGCTGGCACGACCAGCTGCAGCTTGCCTGGACCGGCAGTGACCTGCGCATCAACCTGGCGTCCACGCCCGACGGGAGTCAGGTCACCGCCAGGCAGCGGCTGGACCAGCGGAGCTTCAAGCAGGTGACGACCAGGACGGGAGATTCGTCATCGACCAGGCGGGTCGCGCTGGCTCCCTCGCTCGCCGCATCCGGGGACCGGCTGTACCTGGCCTGGACGGGCAGCAATGCGGCCCTGAACCTGCTGGCCGCCGAGGCGCCCGCACAGGCTCCGCTGACACTGAGGGAACGCAGCGGGCACTCACCATCCCTGGCCCCGTCGGGGGACGGCGGCCTCGTGCTGGCGTGGACCGGGACCGACCGGCACGTCAACCTGCTCCCCCTGGACCAGGGCCCGTACCCGGCCCCGGGAGCAGCCGGGGCCGCCAAGTCCACACTGGAGCAGGCACGCACCGCGGACCCGCCCGCGGTGTGCTTCCACCGGGGCAACCTGGTCCTCGCGTGGACGGGAACCGATCACTGCGTCAACATCGCGGCCGGCGTCACGCCTCCGGCCGTCCGGCCGGCCCGGCTGGACGGGGCGCGGACCTTGCACGCGCCCGCGCTCTGCAGTCACCAGGGCGGCCTCGTCCTGGCCTGGACGGGCACCGATCACCGGGTCAACATCTTGACTGGGGCGGAGGAGCCGCTCAGTACCCCGGTCCGGCTGGACGAGGCGCGGACCAGGCACGCGCCCGCGCTCTGCAGCTATCAGGACAGCCTGTTCGTCGCCTGGTGCGGCACCGATGGCCGCCTGAACCTGGCCCGCCTGCCCTAGGCAGCACCGTCCTAGGCAGGTGCCGACGGTCCGGACAGTGTCCAGACGGTGGTGCGGACCACGTCGCGGCTTTCCAGTGCGCCCAGGCCGGGGACGTCGTAGCTGGCCAGAGCCGTCAGCCGGGAGTACGGCAGGTACCGGCGGCCGAGGTCGCCGACCAGGACGCCGGTGCCGCGGGCCTGGCACCGGTCCAGGAACGCCGTCACCTGGCCGGCCAGGTCGCGTTCGTAGAAGGCGTCGGCCACCAGGACCAGGTCGGCGCCGGGCGGCGGCGGGCCGTCGCCGTCCAGGATGTCGGCACCGACGGCCCGGACCGTCACGCCGTTGGCGGCGGCGTTGACGCCGATGGCCGCGACGGCCAGCGGGTCGATGTCGTACGCGGTCACGGCCCCGGCCCCGGCCCTGGCCGCCGCGATAGCGACCAGGCCCGAGCCGGAGGCGACGTCGATCACCCGGCGGCCCCGGACCGCTTCCGGGTGATCGAGCAGGTAGCGCGCCAGCGCCTGGCCGCCCGCCCAGGGGAACGCCCAGAACGGCGGGTCCAGGACGTCCCGGCCGGCTGCCTGCTCGGTCTGCTGCCACATGCTGATCGGGTCACCGGCCTGGTGCAGCCGGATCTCGGGAAGCAGCGGCATGGACCTGAGCTCGGTACCGGTCCGGATGATCTCCGGTCCGGGCTGGATACGGCCGGCCACGACGGGCCTCAGCCCGCCCGCGCGGTGGTCGCGGTCCCGCGCCCGGCCGGCTTCTTCCGCGGCGGCGCGGTGCTGGCCCGGACGACCAGGGACGTGGTCAGCTCGACCCGGTTGCTCGAGGTGTCGGCGCGGCCGTCGAGCAGGGCCAGGACGGTGCGCGTGGCCATTGCCGCCATCTGGGCGAGCGGCTGGATGATCGTGGTCAGCGGCGGCGACACCCAGCCCGACATCGGCAGGTCGTCGAAGCCGACCACGCTCAGGTCGTCGGGGATCCGCAGCCGGTGCAGCCGGGCCGCCTCGTAGACCCCCATGGCCTGCATGTCGCTGCCGGCGAAGATGGCGGTCGGCGGGTCGGCGAGTTCCAGCATGCCGGTCGCCGCGACCAGGGCCGCCCCGAACAGGAAGTCCCCCGAGTAGACGAGCGCCGGGTCGGCCGGGATGCCCGCCCGCTCCAGCGCGGCCCGGTACCCGTCCAGCCGGGCCTGGCTGCACAGCAGCGACGGGCGGCCGGTGATGGTCCCGATCCGGCGGTGGCCGATCTCGATCAGGTGCTCGGTGGCCACCAGGCCGCCGGCCCAGTTGGTCGCGCCGATCGACGGGATCCGCGGGTCGGGCTGGCCGACCGGGTCCACGATCACTACCGGCATGTGCATGGCCGCGAGCCGCGCCCGGTAGGCGGGCGACAGCTCGGTCAGGACCAGGATGACGCCGTCGGTCTGGCTGGTCGAGAGCCGCGCCAGCCACTGCTCGGTGTCGGGCTCGCCGGATACGACCGAGACGGCGATCCGGCAGCCCTCCGCCGAGGCCGCTTCCTCGGCGCCGCGGATGATCTCGACCGCCCACGGGCTGAGATCGGCGAATACCAGGTCGATCAGGCAGGACCGGCCCGCGCGCCGGGGGGCCGCGTAGTTGTAGTCCGTGAGCAGCGCCTCGACCCGGGCCCGGGTCGAGGGCGCGACGTCGGCGTGACCGTTCAGCACCTTCGAAACCGTCGGCACCGACACTCCGGCGGCCGCGGCGATGTCGGCCAACGTCACCCGGTCGCGGGCGGCCCTGGGCTCGCTTGCCATTCATGCTCCCTTCGGCCGGGTCAGCACCCAGGGAGCCGCCTGCGCGCCGCGTCTGCCCGGCCGGACAGCGTCATCGTAATGCGCCCGCGATCCCAGGTGGCGCAGGGCGATATCCCGCGAGGGCTGGCGGCCCGGCGAGCTGGCCATTTCCTAGCGGACGCCGTAGAGATACTCGAGGGCCAGCTGGTCCAGCCGCTCGAAGGCCATCCCCTGGCGGCCGAGCTCGTCCGCGTCCGGGACGAAGCCCCGGATGTCGCGCCAGCTCTCGCCGTCGGCCAGCGTGGGCCGCGCCAGCTGGTCGACGCGAGCCGCGCGCACGGCCTCGGTGACGTCAGGATCGGCCCGGAAGGCGCGGACCTTGGCGCGCAGGATGAGGTAATTGCGCATGCAGGCGGCGGCGGAGGCCCAGACGCCGTCGTCGTCCTCGGTGCGCGGGGGCTTGTAGTCGAAGTGGACGGGACCGTCGTAGCCGCCCGCCTCGAGGGTATCGACGACCCAGAAGGCGCCGCGGGCGTTGCCGGCGCCGAAGCGCAGGTCCTGGTCGTAACGAGGGCCGTTCTGGCCGTTGAGGTCGATGTGGAAGAGCTTGCCGTGCCACAGCGCCTGGGCGATGCCGTGGGCGTAGTTCAGCCCGGACATCTCCTCGTGCCCGACCTCGGGATTGAGCCCGACCAGTTCGGGCCGGGCCAGGCTGTTGATGAAGGCCAGCGCGTGCCCGGCGGTGGGCAGCAAGATGTCGCCGCGCGGCTCGTTCGGCTTGGGCTCGATCGCGAACCGCAGGCCGTATCCCTGGTCGAGGACGTAGCCGGTGAGGATGTCGAACGCCTCCCGGAGCCGGTCCAGGGCGGCCCGGATGTCCTTGGCCGCGCCGGACTCGGCGCCGTCCCGGCCGCCCCAGAAGACGTAGGTCTGCGCCCCGAGCTCGGCGGCCAGGTCCAGGTTGCGCATCACCTTGGCCAGCGCGAACCGGCGCACGTCCCGGTCGTTGGCGGTGAAGCCGCCGTCCTTGAAGACCGGGTGGCTGAACAGGTTGGTGGTGGCGGTCGTCACGACCAGCCCGGTCTCGGCCAGCGCCTTGCGGAACGCGGCGACGCGCTCGTCCCGCTCGGCTTCGCCGGCGGCGAACCCGAACACGTCGTTGTCATGGAAGTTCACGCCGTAGGCGCCCAGCTCCGCCAGCTTGCGGACGGCGCGCTCGGCGGGCATCGGCGGCCGCACGGCGCTCCCGAAGACGTCGGCCCCCTGCCACCCCACGGTCCAGATGCCGAACGAGAACCGATCCTCCGGGGTCGGCACGAAACGATCAGCGGTCATGGTCCCTGTCCTTTCCCTGCCCCGTTTGGTCATATGCTTTTCGAAACTTTTAGCAAAAGTTTGAGCTGCTGGCAACGTAGGACGGACCCGCCGGGGTGTCAAGTGCCGACGGTGCCGAACGGTATTCATGCAAGTCAAGACGTGCAGTTGGACGGCCTCGGGCAGGCCCGGTTCCGAAGAGATCCGCGGCCGTTGGCGCGGCTATCGAAATTTTCGAAGCCGCCTTAGCTGTGGCCGCTGTCATCGAACTGGGCTTGGCATGGAGATGATGATCTTGTGTCCGGGTGGACTTGCCGGTCAGGACGCCGGGACGCCTCGCTCAGGGGGGCGGTGGCCGCCAGCCCGGTGCTCCTGCGGGGCACTCCCCCAAGCCGGACCCTGATGCGGCGGCCGGTAGCCGCATCGAAACCTTTTATCCGCTTCGCCCGCCTAACCGCCGGCCTGCGCGGCGGCCGCCAGGTCGGTGAAGACCTGCCGGGCCGAGCGGTGACCGGCTAGGAGCCGGTCCATGATCGCGTCCAGGGCGGGGGCGGGGCGGCACTGCTCCGGGTGCTCCGCCCGCCATCGCATCATGTCCGCGGCCGTGGCGTGGAACGTCCGCCGCGGGGCGAAGCCCGGCACGTACCGGCGGATCTTGGAGTTGTCGAACACGGCGCTGTGCGACAGGTCGCCGAGGATCAGCTCGGACCAGAACCAGTCCGGCGCGCCGGCCGCGATGTCCTCCGACGGGATTTGCACGATCCGCGGCTCGGTTCCCAGCGCGCCGCCGACGATCGAGTAGATCTGGTCCCAGGTGTAGACGTCGTCCGAGGTGATGTGGAAGACCTCGCCGACGGCGCGGGAGTTGCCGAGCAGGCCCACCAGGCCCTGGGCGAAGTCATCGGCGTGAGTCAGCGTCCACAGCGAGGTCCCGTCGCCGGGCACGATGACCCCGGCGCCGCGGGCGATCCGGTCGACGACCGTCCAGTCGCCGGGCAGCGGCGGCGACGCCTCGTCATAGGTATGCGACGGCCGCACGATCGTCACCGGGAACCCGGTGTCCGCGCAGGCCCGCATCAGCTCGTCCTCGGCGGCGATCTTCTCCCGGGAGTAGGCCACGTACGGGTTCTGCCGGAGGTTGGACTCCGTGATCGGCCATTGCAGCAGCGGCTTACGGTACAGCGACGCGGTGCTGATGTGCAGGTACTGCCGGGTCCGGCCACGGAAGAGACCGACCGCCCCGGCCGCGTCCGCGGCGTTGAACGACAGGAAGTTCGCGACCGCGCCGAACTCCAGGTCACCGAGGGCCTTGCGCACCGACCCGGCGTCGCCGATGTCGGCCTGGAGCCACGTCACTTCCTCCGGCAGCGAGCGCTGCCTGGCGTTCTGGCCGCGGTTCAGCACGGAGACCGACATGCCCGCGGCGACCGAGCGCCGGACGCACGAGGCGCTGATCGTGCCGGTTCCGCCGATGTACAGGACACTGAGGTCTGTCACGCTCGCCGCCCTCCGAGATCACAGCACAGTTGCCGAAAATTTCGATGCTTTCACGTGTATACGAGGGCAAGTAGATCGTCCGATAGTGTCTATGTCAAGCATGATCCCGCAGGCAAGCAAACCGAAAGTTTCACTACAGAAACTATTTCGGCGACACGACGCGACAGCATGCCGGATGCATGCGGACCGATGGGGGCATGACTGCGGCTCTCGCGAGGTGACACCAGGGGTGCGGGACTAGTGGTACCCGTGAGGCTCGCGGCCGCCCGTCCTGACCACGGCAATGCCCATTGCCGTGGTCAGGACAACAGCGATGCTCCATAGTGGGGCGGCGCAGCCGCTTCTCGGGCGGGGTCCGGACGGATGCGGTTTCTCCGGTCCCGTAGGCATCCTGCGCCCCAGACGTCTCGTGACGGGCGTGAGCCGGGCCGGCTCGATGTTCCATCGATCCGGTGGGAGGCGGCTGGATGTTCCATCGATCCGGTCCTGACGGCGGCGCTGCCGCTGCCTGCCGCATCCGCCCCGCAGTCCTTCTCCCGCCACCGGCACCGCCCCGGTCATTCCCGGCCGGTGGCACCCTCCCAGGCCCGCGGCGCAATAGCGGGGCCTTAAGTTATCAGGAATGATCAATGAGACAATTTTAAGAAGAGTTCTAAGCTCGGGGGAAATACGCGGGTAAATGTCGGGCATTGACCCGATGCGGGATGCATTTTACAGTCGAGCCAGAGACGGGCCAGGCAGCAGCCGGGTGCCACTCAGGGAGTCGAGCCAGCTGCGCGGCACGAACGGATATGGCCCCGGCTGGAAAGGCGCTTCGATGACGAGCGAGAACCAGGCAACCACGGCGGCCTCGAGCCAGGCGAGCACGGCCCCCCGGACCGGGCAAGGGCAGGCGGCGGAATTCGACGCGATCATCGTGGGGGCAGGCTTCTCCGGCCTCTACATGCTGCACTCGCTGCGGGAACTCGGGCTGTCGGTGCGGGTTCTCGAGCGGGGCGGCGGGGTCGGCGGGACCTGGTACTGGAACCGGTACCCGGGCGCGCGCTGTGACAGCGAGAGCGTTTACTACATGTTCTCGGACCACATGTCGCGGGAGATCCTCGACGAGTGGAACTGGTCGGAGCGCTACGCCGCCCAGCCGGAGATCCTGCGCTACCTGGAATTCGTCACCGACAAGATGGACCTGCGCCGCGATATCCAGTTCAACGCGAAGGTGACGGCCGCGGCCTACGACGCCGGGCGCAACCGCTGGGACGTCGGGCTCGCGGACGGCAGCACGCTGTCGGCGCGGTTCCTGGTCACCGCGGTCGGCTGCCTGTCGGCGACGAACACCCCGAAGTTCCCCGGCGTCGATACCTTTGCCGGCGACAGCTACCACACCGGCGCCTGGCCGCATGAGGGCGCCGACCTGGCCGGTAAGCGGGTGGCGATCATCGGCACCGGCGCCACCGCGGTGCAGGCCGTGCCGGAGATCGCCAAGCAGGCGGCGCACGTCTGGGTCTTCCAGCGGACCCCGAACTACGACATCCCGGGCCGGAACAAGCCGCTGCAGGCGGACTACGCCGCGAAGGTCAAGGCGGACTACCCGGACCTGTGGCAGAAGGCGCGGCTGTCCGGCTTCGGGCTCCCGTACGAGGTAGAAGAGCGGTCGGCGGTGGATTTCTCCCCTGAGGAGCGGCAGCCCATCTTCGAGGCCGCGTGGGCCAAGGGCGGCTTCTACATGGGGCTGGAGACGTTCAGCGACTACCTGGTCAACAAGGACAGCAACGACACGGTCTCCGAGTTCATCCGCGGCAAGATCCGCGAGATGGTCAAGGACCCGGCCACCGGGGAGATGCTGGCCCCGAAGGACCACCCGTTCTTCACCAAGCGGCCGCCGCTCGAGAACGGCTACTACGAGGCCTTCAACCGGGACAACGTGACGCTCCTGGACGCGCGGGCCGTGCCCATCGAGGAGATCACCCCGCGCGGCGTGCGCACCGCCGAGGACGAGTACGAGGTCGACGCGATCGTCTATGCCACCGGCTTCGACGCGATGACCGGCACCCTGTTCGGCATGGGCATCACCGGCCGGGACGGCCTGCGGCTGCAGGACAAGTGGGCGGACGGCCCGCAGACCTATCTGGGTCTCACCACCCGCGGTTTCCCGAACCTGTTCGTCATCACCGGGCCGCAGAGCCCGTCCGTGATGTCCAACATGCCGGTCGCGATCGAGCAGAACGTGGAGTGGATCGCCGGCCTGATCCAGTACATGCGCGCGCATGACCTCGACGTGGCGGAGCCCGCGCAGGAAGCGGAGGACAACTGGGTCGAGCACCACAACCAGGTCGCCGCGGCCACCCTGCTGCCCGAGACGGACTCCTGGTGGATGGGCGCTAACATCCCGGGCAAGCCGCGGACGCTGTACCCGTACGTGGGCGGGGTGGGCCCGTTCCGCGTCATCTGCCAGGAAGTCGCGGAAAAGGGTTACGAAGGCCTCATGCTGACCCCGGGTTAAGCCAGGCCGCGGCGCAGCGCCTCGTAGCGGCGGGTCCAGATCCGCTCGGCCAGCGGGGACTGCGGCGCGAACACCTCGGCCGCGTGGTACGCACCCGGGTTGACATGCAGCTCGGTCGGCACTCCGGCCTGCATGAGGCGCTGGGCGAACGCGATGTCCTCGTCCCGGAACAGGTCCACGGTGCCGACGTCGATGAATGTCGGCGGGAGGCCGGACAGGTCCTCGCAGCGGGACGGGGCGGCGTACTGGTCGGGCTTGCCGTCGCCCAGGTACCACTTCCAGGCCTCGATGTTGCCGTCGCGGTCCCACAGCCCGATGTCGGTGATCTCGTGGCTGGAGGGAGTCTCGTTGCGGTCGTCGATCATCGGGTAGATCGGCATCTGGAAGTGGATCGGCGGGCCGCCGCGGTCGCGGGCGAGCAGCACGGTGGCGATGGTGAGGCCGCCCCCCGCGCTGCCGCCGTAGACGGCCAGCCGCTCCGGGTCGAAGCCGAGCTCGGTGGCGTGGGCGGCCATCCAGACCAGGCCGGCGTAGCAGTCCTCGACCGGCGCCGGGTGCGGGTTCTCGGGGGCCAGGCGGTACTCGACGGAGACCACCACCGCGTCGACGTGCTCGCAGATGGCGCTCGCGACCGGGTCCTCTTCCTCGATGTTGCCCAGGATCATCCCGCCGCCGTGGATGAAGTAGATACCGGGCAGCGTGCCGGTGGCGTCGACCGGCCGGTAGATCCGCACCCTGATGTCCGGCGCGCCTTCGGGCCCGGGAACCGTCCGGTCCTCGGTGGCGACGCTGGGATTGGGCGGCACCTCGAGGGCGGACAGCAGCTGCGCTACCGCGGCCCGGCGCTCGACGATGTCGGGGATCGTGTTGAAGCCACCGGGGATCGCCTGCTGCAGCAGGTCCAGGGGTTCGCGGACATCCGGGTCAATGAGATCGCGACGGGACATGAACCCCTCCTGGCTGAGGACCGGTGCGGAATGCGTCGTTGGTACTGATCAGTCCACATCAAGGGACCGGACAGGTCAATGGGCACCTCAGGCGGTGCGGCCGTAGAACAGTTCCTGGGTGAGCGGCTTCAGCTTCATCCCCGGGCGCTCGCCGTAGGTCAGCACCGAGTTGATCCGCGGTCGCGGGCCGCTGACCGGGGTGACCCGGTGCAGGGCGTGCTGGCCGCGGAAGACCGCGAGCGTGCCCGGGCTGGTGGGGAGCCTGACGACGGCGGCGGGGTCGCCGAGCAGGACCTTCTGCACGCCCGGGTAGTTCTGGTCGTGCTCGTCGCGCAGGCCGGGACAGTAGTCGAAGTGGCCGCCCGCCTCGGACTCGGCGTACATCATGGTGACCGAGAACTCGCTGTTGTCGAAGTGCCAGCCGAGCTCGTCGCCATTGCCGAAGACCGCGATCTGCAGTGCGTCCATCGGGTCGGCGCTGCGGTAGAGCACCGGCTTGCCCAGCACCGCGGCGATGAACGCGGTGAGGTCATCGGACTCGTACAGCCGCCGGACCGGGGCGGAAGCCGGGATCAGGTCGTAGGCGATGCCCTTCTTGGCCGAGTGCTGCAAGAGCGCCCGGGGGTGATCGGCGCCGGCCGAGTCGTCCGGGGTCTCGAAGTAGACGGTGTGGGACTGGTCGCTGGCCCACGCGCGGTCCGCCAGGCGGCCGGACTCGGCGATCATCGCAGCTATGGCGGCCGGGGTGAGGAATCCTTCGAGCTGCGCGACGCCGCGGTCGCGGAGCTGGTCCCGGCAGGACTGCACCAGGGCCTGGTATTCGGTGCGGCCGGGCTCATTGATCGGATATCGCCGCAGGTCGACGACGTCCTCGTACGCGCTTGTGGTCATCATGATTACGAGCATCGCAGTGATTTATCCATTAGGCCAATTCCATTTACTGGTGGTTTTAATTAGCGTTGCTTATGCTTGACGCGTGCGGGATCGCTGGAGCGGGCTGGAGTTGCGCTACCTGGTCACGCTGGCCGAGGTAGGGCGCCAGGCGTCCTTCAGCAGGGCCGCGGACGCCCTCGGCTATACCCAGTCGGCGGTCAGCCAGCAGATCTCCCGCCTCGAGCACGTCGCCGGGACCCGGCTGGTGGAACGGCCCGGCGGGCCTAGGCCGGTATCCCTGACTCCGGCGGGGCGCCTGCTGGCCGGGCACGCCGAGGCCATCGCGGCCCGGCTGGCCAGCGCCGCCGCCGACCTCGACGCGCTGGCCGGCGGCACGGCCGGGCTGCTGCGGGTCGGCTGCTACCAGAGCGCCGGGTCGCGGCTGCTGCCGCCGGTGATGCGCGAGTTCGCCGCGGCCTGGCCGCAGGTCGAGGTGCGGCTCAGCGAGGCCCAGGACGACGGCGAGCTGCTGGCCGGCCTCGAAGGGGGCGAGCTCGACCTGACCTTCGTGGTCTTCCCGCTGACGCCCGGCCCGTTCGAGGCCCTGGAACTGCTCGAGGATCCCTACGTGCTGGCCGTGCCGGAAAATTCCGAGCTGGCCCGCCGTCCCTCCCCGGTGTCCCCGCGGCACCTGGACGGGGTGCCGCTGATCACGTACGCGCAGATGCGGGAGGTGCACTCCATCGAGAACCGGCTCGGCCGGCCGCGGCTGCGGAACCAGATCGTCTTCCGGTCGCACGACAACGCCACCATCTTGGGCCTGGCCGCCGCGGGCGTCGGCACCGCTATCCTGTCCTGGCTGTCGGTCGATCCGCACCGCCCGGGCCTGTGCTTTAAGCGCCTGGCCAAGGTCAGCCCGCGCATCGTGGGTATCGCCTGGCACCGGGACCGGTACCGCATCCCGGCCGCCGACGCCTTCATCAGGCTCACTCAGCAGGCCGCCGAACGGGAGCAGCAGGCCGCCCGGCTCCTGGATCAGTACCCCCCGGCCGCCGGGAATCCCGTCACCTGGCTCCGGGGTTGAGGAACACGATGAGCGAGCAACTGGAGCTGGCCGACTGGCGGCGCAGGGTGGCCGCGCTCTACGCGGCCGTGCGCGCCGAGGATGATCCGCGGCGCGGGCACGAGCGGTGGCGGCAGGGCCGGGACGAGCTGTTCCGGTCCCATCCGCAGAGCCCGCTGCCGCCCGGCGACCCGATGCGCGCCACCGGCGTGCCGTACTGGCCCTACGATCCGGAGCTGCGCTTCGAGCTGCCGCTGCTTCCGGCCGGGGAACTCAGGCTGGACGTGCCGACCAGCGAGGGCGTGACCGCGATGGACCGGGTCGGCTGCCTGCGGCTGCCGCCGCCGCTGGA
>Ga0136846_1228192_pt1 | contig 12036 bp, 10 predicted proteins | sample HopSoiMetagenom2_FD_96841 | JGI IMG/M metagenome (GOLD analysis project Ga0136846, IMG submission 96841) | Grasslands soil microbial communities from Hopland, California, USA - 2 Assembly 2016 (version 4) | ecosystem: Environmental > Terrestrial > Soil > Grasslands | place: USA: Hopland...
CTTTGCCCGCCGTCTGCACAGCGGCGGCGCGAATCTCCGGATTCTTCGCCGTCTCCTCCACCACCGTCTGCACGGTTGTGGCCAGAACGGCGATCGTGCGGCCGAGCTCGACGAGCGCTGAATCGGACGACGTCGCATGCGACGTTTGTGCCTTCACGCCGGCCGTGTCGCGCAGCGTTCCCTTGCTGGACTGCGCCGAGACCGATTGCCCGGCGAGCGACACGAGCAGGGCGCCGGCGACGAACGCGAACCGAGACGACATGACATCTCCTCGCGGCGCGTCGTGCGCCGCACGCTGGGGTGGAAAGCTCGTGCTACCCCCCGGGGCCGCCAGGTGATCCGCCGCGAGCTCGCTCACCCTGGTTATTGTGCGATCCGTCACTCGTCTCACCCGCGAAGCACGTACCGGCTCGATGCATCGACTCCGTCCCCACTCGCGCGGCTTCACGCTGCTGCTCGGCGCGCTCACCACGCTCGCCTCGTTCGCCACCGACATGGGGCTCCCCGTGCTCGCCCCGATGGCGGACTCGCTCGGCGTTCCGGCGGGACGTGCGGCGCTCTCGCTGAGCGTGTTCATGGCGGGGTTCGCGCTGGGGCCGCTCGTGTTCGGGCCGGTGTCCGATCACGTCGGCCGGCGCCGCGTGCTGCTCACCGGGGTGGCGATGTTCACCGTGTTCGGCGGGTTCGCCGCGTTCACGCGCTCGCTCGGTGGGCTGCTCTCCTGGCGCTTCCTCATGGGCACCGGGGCGGGGGGATGCTCGGTGCTCGTCGTCGCCACGGTGCGCGACCTGTCCACCGGCATCGAGGCGCGCGTCAAGCAGTCCTACGTGAATCTCGCCGCGGGGATCGCGCCGATCATCGCTCCCACGCTCGGCGTCGCCGTGGCGACGCTGGGCGGATGGCGCGCCATCTACGGGTTCCTCGCCATCGGCGGCGCCGTGCTCCTCTCCGTCGCCACCCTGCGGCTCGGCGAGTCGCTGCCGCGGCGCCCCGAGGGATCGTTCGACGTGCAGCGCGCGCTCGCCGGCTATGCGCGCGTCCTCCGGCACCGGGTGAGCGTCGGCTACATCCTCGTCGTCGCGCTCAACTTCGACTGCCTGTTCGCGTACGTCTCCGGCTCGTCGCTCATCCTCATCGGCGTGCTCGGCGTGTCGCAGCGGATGTACGGGGTCCTGTTCGCCGCCACGGCCGCCGGCCTGATGGTCGGCGCGCTCACGAATGCGCGGCTGAGTCGCGCGGGAGTCAGCCATGCGCGGCTGATCACCTGGGGGCAGGGGCTGATCCTCGGCACGGCGCTCGTGCTCCTCGCGCTGACTTTCGCCGGCGCGGTGACGGTCTGGCTGCTCGTGCCGCTCGCCGTGATCGGCTTCATCGGACAGGGGATGGTGCGGCCGAACGCGGTGCAGGGAGCACTCGAGCCATTGCCGGAGATCGCCGGCGTGGCGAGCGCGGTGCTGAGCGCCCTGCAGATGATCGTCGGCGCGCTCTCCAGCGCGATCGTCGCCGAGTGGTTCGACGGCCACTCGCCGTTCGCCGTGACGGCGATGATGGCGATCACGGCGTCGCTCTCGGTGCTCGTGTACGCGATGATGGTGCGGCCCGCCGAGCGAGGGGTGCCGGCCATGCCGCATCCCGAGCGGGCGTAGCGATTGTCATCCCGAGCGAGCGGAGCGATTAGCCGATAGTCAGCGCTTTGATCGGCACGAGAACGTCGCGCCGTCGAACCCGCATTCCTTCTCGTAGCCGGGGACGAACAGGCGCGCGCCCGCCCACGTCGCGTACAGCTTCGCCGGCACGACCAGCGGCGGCCCTTCGTGCCACGACGCCGGCAAATCGGGGTCCGCGCCCTTCGTGAGCACCGAGGTGGACGGCCACGCCGCGATCGTGCGTCCGCGATTCGCTGCCGCGTCGGCATCGGAGCGGGACGCGATCAACGAATCGGGCGCGCTTCCTTCCTCCACCCATGTCATCAACGGCGTGAGCGCGTCGACGCTCGTGAGGCCGTCGCCACCGCCGCAGTGGTACATGCCGGGGATGAGGAACAATCGCAGTACGTCGCGGGTCGCGGGACCGAGTCGATCCGTCACCGCCTGCGCATACGCGATCGAGTTGAGTGGCGAGATGTGCGGATCGGACCAGCCGTGCCAGATGAGCAGCTTGCCGCGTCGCCGAGCGAAGGCGGAGAGATTCGGGTCCGTCGCGTCGTACAAGCCGTGCATCGGCATCAGCCCCGCGAGCGTCGACGGCTCGAAACGGAACTGCCAGAGCGTCCAGCTCGCGGGGAGCGGACGCCAGTAGGCGATCGAGCGCAGCACGTCGCTCGCGATCGTGGCGCTGAAGATCGGAGACTCCGCCGTCTGCGGGACGAACACGCCGGCCCACGACAGCTCCGATCCCGGCTGCGGGCCGCCGATCACCAGCCGCTGCCCGGTCGAGCTCCGTGCGCCCGAATAGATCGCCGTCGCGGCGGCGACGGCCGCGGGTGTGAGGCAATTGTCCGGCGCTCCATCGCGGCACGCGACGGTCGTCGGATCGAAGTGGCATCCCGTCGGGTTGGCGACGAGGCCATCGATCAGGCCGTCGGTGCTGTCGCACGCCGCGAGCGCCGCCGCGTGCAGGATGGCCAGGTCGCGCGCGAGGAGCACGGGCGTCATGCTGTCGGGCACGACGCTGCGCGCGTTCCACGCGTGGTAGAAGCTGTTCTGGACGAGGAAGTTGAACGCCGGAGTGCCCGCGGCGATGCCGTCGAAGTCGTCCGGATAGCGTTGCGCCTCCATCATTCCTTCGCGCCCGCCGTCCGAGCAGCCGGAGAAGTACGACCAGCGCGGCGGCTGGCCGTAGAACTGCTCGATCAATGCCTTGGCGACGAGCGCGGTGACGTGCACGCCGCGATAGGCGAAGTCCACGCGCAGCCGTGGGTCCAACGCGGCCCACGTGCCGCCCGGGCCCTGGTGTCCCATGTCCGTCGACGCGGTGACGAGCTCACCGCGCTGGACGATGGGACAGGGACGCTGCTGCACGCGCACCGACAATGTGCCGCACAGTCCACCGCACCCGGTCTGCAGGTAGCGCTGCGTCCACCCCTGCATCGGCAGCCGCACCTCGAACTGGACCTGCGGCGACACGTAGCCTCGCACGACGCACGTCGGCTTCCCTTCGACCTGCGTCTCGCGTGCGTCGCCGATCTGCGTCGGCGCCTCGGCGAGCTTCGGGTCGAAACCGCGCAGCGACGCGCACGCCACTTTCGGCGCCACGGGCGGCAGGGCGGACTGCGCACCGGATGCCCGCCCTGCGACGCAGAGCGAGAGGAGCACGAGCATCCGGAAGCGCGTCTGCATCACCTACTTCCCGGCCGTGCCGTTCGACGAAGTGGTCGTGGATTTGTCGAGCCGGAGGAAGCGCGCCGCGGTGTTGTAGAGGATGTCGCGCTTCTGCTGCGGCGTGAGGTAGCTCGCGCGGTCGATCACCTCGATCGACAGCTCCATCAGCTTGGGCCACACCAGCTGGTCCGTGCCGAACATCACGCGATCCTCGAACCCCGCCTCGACGAGCCGCTGGATGTAGCTGTCCACCTCCTTGCGCGGATAGCTCCAGATCAATCCCGCGACGTCGACGTAGACGTGCGAGTTCGCCTGCAGCAGGGTCAGCATGTTGTCGATCATCGGGTAGCCGGCGTGCATCACCCACACGCGCAGCTTCGGGTGCCGCGCGAGGAGATCCTCGAGGAGGAGCGGGTTGCCCATCGAGCCGCGGAACTTCGGCGAGCCGATGTTGGCGCGCCCCGAGCCGCCGGTGCCCATGTGGATGCCGACGGGAATGTCGAGCTCCTCGGCGAGCGCGAAGTACCGGTCCACCGACGTGTCGCTCGGCGAGATCCCTTCATATTGAAGCCCGATCTCTCCCATGACCTTGAAGCCGCCCGTCGTGTACGCCGCGCGCAGCTTGTCGAGCGACTCGTACTTCCCCGCGCCCGGCGCGTTGGTGAACGAGGTGCCCTTGATGATCCGGTTCGGCGCGGCGGCCTTCCACTTGTTCACCGACGCCTCGTCGCCCATCACGACCGCGGTGACGTTGAGCCGCTCGTAGTCGGCCAGCACCTCCTTCATGTAGTCGTCGGGGGTGGCGGCGCCCTTGAGTGGCAGCACGCAGTTCTGGTCCGACCAGCCGATCGTCCCCTCCTTTGTTTTCGGATCGGAGGCGAGGAACTGCGGCGGGAAGGGGCACATCGGCGGGAGGCCGGGTCCGCCGCCGAAGGTGTGCACGTGGATGTCGATCACCGGCGGCGGCTTGGTGGGCGCCGACTGCGCTGACGCCGATGCGGCGGCGAACATCGCGAGCCCCGATGCCAGCGTGATCGCGGCGGTCCGCGGCCGGTGGTAACGTGAGCGCACGAACGACGTCGGAGCGCGATGCATGCTCTTCCTCCTCGATGATGAAACAGCCATTACGGTCGCCCAACGAGTTCGGGCGGCGGGTACTATGCCACGGAGCGCACCGGACTTCGATCCGACGCCGCGCTCCCCGACTCTCCTTCCAGAATATGGAGCCTTCCGCACAATGAGACAGGCCATGCGAGGACTCTCGCTCGCGGCGCTCGCCCTGACCTGCGCGCCGCTGCTCGCCGCGCACGCCCAGTCCCCGACCGCGAAGATCGTACGCAACGCCAACGCCTTCCTCGCCACCCTCCAGCCGGCCCAGAAGCAGCGCGTCCTCTTCGCCTTCGACGACGCCAAGCAGCGCGTCCGCTGGTCCAACCTCCCGACCCGCTTCGTCCAGCGCGCCGGACTCTCCATGGGTGAGCTGAGCCCCGCCCAGCGCGCCGCCGTGATGACGATGCTCTCCTCCGCGCTCAGCCCGCGTGGCTTCGAGAAGGTGCAGCAGATCGTCGAGGGGGACGAGGTCCTCAAGAAGCAGGAGCACGACAACCCGATGTTCGGCAAGGATCTGTTCTACGTCTCGATCCTCGGCACCCCGTCCGAGACGGCGCCGTGGATGCTGCAGTTCGGCGGACATCACCTGGCGCTCAACATCACGATCGTCGGCGCGCACGGCGTGCTCACGCCGAGCCTCACCGCCGCGCAGCCCGCGCGCTACGAGGAGAACGGGAAGATCGTCCGCCCACTCGGTGCGGAGAGCGACAAGGCATTCGCCCTCCTGAACTCGCTCGACTCCACGCAGCGCGCCAAGGCGATACTCGACTATCGGGTCGCCGATCTGGTGCTCGGACCGGGGCAGGACGGCAAGACGATCCAGCCCGAGGGGCTCAAGGCGACGGCGATGAACGCGAAGCAGCGCGCCATGCTGCTCGACCTGATCGCCGAGTGGTCGGGGATCGTCCACGAGAGCGCCGCAGCGGCACGCATGGCCGAGATCAAGTCGGGGCTCGACGACACCTGGTTCGCCTGGAGCGGTTCGACGACCCACGCCGAGGGGCACAGCGGCACGGCGTACTACCGCATCCAGGGGCCGGCGCTCGTGATCGAGTACGCCCCGCAGCCGCTCGGTGGCGACCCGACGAACCACATCCACACCATCTATCGCGATCCGACCAACGACTACGGCCGGAGACTGACGTCGAAGTGAAGCGGGCAGTCGCCACCACCGTCGCGCTGCTGCTCGCCTTCGTGACGCGAGCCGATGCGCACCAGCTCGACGAGTACGTGCAGGCGGCGAAGATCGCCGTGGCGCGCGATCTGGTGCGCGTCGAGCTTCGCCTCACGCCGGGCGTGAAGGTGCTTCCGCGCGTGCTCGCCGTGATCGACACGAACGGCGACGGAGTCTTCTCCTCCGCGGAGCAGCGCGCCTACGCCGAGCGCGTGCGCGGCGACGTTGCGGTGAGCATCGACGGGACGCCGATCGCGCTGCGGCTCGTCACGCTCGGCTTCCCGGACGTCGCCGACATGCGGGAAGGCCTCGGCGAGATCCGGATGGACTTCGAGGCTGCCGTCCCCTCGGGTGGCGCCGACCGCACGCTGACCTTCGAGAACCGTCACCTGCCAGACGTCGCCGTCTACCTGGCGAACGCGCTCGTGCCGCAGGACTCCGCCGTTCGGATCGACGCCCAGCAGCGCAGCTACGACCAGTCGTCGTTCACGCTCGACTACTCGCAGAGCAGCATGGTCCGGCTCGGCATGCATCACATCGCCGAGGGGACTGACCATCTGCTCTTCCTGCTCGTGCTGCTCCTGCCGGCGCCCCTCGTCGCCATCGCGGGTCGATGGGAGGGCTTCGCGGGCGCACGCAGCGGCGCGACGCGGCTGCTCCGCATCGTCACCGCCTTCACCATCGGCCACTCGCTCACCCTCGCCGCCGCGGCGAGTGGGTGGGTCCGCGCGCCGAGCGGGGTCGTCGAGGTGCTGATCGCCGTCTCGATCCTCGTCTCGGCGGTGCACGCGATCCGGCCGATCTTCCCCGGGCGCGAGGCGGTCGTCGCCGCGGGCTTCGGCCTCGTGCACGGCTGCGCCTTCGCGACGACGATCGCCGGCTACGGCATCGACCCGTGGCACACCGTGCTCGCCGTGCTCGGGTTCAACGTCGGGATCGAGCTGATGCAGGTCGTGATCCTCGTCGTCACGGTGCCCTGGCTTCTCTCGCTCGCGCGGACGCCGTTGTACGCGCCACTGCGCGTGACTGGTGCGGCGGCGGCGGTCGTGTCGGCGCTCGGCTGGATCGGCGAGCGCGCCTTCGGGCTGGCCAATCCGATCTGTCCGTTGGTGGAGGTCGTCGCCGGCCACGGTCCGGCGCTCGTCGCCGCGCTCGCCGCCATGGCGCTGCTCGCCGAGTGGCACACGCGATTCGTGTCACGCATTCCGCCGTTCGTGACACGGCGTTGACGGCTCGTGCCAACGTGGCAACGGTCCGGGCGCGCGCGGTGTAAGTAGAAGCATGACGTTCTCGCTTCCGCGCTGGATCGCGCTGCCGTCCCGCGTCCGCCCCACACGCCACGCCTACCACTACGAGCACGTCCTCGGCACCTCGTTCGAGCTGAACGTCGTGGCGACGGGAGTGAGCGCCGCGCGGCGCGCCGAGTCCGTCGCGCTTGCGGAAGTGGACCGGCTCGAGGCCATCCTGAGCGGGTGGTCGTCCGAGAGCGAGCTCGCCCGTTGGACGGCGACGCACGACGTGGACGTCGCCGTCTCCCCCGAGCTGGCGGACGTTCTCCACGCGAGCGACGTCTGGCGCGCCTGCACCGGCGGTGCCTTCGACGCGGCGGCGCAGGCGATCATCGCTCTGTTGTGCGACGGATGCGGTGAGCGTGCCGAGGAGGATGCCCTGCGCGAGCTCCTCGCGTCGCTGCGCGGTCCGCGCTGGCTCGTCGACCAGCGTGCGGGCACCGCTCGACGCCTGACCACGCACGCCATCTCGATCGACGCCATCGCGAAGGGGTACATCGTGAGCTGCGCCGCGGCGCTCGCCCGCGCCGTGGACGGCGTGAGCGAGGTGCTGCTCAACGTCGGGGGTGACGTGCAGCATTTCGGCGAGCGGCCGGCTGTCGTCGGCATCACCGATCCCTTCGCGCCGGCGGAGAACACGTCGCCCGTCGCCGTCGTGCAGCTGCAGAACCGGGCGATCGCCACGAGTGGCGGCTATCGGCGTGGTTTCATCGCGCGCGGGCGGCGCGTGTCGCACATCGTGGATCCGCGCACCGGCCAGCCGACGGAGCGCATCGCGAGCGCGTCGGTGCTCGCGCCCGACTGCGCCACGGCGGATGCACTCTCCACCGCCTTCAGCGTGCTCGCGCCGCAGGAGAGCGTCGCGCTGGCCGATTCGCTCGCCGACGTCGGCTGCCTGCTCGTCGAGCGCGACGGCACCATCACCACCAACGCGGCCTGGAACGCGTGCGCCACGGCGCCGCGTCACTTCACCTCAGAGGAATCGATCGATGCACGATATGCGTGACGACGAGCTGCTCGGCCGCCGCGGGATGCTCGCGCGGCTGGCCGGCGTCGCACTGTCGATGAGTGGCCTCCGCGCCCTCAGAGTCGTAGCACCTCCGCGTCCCGGCGCTCCGAAATGGGACGACCGGTTCGAGCTCGCCGTCGACTTCGAGATCGCGCCGCAGGAAGGCTTCCGCTATCACCGCCCGTACGTCGCCGTGTGGGTGGAGAGCCCGGAAGGAAAGCGCGTGCGCACGCTCAGTCTGTGGGTGAACACCAACGGCCGCGGGCCGCGCTACATCCGCGAGCTGCGCCGCTGGATCAGCGGGGAGCGCGAGCAGGAAGACGCGGGCGGCCCCGATCTCGTCGCGACGATGTCCGGCGCGACGCGTCCGCCCGGCCAGTACGGTGTCGTGTGGAACGGCCGCGACGACCGCGGCAACGTCGTGGACCAGGGTCCCTACCGCATCATCATCGAGGCGGCGCGCGAGCACGGGAGCTACCAGCTCATGCAGCAGGACATCACTCTCGCCGGCAAGCCGGTGGCGGCAGACCTCTCGGGCAACGAAGAGATCGGGAAGGCGCATGTCGAGTATCGCCGTCGTAAGTAGCGACGAGGACGCGCCGCGCTCGGCGCCCGAACCCTCCGCGCCCGTCCCCCGCGCCCGCCGCAGGCGGCCGCTCCGCCTGCGCGTGCACTCGGTGCTGCGCTGGCTGCACATCTACACGTCCATGGTGAGTCTTCTGGTCGTGTTGTTCTTCGCCGCTACCGGGGTGACGCTCAACCATCCCGACTGGCTCGCCGGCGAGCGCACCGATGAGGTCACCGGCACGCTCCCGGCGACGTGGAAGACCGCGACGGGAATCGACTGGCTGGTCGTCGCCGAGCACCTGCGCAGCGCGCACGGCGTGCACGGCACCGTGGCCGACCGGCGCGATGACGATCGCGAGGCGTCGCTCACCTTCCGCGCGCCGGGCTATTCGGCCGACGCGTTCATCGACGTGCGCGACGGACGCTACAAGCTCACGACGTCGTACCAGGGCGCGGTCGGTGTGATCAACGACCTGCACCGCGGCCGCGACGCGGGAAGCGCGTGGGCATGGCTGATCGACGCTTCGGGCGTGTTCCTCGTCTTCCTCTCGCTCACGGGGCTCGGCCTGTTGTTCTATCTGAAGAAGGTGCGCCTCAAGGGCCTGCTCGTGATGACGGCGGGTGCCGCACTGGTCGTCGTGCTGGCCAAGCTCGTGACCTGACGCCGGAGTACGCATCGGGGTCAGAGACGATTGGGGTCAGAGTAAACGGGGTCAGAGTAAACGGGGTCAGACTCAACCTACTCTGACCCCAATTACTCTGACCCCTAGTGCCTTTGTCGGCTCGCGATCTCGCCCCTCATTCCGGGAGCCAGTATGCCAGTCTCGGTACCAGGTACCAGGTACTCAGTACTGGGAGTGGTCGTTCATTCATACCGCAGCGCATCGATCGGACTCAGTCGCGACGCCCGCAGCGCCGGATAGAGTCCCGACGCGATCCCGACCAGCACCGTCGCGCTCACGGCGAGCACCACGGTGCTCAGCGACACACCGGCGTACATCTGCGCCTGACTGTGCGCGCGGATCAGCGCCGTGATCCCGTAGGAGCCCACGAGCCCGAGCGCGATGCCGGCGACGCTCCCGATCACGCTGATCGTCACCGCCTCGGCGAGGAACTGCACGAGGATGTCACGTCGCGCGGCACCGACGGCGCGGCGGACGCCGATCTCGCGCGTGCGCTCGGCGACGGCGGAGAGCAGCACGTTCATCACGCCGATCCCGCCGACGATGAGTGAGATCCCGGTGATCGCCCCCATGAACAGCTTGAACAGCAGCATCCCCTGCTGCACCTGGGCGACACGATTGGCGCGATTGGCGACCGTCACCCGTTCCTTCCACGTCGGGCCGAAGCGGCGTGAAAGCCACCGCTCCACTCCGGCGCGAAACCGCGGCACGTCCTCCACCCGCTCCGCGTGCACGGTCAATGACGGCGTCCACGTCGCACGCGGCGGCACGAGGGCGCGCGTCGCGCCGATCGGCACCACGGCGACGAGGTTCGTGTCGTCCGCTGCGCGACGGGTCACGCCGATCAGCGTGAAGGGCACATGATTCAGCACCACCGTGTCGCCCGGCTGGAGCGCACGCGTGCCTGCCCGCGCGAGGGCGCGCGTCGCGGCGGGGGAGATCAGGATGACCTGCGCCGCGGTATCCGCATTGGCGAATGCGCGGCCGGCTGCGACCTCGATGCCGAACGACTCGAACAGGTTCGCCATCGTCCCGACGACGCGTACTGCGCGCGCCCCACGCGGCGACTCGGCCAGCGCGGTGAGGGGCAGGGCCGCGCCCGCGACGGCACCAGGCCCGAGCTCGGCCGCGAGCGCCATCGCGTCCGCCGCGCCCAGCTGCACCACGGAGTCGAGCGGCACGGAGACGCCGTCCACGGTGCGGCTCGTCTGCGGATTCACCCCGATCGCCTGGAGGTCGGTGGTCTCCGAGACCTGCCGCCGGACGAACTGCTGCATGCCGTCGCCGAGCGAGAGCACCGCGACGAGCGACGCGACGCCGATGACGATGCCGAGCGTGGAAAGGAAGGTCCGAAACGGGCTCGCGCGCAGCGTCGCCGCGCTGACCCGGAACGACATGGAGAGCAGTGAGTTCATGGAGTGAGACATGAGTGCCAGCTTCTACGGACCGCACCGCACCGAAGTTGCGTCCGTCAGCGATCATTAGCTTTCCGAGGTACGATCCCTCGACTCGCTGCGCTCGCTCGGGATGACAGGGTCGTTCCGCATCCCCGCATCCCCGCATCCCCGCATCCCCGCATCCCCCCTGACCACCAAGAAAGAGCAGTCGCCCCAGTGGCGTGACGGCAAGTTCCGCAATCGGCTCGAGCGCCACGACGGCCCGATCTGGCGCTCGTTCGGCGAGTTCTTCTTCGGCGGATCGAAGGACCGCCGGCCCAAGGTGACGATCCCCGTCGTCGCGCGGGCCGGCGCCGACTATCGCACGCCGCCCGCGTCGGGGCTGCGCGTCACCTGGCTCGGCCACTCGACCACGATGCTCGAGGTCGAAGGCACGCGGCTGCTGTTCGACCCCGTGTGGGCCGAACGTGCGTCGTTCGTCACCTTCGCCGGACCCAAGCGCTTCTTCCCGCCGCCGCTTCCCTTCGGCGAGCTCCCGGCGGTCGACGCGATCGTTCTCTCGCACGACCACTACGATCACCTCGATCGCGCGTTCGTCGAATCGATCAATGCCGGATATGCGGAACTCCGACCGAAGGTGCGAAGCGCCGCAGGGAGGAGCGATCAGAACTCTGGACGTGCGGAACTCCGACCGAAGGTGCGAAGCGCCGCAGGGAGGAGCGATGACTTGGCCCGGACGCTGCGCTGGATCGTGCCACTCGGCGTCGGCGACTGGCTGCGGGCATGGGGCGTCGCGGCGAGCGACGTCACGGAGCTCGACTGGTGGGACGCGACGCGCGTCGGCACGATCACCCTCACGTCCACGCCGGCGCGCCACTTCTCCGGACGCGGCCTCACAAGCACCGACAAGTCCCTCTGGTGCGGATGGGCCGTGGTCGGCGAGCGGCGCCGCGTCTACTACGCCGGCGACACGGCGTTGCAGAACGAATTCTCCGAGATCGGCCAGCGCCTCGGCCCGTTCGACCTCACGATGATCGAGATCGGCGCGTACGATGCGCTCTGGCCCGACGTCCACCTCGGCCCCGAGCAGGCCGTGCTCGCGCATCGCCTCGTCCGTGGCGACGTCATGCTCCCGCTGCACTGGGGCACCTTCGACCTCGCGCTGCACGGCTGGACGGAACCGATCGAGCGCGCGCTGGTCGCGGCGAAGGAGCACGGTATGCGCATCGCCACCCCGCGCCCCGGCGGCATCTTCGAGCCGACGACCGCGATCCCGGCCGAGCGCTGGTGGCCGACGCTCCCCTGGCATACCGCCGCGGAGAAACCGATCCACTCGACCGGCGTTCACCTTCAAGGGGGGCAGACACGTGGACCGGGCAAGCGAGTCTGACGCTATTCAGGGGGGGTCAGACTCGTTGAACGGTCAAGCGAGTCTGACCCTCTTAAGAGTCTGACTCTCTCGAAGACTAGATTCCGGCCATGACCGA
>Ga0136846_1214106_pt1 | contig 12033 bp, 8 predicted proteins | sample HopSoiMetagenom2_FD_96841 | JGI IMG/M metagenome (GOLD analysis project Ga0136846, IMG submission 96841) | Grasslands soil microbial communities from Hopland, California, USA - 2 Assembly 2016 (version 4) | ecosystem: Environmental > Terrestrial > Soil > Grasslands | place: USA: Hopland...
GTCAGGTAGACGAGCATTAATTGGCCCCGCTGGACGGTACGCAGTCCCGGCGGCTCGCCTGCGAACTCCCGCCCGTCGAGGAAGATCATCGACTCGCGGACGGTCAGTTCCCCGGCTACCTGACGGACCGCTGCCAGGGCGGCAGGCGGCAGCCCGTCGAGCAGGTCATCGGTGACGAGTTCCCAGTGCCACTCAGCCACCTGCGACCTCGCGGTAGGCGGCCTGGACGATCTCGGCGACTTCCCCGGACTGCCTGGTCCCGGACAGTGGGGTCGGGGTCGGCGAGGGCTCGTTCGGCGGCGTGGAGCCGGGCGGCGACCGAGTTCCGCCGCTCGATGGCGATGGCGGTGCCCCAGCGCTGGTAGAAGTGGCGGATGGGAAGACGCTGTCCTCGTCGTCAGCCTGGGTGAAGGCGTCCTGGATTTCCTGGAAGAACTCCGGCAGCCGGGACGGCACGACCGCGGCGACCGCTTGGCGCAGGGCGGGGAGCGACAGGGCAGGCATGGGAATCAACGGCTCGTCACCCTGCGGGTACTCAGCAGTCATCCCAGCCCGCCTCCTCTCACGTCCAGCAACAGAATGGGCCGTGCCAGGCCTCGAGGCGGCATCTGGCTACTCGAGATGGCCGCGCCATAGCATCAGCCGCGCTGTCGGCGGTGACGTTCTGTAGCTGGCATCCGGTGACCGCCATGGAATGCGTGGACCGGTTCGTGGACCGAGCCGTCGGTGCGACCAGTGCGATCAGGGCCGTCAGCGGCACGGCTCGGTGGTATCCGTGCAGGTAGTGCGTACGGTGCACGTGGCCGTGCTTCTCATAATCCGCCGGTCGTGGGTTCGAGCCCCACCCGCCCCACTAGCAGTCTTACCCTTGTTGATCATGGTTCCGTGGACCGATGTTATTGGTTCGAGCGACTCCCAGCGGATCCTGGCGCGTGAAGGTGTACGCCGGGACCGACCCGCTGACAGGTCGTGAGATCCGGTTCCGCAGGACCGGTTAGACCGAGTCTGGACCGTGGAGGGTCTGCTCAGGTGTGCGGCGGCCCAGCAACCCGACGGCGGTGTGACAGTTCTCCATGATGTTGAGCGTCTTGGTCAGGTTTGGCCCGCCATAGGGAACTTGCGTTCTGCAGGCGAGGAAGTCGCTGGTTCCACCCAGTTGCGCCCACCTGCGCTGGGTACTCCTCGGCGGGACGCCCGACGGTAACTCGATACTCGACTCGGTGTGCAGCACCCGGTCGACGCCGACCACCCGTTCCGGGCCGTACAGCGTGAACGAGCCGGTCAGTGGCAGGTTGTCCGACGCGCCGCCGATGCCGACGCGTATCTCGCCAGGCTCGACGATCCGCCGGCCGGACCGGCCAGAGAACGCGACCTGATCGGCATGCACCCGGAACCTCACCCGGCGTGCTTCACCCGGCTCGAGCGGGACCCGGATGAAGCCCGCCAGCCAGCGCCGCGGCCGCGCCACCGACGCCACCGGGTCGCCGAGATAGAGTTGCACCACCTCGGTGCCCGCCCGCGACCCGGTGTTACGGACCGTGCAGGCGATGTCCGCCCTGCCATCGGTGGGCACGTGTTCCGGAGACACGGCCAGGTCATCGTAGCCGAAGCTGGTATACGACAGGCCGTGCCCGAACCCGAACAGTGGCGACGGATCCACCGAGCTTCCGCCGTGCGGTCCAGCCAGCCTGGACCGGAGATAGGACGACGGCGGGGCGGCATCCGGACCCGGCATTTCGACGGGCAGCTTGCCGCTGGGCACGATCCGTCCGGACAGCACGCCTGCGATGGCCCGGCCGCCCTCCTCGCCGGGAAAGAACGCCTGCACGATCCCGGCCAGCCGGTCGGCTACGGCTCCGAGCGCGTAGGGTCGGCCGGTGACCAGCACCGCGATCACCGGAGTCCCGGTGTCGGCCAGCGCCAGGAGCAGATCCTCCTGGGCGCCAGGCAACCGCAGGCCGGTAACGTCGCAGCCCTCGCCGGACGTGCCGCGCCCGAACATCCCGGCCTCGTCCCCGACCACGGCGACCACGACCTCCGCCGCCTGGGCAGCGGCGATCGCTGCGGCGAAACCCGAGATGTTCCGCGACCGCACGTCGCAGCCGCGCTCATAGCTCACCGTGGCCGGCTTCCCGGCCAGTTCCGCGCCCTCGGCCGCTAGTTCGGAGCGAAGAGCGGACAGCAATGTGGTAACCGGCACGCTGACGGCCGCATCGGGATAAGTCTCGCCCAGATGCCGGGGCATGCTGTAACAGCCGAAGAACGCCAGCGGGTCGTCGGCGAGTGGCCCGACGACAGCGACCCGCGAGCCGGGCCGCAGCGGGAGCGCGCCTTGCGGGTTGGCCAGCATGACCACCGATTCCTCGGCCAGTCGGCCGGCTAGCCTCCGGTGCTCCGGCGGGTCCAGGTTGAGCGGGGCGGCGTCCTCGCGGTACGGCAGGGCCGTCCAGCCGGGGTCGAGCATGCCCAGCTCGCACTTGCGGGTCAGCACCCGCGTCGTGGCCAGGTCTACGGCCGCCTCGTCCACCAGGCCGGCCGCTATGGCCTTGCGCAATGGCGTGCCGTAACAGCGCAAGGTCGGCAACTCGACGTCGACGCCCGCGTGCAGCGCGGCGGCTCCGGCTTCCGCCGGACTAGCCGCCACGGAATGCTGCTGCTCCAGGAAGGACACGGCGTAATAGTCGGAGACGACCAGGCCGCCGAAGCCGAGCTCCTCCCGCAGCAGCCCGCTGATCAGCTCACCGTCGGCGGTGGCGGGTACGCCGTCCAGGTCGACGTAGGTCGGCATCACCGAGCGGGCGCCCCCCAGCCGGATGGCCATCTCGAAGGGCGGCAAGATCACGTCCGCGAACTCGCGCCTGCCGATGGACACCGGCGCCATGTTCCGCCCGCCCCGGGAGGCCGAGTAGCCGGCGAAGTGCTTGAGCGTCGCGTCCACCCCGGAGGCCTGGAGGCCGAGCACGTACGCGGTGCCGATTGTACCGACCAGGTACGGGTCCTCGCTGATGGTCTCCTCGGTGCGGCCCCACCGCGGATCCCGCGCCACATCGAGCACCGGCGCCAGGCCCTGGTGCACGCCGCAGGCCCGCATGCTGGCCCCGATCGCGGCAGCCATGTCCCGCACCAAGGGAGGGTCGAACGACGCGCCCCAGGCGAGCGGGGTAGGAAAGATCGTCGCCGACCAGGCCGCGAAACCGGTCAGGCACTCCTCATGGGCAATGGCCGGAATGCCGAGTCGGCTCGTCCTCATGATCTGCTGCTGCAACTCGGCCAGCGCGAGCATGCCCGCCGCCGGCGGGACCGGACGGGTGCCGAACACCCGGGTGAGCTGCCCCATGCCGTCCTGGAGCAGCTCGTCGAGCGGTGGCACTTCGGCACTGAACTCATGCTGCATCGGCGCGAACCCGTCGTCGGCTGCCCCGACCCACACGCTGCCGAGCTGAGCCAGCTTCTCGGCTAGCGTCATCCGTCCCAGCAGGTCGGCGACGCGCTCCGCGACCGGCCGGAACGGATCCCGCCAGGGCTCGGCGGCCGCCTCGGGGCCGGACGCCACCAAGGCCGTCATGAGGACACCGGGACGGGCGCCGCGGTCGACTCCCGGATGATCAGCTCGGTGAACAGCTCGATCCGGCTCGAATGGAGCGGACGCCCTTCGATCAGGTCACCGAGCATCTGGCCGGCGGCCCGGCCCATCTCGTCGAGCGGCTGCCGCACCGTGGTGAGCGGCGGGGGTACCCATTGAGAGATCGGCAGGTCGTCGAAGCCGACGACCGAGAGGTCCTGCGGTATCCGCAGGCCCCGCTGGCGGGCCGCCTCGTACAAGCCGAACGCCTGCTGGTCGCTGCCGGCGAAGATCGCCGTCGGAGGCTCGGGCAGGCCGAGCAGCTCGCCGCCGCAGGCGAAGCCGGCCTCGTGCTGGAAGTCACCGTTCCGGACCAGCTCCGGATCGAACCTGACGCCCGCCCGTTCCAGCGCGGACCGGTATCCGTCGGTTCTCGCCCGGCTGCACAGGTAGTCGGCCGGACCGGAGATCGCCCCGATCCGGCGGTGTCCCAGGCTCAGCAGGTGCTCGGTGGCGGCCAGTCCGCCGGCCCAGTTCGTGGCACCGACGCTGGGCAGGTCCGGAGGCGGCGGGTTCCCCGGGTCGAGGACGACCAGCGGGATATCAGCCTGCCGGAGCTGCTCCAGCTGGCTGCCGGTGAGCTCGGAGGTCACCAGGATCACGCCGTCGGTATCATGGCTCGCCAGCCCGCTCGTCCAGCTCGCCGGCCGGGCGTTGCCGTGACGTACCGCGGAAACCGCCACGGCGGTGGAGTGCCCGGTGGCCCACTCTTCCACCCCGCGCAGGATCTCCACCGCCCACGGGCTGTCCAGCCCGTTGAAGACCAGGTCGATGAGGCCGGACCGGCGATGCCGTCGGATGCCCGCCCGGGTGTACCGGCGCTCGTGAAGGAGCCGCTCGACAAGCGCGCGCGTCGCCGGGGCGACGTCTTGCCGTCCGTTCACTACCTTCGAGACCGTCGGCAGCGAGACGCCGGCCTCGGCGGCGATAGCCGCCAGGGTCGTCCGCCCGCGGTCCCTCCGGGCGGCCTGGCTGACCGCATTGCTCCTTGGAAGCACTGCACCACCTTTTCTCACCGTCGGCTCATCGCCGAGCCGGTAGGTCCGCACGGTGACCGTCAATATCCGAAAAACTTTCGATCATGGTATCGCGATTTCGGCCGAGAACGCCACTATCCGGGCGTCGCACAGCCTCACGCTGGAACGTAACACCTTAGAAACGAGGGGTTGACCGGTGACCTCACGGTTCCTATGATAACGAGAAATTCCGAAATATAAACATAAACTTTCGAGGTCCTTGTAAGGCGTCACCTGCGGTGGACGTCTGTCTTTTGGTCGTAACCATGGGGATCGTCGTAACCGCGGAGATCCCGGCATCCTCAGGAGATGAGCCTCATGCGACGTTTACCGAAACCCGTCATCGTCGCCATAGCGGTGGCGCAGTAGCGGCCACGATAGCGGCGTGCAGCAGCAGTAGCGGTACTTCGGCCGGCTCGAGCGCGTCGACGAGCTCGAGCGTCGGCGGCCGGGTCACCCTCAGCTGGTGGAACAACGCCACCGCCTGCCCGCTCAAGGGCGTCTGGGTCAGCGCCATAACCGCCTTCCACACCGCGCACCTGAACGTGACAATCCAGAACGTTCCGCACCAGAACAAGTTCTTTTGTCACCCTGACGCCACTTACCGTGATCAACCTTCGAAACTGAAGTTTGTGGTCGGGAACGCGCGAGTCGCGTCGCCAGAAGCGGGCTGGCATCCGACGGTCGGCCCCAGGTTTTTGCGCAAGTTCACCCGAGGAGTTTCTACGATGATGAAGAGAACCCGTACTGCGGCGATCGCCGCGCTTGGCCTGGGCGTCGCCCTGGCCGTCTCCGCCTGCGCCGGAGGTGGCAGCAGCAGCGGCGGCAGCGGCTCGTCCTCCAGCGGCAAGGTCACACTGACCTTCTGGACGAACGCCACCCCCGGCCCCGGTCTTACGTACTTCCAGAACGCCATCAAGACCTTCGAGAAGCTTCACCCGAACGTGACGATCAAGATGCAGAACATCCAGAACGAGGACTACGACGGCAAGCTGCAGACCGCGCTGAACTCGAACTCCACGCCGGACATCTTCTTCCAGCGCGGCGGCGGCAAGATGCTGGCCATGGTCAACGCGAGCAAGGTCCAGCCGCTGACCCTCACCGCCGCGGACCAGCAGAACCTCAGTGCGGCCGCGGTCACCAGCGAGAGCATCAACGGCAAGGTCTACGCCATACCGCTCGACGTCCAACCCGAGGGGATCTACTACAGCAAGGACCTCTTCAAGCAGGCGGGCATCACCGCGACGCCGACCACCATCCCCGAACTCGAGGCGGATGTCGCCAAGCTGAAGGCCAAGAGCGTCACGCCGATCGCGGTCGGCGCCAAGGACGCGTGGCCCGCCGCCCACTGGTACTACAACTTCGCCCTCCGCGAGTGCAGCCAGGCCACGATGAACACGACGGGCACGACCCTCAAGTTCACCGACCCGTGCTGGACGAAGGCCGGCAACGACCTGGCGGCGTTCCTGAAGGTCAAGCCGTTCCAGGCGGGTTTCCTGACGACCGCCGCGCAGGTGGGCGCGGGCTCCTCGGCCGGCCTCGTGGCCAACCACAAGGCGGCCATGGAGCTCATGGGCGCCTGGGACCCGGGGACGATCCAGACGCTCACCCCGAACCAGCAGCCGCTGCCCGACCTCGGCTGGTTCCCCTTCCCCGCGGTTCCCGGCGGCCAGGGCGACCCGAGCGCGATGATGGGCGGCATCGACGGCTACTCGCTGTCACCGAACGCCCCGAAGCAGGCCTTCGAGTTCCTTGAGTTCCTCGTGACCCCGGACCAGCAGAAGCTCTACTCCCAGGCATTCGTCACCATCCCGGTCAACAAGGCCTCGCAGTCGGTCGTGACCCAGCCGTACAGCGTCTCCGCACTGGAGGCCTTGAACAAGGCCGGCTACACGATGCAGTTCCTCGACACGCAGTACGGCCAGAACGTCGGCAACGCGATGAACGCCGCCGTGGTGGACCTGTTCGCGGGCAAGGGCACGCCCGCCGGCATCGTCAGCGCCACCAGCGAAGCTGCGGCGAAGGGCTGACCGGGAACAATGAGCGACACCCTGGGTACCGCGTCCGTCGGCCGCGGCCACCGGGGCGCCCTTCAGGCCGGGGACGCGGCGCACGCCGCGTCCCCGGCGCCGCGTCCGCGCAAGCGCCGTGGCCGAGGGCGCCTGCGGCTGGAAATCGCGCTCCTGTCCGGCCCCGCGATCATCGTGTTCGTGGGGCTCGTGATCTTCCCGGTCGTGCTCGCCGCCTACTACGGCTTCTACCGCTGGCAAGGCTACGGCGCGCCTACCGACTGGGTCGGCCTGAATAACTACAAGGTGATCTTCACCGACCCCGCCTTCCAGCAGGCGCTCGAGCACAACGGCTTCATCGTCGTGCTGTCCCTCGTCATCCAGGGGCCGCTGGCGCTCGCCCTCGCGCTGCTGCTGAACCAGAAGATTCGCGGCCGAGGGCTCATCCGTGTCCTGATCTTCGTCCCCTACGTGATCTCCGAGGTCATCGCCGGCACCGGCTTCAGCCTGATGCTCCAGGTCAACGGTGCGGTCAATGACGCGCTGCACAACATCGGCCTCGGTTTCCTCGCCACCGACTGGCTTGCTAACCCGAGCATCGCGATCTGGACCCTGATGGGCATCCTCACGTGGAAGTACGTCGGCTTCGCCGTCATCTTGATGCTGGCCGGCATGCAGGCGATCCCCGAAGAGCTCTCCGAGGCCGCGCGCATCGACGGCGCCTCCTACTGGCAGGTCCAGCGCCGCATCGTGGTGCCGCTGCTCGGCCCGACCATCCGCATCTGGGGGTTCCTGTCGATCATCGGCGCACTGCAGCTTTTCGACCTGGTCTACATCATCTGGGGTCAGTACATTTCCAGCACGGCCGGCACCTCGACCATGGCGACGTACATGGCCCTCAACGGCCGCCTCGCCGGAAACTACGGCTATGGCAGCGCGGTCGCCGTGGTCATGTTCCTGATCTCGCTCACCGTCGCGCTGCTCTACCAGCGCTTCGTCCTGCGCCGCGACATGCGGGGCGCTGTCACCGAGGGAGTTAACTGATGAGCGCGGTGACCTCCGGCGCACCGTTCCCGCGGGCCCGGTCCGGGAAGCGCAGCGACAGGCCGCAGAAGTGGGGTAACCCGGGCATCTACTTCATCGCCCTGCTGTTCATCGCGGTCAGCCTGGCTCCCGTCGTGTATATCGTCCTGGGCGGCTTCCGCACCAACTCGCAGATCACGGTCAGCCCGGCCGGCCTGCCGAACCCATGGGTCTTCAGCAACTACGCCGGCGTCCTGAAGACGGTGACCTTCTGGGGTGAATTCGCCAACTCGACGATCGTCGCGATCGCGAGCACGCTCGGCATCGTGCTGCTCGGCCTCATGGTGAGCTATGCGATCGCCCGCTACGACTTCAAGCTCAAGGGCGCGATGTACTCACTGTTCGCCGCGGGCCTGATGTTCCCGCTGGTGGTCGCGATCACCCCGGTCTACATCATCGTCAAGGACCTCGGCCTGGTCGACAACCTGATGGGCATCGTCGTCCCGCAGATCGCATTCGGCCTGCCGACGACGGTCATCATCCTGGTGCCCTTCCTGCGCGCCATCCCGAAGGAGATCGAGGAGGCTGCAGGCATCGACGGCATGAGCCGCCTCGGGTTCTTCTTCCGCATGGCCATCCCGCTGGCGCTGCCCGGCGTGATCACCGTCGCCATCCTTGCCTTCATCACCAGCTGGAACAACTACATCCTGCCGCTGTACGTCTTGAACTCGCAGGCGAACTACACGCTGCCGCTCGGCGTGCAGCAGTTCTCCTCGCAGTACTCGCAGGACACAGCGCGGGTCCTCGCGTTCACCTCGCTCTCGATGCTGCCCGCACTGGCGTTCTTCGCCGTCTTCCAGCGCCGCATCGTCGGGGGGCTCACCGGCGCGGTGAAGGGGTAGGCACACCGCGGGTCGCCGTCGGCGACCCGCGTCACCCGCCTGCGCCCCTAGGAAAGGATCATTTGATTGCCCCGCGCTCATATCGAGCTCGACAAGCGCGCCGTCATCGCGCCCGTCCGGCACCGCACCTTCGGCGCGTTCGTCGAGCACCTTGGCCGGTGCGTCTACACCGGGCTCTACGAGCCCGGGCACACGACCGCGAACGAGGACGGCTTCCGCATGGACGTCGTCGAGCTCGTCCGGGAACTCGGCAGCACGACCGTCCGCTACCCGGGCGGCAACTTCGTCTCGGGCTTCCGGTGGGAGGACTCGGTCGGCCCGCGGGAGGCGCGCCCGGTGCGCCGCGACCTCGCGTGGCACTCGCTCGAGTCGAACCAGGTCGGTCTCGACGAGTTCGCCCGCTGGCTGAAGCTAGCCGGCGCTGAGCTGATGCTTGCCGTGAACCTCGGCACCCGCGGCATCCTGCCCGCCCTCGACCTGCTCGAGTACGCCAACCATCCCTCCGGTACCGCGCTGTCGGACCTGCGCATCGCGAACGGCACACTGCAGCCGCACAACGTGCGCATGTGGTGCCTCGGCAATGAGATGGACGGCTCGTGGCAGCAGGGCTTCATGACCGCCGACGACTACGGAAAGATCGCCGCCCGCACCGCCGCCGCGATGAGGATGGCCGACAGGAACCTCGAGCTGGTGGTCTGCGGCTCCTCCGGTTCGTCCCTGCCGACCTTCGGCGACTGGGAGCGCACGGTACTCGAGCACAGTTACGAGTACGTTGACTACGTGTCGTGCCACGCGTACTACCAGGAGCTCGACGGCGATCTCGGCTCCTTCCTCGCCTCGGCGCTCGACATGGACTTCTTCATCGACACCGTCGTCGCGACGGCGGATCATGTCGGGCACAAGAAGCGCTCGAAGAAGAAGATGCAGCTCTCCTTTGATGAGTGGAATGTCTGGTACCTCAAGGAGTACCAGGAGGCCGCCGAGGTCAGCGACGAGTGGTCCTACGCGCCGCGCCTGCTTGAGGACGTCTACACGGTCGCGGATGCCGTCGTCGTCGGCAACCTGCTGATGACGCTGCTGCGGCACAGCGACCGCGTCACCTCGGCGTCGCTCGCCCAGCTGGTCAACGTGATCGCGCCGATCATGACCGAGCCAGGCGGGCCGGCCTGGCGGCAGACGACCTTCTTCCCGTTCGCGATCACGAGCCGGCTCGCGTCCGGCGAGGTGATCCGTCCGGTGATCGAGGGGCCGGCGTACGGCACGGCGCGCCACGGCGAGGCCCCCGTCATCGACGCCGTCGCGACCGTCGACGACGGCCGCGCCGCCGTGTTCCTCGTCAACCGCGACCTCAAAGAGACCGCGCGGGTGACGATTGACGTGCGCAGTCTCGCCTCCACCCAGATCACCGAGGCGGTCACGCTGGCCGACGCCGACATCTACGCGAAGAACACGCTCGCCGACCAGGAGCGCGTCAAGCCAGCCGCGAACGCGAGCGCGGCCCTCACCGACGGCGTGCTCACCATCGAGCTGCCGCCTGTCTCGTGGACGGCGGCCGCGCTGTGCTGAGAGGCGACCCGGCGGATGCCGAGATGAAAGAGGAGCAGACGATGACGACCCTGCATGTGGCGACGGACGGCGACGATTCCAAGGACGGTTCCGCGAGCAGCCCGCTGCGCACGATCAGCCGGGCGGCGGACCTCGCCCGGCCGGGCGACACCGTGCTGGTGCACGGGGGCGAGTACCGGGAGTGGGTGCGGCCGCGGCGCGGCGGGCTGAGTGCCACGCGGCGCATCACCTACCAGGCCGCGCCCGGCGAGCACGTCGTGGTCAAGGGATCGGAGCGGGTGACGGGCTGGGAGCAGGAAGCGGGGAACGTGTGGCGGGCGTCGGTGCCCAACTCGCTGTTCGGCGACTGGAACCCCTTCGCGCAGGAGATCGCGGGCGACTGGCTCGTCGAGCCCCAGCCGCCGCTGGCCAGGCACCTCGGCGAGATCTACCTGAACGGGCTCAGCTTCTACGAGGTGGGCACCTGCGACGAGGTGACCGACCCGCCGCTGCGCACCGAGGTCACCGACCACTGGACGCGCACGACCGATCGGGTGCGCAACCCCGCGCAGACCCGGCTCGTCTGGTACGCCGAGGTCGGCGCGGACACCACGACGGTCTGGGCCAACTTCGGCGGCGCCGACCCCAACGCCGAGCTCGCGGAGATCAACGTGCGCAAGTCGGTGTTCTCCCCCGTCGAGCACCACATCGACTACATCACCGTACGCGGCTTCGAGTTCGCGCAGGCGGTCTGCCCGTGGACCCCGCCCACTGCCGACCAGCCTGGGCTCATCGGCCCCAACTGGGCCAAGGGCTGGATCATCGAGGACAACGTGATCCACGACGCGAAATGCTCCGCCGTCTCACTCGGCAAGGGGGCCTCTACGGGCGACAACTACGCGACACTGCGCGGCGACAAGCAAGGCCACGAGTACCAGGTCGAAGCAGTGTTCTCCGGCCTGCAGATCGGCTGGGACCGCGAGCACATCGGCTCGCACGTGGTGCGGCGCAACACGATCTTCGACTGCGGGCAGAACGGCATCGTCGGCCACCTCGGCTGCGTCTTCTCCACGATCGAGGACAACCACATCTACAACATCGCGCTCAAGCGCGAGTTCTACGGATACGAGATCGCCGGCATCAAGCTGCACGCCGCGATCGACGTCGAGATCCGGCACAACCGCATCCACGACTGCTCGCTGGGCACCTGGCTCGACTGGCAGGCGCAGGGGACGCGCGTCTCGCGCAACCTCTACTACCGGAACAACCGGGACCTGTTCGTCGAGGTTAGCCATGGCCCGTACCTGGTGGAACACAACGTGCTCGCCTCACCAGTCTCGCTTGAACTGTTCAGCCAGGGCGGCGCCTTCGTCCACAACCTCATCGGCGGCACCGTGCGTCTAGTGCCCGTCCACGACCGGGCCACCCCCTACCACCGACCGCACAGCACGCAGGTCAAGGGCTACGCCATCATCTACAGCGGCGACGACCGCTGGATCGGCAACGTCTTCCTCGGCGGCGACATTGCCAAGGCATACGGGTACGACACGACGCAGGACGCCGAACCCGCAGCGGGCTACGGCACCGCCGCCTACGACGGCAGCCCGACATCCCTCAAGTACTACATCTACCGCATCGCCAACCCGCCCGAAGGCAACGACAGTCGCATCCCCGGCGTGCGGGAGCCGGCCTACCTGCGCGACAACGTCTACGCGCCGGGCGCCAGCGCCTTTGCTGACGAGTCCTCCGCGCGGGCGCTCACCGGCCAGGTGTCGTTCGAGGTTGTCGAGGAGGGTGACGAGGTCTACCTGCAGGCGCAGCTGCCGCAGGCCTTCAGCGGCGTCCGCGTAGGCGTTGTCACCGGCGCCGACCTCCCCCGCCCCCGCCTCGTCGACGCGGACTTCGAAGAGCACGAC
>Ga0136846_1234131_pt1 | contig 12031 bp, 8 predicted proteins | sample HopSoiMetagenom2_FD_96841 | JGI IMG/M metagenome (GOLD analysis project Ga0136846, IMG submission 96841) | Grasslands soil microbial communities from Hopland, California, USA - 2 Assembly 2016 (version 4) | ecosystem: Environmental > Terrestrial > Soil > Grasslands | place: USA: Hopland...
GCCTTCTCATGCTGCAGCCTTCATCCTCTGCTCTCGTACGCGCTCGACATTCCTGCTGATGTTCTCGAGCTTCTGTAGCGCCTCCGGAGAACCTGTGATGAAGTCCTCAATTCGTTTCCAGAACAGCGGACTAAGAGTCTCACGCAACCCCGGCAGGAAAGGCTTCAGCTTCGCATAAATGAAAATCATCTCGTTGCAATTGTCCAGGAACAGGTTGGAATCGAGCGCCCCACGCGCAACAAACGAGATTGCCATGTCCCAATACGAAGTCACTTGACGGAAATAGCCGAATTCCTTTCCACCAGCGCTGAAAAGCTTACCTAGATCTTCAAAACTGTTTGGCCAGAACTCGAACGTAATAAATTTGCGAGCGTCACGCATCACTGGCTCGCGACGCAATTCATAGAGACGCAAAATAATGTCGGCGTCGTGGTGCATAGCTGTGTTCGTCATACCGGGAGAAGAACTCTTCTCAGTCATTGGAAAACTCCTCTGGAAGTGAATTGGCGGCGATTATCTTAACCGATTCTGGCCGACGCCAACGCAAAGGCAAGCTCTAAGGAGCAGGAATTCGGAGGTAGCACTGCGACTCTGTCGGGTATGGTGCTGCCTTCGCCACTCCCCTTTGGGCAGCATACGGGCAGCCGAGCAAGTGAGCACAATGCGCGCGATGAAAGTAGTATGTGGACCTGACCTCCAGGGAGGCTAAAGTGCGGCTTCCCAGTAGCAGCTATGCGACGGCGACAGGTTCCTTCGTGATTTGCTTAGAATAATCGCACTTCACAACTGGCGCACTTTCAGCTGCGGCGACAGTCTTTGCTTTTGAGGGCTTCTTCTTTTTCTTGGGCTGCTCTTCTTCCTCAGGTGCAGTCTTCTTATTGTTCGGGCAGACGAGGAAAGTTCCGGCTTTCAGATTCTTCTCCAGCAGATAAGGACTTCCGCATTCGGGACACGTCTCTGCCACGGGCTTGTATGCCGAAGTGAAATCGCAGTTCGGATAGTTCGAGCAGCCGTAGAAGATGTTGCCGCGGCGTCGTGCCTTCTTCTCCACCAGCTCGCCATCTTTTCTGCCTTCAACCGCGCATTGTGGACACTTCACCCCTATGAAGTTCTGCTTCACGTACTTGCATTCGGGATATCCACTGCAGGAAATGAACTCGCCGTAACGGCCGTGGCGCAGCACCATATTGCGACTGCACTGAGGACAAGTTTCTTCGAGCTGAACGTCAGGAACCTTTTTCCCCTGGTCCAGACGACGCGTCGTCTTGCATTCCGGATATCCGGTGCAAGCCATGAATTGGCCGAAGCGTCCGCGCTTCAGCACCATCGTCCGCCCGCAGTTCTCACAATATTCTTCCTGCGACGTTTCCTGTAGATCTGCATTCTCAAGGTCGGGAAGATCGATTACGTTTTCTTTGGTAAACGTGCAGCTGTTTGGATCTTCTTTGTCGTAAGCGCTACATGCGAAAAACGACCCGAACTTGCCCCACTTCAGAACGAGTGGCGAGCCGCATCGCTCGCATATCTCGTCAGTTGGCTTCTCCATGCGCTTCACATTTTCCATGTGCTTTTGCGCATATTTCAAATCCTTCTCGAAACGCTTGTAGAAGTCCGACATGGCGTCGGTCCACTTCTCCTTGCCCTCCTCGATTTCATCGAGTTCTTCTTCGAGTCTCGCTGTGTACTGCGGATCGAAGATGTCGGGAAAGTTCTTGACCAGCAGATCCGTGACGACCAGCCCGATTTCGGTCGGAATAAACTTGCCACCGATCTTCTGCACGTACTGGCGCTCCTGGATTGTGCCGAGAATGGCCGCGTACGTGGAGGGACGTCCGATGCCGCGCTCTTCGAGTTCTTTCACGAGTGAGGCTTCGTTATATCGCGGCGGAGGCTCGGTGAAGTGCTGCTCCGGCTTCAACTCCTTTAGCGTGAGCTTCTGGCCCTCTTCGAGCGGAGGCAATTTGTGCTTAAGCGCCTCGTCCTCTTCGTCTTTGGTTTCCTTGGATTCTTCGTAGACTTTTAGGAAACCTTCGAACTTGAGCACGGAACCAGTCACGCGGAAGTTGTAGATGCGATCTGCAGTTCCGTCGATATCGACCGTAGTCTGATCGAAGATTGCGGGCAGCATCTGCGAAGCGACAAAGCGCTGCCAGATGAGCTTGTAAACTTTGTATTCGTCTTCCTGCAGATACTGTTTTACCGAGTCGGGATGCCGCGTGACCGAGCTTGGACGAATCGCCTCATGGGCCTCCTGCGCATCCTTCTTGGACTTGTAAACATTCGGTGACTCGGGGACAAACTCCGGCCCAAAGTTGGAGCCAATCAATTCGCGCACTTCGTCGAGTGCGTCGGCAGAAACTCGCGTGGAATCCGTTCGCATGTACGTGATCAATCCCACCGAACCTTCGTCGCCGAGTTCCACACCTTCGTAGAGGCGCTGCGCGATCATCATCGCGCGTTTCACACTGAACCGGAGCTTGCGCGACGCGTCCTGCTGGAACTTGCTGGTCGTAAATGGAGGGGTCGCACTGCGGCGCCGCTCGCGCTTCTCAACCGACCGGACAGTCCATTGCGCCTGGCGCAGCGCGCCGGTGATCTTTTCGGACTCTTCCCCGTTTGGGACTTCGGTCTTCTCAGCGTTAATTCCCGTAAAGCGAGCATCGAATGCGGGAGGTTTCGCTGCCGAGAGGTGCGCATCGATCGTCCAATATTCCTTCTTCTCGAACGCCTTGATCTCGCGTTCACGTTCGACGATCAACCGAAGAGCCACTGTCTGCACACGCCCGGCAGAGAGGCCACGACGCACCTTGTCCCACAAAAGAGGAGAGATCTGATAACCCACAATGCGGTCGAGGACGCGACGCGTTTGCTGCGCGTCGACAAGATTCCAGTCAATTTCCCGCGGATGTTCGAAAGCGGCTTTTACTGCCTTGGACGTGATTTCATTGAACGTCACGCGGTGAATGGGAATTCCCCCACCACGCTTCTTCTTGGGCTTGGCATCGCCCAGTTCCTCGTACAGATGGGCTGCGATGGCCTCGCCTTCGCGGTCAGGGTCGGGCGCTAGGTAAATGGCGGTAGCTGTTTTTGCCTTCTTCCTAAGATTGGTGAGGACCTTCTCTTTACCGGGAATAACGACGTACTCGGCTTCGAAGTCATTATCGAAATCAATGCCAATCTTGCTCTTGGGCAAGTCCTTTACGTGGCCCAAGGAGAAGTCGACGTCATAGTCCTTGCCGAGATATTTATTGATCGTCTTCGCCTTTGCGGGCGATTCAACGATTACTAAAGATTTTGACAATGCCCCGTTCCCTTATTGAAAGTCTGTTGCGAAACTATCACGAGCGGGCAAGTGCGGGCTACCCGGCTTCGATCCACCGCTCCCGACTCGTAGCTCTTTTTGCCTTGCAGCTGTTGCTTCAATCGCTTTAACACCGACCAGAGCGCGTGGCCGAACGAAGGCGGCTAACTCAGAAGCTCTTTACGTAGTTTTTACCTGGAAGCTGCTTGATTTTGCCGGCCAACTCAAGTTCAAACAAAGCCGCGAAGATCTCCGAAGACGACGTTTGCCCTTCCAGTCTTTCAATCAAAATGTCGAGTTGGGTGGCTTCGTCCGGCTTCAGCAGAGCGTAAATGCGCTTTTCATGGGGTGACAGCTGCGAGTCCGCAAATAGAGATGCTTCTGCGGCCTGTGTGGATTCAACCCGCCAATTGGCCTCGAGTTGCAGCTTGACGTCAGTGGGAAGTTCTTCCCAAACGTCCTCCCACGTCGCCGTGAGCTTAGCTCCCTGCTTTATCAACGTGTTAGGACCCCACGAATTTCGGTTCGTGACGTTTCCCGGAACGGCGAAGATCTCCCTTCCCTGCTCCAGCGCACAACGCGCGGTGATGCGCGTCCCGCTGTACTCTCCAGCTTCCACGACAAGCACGCCCAATGATAGGCCGCTGATAATTCGGTTCCGAATCGGGAAGTTCTGGGGAGCGGCAAAGGTCCCGATCGGGAATTCAGAGACCAATGCACCGCCGGAGGCCACGATTGCTTCGGCAACGCGCTTATTGTCACGGGGGTAAGCCACATCGATTCCCGTTCCCCACACGGCCACGGTTTTGCCTTTCCCGTTGAGGGCGCCGCGGTGGGCGTGGGTGTCTACTCCTCGCGCCATTCCGCTCACGATGACCAAACCGCGCGATGCGAGATCGTTTGCGAGTCGTTCAGCCATGCCCATCCCATAAGGTGTCGGATGCCGTGTACCGACTACACCCAGCCCGGGCTCATGCAGCAAAGTCCCATTGCCGCGCACATACAAGGCGAGGGGCGGATCGTAGATTTCCTTCAGCCTTCCTGGGTATTGCACGTCATCGAACGAGATGATCTCCGCTCCCACATCTCGCGCCCTCATGAATTCCTCTTCCGCGAGCGCGTAGGATTTTCCGAGGGCGATGGACTGAGCGGAGACAGCGGGCAGGCCTGCAGCCTCCAACTCAGTCAGGGAAGACAGGAACACGCGTTCGACTGCACCCAGATGTTGCACGAGACGGTGTCCGCGAATTGGCCCCATAGCTGGCGTAAGTGACAGCGCCAGCCACTGCAGAGAAGTTACGTTTGGTTGAGTCGCGCGGGAAACAGCAGCCAAGTCGGTCATCTGAGCAAACTGGACGCGGAAGATACAGGGACGCAGGTAGGGGTGTCAAGAATGAGGGAAGAATCGGGTGATCGGGTGACGTGGATTGACCCATTTGCCAGCGGGATTTCTTTGGCGTTGCGATTTGCTCATTTAAAGGCGCAAAGTCGGGCGGTCGCAAAATCACCGAATTCCTCACATCACGCGATCCACCCGATGACCCGGTGACTCGATTCACAGTTGTTCCCTGTTACCATTCCTTCAATGCGCCAGCTCCGCGTTTCCGCGATCAGCTATCTCAACACTGCTCCTCTAATGTGGAATTTCGAGCATGGCTCTCTGGCAGCAGAGCTGCGCAGAGACTTTAAAGTTGATTACACCATTCCTTCTCATTGTGCGCAGATGCTCGCCGAACGCTCGGTCGACATCGGTATCATTCCTGTTGCCGCATACACAACGATTCCCGGATTACGAGTTCTGCCGGACGTCGCGATTGCAAGCAAAGACGCTGTTCGCTCGATTCTGCTAGTGAGCAAAAAGCCCGTCGACTTAATTCGCAGCGTTGCCTTGGACTCGTCCTCGCGCACCTCCGCAGCCTTGGTTCAGGTGCTTTTTAGGCTTCAGAACCGTGATGCCGATTTCTTCCCTGCGGAACCGAGATTAGACGCTATGCTGGCCAGACACGATGCGGCGCTGCTCATCGGCGACCCTGCTCTACAGGTGGACCATACGCGTTATCACGTGTCGGACTTGGCTCAGGAGTGGCGAAGGTTGACCGGAAAGCCGTTTGTATTTGCTTTTTGGGCCGTGCGCGAGGGCGTTGCTTCTGAGGAACAGCTTGCACGAATCACGGAAGTATTCTGTCAATCTCGCGATGCGGGGTTGACGCACCTCAACGAAATTGCCGATGAGTGGTCGCCCAAGTTGTCTCTCGATGGCGGGAGTTTACGCAACTATCTGACCAGGAATATCCACTATTACCTCGACGCGGAGAATCTCGCCGGCATGGAGCTTTTCTTTCAGCTCGCCTCCTCTTACGGGATCTTGCCGGCGAGCTCTGAAATTCGAGTGGTGCCGGAACTTGCAATCCGCAACTCGGCTGAGTGAAATTGCGTCTAAGGCTAAAGGTAAAGTTGTGTGCTGGCCGAGCTAATCATCGCGGGATCCGTATGGGCAAAAATACGCGCCCTCGGTCCGATTGGTGAGGTCCTGCTCGGAGTGGCTGATGCTTCGGTTATACCTACTCCTGGTAGTCTCGACATCCTGCTCATTCTTCTCGTGGCGGGTTCACCACATCAGTGGTGGATCTTTGTTTTAGCCGCAACATTCGGCTCAGCTTTGGGCGCGTACATTACGTACGGCCTTGGATTCAAAGGCGGCAAAGAGGGTCTGGCAAAGCGCATTCCCGAAAAGAAACTCAGGAATGTTTACCGGTGGAGTGAGAAGTATGGCGTGGGAGCCGTCGCTGTCCCGGCGCTTCTCCCGCCTCCCTTCCCCCTATCGCCCTTCTTGCTGGCGGCGGGCGTGATGAACGTTCCCAAAACAAAATTCATCGCCGCATATTCAGCCGGCAGGCTGGTTCGGTACGGCATCGTCGCCTGGCTGGGACGGATGTATGGTCAGTCTCTCATCCGAGCCATGCAGCAGTATTCGAGGCCGATCATCTGGACGTTGATCGTGCTCGCCATTTTGGGCGGGATGGCATTCGCGGCGTTCATCTGGCGACGAAAGCAACAGGGCTTACCGGCACTGCATTCCGCAGAGAAGAAAGCCGCATAAATGCGCCACGGCTGTTGGCGGGCTTCCGATTTCAGATTGAGTTCTCGTCGGGTGACTAGCAGATGTTGATTCAAACGCCGGCCTAGGTCTAAGCCAAACCACAGAAAAAGGGCTGCGAGCCCAAATCCTCCAACCGGATGGTGGCAGCGTCTCTAATATGCCCACCGAAGCAGAGTCGCGCCCACTGTGAATCCGGCGCCGACGGACGCAAGCAGCACTAGATCCCCTCTCTTGAGCCTGCCTTCATCGAGAGCAGTCTGCATCGCTAACGGGATCGTACCGGCCGTTGTGTTCCCGTATTCCCCTATATTGATGATCACTCGATCCATGGGCATGCCAAGCCGGTCTGCTGTCGCAGTGATGATTCGCTTGTTGGCCTGATGTGGAATGAAGGCCGCGACATCAGTTCCGGTGAATCCATTGCGGGTGAGAATCTTCTCCGAAATTTCCGCCATCTTGCGAACAGCGTACTTAAAGACCGCTGCTCCGTCTTGCTGCACGAAATGCATCTTCTTCTCGACGGTCTCCCGCGTCGTCGGATGCAAGCTTCCGCCACCCGGCATGTTCAAGGAGCAGGCTCCGGAGCCGTCCACTTCATGCATGAAGTCGATCAGGCCGACTTGCTCTCCATCTTTAGCGGGCTCCAGGAGAACCGCACCAGCTCCATCCCCGAAAATGACGCAAGTAGCCCGATCGGTGTAGTCGATGATCGCCGACATGACGTCGGCCCCGATTACCAAGACCTTCTTGTGAGCTCCCGTTTGCACCAGCTGAGCTCCGCATTGCAATGCGTATACGAAGCCCGAGCAAGCAGCGGAAAGATCGAACCCCCAAGCGCCGGAAGCGCCTAATTTGTTTTGCACCAGACAGGCGGTGGCTGGAAACAACATGTCCGGTGTCACCGTACCAACAATGATCGCTTCCAGTTCAGACGGCGAAACACGTGCCTTGGCCAGCGCTCTACGCGCTGCTTCGCAGGAGATGTCCGAAGTAGCAACGCCTTTGTCGACTAGATGTCTCTGACGAATCCCCGTGCGCTCCTGGATCCACTGGTCGTTGGTCTCAACCATCTTCTCGAGGTCGGCATTGGTAAGAAGTCGGGGAGGAACGTAAGTTCCGAGGGCACTAATTTTGGCCCGTTGAAGTTGTTTCAAACTCTTCTCCGGTGGCTACTTGCAGCGATGTCGGCAAACCGCGGAAGCTGAGCCAGACACCGGGGAACCCGCTGCACATGCACTGGCCCGTTACCGTTGCTTCCTTCCGGACCTGGCGGGGTTCACGAGATTACATCGCGCGGGACCCGGCATCTGACACTTTCGATATTAACATTCGCGTAAGTCCCTCATTCCTCCGAAAACTCTCGTGTTGAGTCCGGGACCTCTTAGTGGCAAACGCGATTCGGACTGTTTAGCAGCGACGTCGTCTGTCAACTTACGGGCGTACACGCAGCCCTGATGGATTCTGGCATGACTTCTCTGCTTCAGGGAATCACTTCGCCCGCAGTTCATCCAAGCCTTCAGGTTAGACTGGCTGTAACCTGCATGGAAATGTCCGGACCAGCTGAGGCGCGTGTAGCGCATCCTGTGATCCAGCGATTTTTTGAGATCTCGCTGTACCTCCTCACCTTTACTGCCTTCGCCATGCTTGCCGGTACGGGCAAGTTAGACAGTGCGTCTCTCACGCTGGCTTTCTCCGCATTGGCTGCGCGGGGTTACTTACTTCTGCGCCAGAGCAAAGCAAAGATCCCTGAGCAGTGGACGAGCTATCTGTCGATTGCTTATGCCGCCTTTTTCGTTCTTGATTATTTCGTACTCGCGCAGACGTTCATCGGAGCGCTGGTGCACATGGTGCTTTTTGCTGCGAGCGTGAAAATTTTCTCGATCCACCGCGAACGGGACTACGTTTATCTGGGAATGCTCTCGTTCGGCATGGTCTTGGCAGCGGCCGTGCTCACCGTCGATTCGCTCTTCTTTGCGATGTTCTGCCTGTTTGTTTTGCTGGCTGTCACCACCTTTGTGAGTTTGGAGATGCGAAGGTCGTGGATAGCGGCGCAAGTGCCAGTACCGACTGGCGCACGGGATTTTCGCGATCTCAAACGCTTGCCTGGCTCAGTGATCCGAGCTTCGGCCCTGCTGGTATTAAGCATCGTAGTTGGGACGGTCGTGCTTTTCTTTCTAATTCCCCGCAAAACTTCCACGGGATACCTAAGCACGTTGAGCTCTCGGAGTGATCTCACTACTGGCTTCAGCGACGAAGTGCGACTGGGGGAGATCGGCCGCATCCAGCAGTCAGATGCAGTGGTAATGCATGTAAAGTTTGCGCTCGACACCAGGGTCCCGCACGATCTTCGCTGGCGCGGAGTTGCTCTCACAAGTTTTGATGGACGGCGCTGGACGGGTCCCCGCTCGCATGACGGCAACTTGGAGCCAATGAATTCGAGCTGGGCGATCGGACTGATAGCGCCAACTGGCCGGCAGTTTACTGCCGAGGGTGTGAGAGTCCGTTATAAAGTGTCGCTTGAGCCGTTTGGATCCCGCGTTTTCTTCCTGCTTCCGGAACCGCAGTTGATCAACGGTAAATATCAAATGATTCGTATCGACTCAACAGGTTCGGTGTTTACCGCCGACGATTCCCGGGCCGTCACCGACTACACCGCACTTTCGAAGATTCCACCACCGATGCCTGCCAATGTTTCCACGATTGACGACCGAGGGGTGGGCGACGTGTATCTGCAGTTGCCGCCAAGTCTCGACAACCGTGTCCTGCAGCTTGCGCACCGCACTACAGCCAATCAGCAAGAGCCGTTTCTGAAGGCTTCGGTACTCGAACGGTATCTCGCAACCAGCTATGGCTACACACTGCAATTGCCCTCCGCCCCGCCCAAAGATCCCATTGCAGATTTTCTCTTCGAACGCAAGCAGGGGCACTGCGAATACTTCGCTTCTTCTATGGTGTTGATGCTGCGCAGCATTGGCATTCCAGCACGCCTCGTTAATGGCTTCCGTGGCGGAGAGTACAACGACGTGACGGGCAGCTATATCGTGCGAGCAAAAGATGCGCACTCCTGGGTCGAGGCATATTTTGCAGGCTATGGCTGGTACACGTTTGATCCGACACCATCTTCCCCATCATCCACGCCGAGCTCATGGGCTCGTGTTTACCTCTACGTCGATGCCATGCGGGAAGTTTGGCGTGACTGGGTGGTCAACTATGACGTCGGTCACCAGAACATACTGGGCATCGCCGTCGTGCGGCAAAGCCGATTCACATGGGCAAACGTTCGTAGGGGTCTGGATGAAGTGTACGAGAGCGCCCTGCGAGTAGCGAAAGCGCTAAGAACGCGCGTCCAGCGTCATCCGCGAGCTTGGGGCCTATGGACTGGAACGACGCTTGTTGTTGGCCTGCTTCTGTTACTCGGCCCGCCACTATGGTTTGCGCTTTGGCGCATGCAGCTTGCACGCAAGCCAAGTCTCGCGCCGCAGACCGCCGCCACTCTCTGGTATGAACGTTTGATAAAGCTACTGTCTCGACGTGGAGTATCGAAGTCCCCGACGCATACACCCCAAGAATTTGTAACGGCGATTCCTTCCAATGCACTTCGCCAGCACGTTCAGAGGTTCACGATGCACTATGAACGCGCACGTTTTGGCGACTCAGGTAAAGATGCTGAAAAGCTGCCAGCAATCTATGAATGCATAGACGTCAGTAGCAGGAAATGACGAGGGCGAGATCGAGTTCTGGGCACAGGCAGTACGCCGCAGGAGTGGAGACGGCTTTGCCGCGTCTCACCTGTAACACAGAACGAGTAAGCTTACGCGGCCAACAGTTCCCGCAGCTTTAGCCGAGCTTGAAAGAGTCCCGCTTTGGATTCCGCTTCGGTGATTCCGATCGTCCGTGCAATGCGCGCGTGATCGTAGTTTTCGACGTCATGCATGAGGAAGACAAGCCGCTCGGTTGCAGGCAACTGCACGACCGCGCGCTCCAGATCAGCGCGCCGTGTGCTTCGGCGAATCTCATTCACCTGTGTAGCTGGTTGGCACTGCACGCTGAGATTGCCGATCGGCGCAAGTTCACGCAGTTCAGTGACTAATGCCCTGTCGATAGTTTCTGCCTCAGGCTTGCGACTGGCGGCAAAAGCACGGCAAAAAGTATTGATCATTACGTCTTCCGCCGTGAGTTCATTGTCCGTCATGTAGTAGGACAACGAGTACACGCGATGGCGATTTCCTTCAAAGATCTCTCGGTAGTGATCGACAGAGCCTTTTTCGGCGTGCTGAATGATGGGCAAGAACGCCGCAAGTTGAATTCCGTCTACTCGACTCGACATCGGGGATCCTTCTCTGTTCGGTTGCCTGACTTTGCGCTCACAGTGGCTTTTGCAGTTGGATAACCAATCCTTTGCTGCTGGTCTGCTCTGTTCGGCGGCTGCTCCGGAGTGGTGATAACAACCCAAGAACCCACGAGAATGGAGCTGAAATACCATTAAATCTTCGCCTTTGGGTTGTCAGGTATGCGACTACGAAATCTCTGGTTATCTGAGAACCTAGTAGCGGAGATTTCCACAAGGGTACTTCAAAACCTACAAGTGGCATCCCGATGCCACTTTGTGGCCATTCGCGTTCTGTTACCAATGTAACCATTACACGGCCTGAGGTCCCGATGTGCAGGGGCCGTCTTCGTCTTGAGCGATTCTCCGGCTTTCAGCATATCGCGACCGGAAGGTGCGAAGAACTCCGCAAGCCGGGACACGCCGGCACGTATAGCAATCGCTCAGGGTTACTTCCGGTAGAACTCTAAGCAAAACCCCCAGAGCTAATGAGCAACAATGCGTTTAGAATGAGAACGCTTTTCACGCAACAATCCACGAAAATCTAGATGGCATCCGAACGAATCCTAGTCGTTGATGACGAAGAAGCAATCCGCGAGATCGTCTCATCCATGCTGCAGAACGCCGGGTACAATGCCAGGCAGGCGGCATCAGGCAAGCAGGCATTGGAGATTTTGGGGGCTGGCGAAGAATTCCAGCTCATGCTTTCAGACCTGATGATGGCCGAGATGGACGGCATCGCGCTGCTGGATCGCGTTCAGGACTGCTATCCGGACATGCCAGCGATCATGGTGACAGCGGTGCACGACATTTCTGTGGCTCTGGCAGCCATCCGCAATGGGGCTTACGACTACCTTCTGAAGCCTTTTGAGCGCGAACAACTACTAGCGATGGTGCGTCGCGCGCTCGAACATCGGAAATTGCGGCTGGAAAATCGCTCTTATCAATCTAATTTGGAGTCGCTGGTAGCGGCTCGCACCGAGCAATTGCGACAGACAATGGCTGACCTAGAGCGCTCCTACGACATCACTCTGGAGGCATTAGGGGACGCGTTAGACCTCAAAGATGCGGAAACAGAAGGTCATTCCAAACGAGTTACGGCATTTACGATCGCCATGGCTCGGGCAATGGGGATGTCTGGGGACAAGATTCGAGTCATTGCGCGTGGAGCTTTTCTGCACGATATTGGCAAGATGGCTATACCTGACGCGATCCTGCGTAAGCCTGGAGCACTCACCGAGCAGGAAGTGATGATCATGCGCGAGCACTGCGCCCGCGGATACCACATGCTTAAGAAAATCCC
>Ga0136846_1215110_pt1 | contig 12030 bp, 13 predicted proteins | sample HopSoiMetagenom2_FD_96841 | JGI IMG/M metagenome (GOLD analysis project Ga0136846, IMG submission 96841) | Grasslands soil microbial communities from Hopland, California, USA - 2 Assembly 2016 (version 4) | ecosystem: Environmental > Terrestrial > Soil > Grasslands | place: USA: Hopland...
CCCGCTCGCGATCCGGATCGTGAACGCGGTGCCGGGCATCGGCCCGCTCGGCGCCGGCCTGCTCGTGGCGAACGCGTGCGCGCTCGGCGCGCTGCTGCTGCTGCATGCGCTGACCCGGTTCGAGCTGTGCGATGCGGCGGCGCGGCGCGCGGTGCTCTTCACCGCGCTGTTCCCCACCGCGTTCTTCCTGTATGCGCCGTATACCGAGTCGCTGTTCCTGCTCGCGTCGGTGGCGTGCTTCTGGTACGCCCGCCGCGACCGGTGGGTCTGGGCGGCCGCGACGGGCGCCGTCGCCGCGGCCACCCGCAGCATCGGGATCGTGCTGATCCTTGCTCTGTGGGTGGAGGTGTTCACGCAGTACCGCCGCGATCGGCGGCCGATGCTGCCTCGGTTCCTCGCCGCCGGAGCCGTCGCGATCGGTCCGGCGCTGTACGCGGGGTGGTGGTGGCTCCGGGCGCGTGACGTCTTCGCGCCGCTGGATGCGCAGCGCGCGTGGCGTCCCGACGGAGCCCAGCAGCCCATCGCAACCATCGTGAGCGCGGTCGAGCTCGCGTGGCGCTACCAAACGTGGTGGTTGCTCGACCTCACGGTGGTCAGCCTCGCCGTGATCGGGATCGTGCTCGCGGCGCGCCGGGTAGCGCCGGCCTACACCGTGTACGCGGCGGCGAGCGTCGCACTGCCCTTGTTGCTGCCGCTCGCGAGCCGGCCACTGCTGTCGATGCCGCGGTTCATGGCGGTGGTCTTCCCGGTGTCGTGGGGATGGGCCCTGGCGGCGGGCCGACGACGTCCTCCGGAGACGGCGATCCTTGTGGCCTTCGCCGGGGGGTTTGCGCTGCTTGCGTTCCTGTTCATCAACTGGCAGTTCGTCTTCTGAAGAAGGCGGGACGTCGTGACCACACGGCGACCCCCCAAAGCGACTAGGATTGCCGCAGCCCGGGGGCGGCCCGGGGCGATGTGCGGGACGGATAGGAGGGAACCGTGACGATCAGGGTCGCGATCGCCGACGACCATTCCCTCGTGCGTCAGGGGCTCCGCCGGTACCTCGACATGGCCGACGGCATCGACGTGGTCGGCGAGGCAGCCAACGGCAAGGAGCTGCTCGAGCTGGTCGAGGCCGAGACGCCCGACATCGCGCTGATCGACATCCGCATGCCCGAGATGGACGGGTTGGAGGCGGCGCGAGAGCTCCGCGATCACCACCCGAACGTCGGCGTGATCATGCTGACCGCCTACGACGACCGGCAGTTCGTGGTCGAGGCGGTGCGCAGCGGCGCCCGCGGCTACGTGCTCAAGGCCCGGGATGCCGAGCATCTGATCCAGACGGTGCGGCTGGTGGCCGGCGGCAACATGGTGATCGACCCGCAGCTCGTGGTCGCGCTCGCCGAGGAGCTCTCCACGGCCAAGGAACGAGACCGCAAGGCCGAGACGCTCACCGCGCGTGAGATCGAGGTCCTGCAGCTCCTGGCCTTCGGGCACACCAACCGGGACATCGCCGAACGTCTCTACATCTCCCCCGACACCGTGAAGACCCACCTCGAGCACATCTTCGAGAAGCTCGGCGCCTCGGACCGCACCGCGGCCGTCGCCGAGGCGCTCCGCCGCCGCCTGATCGAGTAGCCGCCGCCCGGTCTAGTCCGTCCGGCGGAGGCGGTTCCAGCCCACGGGTGATGGAGCCGCGACGCGCCAGCGGCCATGATGGGCGGACCCATGGAAGCCGTTCCATCCCCACGGCGCATGATCCCGGTGCTCGTCGCACTGGCGGTCGTCTGTCTGCTCGCCCTGTTGTTGGCGGAGCCCGGCACGACGTCGTCCTCCGTCGCGCGCGCGCTGACCGCGGGAGCGTCGTTCGTCCTGGCCGGCATCACGGTCGTCGCGGCCGCCCGGTCCCGTTCCTGGCCCGGACAGCGCGCGCTCGGGACGGCGCTCGTTGTCGTCGGCGCCATGGCGATGCTGTTCGGGCTCATCGGCGCTGCGACCGACCGTGCGTTCGAGCCGCACGCGATCGACATCTTGCTGCTCGTGATCTTGGTGCCGTTCATCGTCGCCGCCCGTGATGAGTTCGCGGCGCATTTCGATGCACCGTACCGGCGCGAGGTGGTCGCGGACGTCGGCGTGCTCGCCCTATCGCTCGCCGCGATCGCGTACATCGTCATCGTGCCGCCGAACGCCGACGCCGACGCGGCGATCTCGGCCGCGACGTTCGCGGTCCTCGGCGGCACGATCATCGGCGTGTTCGGGGCGTTGGCGCTGTGGGTTCCTGCGCGCTCGCACCTGCTCGCCTTCGCGGGCTTCGGTGCGGTCGCGTTGGTCACGATCTGGTTCGGGCATGCGTGGGCCGGCGGCACGTCCCAGGCCGCGTCGGGGTGGATCTCGGCCGTGTACGTGCTCGCACCGCCCGCCATCGCGTGCATGTTCCTGCTCGTTGCGCACGATCGCGAGCGCATCGGGATCCGCGCGCCCGTCACGGTGGTCCGTCCGGTGTTGACCAGCATCACGGTGATCGCCGCGAGCGGCGCCCTGTCGCTGGTCGCGATCATGGACGACGAGCGCGGGATCTCCGGCGTGCAGGCGACCGTGATCCTGATGCTGCTCGGCACCGCCATCGCGTTGCGGATCTTGATCAATCAGCTCGCGAGCGCCCAGGCATACACGAGCCTTCGGACGGCGGTCGCCGACAGCGACGCCGCGCTGCGCGACATGGACGCCGCGCTCGAGCGCGTCCGCGAAGCGAACGAGTCCCTGACGAGCTCCGAAGAACATCTGCGGTTGGTATTCGAGGCCGCCGTCGACGGGTTCGTCGAGGTCGACCATCAGGGCGTGATCATCCGCGCGAACGACGCGTTCGCCCGGATGATCTCCACCGATGCCGGAGCGCTCACCGGCCTGCCGTGGACCGCATTGGCGACCGTCGTCGACGGGGCCGACGCGAGCTTCGCGCAGCTGCTGAAGGGTACGCACGCAACGATCGAGCGCAGCGACGGTCAGGTGCTGCACCTCGAGTCGACCGCCTCGCAGATCCCGACGGACCCGCCTCGGACCCTGCTGCTGGTGCGCGACGTCACCGCCGGCAAGGTCGCCGACCAGACGATCCGGTCGCTGTTCCACTTCTTGCAGGATCGCGACGAGGACCGAACGCGGCTGTCGCGGCGGCTGAACGCGGCGATCGAGCAGGAGCGGAACAAGATCGCGCGCGACCTGCACGACGGGCCGGTCCAGGGCGTCTCGGCCGCCTCGCTCAGCCTCGAGGCGGCGCTGCTGATGATCAAGTCCGGCGACGTCGAGCGCGGCACCGAGGTGCTCGTGAAGATCCGCCAGGAGCTCGCCGGCGAGGCGGACGCGCTGCGGCAGTTGATGGCGGGGCTGCGGCCGCCGGTGCTCGAGGAGCGCGGCCTGATGCCGGCGCTCCGCGAGACGGTCGCTCGGTTCGAGAACGACACCGGCATCGTGTCGTCGTTCGAGGGCGACCTGAAGCGGCCGGTCCCTCGCGACGTCGAGACCCTCGCGTACCGGATCGTCCAGGAGTCGCTGACGAACATCGGCAAGCACGCGAGCGCGACGACGGTGATGGTTCACCTCGACACCGACGACAACCACCTCCGCGTCGAGGTCGAAGACGACGGCCAAGGGTTCGAGACCGCCCGGGCGCGCGACTACCTGCGCGCCGGCCGCGTCGGCCTGGCGTCGATGCGCGAGCGGGTCGAGCTCGCGAGCGGCACGTTCAACCTGCGGTCGAGCCCCGGACGCGGCACCGTCATCACCGCGCTGATCCCGTTGGACGAGTCGCTGTTGGCGGCGCCCGCGATCTAGCCCGCGCCGCCGCGGCTCATGGAGGCGAGGGCGTCGGCGTTCCCGTCGGCGACGGCGACTCTGTCGGGGATGGCGACTCCGTCGGGCTCGGGCTGTGCGTCGGTTTCGGCGTCCCGGTCGGCGACGGGGTGGGAGACGTCGTGGGCGGCGCGACGGTCGGTGAGGGCGTCGGTGACGCCACCGACGCCGAGGGGCCGATCGAATGCGCGCTGTCGAACGTCGCCACGGGGAACGGCTGCGGCGGCAGTCCCTGCATCGCGTTCAGCATGAACGTGTGCCAGATCTCGGCGGGGATCGTGCCGCCGTAGACCGACGGGACGCCCTCGATGTTCTCGAGCGGCGTCGTGTCGTTGTCGGGCCAGCCCATCCACACGCACGTGACGATCTGCACCGTGTAGCCGCAGAACCAGGCGTCGACGTTGTCGTTGGCGGTGCCCGTCTTGCCCGCGACCGGCCACGTGCCGAGCTGCGCCGCGGTCCCGGTCCCCTCCCGTACGACGCCCTCCAGGGCGTTCGTCACGAGGTTCGCGTCGTTCGCGTCGAGGACGCGCGTCCCGGGCGAGGCGACCGAGTCGTCGATCTGCCCGTTGCTGGTCTTGACCTGCAGCAGGGGCGTCGCCCAGTGGCGAACGCCCTGATCGGCGAGCGTCGCATACGCGTTCGTCATCTCGAGCGGCCTGACGCCGACGGAACCGAGCGTGATCGAGCACGTCTTCGGCAGGTGCGACGTGATGCCGAGCGCGTGCGCCATGTTGACGACAGGGCCGGGCCCGAGCTGCGCGATCACCTGCGCGAAGATCGTGTTGACCGAGTGCGCCGTCGCTCCGAACAGGGTGAACGTGCCGGCCTCGCCGTCGCCCGCGTTCACCGGATGCCAGATCCCGTCGGGCTGATTCGGATCGGGGCATTGCGGGATGCCGAGCGTCGACGGGCCGTACCAGTACGCGTTCGGGTCATAGCCCGCCTGCATCGCCGCCGCAAGCGTGAACGCCTTGAAGGCCGAGCCCGATTGGCGGCCGGACCCCCCCACGCCGGTCGCATAGTTGAACTGGCTCTTGTCCCAATCGCGGCCGCCAGCCATCGCGAGGATCTGGCCCGTTCGCGGATCCATCGCCACGAGCGCCGCGGCGGGGTCGTGCTGCTGATCGGGCAACGCCTGCTTGATCGCGTCCTCGGCGTCGGCCTGCAGCCCGAGATCGAGCGTCGTGGTGACACGCATGCCGCCCGCATAGACCTGCGCTTCTCCGTACTTCTGGAAGAGCGTCTGACGAACGTACTCGGCGAAATACTCCGACTGCCCCGGCGCGACGAGGCGCTCGGTCTGATCCGCGATCGTGCCGCAGCATCTCTGCGCTTTGAGACGCGTGTCCTCGGCTTTGGAGATGTAGCCGTACTGCGCCATCTGATCGAGGGCGTAGTTGCGCCGGTACCAGTTGTCGCTCGGCCGGTCGATCGGGTCGTACAGGTCCGGGGCGTGCAGCACGCCGGCGAGCGATGCCGACTCCAAGACCGTCAGCTCGCTCGCCGGCTTGCCGAAGTAGGTGCGGGCGGCGGCCTCGACCCCGTAGGCGCCGTGGCCGAAGTAGACGGTATTGAGGTACGTGGTGAGGATCTGGTCCTTGCTCGCCGTCTGCTCGAGCTTGATCGCGAGCAACCCCTCGCGGATCTTCTCCTCGATCGTCCGCGGAGGCAGGGTGTAGCTCTGGACGCCGTCGGCGTCGGTCGTGTACGAGCCGGCGTACACGTTCTTGACGAGCTGTTCGGTGATCGTCGAGGCTCCCTGGACGGTCTCGCGCTTGATCAGGTCGGTGAACGCGGCGCGCAACATCCCGCCGACGTCGACGCCCGGATGGTTGTAGAAGTCGTGATCCTCAGTGGCGATCACGGCATCGATCAGGTGCGGCGAGATCTCGGACTTCGACACGATCGTCCGGTCCACGGACCCGTGCAGCGTGGTCAACACGTGCCCGTTTCGGTCATAGAGGTAGGTCGTCTGGATCGGCGGCAGGGCTTCCGGCAACTTGATCCGCGCGTACGCGATGTAGAGCCCGATCCCGGCGAAGAGCATCAGCACGAAGGGCGTGAGCAGGACGAGGAGCCACCAGCGCCGGCGAAGGAACGACTTCTTGGCCGGCGCGCTCGAGCCCTTCCGGGAACCGCCCGCCGTGGCCGGGCCGGTGCTCCCACGGCCCGAAGCGGCGGCCTTCCCGGCGTTCCCTTTCGAAGCGGGACGCCTGGGCGCGTGCTTGGGGGTGTATCGGTCTCCGGTGGAGGCCGACGGGCGGTCGCGCGACACGGTCGCCGATGCTAGCAAGGGGTTCGGGGCGTCGCGGCCTCGCGGCTATGACGTCTGCGTGCTGGTTACTCAGCCCGCGGCGCGGCGGCGGGCCGTGAAGGCCTCCCGCAGGTGGTTCCACTGACAGACCCGGCAGACCTCGACCACGTAACAGCATGCGCCCTGGTTGGCGGCGGCCATCCGCAGACCGGTATCGATCGACCAGACCCGGCCGTTGTCGTGCTTCAGCGCGTCGCCGTAGACATAGGCGAGCAGGACGAGCTTGTCCTTGCCGCACACCGGGCAGTCGACGCGCGTGGGCTCGCCGACGTACTTCGCGGCGCGCATCAGCTCCGGGTGCGCGTCGCACAGGTCGTTGACCGACTGGAGGCCGCGCTGCGAGTCGCGAAGGATGGCGCGCTTGGCCAACGTGTAGTCGATCACGTTGAGCTCGGCGCGCCGGGAGCGCCCCAGCGGTCGGCGTGCGGGCTTCTTCGCCATGGTTCGGCGATGGTACACCCGCGCCCGGACAGGGGGCAGGGGCCGAACGTACCCTCCTGCGTATGAGCGAGACACGAGAGCAGACGACCGAGGTGCGGGTGATCCACGAGGGCGAACGAGCCTGGGCAGACCTCGTGGACCCGCCGGGCACGCTAGGGACGGGCGGCGCCGAGGCGGAGACGTTCACCAGCCCCGACGGTGCCTTGCAGACCGGCTTTTGGCGTCGGGAGCCCGACACGTGGTCGTTCGAACGGCCCTACGACGAGGTCGCGCTGATCCTCGCCGGCGAGGCAGAGATCGAGACCGACGGACGGGTCCTCGCCGTGCGAGCGGGCGACCTCCTGGTTACGCCGAAGGGGTCGGCGGGTACGTGGCGCATCAAGGAAACGATCGTCAAGTTCTTCGCGATCTACGACCGCCGATAGGAGCGAACGCACGAGCGATCCGTACGGCTCGCTGAACCCGCGGACCGACCGCGACGACGAGCTGCCGTTGCTCGTCGAGGCGGGCTCGGGTCGAGTGCTGCTGCGAGGCCTCCGCAAGCGCTGCCCGCGCTGCGGCGCGCGCGCGATCTGGCAGACGTGGTTCACGCCGAAACCGCTGTGTCCGGTGTGCGATCTGCGCTTCGAGGCCGAAGAGGGCGGGTTCCTCGGCGCGATGGTGATCAACTACACCTTCGCGTTCGCGTTCTGGATCGCGGCGATGGTGGTGACGATGATCCTGACCGTGCCGTTCATCCCGGTCGTGCCGGTGATCGCGGGGAGCATCGCGATCCTCGGCGGACTGCCGGTGTGGTTCTATCCCAGGTCGAAGCTGCTGTGGGCTGCGGTTGAGTTCCTCACCGCGCGGAGCGAACCGGGGTACCGGACGCCCACGGCGCGCGACTCACGGGCCCGCAACCTCGAATAGCGCTACGCGATGGCGAGCGGGATGCTGCGGATGCCGGTGAACGAGCCTGATCGCAGCGGCTCGTCGTCGATCGCCGCGTCCGTGTATCCGGCGGCGAGGACCGTATCCAGGATCGCCCTCCGGGCGTCGTCGCTCGTATGTGCGCGGGCGAGGTCGTCGTCGGCGAGCTCGACCTTGCCGAGGCCGCCGAGATGACGCACGCGCAGATCGCGATAGCCGAGCGCTTTGATCGCCGACTCTGCACGATCGATCTGCGCGAGCGTCGCGGGGTCGACCGCTGTCCCGTACGGTAGGCGCGAGGCGAGACACGGCATGGCGGGCTTGTCGGCGCTCGGGATCCGCAGCTGCGTCGCCGTGTTGCGGACATCCCGCTTGCGGAAGCCGGCCTCGACGAGCGGATGGCGCACCGCGTGCTCGGCCGCGGCTCGGAGCCCGGGACGCCAGTCGCCCAGGTCGTCGACGTTCGCGCCGGAGAAGGTCACGGCGAAGCCCTCGTTGTGTGCGAGGACCGCCAGACGGTCGTAGAGCTCGGACTTGCAGTGGTAGCAGCGATCGGCGGCGTTGCGCCGGTAGCCGTCGCGGGCGAGCTCATCGGTCGAGATCGCTCGGTGCCCGATGCCGACGGCCGCGGCGACCGCGCGCGCGCCGTCGAGCTCGCCGGTCGCGAGGGCCGGCGAGACGGCCGTCACGGCGAGCGCGCGCTCCCCGAGCACCCGAGCGGCGGCGGCGGCGACCAGCGAGGAGTCGACGCCTCCGGAGAACGCGACCAGCGCGCTCGGCGCGCTCGCGATCGTGGCCTCGAGATCATCGAGCGCGGGCATCGAGCTCCTGCGTCTGCGTGGCCGCAGCGAGGGCCTCGGCCCAGATCTGCTTGACCGGCCTGCCGGTCACGGCGGCGACTGCGGCGCAATCGTCGTGCTCGGGGGCGACGTTCACAACCCGGCCCTCGAGCAGGCCGATCTTGACACGGACCGAGTGCCCGCCGATGTCAACCTCGCGGATGGCACGATCGAGCTCGTAGCGCTCGAGGCGTTGCACGCGAACCCCGAGCGTCGAGGAGTGCGCAAGAAGTGTCTCGGCGAGCTTCCGTTCGTTCGCCGGCCGGCCGAGGACGCTGAGCATGACGCCGGGGCGGCCCTTCTTCATGTGGATGGGGACCGTCCAGACGTCGATGGCGCCGGCGGCCGTGCACGCCCCGAGGACGTCGGGGACGAGCTCGGGAACGAGGTCATCGACGTTGGCCTGGAGCAACACGACCGTCGTGTCACCGCGCGGCTCGGTCACGGCGTCGCCGATCGTGACGCGGACGAGGTTGGGGCGATCCGGGTGTTCGCGGCTGCCGACGCCGGTGCCCGTCGTGCGGAGCACCATCGCAGGAAGCTCGCCCCACGCGTCGGCGGCCGTCACCACGATGGCGGCGCCGGTCGGCGTGACGAGCTCGCCGGCCGTCTCGACGCCGACGACCGGGACCCCGGTGAGCAACGCCATCGTCGCCGGCGCCGGGAGCGGCATCGTGCCGTGATCCATCTCGCCGATCCCACGCCCGAGCGGGATGGGCGCACAGACCAGTCGTTCGATATCGAGGGCGTCGAGCAGCGCGAAGGCGCCGCAGATGTCGACCAGCGTGTCGTCGTCACCCAACTCGTGCAGGACCACGGCGCTCGGATCGATGCCGTGAACCGCGGCCTCGGCGGCGATCAACCGGTCGAGCGCGGCGAGCGCGTCCGTGCGAACGCGAGGAGCCAGCCGCGAGGCGACGACGAGCGCGCGCATCTCGGCGGCCGCGCGACCCGACCCCGTGTTGGTGCGAACCTCGACGTGGGTCGATCGGAGCCCGCCGCGCACCGGCCGGGAGACGTCGATCGCAACGCCCACGAGCCCGAGCGCGGCGATCGTGTCATCGAGCGCCTGCGTCGGCGCCCCTGCGTCGAGCAGCGCGGCGAGCAGCATGTCGCCCGCAAGGCCGCCGATCGGATCGACGTGGGCGACCCCGGTCACGACGTGCGCACCTCGGCGCGGCGCGCGATCCGTGCGGCGACCGATCCCGCGCCGAGGCCGTCGTCGATGCCGACGACGGCCAGGCCGTCGGCGCACGAGACGAGCATCGCGTTGAGCGCGGTCTCGCCGCCGTGCGCCGAGCCGTACCCGACGCTCGTCGGCACGCCGATCACGGGGCAGGCGGCCAGGCCGCCGATCACGCTGGCAAGCGCGCCGTCCATCCCCGCCACCACGACGACGACGTCGGCTCGGTCGAGGTCCGGGATCACGGGCGCGAGGCGATGCAGGCCTGCGACGCCCACGTCCTCGTGCACCGTGACGGTCGTCCCGAGGAGGTCGGCCCGGATCCGGGCCTCGTGGACCACCGGCCCGTCGGAGGTACCGGCGGAAACGATCAGCACGTGCCCGCGCTTGTCGATCGGCTCGCGCTCCGCCCACACGGCGCGGGCACGCTCGTCCTCCTGCGACTCCGGGAGCACCTCGCGCACGGCCGCCCGCATCGGCTGGTCTGCCCGCGTCACGAGCACGCTGGACGCGCCGGCCTCCGCGAGCGCGAGCGCGATCCGTGCGGCCTGGTCGGGCGTCTTGCCGGAACCGAGGATCACCTCAGGCGCGCCCTGCCGGAGCTCGCGATGCGTGTCGACGCGCGCGAAGCCGAGATCGCGGTACGGCAGGTCCACGAGCCGGTCCGCCGCGTCCTTCGGGGCGACGCCGTGGTCGGCGACGGCGGCGAGCAGCTCTTCCAGCTGACGGCGCGAGGTCATGCGGGCGAGTCTACGCCGGAGCTCACTGCGGCTTCCTTCTACGGAAGCGCCACGACGGCTCGCGCTCGCGCCTGGACGGCGAGGGACCCCGGCACCAGCAACAATCCGGTGAACGTCCTGCGCACGGTGACGACGGCCTCGGCCGCGCCGGGCGCGCAGGAACAGTCGACGAGCGCGACGCCGTTGTCCTCGGCGAACCGCGTCGCGGTGGCCGCGGGGTCGCCCGTTCCCAGAGCGAGGTCTTGCGCAGCGGCGAGTGCGGCCGCGTCGGCAGCCGCCTCCGCGTGCGATCGCTCGACCAGAACACGGCCGACGTCTGCGACCCCCATCGTGCACACGAGCGCGATGCAGATCGCGGCGGCGCACACGACCGAGACGGACCCGCGCTCTGCCGCCGTGTCGCTCATCCGAACTCCTGACGCATCACCGCAGACGCGTGCAGCTGAACCGACGTGCCGACGAGCCACCCGATGAACGGCACGCGCATCGGATCCTCGTAGACGATCGAGACCGTCACCGGAGCGCCCTGACTTCCCGTGCGGTCGACGCCGACCGCCATCGACGCCGCGTCGAGGCCCGGCGATGCCGCGACGGCGGCGTCGCGGATCGCGGTCTCGTCCGGCTCGACGGCGGCGGCGCGCGCTCCCGCGCGCGCCGCCGCCTCGACCAGCGCTCGATCCCGCGCGAGCACGCCGACCTGGACGAGGCCCAGGGTCACGGCGAACACCAGCGGCAGCACCAACGCGAACTCCACCGCCGCCGACCCGCGCGACGATCGATCAGGCGGAAGACGCATCCCCGATCACGGTGTCGATGATCTGATCGAAGAACGCCGGCAGCTTGCCCGACGAGTGCGCCCACGTGATCAACACCACCGCGACGGCGGCCGCCGCCAAGATCACCAACGCGTACTCCGACGTGGTCTGCCCCTCTTCCCGCCGGATCGCTCCGACGGTGCGCAGGTACAGACGAACGAGATACGACATCTGCTCACCTCCTCTCAGTCGATGGAACGCACGGTGGTGATGAGGACCGGCACCACCGTGAGGAGGAGGAAGGCAGGGAGGATCAGGAACACCAGGGGGAACAGCATCTTCACCGGCGCCGTGCGCGCACGCTCGAGCGTCGCTGCCCGCCGGGCGTCGCGCACCGCCGCGGCCAGCTCGCGCGTCGCGTCGCGCAGCGGAACCCCGAGCGCCTCCGTCCGCGCCAACACCGCGACCGTCCGAGCGAGATCCGGGTCGCCGGTCTCGGCGACATGCCCGGCGAGCGCCTCGCGCCAGGGCACGCCGAGGTCGACCGACCGCATGACGTCGCCGAGGTCCTCGCCGAGCGGCCCCTGCAGGCACGACACCGCCTGGCGGAACGACGCCTCGGCCGACAGGCCCGCCGTCGACCCGGCGGCGAGGAGATCCAACAGCTGCGGGACATCGGCGTGCAGCGCATCCCGACGCGCGCGTCGGTCGCGCCGGGTGCGGCGCCGCCTTGTCGGTTCGACCGCCGCGGCACCCGGAAGCGACGGCGGGATCCTTCCGGCGCTGCGTACGCCCGCGCACGCCGCGACGATCGAGCCTGCGGCGAGCAGACCGGAGACGAACGCCGCACTCACTCGACCACCAGCAACTTCCGGATCCAGACGAACGCGCCGAGCTCGAGCAGCAGTCCGAAGACGACGCAGGCGATCCCGACGACGGTGGACATCGCGCCCTCGATGTCGCGGCGCGACGTGAGCCACAGGAACGCGAAGAAGCCGACCGGGAGGAGCCCGAGGATCCA
>Ga0136846_1223614_pt1 | contig 12030 bp, 14 predicted proteins | sample HopSoiMetagenom2_FD_96841 | JGI IMG/M metagenome (GOLD analysis project Ga0136846, IMG submission 96841) | Grasslands soil microbial communities from Hopland, California, USA - 2 Assembly 2016 (version 4) | ecosystem: Environmental > Terrestrial > Soil > Grasslands | place: USA: Hopland...
GACGACGTCGCGCGCAGCGCGCGGGATTATCTTTCCCTGTGGTCGCCGCGCGAGCTGGAGCCCGTCACCCTGGGCTGGCGCGAGATCCGCGTGGAAACTCCCGACGACGTGCGCCTGCTGCGCACCTGGCTCGTCGCGAGCCCGCAGGCGGGGAGCCCCGGCGCCGAGCTGCACGAGCTCGCGGGATACTTCTGGCACGCGGCCGAGCGCATCGAGACCATCCGCCGCGCGCCGCGCGTGATGTGAGCCCACGACGGTTCGCGGGCCTCTTGCGCGAGGCCTGCCGCAACTGGCTTTCCGACGACGCCGCCAGCATGGGTGCGGCGCTCGCGTTCTACACGCTCTTCTCCATGGCGCCGCTGCTCCTCCTGGTGATCTCCATCGCGGGGCTGGCGATCGGGACCGACACCGCGCGCGGCCTCGTCTTCGAGCAGCTCACCACGCTCCTGGGCCAGAAGGGCGCCGAGGCCGTGGAAGGCGTGCTGCGCGCCGCCGACAATCCCGCAAAGGGGATCGTCGCGGCCGCGGTGAGCCTCTTCACGCTGGTGCTCGGCGCCACGTCGGTGTTCGCCGAGCTGCGCCGCGACCTCGACAAGATATGGAAGCACCAGCGCGCCGAGGTGCGCGGGGTCTGGAGGATCCTCTGGGCGCGGCTCTGGTCGTTCGGCCTCGTGCTCACCATCGGCTTCCTGCTGATGGTCTCGCTCGCCCTCAGCGCGACGGTGACAGCCTTCGGCGCCTTCTTCGCCGAATACCTGCCGGGGGCGCCCCTGATCCTGCGAGCGCTCGAATTCCTGGTGTCGTTCGTGGTGGTGACGGGCCTCTTCGCCATGATCTACAAGATCCTGCCAAGCGTGCGCATCGAGTGGGCGGACGTGCGCGTGGGCGCCGCGATGACGTCGCTGCTCTTCTGGATCGGGAAGTACCTGATCGGCTTGTATCTCGCGAAGAGCGCCGTGGCGTCTCCCTTTGGCGCCGCGGGCACCTTGGTCGTGGTCATTGTCTGGGTCTACTACTCGGCGCAGATCTTCTTCCTCGGCGCCGAGTTCACGCGTGCCTATGCTGCAGCGCGTCATGCCGTGCCGCCGGCAAGAACGTAGCTGGGTACAGCATTGCCGGAAACAGTGTCAAGGAATTCCGTTTACCGCATTCCTTTGACAATTTCCGTGAAGTAATCCACAAATCGTTTCCCGACGCGGTGCGCTCGCGTTCGAGGTGGCTTGCCCCAAAAGGGTAAAGCCAGCCGGCACAGGCTGTACGTCCGAAACCACACCAGGGGATCCAAATATGAATCGCAACACCAGATTGCTCGCCCTCGCGGCGAGCACCGCGGTAGCCTTTGCAGTCGGCGATACCTTTGCGGGAGAGTCGAAAGTTACCGTCGTGAACGCGGGCTCCGCGGTGAGCGACATGAAAGTGGCGCGGGATAAGGAGACCGGCCAACTTCGCGCTCCGAATGCCGAGGAAAACGCCGCCCTCAAGGCGAGCTCCGCCAGCCTCGCCCCGCACATCCTGGATCTGGTTCGGCCGGTGACCACCGTCGAAGTGAGGTCCGATGGCAGCGCCGTTGGAAAGCGCTCCCTTGGCGACATGGACAACCTCGTGCTTACCCGTGATGCGACCGGCAAGGCGATCCTGCAGCATTCACGCAAGGGGAAGATCGCGACCGCCCCCGCAGCCGAAACGCCGAAGGAATGAACATGAAAAAATCCTTCGTGGCTTTTTGCACCTCGGCGATCCTCGGTTTGGCCGCCGCGCTGCCCAGCTCTGCCGCAGACTTCGTCCTCGTAAACCTGGATCCGGCCGGAAAGGGATTCAACGATCCCACGCCTGCAACGCCCGTCGGAGGCAATCCGGGCACCACGGTGGGCCAGCAGCGGATCATCGCGTACAGCCGCGCCCTGCAACTGTGGGGAAGCATGCTCAAGAGCAATGTGCCGATCGTCGTCCTGGGCTCCTTTGCGCCTCGTTCGTGTACTCCGACGAGCGGCGTACTTGCGTCGGCGGGCGCCTGGAACATCGAGCGCGATTTCGCCAATGCGCCGTTGGCCCACCACTGGTACCACTCGGCGCTCGCCAACAGCATCGCCGGAACCGACATCACGGCCGATGCGAATCCCTTCGTGGGCGCAGACATCGTCGCCATCTTCAATAGCCAGCTGGGCACTGCCGCCTGCCTGACCACTTCCCACTGGTACTACGGGTTGGACAGCAAGGCGAATGCCGGGGCCGGCGAAACGGATTTCCTGAACGTGTTCATGCATGAGCTTTCGCATGGCCTTGGCTTCTCGAATTTCGTGAGCGAAGACGTGGGCAATGACACGTTGGAGGGGTTGCCGGACGTATTCATGGCGAACACCCTCGACACGGCCACCGGAAAGCTCTGGAGCCAGATGACTCCGGCTGAAATCGTCGCGGCCGCCGTCAGGAACGGCAAAGAGGTCTGGGTCGGTCCCACCGTGACGGCAAATGCCCCGCTGGTGCTCGGCCGCCAGGTGTTCTTCACATTGAGCGCGCCGGCAAGCCTGGCGGGGCAGTACGAATTCGGCACGTCGTCGACTTTCGGTGCCGTAGCCACTCCTGCAAATTTCAGCGGGCCCATCGTGACCGGGCTTTCTCCGACGAATGATGGCTGCAATGCCTTTACCAATGCCGCCGATGTCGCCGGAAAGATCGCCATCGTTCGCCGTGGTACCTGTGGCTTCGTGGTGAAAGCCAAGAACGCGCAGAACGCGGGCGCAACCGGCGTGATCATTGCCAACAACCAGGCCGGTGGCGCGATTGGGCTCGGCGGCGCGGATCCGACGGTTACCATCCCGGCGATCAGCATCTCGCAGGACCTTGGCGATGCCTTCTTCGCCGCAGGTGGGGCCGGCCAAGGCGGCCTCGTGGAAGATCCGACCCGGCTCGCCGGTGCGGACGAGCATGGCCACGTGAGGCTATACGCGCCGACGGTCGTCGCGTTGGGCTCGACGGCCTCGCATTTCGACACCGTTGCGGAGCCGAGCCTGCTCATGGAGCCCGCCATCACGGCCGCGCTGCACGCATCCCTGAACGTTGACCTGACTGCGGCACTGTTCAAGGACATTGGCTGGACCCTCGAGCTGAACATGCCGGGTTGCGGACCGGTAGCAGATGCGGAAGCAGTCTCTCCGACCGGCGACAATCACGCGGGCCAGATCTTCCTGTGTGCCGATGCGGCGAAGAACAAGGGAGCATTCCAGAGCTGCGTCGCCCAGCACCTGGGCTCGCTCAATCAGCAAGGGGTCATCAGCGGCGCCGCCAAGGGATCGGTGGGCAGCTGCTATGCGGGATTCAAGTAGACGAACAACCACAAGGCGCACGACATTCGGGGGAGGCTTCGGCCTCCCCCTTTTCATTTTCAGATCGCGCCGGATCCCTTGAGCAACTTCTCGACCGCACCGGCGATGCGCGCATAGCCCGCGGCGTTGGGATGCACCATGTCGGACTTGAGTGCGTTGTCCAAGAGCACCGCGCGCAGCACGGAGTCGTCGTAAGGCACCTTGAGCTCGGTTGCGATCTCCCCATAGAACGCAGGCACTGAGGGCGGCAGGCCGGGCTTGGGCGTCGCCACCAAGACCACCGGGATTCCACGTTCGCGCGCGAGCCGGATCATGGCTCGCACGTTCGCCGCGACCTGGGCGTCGTCCAGCCGTTGTAGAAAATCGTTGCCGCCGTGGCACAGCACAAGCAGGGCGGGCTTCGCCTCGTCCAGCGCGGCAGGCAGGCGCTCGAGCCCCCGCGCGCTCGTTTCTCCGGGCACGCCGGCATTCACGACCTGGCGGCCGATGGCGCGCTCGAGCACCGCCGGGTACGACTCGGACGGATTGGCGCCGGTGCCGAAGGTGAGGCTGTCGCCGAACGCGAGCAGCGTGGCGTTCGCATCCAGCTTGTCGATGCGGTTCTTCGCGCCGCATGCGGCGACGAGCAGTGCAGCGGCGAGGAGTGCGGCGATGCGGCCCATGGGCCGCGATCTTACTTGAGCAGCGGGTAGGGATTCACGGGCCTGCCCTTCCACCAGCGCTTGTCGCCGTCACCCAGCTCGTAGACCGCGAAGTGAAGGTGCGGCGCATGGGCGGTGGCGTTGCCGGTGCTTCCGACGAAGCCCAGCAGGTCGCCGCGACGGATTTCGCGACCCTCGGCGATCCCGGGCGCGTACGACTGGAGGTGCGCGTAGTAGTAAACGCGCGATCCTTCGCGATCGAACTGGTAGAGGGTGATTCCGCCGATCGGGTTTCGAAGGAGCTTCGCCACCCGGCCGTCGTCCGCGGCCACGACCGGCGTGCCTCGTGGCGCCATGATGTCGAGCGCGTGGTGGCGCCGAACGCCGCGCCGTTCATCGAATGTGTCGCGCAACGGCGCGTCCTCGAATCCCAGCACGGGGAATGCCAGGCGGGCCGTGGGCGCGGCAGGTTGCGATGGAGGATCCGCCGAGGTGGGCGTGAGCGCGCCTGCGGAAAGCGCTGCGCCCGCGACGGCGGGCATCGCGGGCGCAGCTTGGAACGTCTGTCCTATCGCCATGGCGGTCGCCACGCCGAGCGTGGAAGCCGCCACCACAAGGCCCGCCTGCTTTCGCGGCGAGACCATGGGTGCCTGTGCGTTCAGTAGCGGATGATCGGGTCGTCCGGCATCTGCCACGTGAGGTCGCGGTCGGTGCGCGGCGCGATGCCGATCACGCGCGGCTCGTTGCCCTGCGCGCGACGGCGCGCATCGCGGGCGCGGCCTTCACGCGCGGCCTGGTCGAAGATCGGCGTGCTCGGCACGGTGCTCGACTGGGCGGGCTGCGGCTGCACGAACACATTCTGCTGCGAGGACGGATTGACTCCCGTCGTCCCGGCCCCGAGCACGACGCCGTTCTCCAGCGTGCCCGTGTTGGTCACGGCAGGAACGGACGCCGGGCCAAATGCGCCTCCGGCGTCGAATGCGCCGGGACGCGTGAGCGTGGGATCGGCGTTGACCGAGTTGGTGCCCTGCGCGCTCCGCGCGGGAATCGAAGTGTCGCCCGCGTTGTTGGTCGCCGTCGTCGTTGTGGTGGACGAATTCGTCGGGTTCACCGCTCCCACGGAATCCATGTTCGACGTCGTCGTGGTCGTTCCCGTCGCGGAAGTGGTGCCGGCGGTGTTGCTGTTGGTGGCCGTGCAGGAGCTTCCGTTCGAGCCCGAGCAACCGCCGACGACTGCCCCGCCCGTGGTGGTCGTGCCGGTGGTGGAGCCCGTGGTCGAGGTGGTACCCGTCGTCGTCGCCGGTGCGGCGGCCGTCGTGGCGGTGGCGCCCGCGGTGCCGGCGCGCGAACTGGTCTGGGCGAGCGCGCTGCCCGAAAGGGCGAGCGCTACGGCGGCGGTGAGGCAAAGCGGCTTCAGGGTGCGCATGGAAATCTCCTTTCCGATCGTCTTCAGTTCGATCGGCCCGGCCGCCGGGGAGTTGCCGGCGGCCGTGGTCTGGTCGGCATTCGGATTAGTCGTCGAGCTCCGTCGGCCAATCGCCCAGCTGCACGCCGGTCGCGTCCTCGTCGGCGCTCCAGCGCGGATGGCCCCAGGCCTCGTGCTCGGAAACGGGAATGCCGTCCTCGTCGATCTCGAGGATGGGAGGAAGCTTGGCGCGGCGCAGCTCGGTTCTCGGCTTCATGGTGTTCGTCCTTGTGATTGATTCGTGCTTGCTGCGAATCTAGACCGCAGCCTGCGGCTCGAACAGTCAACAAGGCCGGAAAATGCGTAGGACGGAGGCTAGTCCTCGCGTGGGAACGCCTGCGTCGGACGGACTACAGGACGACGATCGCCAGGGCGAGGAGCGCCGCCATCGCGTAGGTGGCGGCAAGGATGGCGCCGCCGCGGCTCACGCGGCGGCGCGGGCGCGCCGGGGCTTGCACGGTCCATCCCGCGCGCGACTCGGTGCCTGCTTCGCGCGGCACGACGGAAAGCCGTGCGATCGCCTCGGACGCGTCGAATCCCCGCGCCGGCCGAAGCTCCATGCGGTCTTCACCCAGCGGCACGCTGCGCGCATCCATCGGCGTCGTGTCGCCGCCCGCCGCCCCCAGGTTCGATTCGGCCGCGCGGACCTCCTCGATGCAGCGCCTGAGGTCGGCGGCCAGCTCCGCGGCAGTGGCATAACGCTCCTCGGGCTTCTTCTTGAGCGCGCGGGCGACGATGTAGTCCAGCACCGCGGGCAGCCCCGGGCGCCGCTCGCCGGGGGGCTTCGCCGGCATGTTGACGACCCAGAAGAGGACCTGCGAAAGATCCGGCGCGTCGAATGGCTTCACGCCCGTCAGCATCTCGTACAGCACGACGCCCAACGAAAATACGTCGGCGCGCCCATCGACCTCTTCACCCGCGATCTGCTCGGGAGACATGTATTGCGGCGAGCCGAGCATGACGCCGGTCTGGGTCTTCACCGTCGGCTGCTGCAGGCGCGCGATGCCGAAGTCCATGAGCTTCACGCGCCCGTCCTCGAGCACCATGATGTTCCCGGGCTTGATGTCGCGATGGATCACGCCGTGCGCGTGCGCCGAAGCGAGCCCGTCGGCAAGGAGGGCGGCGAGCTCTACCGCGTGCGAGGGCGTGATCGCCCCGTCGCGGATCAGCTCGCGCAGCTCGCGCCCCTCCACGAGCTCCATGGCGATGAAGGCCGTGTCGGCTTCGCGTCCCACATCGTAGATGGTGACGATGGCCGGGTGGCTCACGCCGCCCGCCGCACGTGCCTCCTGGCGAAAGCGTGCCTCGTGGCGGTCACGCTCGGGATCCGCGCCCGTGAGCGCTATGGTCTTGATGGCCACGCGGCGGGCGAGCTCCGTATCCTCCGCGAGGTACACGATGCCCATGGCTCCCCGGCCCAGCTCCTTCACCACCTGGTAGCGGCCGAACTTCTGCGGGAGCGCCCCCGTCATGAGCCGAAGCGCTTGCGCAGGTCGCGCCACAGGTCGGATTTCTGCGGCTGTGGCGCGGGGAATGCGTGCGTGAGCGTGATGTGCTGGCCGGCGGCGAGGTCGACGTTCACCTCGTAGGGCCGGGAGCCGGGGTTGCGCACCATCACGTGGTGGCGGCCCGGCGCCAGCTCCAAGCGCGTGAGCGGGGGGATCTTGCCCATGCTGTTGCCATCGACGAAGACCTCGCCGCGCGGCTTCACCTCGAGCGTGACGATGGCCGGCCGCGTGCGGAAGAGCGGCTGGTAGACGTCCCGGCCGACGACACCGGCAAGGAGCAGGAGGATGCTGCCGCCCACCGCCAAGACCGTGAGGCGGCGGCGGCGCGCGGCACGGCGCTGCGCATCGGCCGCGAAGAACGAGTGCACGCGCACATTGGTGTCGGTGAATTCGCCCGCCGGCGCCAGCTCTTCCGCGCGGTCGGGGGAGGCTGCGCGAAGGGCGCGCGCGAATCCCTCGCTCACGAGCATGCGCCCGCGCCCCGCGAACCGCGAGGCACTCGCCGCGCTGGCGAGACCATCGCCGAAAACGCGGCTGTCGCCTCCGGGCGAGGTCAGCGCGAGCGGACCGTACCCCAGCCCCGCCTGCGCTTCGCGCGCGTCGTCGAGCAGCTGCGTCGCTACGTCGAGCGCGTGGGGAGGATCGCCGAACAGCACCACCGCGAAGCCGTCGTCGGCGTCGAGCACGAGCCGGTCTTCCGCTGCGACGCGCGCCAGGGGCGCACGCAGCCGCGCCTCGAGCCGCTCCTTGCGGGCGGCCTGGTCGGCGGCGGACAGCTGGGCGAACTCCGGAATGCGCAGGAACGCGACGCTCGCGTGAACGGGATGGGCGGTGCTCATCGCCCATCATTCTAAACGGACGTTACTGTAGGCCGCGACCTACGCGGGAGCGGCGCGGCATCCGACTGCCCCGGCGCCGCGCCGGGCGGATGATGGCGCGATGCAATCCTGGCTGAGAGAGCTCGACCGCGCGAGCACCGAGGCGGAAGTCGTTGCCACGACGCGCGACTATGTGGCGCTCTGGTCGCCGACCGAGCTTTCCCAATTCCCGGAGGATTGCCGCCAGATCCGCATCGACACGCAAGCGGACATCGCGCGCTGGCGCGACAAGCTGGCCGAAACCTACGCGCGCGCTCGCATGGGAGAAGCGCCGCCGCGGCTGCAGGACCTGGTGACCCTCGTGGCACGCGCGGACGAGCGCCTCGGCGAGATCCGGACTTCCCGCTGAGCGGGACTCCTGGCGAACATCGGATAGCCGGGAAGCGTCATGGGAGGCTCCTGCATTCGTTGTTGGTTGGCGACGACCCAATGTAGGCCCGGGCGCGCGATGGCAAAGTCGGCCTCGCCCGCGGCGCGATGTAGGAGACCGCTGTCCGAACGCCGCTTCGAATCGCTACATCCGCGGCGAAGGCGCCGCCGTCGGTGGAGTCCTACCGGTGGCGAGGCGAACACCTGACATTGGGGCGCTCGCGCGCGGCCGACAATACAACCAGCCCCACGCCCTCACTCCCGATGCCCTCCTCGCTCCTCCTGCTCGACCGCGCGGCTACGCCGACGGAAGTGGTCTCGATCGTCCGCGACTACTTCGCGCTGTGGTCTCCGGAGGAAATCGCGGCGCTCCCGGACACGTGCCGGCCCCCGCACCTGCGCGACGCGACCGATGTGGAGGAGCTGCATCGGTGCGGCGTCGAGGCGTTCCGCAAGTCGCGCGCGAGCGGCGAGGCGCTGGCGCTGCTGCGCAAGCTCACGGGCTTCGTCGCGGTGGCGTGCGTGCGCCTCGCGCAATTGCGCGATGGCCGCACCCGGCCGGACGCCGACCCTATGCGCCCGGGGCGCCGGAAGGCGGGCGGTCGCTAGCTTTCCCGGCGTTTGCCTGCGAGGGTTGCTTCGATTGGGGCGCTTCGCGCAGTACCCAGCGAAAGCCCCGTGCACCCGACCGCTCGCGAACCCACACATGGAATGGCAGGTTCACGTCGGCGAAAAGACGATTTTCGTTCATGGGTTGAAACTGTAGCGCCGACCCAGCTTGCGCAGTGTCGGCAGTGGACGCTGGAGGATGTAGGAGGCAGGCTGCAGCGCGCGTCACAGTGCTGCACTGGTCCGAGGGGCGCAGCAACCAACCCTGCGCGCAAGCCTCTCAATCTTCATGAGAAGACGCAAACCGCGATCCATCTGGGACGAGCTTCGCGCCATGCTGGATGGCCGGCCGGATGACGACGACGACGAAGGCGAGCAGGCGCAGGACCCGGGCCTGCTCTTCCATGCGTTGTTCACAGCCCCCCTGGTGATCGCGATCTTCTCCGCGTTCCGGCGCCTCTCGGGCACATGAAGGCCCTCGCCCCGCGCGCCCTCCTCGGCCTCGCGAAGGAAGCGTTCGCGGGATGGAAGGAGGACAACTGCCTCAGCATGGGCGCGGCCCTCGCCTTCTATTCGCTGCTGTCGCTGGCGCCGCTGCTGGTCCTGGTGATCACCATCGCCGGGCTCGTGATCGGGCACGACGAGGCGCAGTCGCTCCTCATGGCGCAGCTCTCGGGACTGCTGGGCGATGCGGGCGCGGAGGGCGTGAAGGTCGTCCTCGATGCGGCGTCCAAGGACAAGGACGGCATCCTGCAGACCGTGGTGAGCTTCCTCGCGCTGCTCGTCGGCGCCACCACCGTTTTCGGCGAGCTGCAGGACGACCTCAACCGCATCTGGAAGTGCGACACGTCCAGGGTCGCGGGAATCTGGGCGCAGGTTCGCAAGCGGCTGCTTTCCTTCGGGCTCATCGCCGCCGTCGGGCTGCTGCTGCTTACCTCGCTCGCGGTGAGCGCGGCCATCTCGTACGTGGGCTCCTTCCTCGGCGGCGGCGCGATCGTCGGCAGGATCCTCGACCTCGCGGGATCGCTCGTCATCACGACGTTGCTTTTCGCGGTCATCTTCAAGATCCTCCCCAGCCGCCGCATCCCCTGGGGCGACGTGATGCTGGGCTCGCTCACGACCGCCCTGCTTTTCGGGATCGGCAAATACCTCATCGGGCTCTACATCGGCAAGAGCGCCGTGGCGTCGAACTTCGGCGCCGCCGGGACGCTGGTGGTGGTGATCGTGTGGGTGTACTACTCGTCGCAGATCTTCTTCATGGGCGCGGAGCTCACGCGCGCGTATTCCCTCCGGCACGGCTCGCGCCGCGCCGATGCGGCGAACTCCGACTACGGCTCCAACGAGTCGATGGTGGAGCGGGCCAAGCGCATCGTGGAGGGACAGGATCCCGCGGTGCCGGGAAATCGCCTGCCCGCATGATCCGCTCCCGCGACTTTGCGGACCTCGCGCGCCGCTCGGCGCAAGGCTGGGTCGCCGATGCCGCGCCCAGCATGGGCGCGGCCCTCGCGTTCTACGCGCTGTTGTCGCTGGCCCCGCTGCTGCTCGTCGCCCTGGGGCTCGCGGGCTTCCTCTTCGGACGCGAAGCCGCGCACGACGCGCTCGTGGCGCAGGTCGCATCGCTCCTGGGGGACCAATCCGCGATGGGCGTGGAGACGCTCCTCGACGCCGCAGGCACTCGCGAGGAGGGCCTCATGCCCGCATTGGTTGGCGGCGTGCTGATGTTCGTGGGTGCGACCACGCTCTTCGGCGAGCTGCGCATGGACCTGGACCGCATCTGGCGCTACGCCCCGTCCGGCGCGGGCGGGATCAAACGCCAGCTCGCCACGCGGGCCGCGGCATTCCTGATGGTGATGGTGATCGGCTTGCTGCTGGTGGGCTCGATGCTCGCCAGCGCATTCTTCTCGACGGTCGGCGCGGAGAGGCTGGGGCTGTCCGAGGCGGCGCTCCACGCGCTCGAATTCGCCACCTCGTTCGTCGTCGTGACGCTGCTCTTCGCGTCGATCTACAAGATCCTTCCCAGCAAGAGGATCGCCTGGGGCGACGTGTGGGCCGGAGCCGCCGTGACCTCGCTGCTCTTCTGGGTGGGCAAGCTCGCGATCGCGCTATACCTCGCGAAGGCCGCGGTGGACTCCAGCTTCGGCGCGGCGGGCGCGCTGGTCGTGCTCATCCTGTGGGTGTACTACTCGGCGCAGGTCTTCTTCCTGGGCGCGGAGTTCACGAAGGAATACGCCCTTTACCACGGATCCGCGCGCAACGAGCGCAAGGGGCGGCGCCTCACCGACATGAATGCGAGCTACGAGGCGTTGCTCGAGCGCGCGAAGCGCATCACGCAGCGCCGCGACCCCATCTTCGGCAAGTGACTACTTGAGGGCCTTGAAGCGCAGGCGGTGCGGCGCCGCGGCCTCGTCGCCGAGGCGCTCGTGCTTGTCTTCCTCGTACTCGTGGTAGTTGCCCTGGTAGAGGGTCCACTGCGAGTCGCATCCGGCCGCGAGGATGTGCGTGCAGATGCGGTCGGGGAACCACCGGTCGTGGGAGATGCACAGCACCGTGCCGGCGAACTCCGATAGCGCATCTTCCAGCGCCCGCAGCGTCTCCACGTCGAGGTCGTTGGACGGCTCGTCCAGGAGAAGCACGTTGCCGCCGTCGAGCAGCGTCTTCGCAAGGTGCAGCCGTCCTCGCTCGCCACCCGACAGCTGGCCCGTCAGCTTCTGCTGGTCGCTGCCCCTGAAATTGAAGCGGCCGAGGTAGGCGCGCGACTGGATCTCGAAGCGGCCGATGGTGAGGATGTCCTGCCCGCCCGAGATCGCCTGCCAGACGTTGTCCTTCTCGTTGAACTTGCGCGTCTGGTCGACCACCGACATCTTCACGGTGTGGCCGATGGTGATCTTGCCGGAGTCGGGCTTCTCCTTGCCGGTGATCATCCGGAAGAGCGTGGACTTGCCAGCGCCGTTCGGTCCGATGATGCCGACGATCGCGCCCGCGGGGATCTTGAACGAGAGGTTGTCGATGAGGACGCGGTCGCCATAGCTCTTGGTGACGTTCTCGAACTCGATCACCTCGTTGCCCAAGCGCTCGGCCACGGGGATGAAGATCTCCGCGGTCTCGTTGCGCCTCTGGTACTCGTAGTCGTTGAGCTCCTCGAAGCGCTTGAGGCGCGCGATGTTCTTGGTCTGCTGGCCCTTGGCGTTGCGCCGCACCCACTCCAGCTCCTTCTTGATCGCCTTCTGGCGCGCGCTC
>Ga0136846_1229836_pt1 | contig 12030 bp, 16 predicted proteins | sample HopSoiMetagenom2_FD_96841 | JGI IMG/M metagenome (GOLD analysis project Ga0136846, IMG submission 96841) | Grasslands soil microbial communities from Hopland, California, USA - 2 Assembly 2016 (version 4) | ecosystem: Environmental > Terrestrial > Soil > Grasslands | place: USA: Hopland...
ACGTCCTCGCTGCTGCCGAGCACGCGGGCGACGAACTGACCCATCTCGTCCGCCGGCGCGCCGCGCGGCGCCTGGCGCGTCTCGCTTGGCGCGCTCACCTGCTGCGCGACGTTGAGGGCGGTGCCGGGGTCGAAGCCGAGGAAGTACGCGATGACGGCGACGACGATGCCACCGACGCCGAGGCCACCGCCAACCATGCCGATGCCGCGACGGTCCTCGACGTTGCCGCTGGCGCGCTGGTTACCGAGATCCATAGGTCGCAGCGCGCTGCAAGGCACGTGCCGCGCGCGGACTGCCTATTGACTCACTTGACCAGGAGGACGGGCACTTCGGACAGGCGCAGCACCTTGTTCGCCGTGCTGCCGAGCCAGTTGGCCGACGTGCCGATGCAGACGAGATCGAAGCCGCCCTTCTTCGCCTGCTCTGCGATCAACTCGGCCGGCTCGCCCACCAGGATGCGCGTCTCGAACGTGGCGCCAGCGCGCTCCAGCAGCTTCTTCGCCGGCGCAAGCGTCTCCTCGCCCTCCTCGAGGTAATAGCGCTCGAGCTGCGCCTTGCCGACCGCCGCGCCGAGGCCGCCGATCTTCGGCACCGGGCGATGCACGGTCAGCAGTTCGATGCGCGGCTTCTCGCGGAACCAATCGGCGTGGTCGATCACGCATTTCACGGCGTCGAGCGAATGCGGCGAGCCGTCTACGGCGAGCAGGATCTTCATGGGCGCGAATTCTACGCCGCGTGCCGGCGCCGCGCGGCCATGCGCTCGCCGAGCGCGCCGCGCTCGAGCGCGTCCAGCGCCTCGCGCGCGAACGGCAGGATGGCGGCGCTTTCGCGGGCCATGTGCCGCCGGTAGAGCCAGCAGAAGCCGACGATGTCCTCGTCGATGAGGCTCGCGTCAGCGTTCCGCGCCAGCATGTCGAGCAGCGCGCGCAGCCGCGACCATTGCAGGCGCATCGTGTCGTGGTCGCGCTCGAGCTCGTCGATGACGGCGGCGATCTCCGGCCGGCCGAGCTCCGCCGCGCGGCTGCGCAGGCGCGGAAAGAGATCATCGTCCTCGTCGCGATGGTGCTGCTCGCCGACCGTATCGAAGAAGCGCAGGACCAAGCGCGCCGCTTCGCGCGCATCGGCGTCGGCTCCGCGCTGCGCGAGGTGGGCGACCAGGTGCTCGAGCATGGCCAGCCGGTCCTCGATGCGCCCATGGCAGGCTTCTAGGAGCTCGAGCGGTCGATCGAAGCCGGGGCCGGAAGTATCGATGACGTACATGCCGAGAGTCTCGCGCGCCGGCCGGGCGCCGGCTTGAGCAAGATCAAGTCAGGCGAGCGGCTCGCGCTCCGGCAGCCTCAGCTTCAGGTATTCGCCGAGGACGATCGCCGCCGGATACATGATTTCCTCCTCCAGGCGCAGGTGATGCATCAGCTTCTCGGCGAACTGGAAGCAGTCGCTGCGCCCGGCATCGCGCGCCGCGCGGAGAAAAAGCTCCGCGGCAGTGCGGATCACCTGGTGCTCGGAAAGGAGGATCGGCAGGTTGTTGCGCAGCCAGTCGGTATGCGCCAGCACGTCCAGCATGTCGGCGTGGCATTCGCCGCGCGCCAGGCGCGCGAGCAGCCCGAGCGGCGGCATGGCGAACGCCTCTTCCTTGCGCATGTGCGGCTCGAGCAGGCGCGCCACACGGCGCATCTCTTCGCCGAGCGCGCCGGACTCGTTCTGCGCGACGATCAGGAAGTCGTGGAGCTCCGCGTGTTCCAGGACGAGCGACGGCGGGATCCGAATCCGCATCGCCACTCGCTACAAGGTGTGATGCACCGTGAAGCTGGTCTTGAGCGGTTTCGCGCCCTTGCCCGGCATGACGGTCACATCCAGCGTATAGGCGCCCGACCAGCCGAACACGAAAAGCTCGCTGTAGTCCGGCATGCCGCCTGCACTGGTGTGCAGGAGCGGCTTCGCCACGTGGCTTCCTTTGGGATCGCGCAGCTCGACCTGCACCTCGGCGTCGCCGATCGGCCGCCCGCTCTTGCCCTCGGCGAGCGTGATCAGCACGTGCTGTGAGCCGCTCGGGAACTTGCCTGGATGCATGTCGCGATGACCCTCGGCGTGCACCGCGCGCTCGGCGCTCATGAGGCCGAAGTTGATGACCATGCCTTCGATCGTCTTTTGCTGCTGGCCAAAGGCGGGAAGCGCGCAAGCCGCGGTGAGGGCGGCGAAGGCGGCGAAGGCAGAAAGTTTCACTAGGTTCATGGCGTCCTCCTGGTTTGGAGGCGCGCTTATGCGCGTCTCAACGATAGACGAGTGTCGGGATGTCGCTGCGCGCGAGCACCTCGTGCGTCTGGCTGCCGTACCAGAGCGCCGGCACGCCGCTCCTGCCGTGCGAGCTCATGAAGATCGCGTCGCAGCCGTGCTTCTTCGCGGCGCTGATGATCGCCTCGTAGGGACGGTCGCACAGCGCGAACTCGGTCTCGAACTCGATGTTCTCGGCCTTGGCGCGCGCCGTAGCCTTGTCGAGGATGGCGCGTGCTTTCACGGCCGCCTCTTCCTCGTATTCGTATACGGACTTGACCGCATGATGCGCCATGACCTCGCTTTCGCGCGGGATCGGGTACTCGGGCAGCGCGGTGAAGAACAGCACCTTGGCGCCAGCCTCGCGCGCGTATTCGGTGCCCGCGGCTACGGCCTTCGCCGCCGTCACGGTGCCATCGGTCGGAATCAGGATGTGGCGATACATGGTGACCTCACTTTTCGAAGATCAGGGTGTGGTTCAGCGAAGGCTCGGGCGTGTGCTCGATGAGATTGGCCACGAACGCGACGTGCTCGCGCTCCTCGGCGGCCATCTCGCGGGCGAGCGCGCGCAGAGCCGGGTCCGAGCTCGTCCAGTAAACGTGTTCGAAGAAGACCTGCGCGCGCTGCTCGGCGTGCAGCGCGATGGCGAGCGCCTGGCGCGGCGTCATCAGCCGGTAGATGAGCTCGCGCGCCGCCGTTTCCGGCGCGCCGTCATCGAGCCACTTGTAGCGCCCCGCAGGGATCTCGGGCAGCGCGATGCCTTCGGTGCGCGCCAGGAGCGTGTCCAGATGCTCCGCCTCGGCGCGCGCCAAGGTGCCGAAGATGCGCGCCAGATCGTCGCGAGCTTCGTCGTCCATTCGCTCGGCGAATTCGGAGTAGCGCTCGGCCGCCTCGCGCTCGATGGCGATGGCGTGGGCGTAGAGCTCAGCCGGCGATGCGATCAGTTTCATGCACCCAATGTAGGCGCGGCTCCGAGCAACTTCTTGACGCAGATCAAGCGTCTGCCGCGGAATGCTCCGAGCATCGGTGTAGGAGGTTTCCTATGCATTACCGCTACTTCACGCTGGAACAACGCTCAGAGCTGGAGCGCGCGATGCGCGCGCGGCTCACGGAAGACGGCATGGCGGCCGCCCTCGAGCGCCTGCACAGCCCGCAATTCGGCGTCTGCGAGCGCTGCGGCGGCGATATCCCGTTCGCCCGCCTCGCGGCTGCGCCAACGCTCATGCGATGCGGAAAGTGCGCTGACTAGTACGCTTCGCTACCTCGGCGCCTGGCTGCCCATGATCGCGATCGCCGTGGCGAACGGCGCCTTGCGTGAGGCATGGCTGCTGCCGCGCTATGGCGATCCGATCGCGCGGCAGATCTCCAGCGTCACGCTGCTCGTACTCTTCGCGCTTTATATCGGCGCGCTGTTCAGAATCTGGCCGCTCGCCTCTGCTCGCCTGGCGCTCGCCGTGGGCCTCGCCTGGCTCGCGCTGACGCTCGTATTCGAGTTTGGCCTCGGCTATTTCGTCTCGCACCTTACGTTGCGGGAAATGCTCGCCGAATACGATCTCACCTCGGGCCGTCTGTGGGTGCTGGTGCCGATCTGGGTGGCCGCGGCGCCGTACGTTTTCTACAGCGTGCAGGCACGGCGCTAGGCCGGTCTATGGGGCGGGCGGTGCGGGGTTATGCAGTTCGGCGAGCAAGCGCAGGAGTTCGTCGATTTCGAACGGTTTTTGCAGCGTTGCGTCGACCCCTATGAGCCGCGCAGAGGCAAGGTAATCGTGCTTTGCGCGCTGGCCGCCGCCGGAGATGGCGACGATTCGGGTACGCGGAAATTCGCGACGGAAAACGGCGATCGCCTCCAGACCGTCGCTCTCGGGCATGAAGATGTCGGTGATGAGAACGGCCGCCGGCCGCTCGCGCTGCAGCGCGAGCGCCTTACCGCCGTGGGCCGCGTCCCGCACGGCGTAGCCGGCGAGCTCGAGCGCCATCTTCAATGCCAGGCGCTGGTCGGCGTCGTCGTCGGCCAGGATGATCACGCGAGCTCCGCCATCAGGTGCTTCAGCCGCTCGGCGCTCACCGGCTTCACGAGGTGCGCATCGAAGCCGGCGTCCAGGGCACGCTGCTGGTCTTCGGCGCGCCCGAAGCCGGTCAGCGCCACGAGAGCGACTGGCCGCCCATCGAGGGCGGCGCGCAGGCGTCGCGCCACCTCGTAGCCGTCCATGTCGGGCAACCGGATGTCGACGAGCGCTACCTCCGGCGGAGTGTCGCGCGCGAGCGCGAGCCCGGCGCCGCCATCGGCCGCCGTGCGCACCTCATGGCCTTCCATGCGCAGCAGCGCCGCGAGCATGTGCCGCGCGTCTTCGTTATCGTCGACGATGAGCACCGAGCGCCGGGCGGACGCGGTGGGTCGGACATCCACCGCCGCCTCAGAAGGCGGCGCTACCGCAGCCAAGCGCACGGTGAAGACAGCGCCGCGGCCCGCGCCAGCGTTTGCGACGCTGACGCTGCCGCCGTGAATTTCGCTCAGCCGCTTCACCAACGCGAGCCCGATGCCGAGGCCTTCGCTCCCAGGCGTCACCTGAACGAAGAGATCGAAAATCCGCTGCGCGGCCTGCGGCTCGACGCCGGGTCCCTCGTCGGCGACCGAGAGGAGCGCCATTTCCGCCCGCGGCTTCACGCTGATGGTGACGGCCTTTCCGGCGGGCGTGAACTTGAGGGCATTGTCGAGCAGGTTCGCCGTGATCTGCTCGAGGCGCGCACGGTCGGCGTCGACCCAGACGCTCGCCACCTCGAGCGAGACGTTATGGCGCTCGAAGCGTCCGGAAGCGCGCCACACATTCACGACTCGGGTGACGACTTCCGCGAGGTCCAGGCGCTCGCGATCGAGAGCGAGCTTGCCATGCGTGATGCGGCTCACGTCGAGCAGGTCGCCGATCAGGCGCGACATGTGCTTCGTTTGTCGCTCGATCACGCGCCGCGCGCTCGCGGCTTGGGCGCTCGCGGGATCCGCGAGCCGCAGCACATGGGCGGCGGCGCTCATCGCGGCGAGCGGATTTCGCAGCTCGTGCGAAAGCATGGCGAGAAACTCGTCCTTCGCCCGATTTGCAGCCTGCGCCTCGGCGCCCTTCGCTTCGGCGAGTTGACGGCGGTCGCGCTCGTCCTCCGCGTTCCGCGCCGCTTCGCCGGCGGCGAGCAGCGCGCGGTAGAGCTCCTCGAGCTCGCGTACTGCGCTCACGTCGAGCCGCGGCTGCCGGCCGCCCGCGAGCTGGTCAGCCGAGCGCGCGAGGTCCGCAATCGGCCTGGAAATGCGCCGGCCGAGGACCAAGGCGCCAGCGAGGCCGAGGATGATGGCGATCGCCGCTCCTCCCGCAAGCACGGCGAGCGCATTCGTGAGCGGCGCGAGCGCGACCGAGCGTGCGACGCTGAGCGACATCGTCCATCCGGTGACCGGCGAGCGCGCATACACGTGATACACCGCCATGCCTTCGACCGTGTGACCGAGGCCTGAGCCAGTCGCTGCGCGGGACACCTGCACGGCCAGCTCCGGGGCGAGCGGCCTGCCGACGCGTCCCGCCGGATCGAGCGTGCGCGCGATGGCAACGCCCTTGCGATCGACGATTGCGAGCACCGAATCCGCGGGTGCGCGCTGCGCGCGAAGGTGCTGCGTGAACTCCAGGGCGTCGACCGACATTTCGAGCACATAGCGAATCGCGCCGCCACGCACTACCGGCACGTCGAAGCTGATGCGCGGCGCGCCGGTCACCAGGGAAATGAAGAGGTCGGAAACCACCGGCGCGCCCGTCTCCAGGACCCCGCTCACCGGATCGCCGCCGCCCAGGGGTAGCGCCGGGTATCGTGAATCCGAGCCCGGAGGCTGCGTACCTGCCACGGGATTGGGCAGGGCCACGCCATAGACCCTGCTTGAATTGAGCAGCGGCTTGCCCGTCGTGTCGAACAGGGTGACGTAGGCAGTGGGACGGGGCTGTATCGCGCGTACGCAGATCTCGTGGAAAGCCTGCAGGTCTCCACGGTCGAGTACCACGGCGCCTGCCAGTGTCTCCAGGACTGCGAGCGAGGTCTTTACCTCGCCATCGACCGCACGAGAAAGGGCGTGCACCGTGTCCTGCATCCCGCGCTCCAGAATGTCGCGGCGCTCCGCCAGGTCCTGCCGCACGATCATCAGCGCGAAGACGAGGAGCGGTATCACCGCCGCCAGAACGAGCACCACCAGGTGCGAGCGCAGCCTCAAGGAATCCCCGCTCGGGACTATACGATGCGCGGGCGGCGAGTGGCAGCCCAGTGCGCAAGGCGGCGGCGGATTTGCGGCCGCGCCGGAGGCGATGATAAAGCGGCGCGCCCTAGCGACCGGCCGCCTTCTTCCATGGCTCGGCAAAACCCACGGGCGCGGGCGCCAGACTGACGATGCGGCTGAAAAGCGCATGGAAGTCGCGCTCTTTTATGCCGGCAATCGGATCCTGGTTGGTGTCGAAGGCATCGTCGATCGCCTTCCAGTCGGCGGCGGCGAACACGCGCTCGGCCGCGGGCAGGATCTGCTGCTCTTCCGTGCGCATGTGGCGCCAGTGGAAGTCGGCGTAGTCGTTGACTCGCTGCATGAATTCGCCGGCGCCCTCGGGCCAGCTATCCTCGAAGAGCATGAGCGAGCGCTCGAGCTCGCGCACGAGCGTGTCGCCCTGCTTGTGCTCGGCGCGCAGCCCGTCGATGACTTTTTTCATCTGCGGCGCGCGCGCCTCGAGCGGCGGGAAGAGGAACTCGTCTTCCTTCGGATGGTGCAGCTGCTCCGGAAACTGGTCGATGTAGTGCAGGATCGCGCGAAACACCGCGAAGTCGGGCTTCATTCGCGCGTCCTGCGCGTCGCGCGCGAGCTGCTTCAGCGCGTGCAGCACGGCGGAAATCGAGCGGTGCTCATCGCGGATTTTCTGGATCGCTCTCATGATGCTTCTCCTATAGACAGAGGAGGCCGCGCAGGTCCGTACCGTGCGCAAGGCCGTAAATGCCGAACGCGAGCACGGCTGTGCCCGCCACGGTCCGGACCACTTTCTTCTGCAACCAGCCGAACGCCAGTCCGGCGCCCATCAGCCACGGCAGCGTGCCGAGGCCGTACGCCGCCATCGCGGCCGCGCCTTCGAGCGCGCTGCCGGCAAAAGCAGCGACCGCGAGCGCGCCGTAGACCAGGCCGCATGGCAGCCAGCCCCAGAAGAGCCCAGCCACGTAGGCGCCACCGTTCATCGATCGCGCCGCGAGCGGCTGCAACTGCCGCCAGATCGGCGCACCGAGCGCTTCCAGCGGCGCGAGCACTCGGGTCGCGCCGGCGAGATGCAGGCCGATGGCAATCAGCAGCACGTTGGCGACGACGTAAAGGACCTGCTGCGCCGCGAGCGTCGCCATGAGCGCGCCGCCGAGCGCGCCGGCGATGGCGCCGGCGATCGAGTAGCTGCTGATGCGCCCGGCGTTGAACACCGCGAGCCGCCCAAAATGGTGACTGTCACCATTTCTGATGGGAATGACGCGCCGGCCGGCAAAGGCGGCGACGAAGCCGCCGCACATGCCCACGCAATGCACGCCCGAGGCGAGGCCGAGCAGGAATAGCGTGAGCGCGAGCGTCATATGACTTTCGAGTACGTCGCGCGCGCCCGAGCTTCGCGCAGGTAGCGGTCGAACACCATGCAGACCACCCGCACCAGCAGGCGCCCGCGCGGCGTGACGCTGATCCAGTCGTCGCTGAGATCCACCAGCCCGTCGGCTTCCAGGCGCCGCAGATCTTTCAGCTCGGCGGCGAAGTGCGACTTGAAGTCGACGAGGTAGGCGAGCTCGATCGATTCGATCGAGACGCGGGAATGGCAGGCGAGCGCCTGGATGACGGCGCGGCGCACCAGGTCGTCGCTCGAGAGCTCGAGGCCCCGGGCTACCGGCAGGCGGCCGTCGTCGAGCGCCGCATGGTAGTCGTCGAGCCGCTTCTCGTTCTGGTAGTAGGTCGGCCCGATGCGGCCGATCGCCGAGATGCCCAGGCCGAGCAGATCGCTTTCCGGAGAGGCCGAATAGCCCTGGAAATTGCGATGCAGCCGGCCCTGCCGCTGCGCGATCGCGAGCTCGTCCTCGACGCGCGCGAAGTGATCCATGCCGATGTAGAGGTAGCCGGCGCGCGTCAGGCGGCCGATGGCGAGCGTGAGGATCTGCAGCTTGGTCTCCGCCGAGGGCAGCTCGGTCGGCACGATGCGCCGCTGCGGCTTGAACAGTGCCGGCAGGTGCGCGTAGCTGTAGAGCGCGATGCGGTCGGGCTTGAGCTCCACCACAGAATCGAGGGTGCGGTTGAAGCTGTCGAGCGACTGGCGCGGCAGCCCGTAGATCAGATCGAAGTTGACCGAGCGGAAGCCCGCTTCGCGCGCCTCGCGCGTCACCCGCTCCACCAGCTCGAAGGGCTGGATGCGGTGCACCGCGCGCTGCACCTCGGGCTCGAAGTCCTGCACGCCGAGCGAGACGCGGTTGAAGCCGAGCTCGCGCAGGAACTTCATCGTTCCTGGCGGCGCATGGCGTGGATCCACTTCGATCGCGCACTCGCAGTCGGCGGCGCGCGGCAGGCAGGCATTGAGCGCCCGCATGAGCGAGGTGAGCTCCTCGCGCGCAAGGAAGTTGGGCGTGCCGCCGCCCCAGTGCAGCTGGCAGATCTCGGCGCGCCCACCGAGAAGCGGCGCGATCAGCTCGAGTTCGCGCTCGAGGTAGCGGATATACTTGCCCGCGCGGCTGTGGTCGCGCGTCACGACCTTGTTGCAGCCGCAGTAGTAGCAAATGCTCTCGCAGAAGGGCAGATGCACATAGACCGACAGCGGCTGGCTGATACCGCCGATATTGCGCTTGGCGAGCCACTGGCGAAGCTCGTTCTCGCCGAACGCCTCGACGAAGCGGTCGGCCGTCGGATAAGACGTATAGCGCGGCCCGCTCACATCGTGCGTGCGGATGAGCACCGGGTCGATGACCAGTTCGGATGCGGGGTAATTCATTGAACGAACTATGGATCGCGGCCCTGCGGACGGTTTGATCCGCGTCAAAGGCCGTGCGCTTAGGCACCCGGCGGTCGTCGGCGCCGGAGCGGCGGCGCTGGTGGCGCTCCTCGGCCTCAACGTCACTGCCTTCGTCGGCGGGCTGGCCGCGCCCTGGCTGCTGGGCGGCGTGATCATTGCTGACATGATGGTGATCGGCGTCGGCGTGCTGGTGGCCGCGCGCGAGGTGCTCACCGCCGAGGAGGGCGTGGCGGCGGCCGGCGCCGAGCTTGCAGCGATCGTCGAATGGTCGGACGACGCCATCATCGGCATGACGCTCGATGGCGTCATCCGCTCCTGGAATCGTGGCGCCGAGCGCATCTTCGGCTACAGCGCCTCGGAGAGCGTCGGCAGGCACATCGGCCTCATCGTCCCGCCGGAGCGACGCGACGAGGAAAGCGAGGTGCTCGCCCAGATCAGCCGCGGCGAAATCCTGTCGCATTTCGAGACGCTCCGGCGCGCCAAGGACGGCCGTCTGCTCAACATCTCGCTGACGGTGTCGCCCATCCGTGACGCCCAGCGAGCCGTGGTCGGCGCCTCGAAGATTGCGCGCGATGTCACCGAAGCGAAGCGCAGCCAAGTTGAGTCCGAACGCGTGAAGAGCGCGCTCACAGCCACGCAAGCCCGCCTTGCCGCGATCGTCGACTCGGCCATGGACGCGATGATCACGGTGGATGCGGGGCAGAACATCCTCCTTTTCAATCGGGCCGCCGAGCATGTGTTCGCCACGCGCCGCGAGGAGGCGGTCGGGCAGCCGCTCGACCGCTTCATCCCGCAGCGCTTTCGCGGCGAGCACCGCGGCCACATCCAGCGCTTCGGCACCACCGGCGTCACCAGCCGCCGCATGGGGGACGTCACGACGCTCTGGGCGCTACGCGCCGATGGCAGCGAGTTTCCGATCGAGGCCTCGATTTCCCAGGCGGTCGAGGCCGGCCAGCATTTCTATACGGTGATCTTGCGCGACATCACGCTGCGCAAGCAGCATGAAGACGGGCTGCGCCGGCAGCAGCAGGAGCTGCGCGAGCTTTCCGCCCGGGTGCTGGAGGCGCGCGAGGAGGAAAAGACCCGCATCGCGCGCGAGCTGCACGACGAGCTCGGGCAGCTCCTCACCGCGCTCAAGATGGACATGGCGTGGCTGCGCGAACGACTCGGCGAGGGCGAGGCGGCCGACAAGGCGCGGGAGATGAATGCGATGCTCGACGAGACCGTCACCGCGACCCGGCGCATCTCCGCGGACCTGCGGCCGCTCATGCTCGATGATCTGGGCCTCGCCGACGCGGCCAACTGGCTGGTAGAGGACTTTGCCAAGCGAAGCGGCGTCGAATGCGTCGTCCAGCTACCGGAAGACGGCGCGCTCGACAACGCGGCGAAGCCGGTCGCCACCGCCGTATACCGCGCCGTGCAGGAATCGCTCACCAACATCGCGCGCCATTCCGGTGCCAAACGCGCCTGGGTGAAGATCGCGGTCGAGGACGGCGCCATCCATGCGGAAGTCGAGGACGATGGCCGCGGCATCGCGCTTCAGGATCTCGCCAAGGCGCGCTCCCTGGGCCTGAAAGGCATGCGCGAGCGCATTGCCTATCTTGGCGGCTCGCTCGACATCGGCAGCGCGCCGCGCGGCGGCACGCGCGTGCGCCTGCGCGTGCCCATGCAGGGCAAGCAGGCGGAGGGCAGCGCATGACGCGCATCGTGCTCGCCGACGACCACAAGATCGTGCGCGACGGCCTGAAGCGCATTCTCGCCAGCACCGCGGATCTGCAGGTGGCCGACGAGGCCGCCGACGGCGACGAGCTCGTCCGCCTGGTCAGGGCGAACGACTACGACCTCGCAGTGATCGACATGTCCATGCCCGGCCTTGCCGGCATCGATCTCATCAAGCGGCTGAAGCGGGAAAGGCCCGATCTGCGACTGCTCGTCCTCTCGATGCACGGTGAAAGCCAGTACGGCGCGCGGGCGCTCAAGGCGGGGGCGTCCGGCTACCTCAACAAGGACAGCGCCGCCGAGCAGCTGGTCGGCGCCATCCGCAAGATCGCGGCGGGCGGCGTGCACATCGGCGAAGCCGCTGCGGCCAGCCTCGTGGCGGGCGAAAAATCGCCGCACGACGCGCTCTCCGACCGGGAGTTCGAGGTCCTGCGCCTGCTCGTCGAAGGCCTGGGGCCCACCCAAATCGGCGAGCGGCTGCACCTTTCGGTGAAAACCGTCAGCACCCACAAGACACGGATACTCGAGAAGCTGAAGCTCGGCAGCACCGCCGAGCTCGTGCGCTACGCGCTGGAGCACAAGCTCGTCGAATAGCAATTCATTGACCGACAAAACGTTGCGCGCATGCCGCGACGCATCCTCAAGCATCTGGCGCGGTACGCCTGATAAGCGATCGGCTAGCCCGGCGGTGCGGTTCTTCCGTACTGCTCATCGAGCAGGCGCGCCAGCTCGACGTTCATGAACCGAGTACCGATAGTGAAGCGCGTCCCCGGCGCGACCTGGATGCGCCCTTCCGGCAACCTCAATGTGGCGGGGTGTATGCACACCCACACGCCCGGCTCCTCGCGCCGGAAGTGCTTTATGAATTCGTCCATGCCGACTCCCTTCGTGGCTGGATTTGGGGATCGCGGTTGAAATTTCAAGCACCGGTGGGCCGCGCCTGCCCGCCGCGCCAGTTGAGCGCGGGTCTTGCTGAGCGTCCTGACGTTCGTCGCGGCTCGGAATATTCCTACAC
>Ga0136846_1222172_pt1 | contig 12028 bp, 5 predicted proteins | sample HopSoiMetagenom2_FD_96841 | JGI IMG/M metagenome (GOLD analysis project Ga0136846, IMG submission 96841) | Grasslands soil microbial communities from Hopland, California, USA - 2 Assembly 2016 (version 4) | ecosystem: Environmental > Terrestrial > Soil > Grasslands | place: USA: Hopland...
CCCGTCGTGGAACAGGCCCTGGCGAGCTACCGCAAGAGGCGCTAGAGCATTTTTCCCGTGGGCGTAGTGTAAGGCTTCCACGTCTATGGGCGTTTTCCGCAATGAAAACGCCGCTGCACTCCGGCTCGCGGGATACCCAGCAGCAGGGAAAATGCTCTAGACAACTTAAACGATTAACCTATAGTGTTTCTCAGGCAAGATTCAATCCGATGAGGGCAGGGTGAAGTGGTGAGAAGTCTTACGCACGTGGAAGAACGTAGTGATCTGGTCGTCGTTGGCGGCGGCCTCTCCGGCGTCTGCTGCGCTGTTACCGCGGCACGCAAGGGAATCAATGTTCTGCTGGTGCAGGATCGCCCTGTCCTGGGCGGCAACGCCTCAAGCGAAGTACGGTTGTGGGTGCTGGGTGCGACCTCACATATGGGCAACAACAATCGCTGGGCCCGCGAGGGCGGCGTCATTGATGAGTTGCTCGTGGAGAACATGTGGCGCAATCCTGAGGGGAACCCGATCCTCTTCGACTCCATCCTGCTGGAGACCGTCAAGCGCGAGCCGAAGATCACCCTGCTGTTGAATACGGCCATCCATGAGCTCGATATGGAAGGCGGCGCCATCGCGCGGGTACGCGGTTATAACAGCCAGAACCAGACGGCTTACACACTGGAGGCGCCGCTCTTCGTCGATGCTTCCGGCGATGGCATTCTTGGATTTCTCGCAGGCGCCGAGTTCCGTATGGGCGCCGAAGCCCGTTCCGAGTTCAACGAAGGCATGGCTCCGGAGACCGAGGAACATACGCTGCTCGGGCACTCGCTCTACTTCTACAGCCGCGATACCGGGCAGCCGGTGAAGTATGTGCCGCCGGCCTTTGCGCTACAGGACATCACACGTATTCCACGCTTCCGCGATATCCGTGTCTCCGACAGCGGCTGCCGTCTGTGGTGGTTGGAATACGGCGGAGCTCTGGACACAGTTGGCCAGACAGAAGAGATCAAGTGGGAACTCTGGTCCGTCGCGTACGGAGTATGGAACTACATCAAGAACTCCGGCGAGTTTCCGGATGCGGAGAATCTCACGCTGGAGTGGATGGGAACCATCCCCGGCAAACGCGAGAGCCGCCGCTTTATCGGCGATGTGATCCTGACCCAGAACGATGTCGTGCAGCAGAAGAGCTTTCCCGATGCAGTCTCCTTCGGTGGATGGGCGATCGACCTGCATCCTTCGGACGGCGTCTTCAGCTCGAAGCCCGGATGCACGCAGTATCACGCCAAGGGTGTCTACCAGATCCCCTTCCGTAGCATGTACAGCCGCAATGTTCCTAACCTGCTGTTGACCGGCCGGCTGATCAGCACGACGCATATTGCGTTCGGTTCCACGCGCGTGATGGCGACCTGTGCCAGCAATGGGCAAGCTGTCGGCATGGCCGCCGTCCTCTGCGCAGAAGAGGACTTGCAGCCGCGTGACCTGCTTGAACCTGCCCATATGCATCGGCTGCAGCAGGATCTGCTCGCGGCAGGACAGCATATTCCCGGCGTTGCCTTCCAGGCAGAGGACGATCTCTCTCGCCAGGCTGTGGTCTCCGCTTCCAGTGAACTTCTATTGCAAGAGCTGCCATCCTGCGGTGAGCTTGCGGAAGAACGCTCCTATGCTCTTCTGGTTCCCTTCCAGGATGGTCCGAGCCCAGCGCTGTCGCTCTATGCTGACGTAGCGAGTTCAATGACACTGCGTGCGGAGCTGTGGACCTCAGCGCACTGCGGAAACACCACTCCGGATGTGCTTGTAGCTACGCTCGACGTTCCGGTAGAAGCCGGCAGCGGTGTAGAGATTCCGCTCGACTTCAGGGCACAACTGCCGGCGACAGCGCATTACTTCGTCATGGTTCCTGCGCAACCGGGCATTCACCTTCATCTCAGCACGGCACAGATGCCGGGCGTTCTCACCGTCTCGCAGAAGATGAACGCCGCTGTTGCCAAGAGCCTGGTGCAGACTCCGCCTGAGGGTTCGGGCGTTGATACCTTTGCTTTCTGGCTGCCGGAACGCCGGCCGAAGGCTCGCAACCTGGCGGTGAAGTTCCATCAGCCTCTCGCGCTCTATCGCCCTACAAACGTGACCAACGGCCTGAACCGGCCATGGCGTGGAACCAATGCGTGGACTCCGGCCATGGACGACAACGCACCGGCACTCACGCTGCGCTGGGAAGAACCTGTCGAAGTACAGAGGGTCTCCATCACCTTCGATACCGACTTCGACCATCCCATGGAATCGGTACTGATGACGCATCCGGAACGGATCATGCCGGGATGCATCCGCGCCTTCCGCGTCTCCACGGCTGAGGGTGTAAGGTTGGCAGAGGTAACCGGGAATCACCAGACACAGTGGGCTCTGAATCTGCCGATGCCAGTCACCACTTCAGGCCTGCGTATCGATGTTCTGGAACATGGAGAAGCTCCGCCTGCAGTCTTCAACGTGTCCTGCTTCTGAGGCGATATGACCAAACGCACGAATCCGTGGAGTATCGTTGCCCTGCTCTTCGTGGTAGCGGTTCTGAATTACTTTGACCGTCAAAGTCTTTCGGTCGTCGCTCCACGGATGCAGGCGGAGCTACACCTCTCCGATGTCGGCTACGGGCATATAGTCAGCCTCTTCCTTCTGGCTTCTGCTTTTGCCTACGCGCTTTCAGGGTTTGTCTGCGATGCTCTCGGCACTCGCCGTTCGATGGCGTTATTCGTAGCCTTCTGGTCAGCAGCAGAAGCGGCGACGGCTTTTGCCTCCTCTGTTCTTCTTCTGGGAATCGCACGTTTCTGCCTGGGACTCGGCGAGCCGGGATTGTGGGTGGCCGCACCCAAAGCTGTGGGCGAGGTTCTGGATAAGGCCAGGCGCAGTCTTGCGGTGGGCATCTATACGGCAGGCGCGACGATGGGAGCGATCATCGCCATCCCGGCCATCCTGGCGATCACGACGCATCTTCCTTGGCGCAGCATCTTTCTGATCGATGGAGCCATGGGGCTGCTGTGGGTTCCTGTCTGGTTGTGGATCTATCGCGATCAGCCACGCAGCGAGACCGCAGCTCCGGCCGCAACGAATGTCTTTCGCGATGTCATCGCGCAGCCGCAGATGTGGCAACTCCTGATCGCTCGCGGCATGACCGATCCGGTCTGGTACTTCTATCTCTTCTGGTTTCCCAAGTACCTGCTGAGCGATCGTCATCTCACCGCAAGCCAGATGGCTCACTTCGGTTGGATGGTCTATCTGGCAGGCGGTATCGGCACCATCGTCGGCGGATCACTCTCCGGCGTGTTCATCCGCCGTGGCCTCGACCCAGGAGTCGCCTATCGCCGCACCATGCTCTTCTCGGCATTCGCGGTGCTGGTGAGCCCACTGGCATATCTGAGCCCCGGCATTGGTATGACGATGCTGTTTGCCTCCGTCGTTGCCATGGCGCATATGTCGTGGCTTACGAATCTTACCTCTACGCTGCTGGAAGTCTTCTCACCGCAGCAGCTGGGACGCGCTGCGGGACTGATCGCCGCAGGCAGTGCGTTTGGAGGTATGCTCTCGAGCGAGATCATCGCTTATTGCCTGACGCATGGGGGCTATCGCCCGGTGTTTATTGCGATGGGGCTGATGCATCCGATTGCGATCGTTCTCCTATGGTCGGCCTTCAAGGCGAAGCCTCGAGGTGAGATGCAGGTGCCGGTCGTGGGAGAGGCGCTTGTTGTAGGTGATGCTCAATAACGACCCATGCACTGGGTGCCCCATGTCCCTCGGGGACATGGGCTCGGCCTTTCGTTTCCCAAAGCCCTCCGCTCGCGGCGGAGTACATTTCCCTTGCTCGATACAACATAGGTAGAAAAGCGGATTTCTCCGCTACGCTACGAAATGACAAACCAAAAAAGACGGTTCGAGCTTCGCTCGAATGCCCACGTCCCTAAAGGGACATGGGGCACCCGGTGCATGGGCTGTTCTTACGGCAGTTCTGTCTCGAAGAGCTTTTGCACGACCTTCCAGCTATCGCGACGCTCCCGCTCAGTATTCACCACACCCCAGCGACGAATGCCATCAGCCGGCGTGCCGCGGATGAACGACCGATAGTCGTTCCACGTCCAAAGCGAGGCGCCGATCATGTAGGGCCTCTGCTTCACGGCCGTCATCGCCTCGGTGATATCCGCAATGCGCTGCGGATCGTGGAGACCGGGCTCGCCCATCTTGCCGAACTCCGTCACGAAGATGGGCTTATCCGGAAAGAGCTCATGGGCACGGTCGAAGCGCCTGGCGTAGTCGCCATAGACGTTGATGGAGACAAAGTCGCAGTACTGGCTTGCCTCATCGGCGCCGGTCTTCACCGCCGCATCGCCGGTGTAGCGCGAGGCGAAGGTGATCAGGCGTGTGGCATCCAGACCAAGCGTGAAGGCGCGCATGTCACGGGTCCAGTTACGGCCCTCCTGCGTGTAGGACTCATATTCGTTGCCGACACTCCAGGCAATGACCGAGGGATGGTTCCAGTCCTGCTCCATCATCTCCTGCATCTGCTGCTTCCAGCGTGCGCGGATACCGGCGTCGGCCATCTGCCAGGCGCTGAAGTTCCAGTTCCCTGCCTCAGGGATCAACAGCATGCCGTGACGGTCCGCAAAGTCGAGCACAGCCTGCGTCTGCGGATAGTGTGCGATGCGCATCATGCGCATGTTGTCCGCCAACATATCGCTCAGGTCACGCTCGACAATCGCATCCGACTCGCGGAGGCCTTCCTTCATGTCCTCTGAGACGCGATTGGCGCCGTTCAGATGTACCTCTTTCCCGTTCAACAACAAGCGCGTTCCGCTGACCTGGATCTTGCGGACGCCGACATGTGCAGTGAACTCATCATCGGCTACCTGCAGCTTCGCATCATAGAGGAACGGATCGCGCACGCTCCACAGATGAGCGCTGTTGAGCGTTCCCTTCCACATGACACTGGCATCGCCATTCGCAGGCACGTTCACAGAGCGGAAGCCCGCAGTCAGGCCGGCAACTTCCCCCTTGACGGTCGCGGAGGCAGCCCGCTCTCCGGCATTGTGCAAGGTTACCCGGACGGTGATGGTCGCCACACCGGTCTTCAAATCAGGATCGGCGTCGACCTTCACATTGCGGAAGTACACCGGGTCACCGATCTCGATGTGGACCGGACGAACGATGCCGCCATACGGCAGCCAGCCCACGATCGTTGCCTTGCCCACGCCATCCGGCGTGAACTTGTCCGTCGACGGATGGCCGGTCGCCAGCGCCGGAATCGAAGTAAAGGTGGGCGTGTTGTCGACATCCACGACGACGAAGTTCTTGCCGGGATGCACCAGCCGCGTAATGTCCAGGTCGAAGGCGGTGTAGCCACCTTCATGTGTGCCCGCGAGTTTGCCGTTCACCCAGACCTGGGCGACATCGTAGACCGCATCGAAGTGCAGCCGTGCGATCTTTCCCGCGGGTACCGCCGGCATCTCGAAGTCGCGGTGATACATGGCGTGGCCGATGTACTTCTCGTGTCCTTCGTCAACCAACCAGGAGTGCGGCACACTCACCGGCTTCCACTGTTCCTCAAGGGTGGTGCGGAAGCTCCAGCCGGCGCCATCCAGGTCAATCTTTGTTGTGGCATGTACAAGGCGGCCGGAAAGGAACAGGGTCAAGGCAAGCAGGGCGATACGCTTCACGAAAAACCTCCAGGAGGGTGAGGTTAACCGTTTAATTTCTCGGAGGAACTGTTGTCAAGTATTTCGTTCACCCTCGCCCGGGTGCCCCACACGGGTTAAAGAGAAGCTCTCAGGATGACATGTGCGCCTCAGGCGGTGCTGCCGGGGATGAGTTCGTAAGGCAGAAAGACTCTCTGCGGCAGAACGCCGGCATTTTCGATCGTGTCGATCAGAAGATCTGCCGCCAGCTCGCCCATGCGGAAGGTGGGGATGGTGAACGTCGTCGGCCGTGGGCGAAGATGGTCGCTCGAACCGGTATTGCCGCGGTTCAACACTGCGATATCTCCGGGAATCGAGATGCCGCGCATCTCGGCGTAGTCATAGAAGTCCAACAGAAGCTGGTCATCGGCGGTAAAGATGGCCGTGGGTCGTTTACGTTTGGTCGCGAACCAGGTATCCAGAATGCGGATTCCCTCAGCTCGTTCGTAACCGGTGCAGCCGATCCTCTCCTGCGGCAGGTCGAGTCCATAGCCCGCAAGTCCTTTGCGCAGGCCGGCGACCAGCCGCTGATGCCCGGGCAGCGTTGCCGATCCGCTGAAGAAGGCAACCTGCCGGTGTCCGTGCTCCGCGAGATATTCGGCAGCGGCCTGGCCAATGGCTGCATCATCCACGCCGACATAGTTGATGGGCGCCTTGCCGTAATAGGAGTTGATCATCGAGAACTTGACCTGGGCTCGCTGCAACTCGTCGATGGTCTTGTTCACGTCCTGAGAGGTACAGGAACGGGTGTTGATGAAGATAATGCCGTCCGTAAAGCGGCTCTCCAGCATCTGGTCGCGAGTCTCGCGCCCCGGCTTGCCGGTCGGCGAAAAGATCAGCAGGTTATAACCCCGGCGCATGAGGGCACTCTGAATGCCGGAGAGCGCCTGCGCGATGAACTGGTTAAAAAAGATGGGGTCGCGCATGGGTACAACCAACCCAAGCAGCCTGGTCCGCTTTTCGGCAAGCGCCCGCGCCAGCTCATTGGGCTTATAGCCCATCTCGCGAGCGATCTGGATAATACGCTCGCGCAACTGCGCACTTACGCGCGGTGAGCCGGTCTTATTAAGGGCGATGGAAACAGCAGCAATCGAGACACCTGCAGCCTTGGCAATATCTGCAAGCTTTGGGGCCGACGATCTCATTCAGAAATTGTATGGTCTGCTCTCTGTTTTGGGCCAGAAAGAGTTAGACATCCTGGTTACGTACGGCGCAAAACAGCCAAAACTCCGCATGTACGCCTTTAGGAGAATTGCTCTATCGGCGTTCTTCAGGACGCTGGGTTTTGGCATTTTGAACGGCCGGCCTGAAAAACAGGCTCTGTTCTACGGACTCGCCGGCTCTTCGACTGGGCCACACGCGTGCGAGATAGGCCGAGACGCGCGCTACAGAGAAGCTGACGCCATTGAGGTTCCACTCTCGAGAAGCCCCCGGTATCTCGCGAGCGTAGGGCTGTGCGCCGAAGACGACCTTGGTACTCATCTGCTTCACCGAACATGCCGTGTCGCTGCAGGCGGTATCGGCGACAACGCCGACCACACCCGGAAGGGTGCCCGGCAGCAGAAGTTTCTCCTCCATCGCGTAGGGTGCCACCAGCACAGCACCGGCATCGGCGATGTGCGCAACGGCATTCACGAAGGGTTCCCGGTGATGTTCGTCGGTTGTGCCCAGGCTTAGATTGATGATCTGGATCGAATTGGCTGCACACCATTCCAGAGCACGCACGAGCGATGGCAACGTGGTCGAGAGAGTTTTATCAAAGATCCGCACTGGCACAATCGTTGCTTCGGGAGCCAATGCATGAATAAGCGCCGCCACGGCGGTTCCATACCCCAGGTGGTCAAGGGTGTCCTCAACTTTACCTTCGGCAGCCAGATTCACACCTGCTGCTAAACGACCGACATGAGAATGTAATGGGTTGATGCCACTATCGAGAACCGCGATCCGGAGACTGCTCATACCAGCACCGCCTCTTCCACGGGTGTGAGCACGGGTTCGGTTTGGCGGCCCTGTATGTGCACACATCGCACTTGCACCAGGCCGTCAGGCGTCCCCACTCGACGATTCGCCCGCCTGCATCACAATAACCCTATCCTCTCGTTTGAGCAATGCCCTACAACGCGTAGAGACCTGTAAATCAAAGACAAAGCCGGGACCGCGAGCAATTTCTCTCGTGGTCCCGCTTTCCTTATAGACGACAACGCTATATTCCTTCGCCGGCCGGGACCATTGGTTAGTGGCTGGCCAGGACTCCACTCGGCTGAATCTCTTTAAGTCTTGCCTGCGCAAGAATGTAGGTGCTTGTCGGACCGATCCTTCCGATGGGCTTTTCAACCTTCGAATAGGCGCGAATCGCCGCATCGGTGAGGCCATACTCTTCATAGACCTCGCCAAACCCATACCAGAGCTCAGAGTTGGGACTGGAGACATTGACCGAATCCATCGCTTTTATCAAAAGATCGACTGCTTCCGTTGTGCGTCCAGCAGCAGCATAAAGACAAGCGAGCGTATGCAACTCGGCAAAGGTGGCATTTTTTGTAAGCATCGCTGCCTGACGAGCGGCACCGATCGTATCCTCATTCACCTTTTTGTCGAAGAGAGCGGTCCACGCATACGAGTTATAGTCGCCAGGCTTTGCCTTCCCCTGGTCCATCAGGACTCGCGTCGTCAAACGCGCAGTTTCCCAGTCTCCCCGTGCCTCCGCATAGGAGGCTTTCAAGCGGATCCACTCCTCATCTTCAGGGTGCTTAGCCAGCCGCGTATCGAGATTCTTTTTCCAGAGATCCCACTCGTGCTGCATCGAAAACGACGATCCGAGCAGGCCAAATGCGACATAGGAGTCAGGATACTTCTTGACAAGGTCTTCACTCACGCTCCTGAGGCCGGAGGCATCCTCCACTGTCTGATACGCATTTGCCAACAATAGCCCGAGACTGGTTCGAGGTTCGTCTGCAGCGGCAGCTTGCCATACAAGCCGAATATGCGGCAGCAGATCCTTTACCGCAGGGCTGGCAACAAGCAAAGAGGCAGCGGCAAGTTCCATTGCATTACGGTCTGCTGGGTCACCAACAGTCCAGAATCGAGGAAAGACCGGCCCCGCCAGAGGATCGTCTCCACCACCCTTATGTACCAGGCTTCGCGTCCAATCGAGCAAGGACTGAGCCTCCTTCAATCGGCCGGATCTGAGCAGGAATAAGAGCTCATTTCCAGCCTCAGAGACCGAGTTCCCATCGGTGACGATACGGTATCCTTCTTTGTCTTTGGTGACAAAATATGGTGTCGGCTTTGTGCCGAGGCTTTCGACGGTCACTCTGTAACCAGACTCATCGTCTCCCTGCGCACTGAACTTCAGGTTCCCTGCAATCAGATCGAAGAGCACGTTCGCAGGCATTCCGGAGCGCCCGGCGATCGCATGTAGCATCCCGCGGTGCTGTTCCGACGTTTTGATATTTCTTTTCCATTCCTCGTCCGACGCATAGGCGTGGTGGGCCAGCACTTTATCTGCAACCTGCTCAGAGAACTCGCCGGTCAAATAAGCCAGGTACATATGCTGAACAACCGATCTCGGATCCGATTCCGGAAGATACGTATCCTTCCACGGCGCTAGCTGACGGAAAAGCGCGATCTGTTGCGCGGTTGCGGCGGAGTTCTGCTGGCCATCCAGAGCGGCAGCAAGAATACCCGCAGCTTCCGGATAGAAACGCATATGAAGTAGCTGACTGCCTGCCGTACCCAGAGAGGCGCTCCTATCCTGTGCTCCCGCTGAGACACGATCAGCACGTGCAATACCGACAGCTATTCCCTTCGATCCCCCTTCCTGAGCAACGGAACCGGCGATCGCAAGGCTCCGACGCGTGAGCGAAGAAGGCAGCTTCTGCAATTCATCAAGCAGCTCCGCGTAGCGGCCTGAATACAGGAGATCAAACAGCACGTTGTCGTCATACTGTTCGCCGGTAGACTTATCCCTCTGCTTAACAGAACGATACGTCGCAATCGCATCGGCCAGGTGAGCCTTGCTGCTGTATCGCTCTCCACTCAGATCGTATTCCTGAATAATCGCCAACTGAATTGCGGTGCTGGACTCCTCAGGATCGAGTTCTACAGCTCGCTTCAAAGCCTTCACGGCGCAGTCCAGATCAAATCCATGCGCGAATTGAATGCCGATTTCATTGAACTGGCATACCCATCCAAGCGCGCGAAAACCGGCAGGAGACTTCGGCTCAAGCTTTGTAGCCTGTTCCGCCTCTGAGCGCGCCATATCTCCCAAAGATGCTTTGAGATAGGCATATGCGATCTGCGCGTGATGCAGACTCTCCGATGGGTGCTTGGCGATGATTTCCCGGTCTGCTGCGAGCGCCTCCTTAATCTTCCCCGCAGCCAGAAGTTTCGCTCCTGTTTGATCGAACCAGATATAGATCGGATCCTGCTTATAAGCGGCAAGCACTGCATCACGCAACGCCACAGATTCGGCGATGGTGTAACGAGACTTAGCGGTCTCGAAGCGCAGCGTAGCGTGTATGTGCTTTTCCCCATCCACCTCGTAATGCTGCGTCAGGGTGGCAGGCCCCATTGAGATTTTCTTATCCTCGGGTAAGGCGCGCAGGACAAGCCCCTCCGGCGCCGTCACCGTGTAGCGCCACTCCGTCGCGAACGGATGCACATCATACTCGGCAGCACGCGCCGCTACGGCTCTCTTATAGTTCTGCTCTTGCTGCGGCGTCAGCTTCTCTCCGTCTATTTTGGGATCGGTACGAAACCACGCGGGCAGGCGGCCAAAGATATAGCTAAATGGAATGACGACGGTCGCCTCATTTTGGTCCGAGTAACCTCGCTTCGCCTGGGGCATATCCAACTCGAGAACAAACGGCTTCGTCAGGTCGTGCCCCTGGCCATGACTGATCTTTGACGCAGACATCGCAAGGTAAGCGGACTTGGCGTACTTCTCAAGATCTTCTTTCGTTTCACGCGAGAGCTCACCTCCATATAGGGAGCGGTACTGAGCATCAACATCCCCATGGGTCAGAGAAGTCTCCGTGATCGCGGCCGGGCCATACTCCGAGAGAACGAACGTCCTTACTTCAACTAGTTCATCGTCCTTCGGAGCCGACGGCGGAGTCTTCGTCAACTCGGTCGTTCCCTCACGAATCACCAGGGCCATACGCTCCTGATCCATCGAGGGAAGTTCTCCTACTCCCGCATAATCGTCCGTAGCATCGATCCATAAGGCGGCTCCATCCTTGGTCTCCGGTAGATAGACAATCGCGTGATCAAACGAGGCCATTCCCGGTAGGCCAGGATCAACATCAGCGCCCGGACCGCTATCCAGCAATGCGAGATAGGCAGAGATGCCTGCACCTCGCAGCATGGAAACAAGTAACGCGGCTTTATCTTTGCAATCACCGTAATGCCTCTTCAGCACCTCCGCTGGCGCTGCGGGTTGCAGGCTGGCCTCACCCAATTCGACACCGGTGTAGCGGACTTCCTTGTGAAGACGTGCGAGAATCTGCGCGATCGTCTTGCTACGGTCGTTTTCAGAAAGGGGAAGTATCGCCTTAACTTTATCCGGATCGATACTGCCATCGGATAGCTTCCGGTATGCCTCCGCAACAGACTTCCATGATTCCCCGGTCGAAAACTGAACAAACGGCCCGCTTATCTCATGTGTCGCAAGGTCAATGTCCGAAGCTGCGCCCCCGGCAATATACCCCTGTTTCAGCACGAAGTGGCGTGTATCACCTGTTACTTCCTCGGTGACCTGAGCCTCTGGCAAACCATAGACTTTGTAGCGAAACTTTGTCGACGCCGGAAGGTCGATCAAAAGTTCAGCATGCAATGTTGGAACGGAACGTAAGTAACTATCGGTATATGTGCTGCCACCTACGAAGAACGGAATCTTTTCTGTACTTACCGTCTCCTCTTCCACAATGGCGCCAACCGCTATCGCGGGCAAGGGCGCCTTCCGGATACGCTCATCGGTGTAGGTATCGGGGCTGTTCTCCCGGGCGGGACCATCGGTAATGGTTTTAGGGTCAAGCGTACTCACTTTGCCGTCGGCGGAGATCACTCTTGCGCGAATCTCCGGAGCATTCTGATTCCAGCGCGCCCAATGTACCTGGACGTCAGACCAGCCTTCAACACCTCCCTGTGTCTCGATGCGATACGTCAGCACATGACGATATGTCCTCTTACCTTCGCGATCGAACGAGTACATATCCCGCTCAAAAAAGACCGTAGCTTCCGTGAATGGCTCGGCCGGAATCTTAGCGGCAGCGGCGCGAAGTTCATCCGTCGATGCGGCAAATGCCGCTCCGGTAAGCGTCCATTGCGGCTGCTGTGCC
>Ga0136846_1209066_pt1 | contig 12026 bp, 11 predicted proteins | sample HopSoiMetagenom2_FD_96841 | JGI IMG/M metagenome (GOLD analysis project Ga0136846, IMG submission 96841) | Grasslands soil microbial communities from Hopland, California, USA - 2 Assembly 2016 (version 4) | ecosystem: Environmental > Terrestrial > Soil > Grasslands | place: USA: Hopland...
CACTTCGCCCTTCGCCGCGCCGAACGCGGGTCGCTGGCAGTGCTCGAGCTGCCGGTGGTTGCAGCTGAAGGCAAGCCGGCAAGATGAGCAGGCGCGCCCGGGCCGTCGCCTTCCTTGTCTTCGCTCTGCTGGCCGCGGCCTTGGCGGCTGGGATCGCCGACGGCTACGGATCGAGCGTCGCTCGGGGTTACGGGCCGCTGCGTTCCGTCGTGATCGCCGCGGATGAGCTGAAGGAGGGCAAGCCGCTCCTCTCTAAGCAGTTGTCCGGGGCGCTGGAGCAGCGTCGGGTGCCGGCCAGGTTCGCGCCGCCAGGGACCTTGGAAGCGCCAGAGGAAGCGTTCGGGTTGGTGCCGGTTTCCCGGGTCACGGCCGGCTCTTACCTGCTCGCCGCCGAGCTTCGGCCGCCTGGTCGGCGTCGCTCGACCGGGCCTCAATTGGGCCCCGAGCGAAATCCGGTTGAAATTGCGGTCACCGGCGCTGAAGCGCTGCTCGCCACCGGTGCGGCGCCCCGAGGCACGAAGGTTGACGTGGTGGTGACGACCGAACCGACGGGGCGCGGGGCCGGTCGGACCTTTGTCGCAGCCACCGGGGTGCCGCTGCTCGCCCTCGGGCCGGGGGCCGATGGCCCGGGCCCAGGCGGTTCCTCGGCGGCGACCCTTGGGCTGACCAAGGGCCAGGCGCTTCGTCTGATCGCCGCCGAAAGCTTTGCGCGCAAGCTGACCTTGCTGCCGGAGGGCTAGCGATGGGAGCGAGGGAGCTGCAGGTCGAGGAACTCGCCGGATCGTTGCGGACGCGCCTGATCGAGCGTCGCCGCAGTGAGGCAGCGGCGGGTCGTTCGCCCGTTGTGGAGCTCTCCGACGAGGTCCACGACCTGGTGGCGGAGGAAGCGGCGCTTCTGGGCAGCGAGGACCGGGCCGCGCTCGAGACGCGGATCGTCCGCGACACGGTCGGCCTCGGCCCGCTCGAGGATCTGCTCGCCGATCCCCTGGTCGAGGAGGTGATGGTCAACGGGCCCGAGAGCGTCTATGTCGAGCGGGGCGGGCAGATCGAAGCGACCGGCGTGCGTTTCGCCGGCGAGGAGGAGCTGCGCAACGCGATCGAGCGCATCCTCGCGCCGCTGGGCCGGCGGATCGACGAGCTGAGCCCGATGGTGGACGCCCGTCTCCCCGACGGCTCTCGCGTCAACGTTGTGATCCCGCCCCTGGCGATCGACGGACCGGCGCTCTCGATCCGGCGCTTTGGCGCCGAGCGGCCGGGTCCCGGCAGGTTGGTCGAGCTCGGCACGCTCAGCTCTGCACAATGCGAGCTGTTGGAAGCGGCGGTGGCGGATCGCAGCAGCGTTCTGATCAGCGGTGGCACCGGCTCGGGAAAGACGACGCTGCTCAATGCGCTGTCCAGCTTCATCGCTGCCGAGGAGCGGGTGGTGACGATCGAGGACGCCGCCGAGCTGCGCCTGCAGCAGCCGCATGTCGTTCGACTCGAGAGCCGCCCGGCAAGCGTTGAGGGCAGGGGCGAGGTGACCGTTCGCGACCTGCTGCGAAATGCGCTGCGGATGCGTCCCGATCGGATCGTGATCGGCGAGGTGCGTGGGGCCGAGGCGCTTGACCTGCTGACCGCCCTGAACACTGGCCACGACGGCGCCCTCTCCACCGTTCACGCCAACTCCCCGGTCGACGCGCTTGGCCGGCTCGAGACTCTGGCGCTGATGGCCGGCGTGGGACTGCCTCACGAGGCGATTGCCGAGCAGGTGCAGCGCGGAATCGACCTCGTCGTCCACCTGGAGCGAGACCGCGAGGGCGCCCGTCGGGTGGTTGAGATCGCCGCGGTGGTGCGGGCGGCGGGGACGACCGCGGCGCGCGCGCTCGACTGCGCGGTCGAGCGATGATCGGTGGGCCGGGCCCATTGCTCACCCTGGCCGGGGCGGCGGCAGGTGGTCTCGCCGCGGTGGCGGCCCGCGAGGCGGTGCTGGCAACCCCGGCGGTTGCCCGCTGGGTGAGCTTGGCGCTGGAGCCGTTGAACCGCGCCGGCCGCGAGGGCTATCTGCCCTCGGTCCGCGAGCGCCGCCGGCTCGCCGTACTCGGCTCCGCTGCCGCAATCGCCGGCGGCTGGTTCCTTGCCGGAGCGAAGCTGGCGCTGCCTCTCGGGGTGGCCGGTCCGGTGCTCGCCGCCTGGGCGATCAACGTGCGGCGCGGGCGCTACCGACGGGCGGTCGAGCGGGCGCTGCCCGATGTCGCAATCGCGATCGCCGATTCGCTCAGCGCCGGGCGCTCATTGCGAGCCTCGCTTCCCGCCGCGGCGGCCTCGCTGGACGGGCCGCCTGCGGTCGAGCTCGCTCGCCTTGGCGCCGAGCTCGGCCTGGGTGCCGCTACCGGGGATGCGGTCGCGGCTTGGCGTCGTCGCATGCGCTCGCCACGGGTCGACGCCTTCGCCGCTGCCCTGCTCAGCCAGCGCCTCGCCGGCGGCGACCTGGCCGGCCTGCTGCGGCGTTTCGCCGAGGGGGCGGCGGAGCGCGACCGGGTTGCCGAAGACGCCAGGGCGGCAACGTCGCAGGCTCGCTTCACGGGGCTGCTCGTCGTCGCAATGCCGAGCGGCGGCGCTCTCTTTGCCGAGTTGCTGCAGCCCGGCTTCCTCGCCAAGGTGCTCGGCGGCCCGGCTTCGGCCACCCTGCTCATGCTTGCCGCGCTGCTCCAGCTCGTCGGCTTCGTCGCGATCCGCCGCCTCTCACAGGTGGCCGGTTGAGCCTCGCCGGCTGCCTTGCGGCGCTCGCCGTGCTGGCGGCCTGCGCGGGGGGTCACGAGCTTCTCGTTGCGCACCGAGCAGCGGGCGGGCGCTCGCGGTTTGGCCTTGGCGAGAGCGGCCGCGCCGCGAGCGCGGCGCTACGTCTCGGCCTTCCAGCGCGCATCGCGCGCGCTGGAGTCCAGCCCCCTCTTTCCCTCGGGGCTGTCCTGCTGGGGAAGCTCGCCTTCACCGCGATTGGCGGATTCACCGCGCTTGCGGTCGTCCCCGCCGCGTCGGGACGCATTGCCCTGCTCGTCGCGGTGGCGATGCCGGCGGCGGGATTCTTCGTGCCCGATGCGCTGCTGGAGCGGCGAGCGCGCCTGCGCAGCCGCCGCCTGCTCGCCGCGCTCCCTGACGCCTTCGACCTGCTTGCCGTCGGCGCCGCCTCGGGCCGAAGTCCCGCCGCCGGCTTCGCCGAGCTGGCCCGAGCCAGGGGGCCGCTGGCGGACGAGCTGCGCATGACCGTCGCCGAGCTTTCCTGCGGACGCCCCCTCGCCGAGGCCCTGCAATTGCTTCGCGGCCGGGTCGCGGGCGGTGAGATCGCCGGCCTCTGCGCTGTGATCGAGCGCTCCAGCCGCTACGGCTCGCCCCTTGCCGCCCAGCTCCGCCGCCAGTCCAGCGCCCTGCGTCGCGACCAGCGCCGCGCCGTCGAGGAGCGCGCCGCCCGCGCCGCGCCGAAGATCCAACTGGTCGTCGCCCTCGTCCTCGTCCCGTCGGTCTTGCTGATGATCGCCGCCACCCTGATCGCCAATGCCGACGTCCTGCTAGGCGGCTTCTAGATCGGCCCTCGCGCCTTGAGTACTCTCAATCGAGTGATCCGCCGTTCCGATCTGCCGATTTCGACGCCACCTCGGCTTCGCCGGCTGCTCAGCCTGGCTGCCCTGCCCGTGCTGCTCGGCTTTCCGGCTCACGCCGTCGCCGCGGCACGGACGACTGTCCCGATTGCGCCGGCAAGCACGGCAAGCGCCTCGGCCGCTGAGGCCGCTTCCGTCGCCCGTTACTGGACGCCGGCGCGGATGCGCAGCGCGCGGCCTCTGGACGAGATCCTCAAGCCGTCCGCTCGGGGCCCGGCTTCTCACGAAAGCGAGTCGGCAAGTGCCAGCTTCGCCACCGTCGCCGACGCGACCCAGCCACCCTTCACGGCAGTGGGGCGAGTCTTCCTCAGGGTCGGCCGCTATGCCGGCTTCTGCTCTGGGACCGCGATCAACAGCGCCAGCCGACAGTTGGTCCTCACCGCCGGGCACTGTCTCTACAGCATCCTTCCCGGTCACCGGATCCCAACCTCGGCGCGCTACTTCGACTTCGTCCCCGACTACTCGGGCGGGCAGGCCCCGTTCGGCGAGTTCGTCGGTCGCAAAGGCTTTCTGCCGCGTCCCTGGTTGCGCAGCATCAACGAGAACTACGACATGGCAGCTGTGTTGACCGAGCCCAACGCGGCCGGGGTGAGCCTGGCGGACGCGGTTGGCGGGGGGATACCGATCGCCACCGATCGAGCCCGTGATCAGGAATACCAGGTGCTGGGCTATCCGGGCGGCCCGGAGCGCAAGAACATGCAGGAGTGCGACGCCCGCTTCTCGGGCGACGACCGGCTCACCTATCCGCTCGGAGGCCCTCCGTCGCTGGGCGTCGCTTGTTACATGGGTGAGGGCGCGAGCGGCGGCCCCTGGCTGATCAACGAAGGCACCGAGGTTGGCGGCATCACGACCTACGGTCACATCAAGAACTTCAACCACACCTTCGGGCCGTATTTCTCCAGCCGCAATGTCGGGGCGCTTGTCGAGGGCCTCTAGCTGCTCTGCGCTGACTCTTCGCGCAGGCGCTGGGCGACCGCGGCCGAGGCGGCGCGGACGGTATCGAGGTCAGCGGCGCTCTTCTTGTGGCCGCTGACGTAGCAGCAGAGCGTGCCGCCGACCAGCTCGAAGGCGAACTTCTTCGGCGCTTCCTCGCCGAGCCAGACGATGAAAGTCGGGGAGAAGAAGCGGCGCAGCCAGACCTGGTCCTGCTCTTTGCCGGAAAAGATCTCGTAGCGCTTCTCGAGTGCCTCGCTCTCCAGCTTGATCCGCTGCTTGGAGCGGCGAAAGGCGTCCTCGAACTTCTCCAGCGAGCGCAGGCCGGACTTGCGCTGGCAGAAGAGCTCGGGGAGGTGGGGGGCGCACTCGGGCACCTCGACCAGGCCGACCGTGTAGCGGTAGTAGTTGGTCTCGCGGTTGCCCTCGCTGTCGGTGGTCTCGTCCTCGTAGGTGTAGAGGGCGAGGACGCCGTCGATCCCATCGGCGAGCGCTCCTGAGAGGGCCCGCTCGGCGTAGCGGTCATCGCCCTTGCGCAGCAGCGGCGTCGCCGGCGGCAGCGGACCCTTGCCCGACAAAGCCAGGCCCCGCTGGGCGGCGTAGGTCTCGAAGAAGGCGTCCTCGGCCTGGGAGTCGGCGATCGCGAAGACGATCAGCAGCGCCAGCAGGAGCACCGCGACCGCCGCGACGCCGCCGATCGCGGGGCCGGCGAGGACGGCGCCGGCGACTCCGGCTGCGACCACGAGGATCGCGGTGAGGGTCCAGGTCAACGGCTTGCGCAGCAGCCGGCGGAAATGAAAGCCGCGCAGGTCATTGGCGTCGTCAATCGCATCGATCTGCTCGGCGGAGGCATTCATGGGTGCCGGAGCTTATGAGTCCGTATGGACCCCCAAGTCAGACACGCTCACGGCGGCGGGCCGGCCGGACGTGCAAATGGGCTTGCAATGTGGGGTCGTGTTGCAAAGTGGGGGAAAGTGGGGTACTGTGGCCGCGAGTTGAAGCCCAGGACCGGGGTGGTGAGGTTCCTCCCACCTCATCACCCCGGTCCTAACTCTTTCCCAGGTCGCCCGCACTGAAAGGAACCGAACCGGTGGCATTTCGGGGCCTCTACGAGCACAGTCTCGATTCCAAGGATCGTCTTACCGTTCCCTCCAGGTTCCGGGCCGCCCTCTCCGATGGCGTTGTTCTGTCCAAGGGCTTCGACCCCTGCGTCTGGGTGCACACGACCGAGGAGTTCGAGCGGCTGTCCGACCGCTTCCTCTCGCCGCACAGCCCCTTCGGGCGCGACGCGCGTCAGCTGCGTCGCCGCTTCCACGGTGGCTCCTTCGACGAGAAGCTCGACTCCGCCGGTCGCATCCACGTGCCCGGGCCGCTGATCGAGCACGCTGGCCTCTCCGGCGCCTGCGTCGTCGTCGGCACGGGGGAGTACCTGGAGATCTGGAACGTCGAGGCGTGGGCGAAGCAGGAGGCCGAGCTCGACGCCTCGGCGCCGTAGATCGCCGAGGGCCTGGCCGCGAGTGGAGCGCCTGAGTGAGATGGCCGCCCGAGCCCAACGAGCGATCGGTCTTGATCACCCGCCGGTGAATCGCGCAAACCTCTTCTTTATGCCAACCGAGCATCAACCCGTCCTCGCGACTGAGCTGACCGAGCTGCTGGCCCCGCAGCCGGGCCAGACGGCCGTCGACTGCACCTTTGGCGGTGGGGGCCACGCGCGCCGCATCGCTGCCGAGCTCGGGCCGGGTGGAACGCTGATCTGCATCGACCGTGACCCGGCTGCGGAGGCCCGTTACGAGGCTTTCGCCGCGGAGGCGCCCTGCGAAACGCGCTTCATCGCCGCCGACTTTGCGGCAGGGCTTCGCACCCTGCGCGGCGAAGGCATCCACCCAGAGATGGTCTACATGGACCTCGGAATGTCCTCGATGCAGGTTGATGCCTGGGAGCGGGGCTTCTCCTATTCCTACGACGCCCCCCTCGACATGCGCATGGACACCCGCCAGCAGCTCAGTGCCGCCGACGTCGTCAACGAGTGGCCCGAGTCACGGTTGGCGCAGGTGCTGCGCCGCTTTGGCGAGGAGCGCTACGCGGGTGGGATCGCTCGTGAGATCAGCCGTCGCCGCCCGCTCGCCACGACCTCTGAGCTGGTCGATGCGATCAAAGCCGGGATGCCAGCTTCGGCCCGTTTTGGCGGCGGCCACCCCGCGAAGAAGAGCTTCCAGGCGATCCGGATCGCCGTCAACGGCGAGCTCGACTCTCTCGATGACGCGCTGCCGACTGCCTGGGGGATGCTTCCGCTCGGCGGACGCCTCGGCACGATCGCCTTCCACTCGCTCGAGGACCGCCGCGCCAAGCGCTTCCTGGCCGAGCGCGCCCGCGGCTGCGTCTGCCCGCCCGAGCTGCCGGTCTGCGTCTGCGGCCGTGAGCCCGAAGCGGAGCTGCTGACCCGCCGTGCCGTCGCTCCCGGTCCCGACGAGATCGCCGCCAACCCGCGCTCACGCTCCGCCCACTTGCGTGCTGCGGTCAAGGTCTCCGAGAACCTCGCGGTCGAGGCCTGATGGCTGCCGCTGCGACCGCAGGCAGGGCAGCCGCTCCGGCACGAGCGCCGAGCCGCAAAGCGCCCGCCCGTAAGAAACCGATCAGAGTTCAGCTCGCGCCCGCGCCTTCGCGCAAAACGGCGCCGACGAGGAAGGCGCCCCCGGCTCGCCGCGCCCCGGCCCGTCGTCCCGGCGGCCAGCTGATCCCGATCGCGGTCGGCGCCGCCGCCGCGGCCCGCAACCTGCCTGACTCAGGCCTGGTGGTGCGGATGACTCGCGGCCGCGCCTGGATCGCCGTGCTGGGGGTGCTCCTCGTCGGGATCGTCGCCGTCAACGTGATCACGCTCAGCCTCTCCGCCGCCGCCGGCCACATCGATCAGAACATCACGGCGCTCGAACAGGAGAACTCGCTTCTGGGCAGCCGCGATGCCGAGCGCTCAGGCTCGGCCCGGGTGCGCTATGAAGCGGCAGCGCTCGGCCTGGCGCCTGCCGCCACCGACCAGATCGATGGCGTGACGGCCGGGCCCCACGACGTCGCGATCGCCGCCCAGCGCCTCGCCGCTGCCGGCACGGGCTACTAGAGGGCCGGCTTCGATGCGGATCATCGAGCGAAGGATCGGTCTCCTCTTCGCCGGTTTTCTCGTCTGCTTTCTGGTCATTGCCTGCCGGGCCTTCTGGTTGCAGGGGGTGCAGGGAGCCCAGCTCGCCTCCGAGGCGATCAGCCAGCAAAGCCAATCGATCCGCCTGCCGAGCCTACGTGGCAGCCTGCTCGACCGCCGTGGCAACGCCCTGGTCGCCTCCGAAGACGCCGCGACGATCTTTGCCGTGCCGCCGGAAGTGAAGAAGCCGGCGGTGGCAGCCGAAAAACTGGCGGCGATCTTGAAGCTGCCGCCGAGCAAGGTGCTCAGCGAGGTGACGGCGGAATCGACCTACTCCGTGCTGGCGCACAAAGTCGACCTGCCGACCGCGAAGCGGATCGAACGACTCGACCTGGCCGGGATAGGCCAGGACCCCGACAGCCGGCGGACTTATCCCCAGGGCGACATGGCCGGCCAGGTGCTCGGTTCGGTCGGCGCTGAAAACGAGGGGCTGACAGGGCTCGAGGCGGGCGAGGAATCGGTGCTGGCCGGTACCGATGGTGAACGGCGCATCGTCACCGATGCCACGGGTGAACCGATCCGGCTGGAAACCGCGCAAGAAGCGGAAAACGGCGAAGACGTCAAGTTGACTCTCGACCCGGCGATAGAGGCGAAGACCGAGCAGGTGCTGGGTGAAGTTGGCGAAACCTACGCGCCCAAGGGCGCGACGGCGATCGTGATGGACCCGCGCAGCTCGCAGATTCTGGCGATGGCAAACTGGCCACCGGTAGACCCGGCGGACCTTTCGGGCGCCGACTCCGAAGATCTGATCAATCGGGCGACCGGCTTCACCTACGAGCCCGGCTCGACCTTCAAGGCGTTCACGGTCGCCGCGGCTCTCGAGGAAAAAGAAGTGACGCCGGAAACTTCCTTCTACCTGCCCTCGCAACTCCATGTTGCCGACCGCGTGATCGAAGATGCCGAGGCGCGGCCACCGATCTCACTGACGGTCGCCCAGATCCTCGCCCAATCCTCCAACGTCGGCGCGGTGACGATCGGGCTCAAGCTGGGCGCCGAGCGCTTCAGCAAGTGGATCGATCGCTTCGGCTTCGGCCGGCCAACCGGAGTGCAGTTCCCAGGCGAGGAGCAGGGGATCGTGCCGAAGCTCGACCAGTACTCCGGCTCGACGATCGGCAACTTGCCGATGGGGCAGGGGCTGGCGGTGACGCCGATGCAGATGATGGCCGGCTACGCGGCGATCGCCGACGGCGGAATCCTGCGCCGGCCGCAGCTGATTCAGCAGATCGGCGATGAAGAGGTGCAGGAGCCAAAGGGACGCCGGGTGATCAAGGCTGGCGTGGCGGCCCAGGTGCGGGAAATGCTCGAGGGAGTACTGCAGGCGGGCGGCACGGCGTCGGAGGTCAGCGTTCCCGGCTACCAGCTCGCCGGCAAGACCGGCACCGCACAGGTGGCTGAAAACGGGACCTATTCCGAGACGAAGTACGTGGCCTCGTTCATCGGCTTTGCCCCGGCCGAGGATCCGCAGCTGCTCGTCTCGGTGATCGTCGACCAGCCGCAGGGGGACATCTACGGCGGCTCGGTTGCCGCTCCGGCGTTCGGCCGGATCGCTGCGTTTGCCTTGCCGTATCTCGGTGTGCCCTCGGAATAGCGTGAGGCGCGACGGGTCCTGTCACGGATTCGGCGCCACCACCCGCTGCAGGGGCGGCTGCGCCGCCTCCTCGGGGCGGTCCCCCAAATCCGTGCCACCCGCCGCGAGTAGCGGTCCCGTGGCGCGCCTAGAATCGGCCGCGTGAAGCTGCAAGACCTGATCGCCGGGGCAGAGGTGCGGGCGACCCGCGGGGATGTTGGTCTCGAGATCTCGGCTCTTGCTTACGACAGTCGAAAAGTTCGGCCCGGAACGCTGTTTTTTTGCGTGCCGGGAGAGAAGATGGATGGGCACGAGTTTGCTGTCGCTGCTGTTGAGGCCGGCGCCGTGGCGTTGGTGGTTGAGCGGGAGCTGGATTCGTCGGTGGCTCAGGTCGTCGTCCCGGACGCTCGGGCGGTTATGGCTCCCTTTGCCGCTCGGTTTTGGGGCGACCCAACAGGGCAGCTGCGGGTCGTCGGGGTCACCGGGACGAATGGGAAGACCACCACTGCGTTTCTGATTCGGGAGGTGCTCGAGGCCGCGGGGGTGCAGTGTGGCCTGCTCGGGACTGTGCGGCAGGTCGTTGGCGGTGTCGAGGAGGAGGTCGAGCGGACCACGCCGGAGGCGATCGAGCTTCAGGCGACTTTTCGGCGCATGCTGGAGGCTGGAGACAGGGCCTGCGTGATGGAGGTCTCCTCGCATGCCCTGGCACTGCATCGGGCCGATTCGATCCACTTCGAGGTGGCGCTCTTCACCAACCTGACCCAGGACCACCTTGATTTCCACGAGGACATGGAGGACTACTTCGGCGCCAAGCGGTTGCTCTTCGAGATGGGGCCGAAGGCCTCGATCGTCAACGTCGACGACTCCTACGGTCGCCGCCTCGCCGAGGAATTCGATTGCGTCACCTTCTCGGCCGAGGGCGCCGACGCCGACTTTGTCGCCCAAGGCGCATCGTTCGACGCCTCAGGCGCCAGCTTCACCACGAACATCCGCCCGACGGGCGCAGACCCGGCGCGAGGCTCCGATTCGAGTCCCGTCGGGGGAGCTGTGGCGGTGCGGACCCGGTTGCCGGGACACTTCAACGTGGCCAACGCGCTGGGGGCGTTCGCGGCGGTTGCCGCGCTCGGGATCTCGCCGCAGGTCGCGGCGGCGGGATTGGAGCAGGCCGAACGGGTGCCGGGGCGCTTTGAGCCGGTCGACGAGGGCCAGGATTTCTCCGTGCTGGTCGACTACGCGCATACGCCGGATTCGCTCGAGAACGTCTTGCGGGCGGCGCGGCGGCTCACCGAGGGCCGCCTGATCGCGGTTTTCGGTGCCGGCGGCGACCGCGACCGCGACAAGCGGCCGAAGATGGGCCGGGCGGGCGCCGGCCTCTCCGATCTGGCGATCGTCACCTCCGACAACCCGCGCTCGGAGGATCCCGATGCGATCGTGGCTGAAGTCGTCGCTGGAATCGAGAACGGCGCTGCATATGAGGTCGAGCCCGATCGCCGTGCCGCGATCGGGCTGGCCCTTGGCCGGGCCGAGGCCGGCGACACGGTCGTCATTGCCGGCAAGGGCCACGAGCAGGGTCAGGAGTTCGAGAACGGCCGCAAGGTCCCCTTTGACGACCGCGAGGTGGCGCGCGAGGAGCTGCGGAAGCTGGGCAGCCCGGCGTGAAGCTGGCGCCTACCGAGATAGCTGCGGCGATGGGCGCCGAGGTCCTCGCGGAGGGAACGCCAGGGCCGCCTGTGCGAGCGACGATCGTTTCGGGTGACTCGGGCTCCGGCGATCTCTTCTTCGGCCTGCGCGGCGAGCGCGCCAACGGTGGCGAATACGCTCCCGCGGCGATTGAAGCGGGGGCATGGGGCGTGGTTGTCGATCCGGCGATGGCGGCGCGGTTGGTCCCGTCATCCAGCGGGACGGACGGCCGCTCCGAAGGGCCCGCCGCCGCTTGGGTTTTCGCCGCCCCCGACCCGCTGGCGGGCCTGCAGGGCCTCGCCCGGGCCTGGCGGCGCGCCCTCGGCGCTCGTGTCGTCGGCGTGACCGGTTCGGTCGGCAAGACCTCTGTCAAGGACATCTCCCGGGCGCTTCTCCCCGGTCGCGTTCACGCCAACCGCGAGAACCTCAACACTGAGATCGGCCTGCCGTTGACGGTGCTCGAAGCGCCTGATGACGTCGAGACCCTCGTGCTGGAGATGGCGATGCGCGGCGCCGGGCAGATCGCCGAGCTGGCGGCGATCGCCGAGCCCGAAGTCGCGGTGATAACCAACGTCGGCCCGGTTCACGTTGAGCTGCTCGGCTCGGTCGAGGCAATCGCGGCGGCGAAGGCCGAGGTGCTTGCAGCGCTGCCGGCGACCGGGACGGCCGTCGTCCCGGTCGTCGCGGGAGAGCTGGAGGCGCACCTGGACCAGGCGCCGAAGCTGCTTCGCTTTGGTCCAGGTGGCGACGTCCACGCGGTGCAGAGCCGGGTCGAGAACGGCGCGACGGAGGCATTGGTCGAGACGCCTGGTGGGCGCCAGCTCTTCGACTTTCCCGTCGCCGAGGCTCACAACCTCACCAACGCCCTGGCCGCGATCGCCGCCGGCATTGCCCTCGGTGCCGACCTTGCCGGGCTGGCCGACCGCGCCGCGGACATAGGATTCTCCCGCTTCCGCGGCGAGCGACTCGAGCTACCCGGCGGCATCGTCCTTGTGAACGACTGCTACAACGCCAACCCGGTGTC
>Ga0136846_1243815_pt1 | contig 12026 bp, 12 predicted proteins | sample HopSoiMetagenom2_FD_96841 | JGI IMG/M metagenome (GOLD analysis project Ga0136846, IMG submission 96841) | Grasslands soil microbial communities from Hopland, California, USA - 2 Assembly 2016 (version 4) | ecosystem: Environmental > Terrestrial > Soil > Grasslands | place: USA: Hopland...
CAGATGCGCGTGAAGTGGAACGGCGGGTTCGAGGTGTACCGCATCGTCGCGCGCGGGGTCCGGCTGCGTGGGCGGATGGTCAACGGCAAGGTCAGCTGGGGCCAGATCGACAAGATGATGCCGCCGCCGAGCAACAAGCCGTTCGCCTTGCCCGACTTCGTGCTCGACGTTGCCGACAGCAGCATCGCCTTGTCGACGCCCTTCGGTCCTGTCGGCGTGGCGCTGCAGGGCAACGGCAAGCTGAGCGGCGGGTTCAAGGGCCGCGCGGCAGTTGCGAGCCCGCGCCTGATCCCCGGGCGATGCGAGGCGATCAACCTGCACGCCAATGTCGCGGTGGCGGTTGTCGGTCGGCGGCCGGGCATCGACGGGCCGATCGCGCTCGACCGGTTCACCTGCACGGCGAGCAAGTTCGACATCGTCGCCCCGCGCTTCGACGCCAACGGCAGCTTCAACGAGGCGTTCACCAGCGTCGACGGCAAGGGCCGGATGGCGATGCAGACGCTGGTCGCGGGCGCCAACGGCCTCGCCGCCTTCACGGGTGAGCTAACCTACAAAGGCCCGCTGAACGACGTTCGCGGCAATGTGAAGCTCGCCGCCCAGAAGTCGCGAATGGCGACGATCTACGCCGACCGAACGCGATTGGACGCAAACTACCGGCTGGGAGTCCAGACCGGCACCTTCTCGCTCAACGGCGATTTCGCCGCCGACAGCTCGAAGCTCGACCCATCCATGCTCGCGGGCGTGACCCAGCCGCTTGCTGCTGCCGCGAAGACCCCGATCGGCCCCATTGCGGTCGCGATCAGCCAGGCGATCGGCCGGACAGCCAACAACTTCAACGCGGCAGGCCATATCAAGGTCGTCAATTTCCCGGGCGGCGGAGCGGCGCGGATCGAAAGCGCGGACATCATCGGACCGCAAGGCGCGAGGGCGCGCGTCGAGGGCGGTAGCGGGGTCACCTATTACTGGCCGGCCGGCGGCCTGCGGATCGACGGCAACATCCGGATGGGAGGCGGTGGGCTGCCCAGCGGTCGTGTGACCCTGCGCCAGGCGAAAGCCGGCGGGCCGATGAGCGGGGTGGCCGAGATCGATCCCTACGCCGCCAATGGCTCGCGCCTCGCGCTCGCTCCAATCCGTTTCGCGGCGGCGCGCGACGGCTCGACCGAGGTGCATAGCCTCGCCCAGCTCGACGGGCCGTTCCCCAACGGCCGCGTGCAGGCGCTGCGAATTCCGATCGATGGGCGGATTGGGCGCGGCGGCAGCTTCGCCTTCGGCACATCTTGCGCCGTGGTCAGCTTCAATTACCTGAAGACTTCGGCGCTTCAGCTGGGCGCCACTCGACTACCAGTCTGTCCGGTCGGCCCGGCGATCGTGTCGAAGGCTCCGGGCGGGTCGCTGTTGGCAAGTACGCGGTTCAACGGGCCGGTGCTGAACGGCCGCCTCGGCAGCTCGCCGTTCCACCTTGCGGCGGCTGGCGGGCAGATCGTCGGCAAGCAGTTCGGCATGAACGCGCTGGCCCTGAGGCTCGGCAAATCCGCCTCGCCGATCGCATTCGACGCGACCCGCTTCACAGGCACGTTTGGCGGTTCCGGGATCAGCGGCGCCTTCAATGGCGGCAAAGCAACCATCGGCAATGTGCCGCTGCTGCTGAATGACGCCGCCGGCAAGTGGCTGTTCCACAATGGCGATATCACCATCAATGGCGGCGCGACGGTGTCCGACCGCGATCCTAACGCGCGCTTCTATCCGCTGCGGAGCGACAATCTGAAGCTGACCATCGCGGGTGATTACGTCCGTGCGACGGGCGGCTTGCGGCATCCTGCTTCGAATACGCTGGTGACGAATGTGGATATCGAGCACCGGCTGTCGAGCGGTGCTGGCCATGCCGATCTCAACGTGCCCGGACTGACGTTCGGCGAAGGCCTTCAGCCGGAAGAGATCAGCCGCCTCACCGAAGGCGTGATCGCCCTCGTCCAAGGCACGATCAGCGGTCATGGGAGAATTAACTGGGATGCGTCGGGGCACGTCACCTCCAACGGCGATTTCACCACGGCCAACCTCGATCTCGCGGCGCCGTTCGGGCCGGTCGAAGGGCTCGCCGGGATGATCCATTTCGATGACCTGCTCGGCCTGACGACGCCGCCGGGGCAGGTGATCACCGCCCGGTCGATTAATCCCGGTATTCTGGTCGAGAACGGCGTGATCCGATACCAGCTGCTGCCCGGCCAACTGGTGAAGATCGAGCGCGGGGAGTGGCCGTTCATGGGCGGCCGGCTGATCCTTCAGGAGACGGTGCTCAACTTCAACCGGCCGACGGCCAAGCGCCTGACATTCGAAGTTGTCGGGCTCGACGCCAAGACGTTCGTCGATACGCTGGGCTTCAAGGAGATTGCTGCGACCGGCAAGTTCGACGGCGTGCTGCCGATGATCTTCGACGAGAATGGCGGGCGGATCGTCGGTGGCCGCCTTGACGCACAACCGCCGGGCGGAACGCTGTCGTACGTCGGCGTCGTCAACCGGTCGAACCTGGGGATGCTGGGCAACCTCGCCTTCGATGCGCTTAAGGAGCTGCGGTACCGGTCGATGATCATTCGGCTCGACGGCGACCTGGCGGGCGAATTCGCCACGCGGATCACGGTCGAGCAGCTCGGCCTTGCCGGCCAGAAGGGCATTTCGAAGATCGTGCAGGGCGCCTTCAGCAAGGTGCCGTTCCGCTTCAACATCAGCATCAAGGGGCCGTTCCGGTCGCTGATCCAGACGGCCAAATCCTATCGCGACCCTCGCGAGCAGGTCGACACCGTCCTGCCACGGCCGCTCGCGGACATCCCCGGGATCGTCACGGACGTCCGCCGCGAGGACGAGACCCAGCAGAAAACGCAAACGCCCGTCAAAGAGACTGTCACTCCAACCCCACCAAGCGAGAAATGACATGAATCTGAAGATCATCCGTATCGCTGGGACCGTGCTCGCCGCCATGCCGCTGGCGAGCTGTATCTCGGTGAAGACGCCGGAGAAGCCGATCGAGATCAACCTCAACGTCACCATCCGCCAGGAGGTGATCGTGCGCTTGCAGAAGGATGTCGACCAGCTGATCAACCAGAATCCGCAGGCGTTCCCGCAGCAACAGCCGCCCAAATGAAGAAGCTCATGTTTCTGGCGCTGGCGATGACCGCTGCACCGGCGGTCTCGCAAACGCAGGCTGTGGATGCGGCCCGAGCAGCCGGCAGCATCGGCGAGCGGTTCGACGGCTATATCGGTGTGGCCGGGCCCATTTCCCCTCAGGTCCGCAGCCAGGTATCGACGATCAACATCCGCCGCCGCTCACTGTACAGCAGCCTGGCCGCGAGGAAGGGCGCAAGCCCGCAGGACGTGGGTGTCACGGCCGGCTGCACGCTGCTTGCACGAGTGCCGGTTGGCGGAAGCTATATGCTGTCGGACGGTGCATGGCGCCGCCGCGCCGCGGGGCAGCCGGCCCCGGTTCCGGATTACTGCCGCTAACCGACTGCCTCGGTTGACTTGCCGCTGGCCGCTTCATAAAGGGGCGGCGCCTTGGCGGTATCGATTTCCGCCATGCTTCTCGTACCCGTCTGGCCCTTGGATTTCAGCCGGGGCGACGCACAGGGGAGACGCATGGCTGAGGACGAGACTGATGAGGTCCCGAAGCTTCCAACAGACGCACGGCTCGAATCGCTCGATGAGCGGCTCGATCGGGTGCAACGGCGGGAGGCTGAGGAAGCCAGGAAGAAGCAGGTCGACCCCAACATGCGGGCTGCCCAGCTGGTCATTGGCTACCTCATCGGCGGTCCGCTGGGCGGCGGATTGCTCGGGTGGGGTTTGGACAGTCTGTTCAATACCAAGCCCTGGTTGACGTTGGTGATGCTGTTCCTCGGTTTCGCGGTCGGCATCAGGAACGTTCTTCGGATTTCAAAAACTCCGTCGGGACGCGGTCCCGGCGCTGGAGCTTAAGAGGGAACGCGTGGCCGGCAAGATCGACCCGATGCATCAGTTCACGGTGGAACCGCTGGTTCCGCTGCACATCGGCCAGTACGACATCAGCCTGACCAACAGCGCCGCGTGGATGCTCGCCGCGCTGGCCGTGATCGGCGTGTTCATGTGGGGCGGGCTGAAGCGCCAGGTCGTTCCCGGCCGTTGGCAGATGGCGGTCGAGGGGCTCACCGGCTTCATCGACGATCTCGTGCAGGTGAACATCGGGCCGGAAGGCAAGAAGTTCACCCCGTTCGTTTTCTCACTTTTCACGTTCATTCTGGTCGCCAACCTGCTTGGCCTGCTGCCGCTGGCGATCGTTCCCGGCTGGCACCCGTTCACGCCGACCAGCCACTTCAGCATCACCGGCCTGCTTGCGATCATGAGCTTCGGCCTGGTCCTGATCATCGGTTTCTGGCGGCACGGTTTTCACTTCTTCTCGCTGTTCGTTCCGCACGGCACGCCCTGGTATATGCTGCCGCTGATCATTCCGATCGAGATCGTCTCGTTCCTGGTGCGTCCGTTCAGCCTGGCGCTTCGATTGTTCGTCGCGATGATGTCCGGCCACATCCTGATGGAAGTGTTCGGCAGCTTCATCGTCAACGGCTTCGCCTCAGGCAGCCCGGTCGGCTTCGGCGTCGGTGCGGTCAGCTTCATCTTCATCGTCGGGGTCGGCGCGCTCGAGCTGCTGGTCTGCGCGCTGCAGGCCTACGTCTTCGCACTGCTCACGTCACTCTACCTCAACGACGCAATCAACCTTCACTAGAACCAGATCACCAAAGGAGTTTTTGAAATGGACCTTCAGTCTGCGAAAATGATCGGCGCCGGTCTTGCCGCCATCGGTACGGGCGCTGCCGCCATTGGCGTCGGCTTCGTGTTCGGCTCGTTCCTTCAGGGCGCGCTTCGCAACCCGGCGGCTGCCGACGGCCAGCAGGGCCGCCTGTTCCTCGGCTTCGCCCTCGCCGAGCTGCTCGGCCTGATGGCGTTCACCGTCGCGCTGCTCATCCTCTTCGTTTTCTAATTCGCCTTAGTGGGGCGCGCGAAGGCGCGTCCTGCAGCGGACAGGATTGAAATGCCTCAACTTAACCAGCTTCCCGAAATCTTCTGGTCGCAGCTGTTCTGGCTGGTCGTGGTCTTTGGAATCATCTTCTTCTTCATCGGAAGGGGGATGGTCCCGAAGATCCAGTCGACGGTCGACGCGCGCGAAAAGCAGATCGCGGACGATCTCGAGCGGGCCCAGGCCGCGCGCGCCGCTGCCGACCAGACGGAAGAGGCATGGCGCGAGCGCATGGACGCTGCCCGCGCCGAGGCTGGCAAGATCGCGAGCGAAGCCAAGCAGGCCAGCGCTCGGGACACCGAGGCGAAGGTCAAAAAGGCGGCCGACAAGCTCGCGCTGAAGGTCGAGGCTTCGGAGAAGAAGCTGGGTGAAGCCGTGCAGTCGGCTCGCGCCGAGATCGAGGCGGTTGCTGCCGAACTGACGCAGGACCTTGTCTCGCGGCTGACCGGCATGAAGGTCGAGAAGAAGGACGCCGCCGACGCGGTAAAGGCAGAACTGAATGTCTGAGGCTCAAACCCACGCGGGTACCGAGGTGCCGACGCAGCACGAGGCCGAGCCGACCGCATTCGGCCTGACGGCACCGGCCTTCATCGCGCTGGCGATGATCGTGGTCATCGCGATCCTGGTCTGGAAGAAGGTGCCGGGAGCGATCGGCCGCGCCCTCGACAATAAGATCAAGCTGATCCGCGACCAGCTCGCTGAGGCTGAGTCGCTGCGCAAGGAAGCCGAGGCGCTGAAGGCCGAATATGAGGCCAAGGCCAAGTCGGCCGACAAGGACCGCGAGGCCCTGCTCGAGCGCGCCAAGCATGAGGCGGACGAGATCGTCGCCAAGGCCAAGACCGACGCCGAGGCGCTGATCGAACGCCGTACGCGGATGGCCGAGGATAAAATTGCGGCCGAGGAGCGGTCGGCCGTCGAGCAGCTCCGCGCTGCCGCCGCCGATGCAGCGACCAAGGCCGCAGCCAAGCTCATCGCCGAACGTCACGATCCCATGACCGACGAGAAGATCGTCAATCAGGCGATTGGCGAAATCGCTTCCCGCTAGGGGACGTTCTCCGTCAGGAGGTCGTAAGTTGCGACCAGCTCGTCCTTCTGATTGAAGACCTCGACCGCCCAGCGCACCTGGCCGGTCTCCCCCGACTTGATCGACTTTGAGCGGACGGTGAGCTCCACTCGGAGCGAATCGCCGGGGTAAAGCGGCGTCAGGAAACGGAGGTTCTCAAGGCCGGTGTTGGCCAGCACGGGGCCTGGGTCGGGCCATACGAACAGGCCGGCAGCGAAGCTCAGGATCAAATAGCCGTGCGCCACGCGCCCTTCGAAAATCGGCGAGGCCTTGGCGGCTTCCTCGTCCATGTGGGCATAGAATTTGTCGCCGGTGAACTCCGCGAAATGCTCGATGTCCTCGATCGTCACCCTGCGCGGTTCGGTCTTCCACGTGTCGCCGATGTGAAGCTCGCTCATCTTCAGCGTGAACGGGTGGACGTCGACGAAATGCTTCGGCGCGCCGGGGACGTACTGCTCCGTGATCGCGGCAATCATCGCTGGCGTGGACTGGAGCGCGGTGCGCTGCATGTAATGCTTCACGCCGCGAACGCCGCCCATTTCCTCGCTGCCGCCGGCGCGGCCGGGGCCGCCATGCACGAGGACGGGTAGCGGAGAGCCGTGGCCGGTCGATTCCGCGGCATTGTCGCGGTTCAGGACGAGCATGCGCCCGTGATAGGCGGCGGCACCCTGGATGAACTCGCGCGCAGCTTCGGGTGACTGCGTGAACAGCGACAGCGCCAGGCTGCCCTTGCCTCGGTTGGCCAAGGCGATCGCGTCGGCCATGTCCTTGTAGGGCATGATTGTGGAGACCGGGCCAAATGGCTCGCAGTCGTGGACGGCCTGCGTGGTCCAGGGATCGTCGGTGCGAAGCAGCACCGGCTGTAGGAAGGCGCCGCCCGCGATCGGCGGCTCGGCGTTGGGGTCGCCTGCTACGATGCGCGCGCCCGCCGCTTCGAGCTCCGTAATGCGCGCGCGGACGTCGTCGCGCTGGCTCATGCTGACCAGTGCACCCATCCGTGTATCCTGGGCCCTTGGGTCGCCGACCTTCGTCTTCGCCAGCCGCTCGGCGAGCGCCTGCTGGACCGCGTCGAGATATTCGGCGGGAGCCATCGCGCGGCGAATGGCGGTGCACTTCTGTCCCGCCTTCACCGTCATCTCCGTCGCGACCTCCTTAATGAAGAGGTCAAATTCGGGCGTGCCGGGCGCGGCGTCAGGTCCGAGCAGCGAGGCATTGAGGCTGTCCTGCTCCGCGACGAAGCGAACGGACTCTCGAATGACGGTCGGGTGAGTCCGCAGCTTGAGCGCGGTGGATGCCGAGCCGGTAAAGCTGACCACGTCCTGGCCGGTGAAATGATCGAACAGGTCGCCGACTCCGCCCACGATTAGCTGGATCGCCCCCGGGGGCAGGACATTGGCCTCGATCATGATCTTGAACGCGGCTTCACACAGATAGGCAGTAGCAGTCGCCGGCTTCACGATCGCCGGCACGCCCGCAAGCAGGGTCGGAGCGAGCTTCTCCAGCATTCCCCAGACGGGGAAGTTGAAGGCGTTGATGTGAACCGCCGCGCCCTGGAGCGAGGTGTAGATATGCTGGCCGACGAAGGTGCCATTCTTCGACAGGCCTTCGAGCTGGCCGTCGAGGAGGACATGGGCGTCGGGTAGCTCGCGGCGGCCCTTCGACGAGAAGGAGAAGAGCGTGCCCGCGCCGCCCTCGATGTCGATCCAGCCATCCTTGCGGGTCGCGCCGGTCTGGTAGTTGAGCTCGTACAGTTCCTCCTTGCGCGCCATGATGGCGAGGCCGAGCGCCTTGATGGCGCGGGCGCGTTCGTGGAACGTCAGCTTACGCAAGGCGGGGCCGCCGACCTCACGGGCGTGGCGGAGCATCGCTCCGAAATTCACGCCGTTCGAGCCCGTCAGCGCGACTGGCGCGCCGTCGATGGCGCTCGGGATTTCCGCGAGGTCTCCGTCGCCGGCGATCCAGCGGTCGCGCTCGTAATTCAGCAGCTGTGGTGTTTTCATGGCCGCCCCTTAGAGGAAGTTTGGGGCTAGCAGGAGAGGGCGATGATTCCGCCGGTACGGCCGATTGCGATCGAGGATGTCGAGCAGGCGCGGGAGCGCATCGCGGGGACGGTGCTTCGGACGCCGCTGGTGAGGTTCGACGACCGCATCTGGCTCAAGCTCGAGAACCTGCAGCCGACCAACGCCTACAAGATCCGCGGCGCGTCGAACGCGGTGGCGCGGCTGTCGGACGAGGAACGCGCAAAGGGCGTGTGGACGATCAGCGCGGGCAATGCCGGGCAGGGCGTCGCTTATGCCGCTCGGCAATATGGCGTCCCGTGCACGGTGGTGGCGATCGAGACGGCGCCGCAGACGAAGCTCGACCGGATGCGGGCGCTCGGCGCGGAGATTGTGCCCGTGTCGTACGAGCGGGCCTGGGTGGCGGCTGAAAGCCACGAGTTCGAGGGCCTCGACGGCACCTTCGTCCATCCGTTCGACAATCACGATTTCGTAGCGGGGCACGCCACGATGGGCCTCGAGATTCTCGAAGATTGTCCAGATGTCGCGACGGTCATCTGCGCGATCGGCGGCGGCGGCCTGATCACGGGCGTCGGCAGCGCAATCAAGGCGAAGAAGCCCGACACGAAGGTGCTTGGCGCGGAGCCGGAGACAGCCGCTCCCTATGCCCTGTCACTGAGGGAAGGCGGGCCGCGCAAGTTCGAGGATTGGCAGGCGAGCTTCGTGGACGGCGCCGGCGGCAAGAGCGTCATCGAGCGGATGTGGCAGCGGATGCAGGCGGTGGTCGATGGCTCGATCGTCGTGACGCTCGACCAGGTGCGTGACGCGATGCGGTTGATTGCCGAGAAATCGCGGACGATTGCCGAGGGCGCTGGCGGCCTGTCGCTCGCCGCGGCGCTTAGCGATCCGTCACTCAAAGGTCCGATCGTCTGCGTTGTCTCTGGCGGGAATATCGACCTCGCCAAATTCACCGAGCTGGTGGCGGATTAAAGCTTGGTAATCTGCGCTTTCTGAAATCTGCCGTTCAGGTTCGCGCGATAAATTTCCGGTCCTCAGATCAACTGTTGGAGGATGCCCGATGCGTAAAGCTTTTGGCCTCGTCCTGGCCGGTCTGGGCGCCGCTACGATTGCCGGCGCCGCTGTCGCCGCCAGACAGGACGCTCATGTGATGAACGTGCCGCTGCCCGACGGCTCAACCGCAAGAGTTGAATATGTCGGCGACGTCGCCCCCAAAGTGACAGTCGTTCCAGGCGCAGTGGCACCGTTCGGCCTGTTCGACCGCAGCATGTTCGACATGCAGCGGCAGATCGACTCAATGATGCGCCAGGTGGACGCGATGACGCGAGCGCCGCTTGCCGTGGCCGGCTCGCCCGGAATGAACGTCGCGGCCTACGGTGATGCCCCGGCCGGCGCGCAGAGTGTGACGGTCGTCTCGACCAGTGACGGCTCGAAGACCTGCACGCGCACGACGGAGGTTACGTCGCAGGGCGCGGGCAAAGCGCCGAAAGTCGTGACCAATGTGAGCGGCGATTGCGGACCTGCCGAGCGCGCCAAGCCCGGCCCGACAACCTGAGGCTCTAGAGCATTCTGACGTCGAAGCGGCGGGTGGTCGGGTGACTGCTCGCCAACCCGCCGTCGACGACGAGGGCTTGCCCATTGACGTAGCTCGCCTCGTCCGAGGCGAGGAACAGGGCAGCGTTCGCGATCTCCGTTGGCTCACCGCCGCGCTGGAGAGGATTGAGCTCGCCGATGCGGCTTTCCTGATTGCGCTCTCGAGCCATGTCGTAAATGGGCTTGGTCATTCCGGTCTCGATCAGGCCGGGGCAGATGGCATTCACCCGAACGCCGGTGCCCGAGAGCTGCTGGGCCGCGGTCTGGACGAGGTTGATGACACCTGCCTTGGACGCCGAATAGGCCGCTCCGCCAGCGCCCGACCGGAGCCCCGCCACGCTCGCGGTGCAGATGATCGACCCGCCGCCGCGAGCCTTCAGGTGCGGCGCGGCATATTTGATCGCGAGGAATGGGCCGATGAGGTTGATCCGCAGGATTTCGGCCCAGTCGGCGGCGCTTTGCTCGGAGATCGATGCGAAGCCACCAGAAACGCCGGCATTGGCGAAGAAAATGTCGAGGCCCCCACGCTCGGCGATTACGCCCTCGATCAGGCGCTTCACCTGATCTTCGTCGCCCGCATCGCAGCGCACATCAGCGCCGTCGCTGACGTCCGCGCCGACGACGGTCGCCCCTTCGCTGCGAAACAGCTCGACGCTGGCCTTGCCGATGCCCGACGCTGCGCCGGTTACGATCGCAATCTTCCCGCTCAGTCTCCCCATGCGGCACTCATAGCCACGGCAGTGACTGTCTGATAGGCGGCACTTCATGGATTTCAGCCTGAACCCGGCCGAGACCGAGTGGCGCGACAAGGTCCGTGCTTTCATGGACGCCGAGATCCGGCCGCGCGTTCCTGACTATGACACCCAGCAACACGAGGGTGAACGCTGGAAGGTCCTCCCGGTCGTCGAAGAGCTGAAGCAAAAGGCGCGGGCGCAGGGGCTGTGGAACCTCTTCATGCCGCCGTCCCATGGCGCGACGCCGGTCGATGACAGTTTCAAGTTCGAAGGGCCGGCGCTGTCCAATCTCCAGTACGCCTTCTGCGCGGAAGAGATGGGGCGAATCCTTTGGTCGTCGGAGGCCTTCAATTGCTCGGCACCCGACACCGGCAACATGGAGGTGCTAAACCGCTACGGGACGCGCGAACAGAAGGACGAGTGGCTGAAGCCGCTGATGGACGGTGAGATCCGTTCCGCCTTCCTGATGACCGAGCCTGACGTCGCCTCGTCCGACGCGACCAATATCAAGTGCCGCATCGAAATGCGCGGCAACGAATATGTGATCAACGGGCGCAAATGGTGGTCGAGCGGGGCGGGCGATCCACGCTGCAAGGTCGCGATCCTGATGGGCAAGACCGACCCGTCGGCGGAGACCCACAAGCAGCAGTCGATGATCCTGGTGCCGCTCGATGCGCCGGGAGTGACCATCAAGCGCCACCTGCCGGTGTTCGGCTATGACGACGCCCCGCATGGGCACATGGAGATCGAGCTCAACGACGTGCGGATGCCGCCGTCGAACATGCTGCTGGGCGAGGGCCGGGGCTTCGAAATCGCGCAGGGCCGCCTTGGGCCGGGGCGCATCCACCATTGCATGCGCACGATCGGCGCGGCCGAGGAAGCGCTCGACGCCATGGTGAAAAGGCTGATGTCGCGCACCGCCTTCGGCAAGACCATCGCGGAGCAGGGCGTGTGGGAAGAGCGCGTCGCCAACGCGCGCATCGATATCGAGATGACGCGGCTGCTCTGCCTCAAGGCGGCGGACATGATGGACCGCGCGGGCAATAAGGCGGCCCAGGGCGAGATTGCGATGATCAAGGTCGCGGCACCGATCATGGCGCTGAAGATTATCGACGACGCGATCCAGGCGTTTGGCGCCGCCGGCGTGTCCGAGGATGCCGGGCTGGCGCGGACCTATTCGCAGATCCGGACTTTGCGGCTGGCCGACGGGCCCGACGAGGTCCATCGCCGAGCCATCGCCCGGCTGGAGTATAAGAAGCACCGGTGAGCGATCAGGCGGTCGATGAAGTTGCGTTGGGCGCGTGGCTCGAGGGAAACGTCGAAGGCTTCCTCGGTCCGTATGAGCTGACCAAGTTCCCATCAGGCCAGTCTAACCCGACCTACAAGATCGGCGCTGCGTCCGGGGAGTATGTCTTGCGGCGCAAGCCTTTCGGGCAACTGCTGCCGTCGGCGCATGCGGTCGACCGCGAATATCGGCTGCTATCGGCGCTTCACCCGCTCGACTTCCCGGTGCCGAAGCCGCTCGCGCTGTGCGACGACCCCGACGTGATCGGGGCAATCTTCTATGTAATGGAGCTGGCCAA
>Ga0136846_1214617_pt1 | contig 12025 bp, 14 predicted proteins | sample HopSoiMetagenom2_FD_96841 | JGI IMG/M metagenome (GOLD analysis project Ga0136846, IMG submission 96841) | Grasslands soil microbial communities from Hopland, California, USA - 2 Assembly 2016 (version 4) | ecosystem: Environmental > Terrestrial > Soil > Grasslands | place: USA: Hopland...
CTGGCGTAGAAGCCTCTCGCGTTCACGTTGGCCGGGCGGACGGAGAGATAGCACGACGCCGCCCCGGCGGCCGCCACCGAGGCCAGGAACGTGCTGATCATTGCCCGTCCGCGGCCCGATCCCCGGTAGCCGGCCAGCAGGTTGATGTGCAGGTGGGCCGGGTGATCGGCCAGTTCGGGCAGCAGCCAGCGTTCCGGGTGGAACATGGCGTCGAGGCGGTGCTCCTCCTCCGTCCGCGGCGGCTCGGACAGCGGCTGATACCGGGTCCGCAGCCGCGGCAGCCAGCGTTCGGTGTAGGCGGCGACGAAGTCCGGGGTGCTGGCCGTGCCGATGACGTAGCCGACAGCGCGCTCGCCGTTGTCCAGCACGTAAGCGTGCTCCGGCTCCAGCACCACGTACGGCCCGGCGACGGTATCGGGCACCAGGTCATCCGTGCTGTACCGGCCGCGCGCACCCTGGCCCGCGTTGGCGGTCTCCACGCAGATGTCGTACACGGCGGCCAGGTCGCTGTCGCGGTAGCGGCGGATCGTGGCGGTCAAGCCCCCAGCGTATCCGCCGCTGGCTACCCTTGGCCCTTGTCACCTGGGGAGCGGAGCGGGAGGGGGAGGCGACAGGTATGGCTATCACGCTGCCGGATGTCAGCGAGTTCCAGTCACCGGCGGGCGGCAACGCCCCCAACTGGGCCGGGATCAAGTCGCAGAACGGCGGGGCGGCGATCATCCGGGTCGGGTACGGGAATAACCATCGGGACAGAATGCTCAGGTCGAACCGCGCGGCGATCAAATCGCACGGGTTCGGGTTCTGCGGCTTGTACCAGTACCTGCGGGCCGGCCAGGATACGGCCTCGCATGCCAATGCATTCATCGACTGGATCGGCCCGAACCTGAACGAGGGCGAGATTCCGATACTCGACCTGGAAGAGGGAGCGGGAAACCAGTCCGCCCGGGCCAACCAGTGGTTCGGCATCATTGACGGCGCGTACGGCCTGAAGTCCCGGCCGCTCGGCCAGCGTTCGTGGCTGTACAGCGGCCAGAATTTCGCGAATACAGCGGGGCTCGCGCCCATCTTCAGCTCCGACCGCCGCACCTGGGTAGCGGCGTACCAGTCGTCCGAGGCCGGGCTGCTGCCGCACACCCTGTGGCAGAGCACCAACGGCCAGGTCGGCGCGAACCGGACGAACTGGAGCGGCTGCGGTTTCTGCGATACGTCCATTTACCATGGCACGCTGGCCAGCCTGTCCGCTCTGGGCTGGCACCCCTCAGCTAACCGGGGCCCGCTCCTTCCGGAGGAAGAAGAAGAAATGCAGATCCAGAACGACAAGAAAGTCGGCGCCGTTTCGTTCGGCGGAGGCCAGTACAAGTGGGTCGCGTTCTTCTGCGACCCCGGCGGCGAGGGCAAGACCGCGAACAAGCTGCGGGTAGTCCCCTTCTCCAATACCACCCACGGCTTCGCCGGCATCACCACCGTGACCATCGGCCCGGCGACCGAGAAGGTTACCGTCACGCTGCCGGACGACTGCAGCGGCATCTCGTTCCAGCGGCAGGACGACCCCGGCAACTGGGCCACGATCGCCTACAACCTGGGCACTTGAATTTTACCGGGCTTACTACCTGCGAAAACGCGTCGATAGGGCAGCGTGGCGGCAGGGAACGGTTTGGGTCGCCATGCCAGGGGCAGCTGATGGGAGTCTTAACCGCCCAGCGAGAGGAAATCTCCATGTATATCGGCATCGGGACCGTCGTTCTCATCATCATCATCGTGGTCGTCGTCCTGGCCCTGCGCAGGTAGTGGGCCCGCAACCGGCGAGAACGCTTCCGCGGCGCGGGTCCAGGACCAGATGTGGTGTCCTGGCCCGCCGCCGATCTCAGGTCGTGAAGAACCTCGTCCTGTGCCTCGCGGCCAAGGACGCTCGTGAGACCCGCGGAGTGCGAGCTGCTGGCCGGCAACGGCCACCCGCATCCCGTGCGCCGGGCCAGAACCCCGGACCAGGCTTAGCCGAGGGGAAAGGCCATCCCCGTTCGGCATTAAAAATCTCTAAAAGTCCTCGTGGACGCATGAGGTGCGTGCGGCCGGTGCCCGGCATGGGCGCCGGCCGCAGCGCTGCCGGGGCCGGGGCTCGCGAACGCCGGCGGAGCAACGGAAAGCTTCCGCCGGGCCCGGGCAGCCGATCCCGGTACGGACGTGTGCCCGGGACCGGTCGCGACCCCTGCGGGCGAGCCGTTTCTCCCTCCCGTCGCTGATGAAATCGCAGGTTACGTACCCAAACCTTAAATTTTTGGGACATGATCGCACTACAGTTGCGGCAACGCGCGCTGACGGCGGTCAGAGGCCCGGAAGGGCCGTAGCAAGCGAGGATGCGAACGATGGGAAACCACGGGGGGGCTAGCGCCCGACCTCGCGACGACGATGCCGGCGCCGCCGCCGGCCGGCCCGCGAAGACATCGACGGACTTCAAGCTGCTGAGCTCGCAGGCCCTTACCCTGCGTAACTGGCCCGTGTCGTGGCGGCTATTCGCCGTGATCATGCTAACGCTCGCCGTGGGCCTGGTCTTCGGCGGCCTGCGGGTCGCGGCGGCGACGGAAAGCGCCGCCCAGTTCAACCGCGTATCGCAGCTCGCCAACCTCGGCCAGCAATCCACCGGCCTGATCCAGGCCCTGGAGAACGAACGCGACCGGACCTGCGGAAGTGTCAGCAGTCCCGGGGCCCTGCAGCCGTTGTACAACGCGACCGACGCGGCGGCGGCCAAGGTCCAGGCGCTGGCCGCCGGGGTCGGCGATTCCTTCCCGGCGGACATCCAGGCCAAGGTGGCCACCGTCCGCTCCGCGATCGCCGGTCTCGGCAGCCGGCGCGACGTGGCCCAGTCCTGCACGACGACGCTGGCGGTGATCGCCGACTACGCCGTCCCCATCAACGCCATGATGGCCCTGAACGGCCAGATCGCGCAGGGCGCCGACGATCCCGCGCTCGCCAACGACGTGCAGACGCTCAATGCGCTGGCCCAGGAAAAGGATCAGGTCGCCCAGCAGCGCGCGATCCTTTTCGACGCTTTCACGCAGGGCAAGTTCGCTAATGCCGAGCAGGAAGGGCTGTTCACCGTGGTGGCGGGGCAGAGCGCGGACGAGACGGCGTTCGACGCGACCGCCACGCCCGCCGAGCAGAGCGCCTTCACCCGCGTCGTGGCCGGGCCGAAGATCACGCGGGCCAACAACATCGAGCAGTTCGTCGTCAACACCGGCCGGCTGGACCTCAGCACCGGCTCCGGCGCCCTGGGCATCAGCGCGCAGAAGGCGCCCGGGGTGTGGTACTCGGCGATGTCCGACACCATCGCCAAAATGCAGACCGTCGAGCTCGGGGTAGCCCGGAACATCGTGGCCCGCGCCCAGGTCCTGCAGCGGGGCGCGGAACGGTCCGCGCTGTTCATTGGCATCCTGACGGCGGCGATCCTGATCCTGGTGCTCATCGCGACCTTCGCCGTTGCCCGGTCCCTGGTCCTGCCGCTGCGCCGGCTGCAGGAAGGCGCGCTCGACATTGCGACGGTGCAGCTGCCGGAGCGGGTCCGCCAGCTCGACGACGACCCGGACCCGGCCGCGAGCCTGGAAGTGGCCCCGATCGACGTGCTGTCGGTCGACGAGATCGGCCAGGTCGCCCGCGCGTTCGACCAGGTGCACGCCGAGGCGGTCCGGCTCGCCGGAAACGAGGCGCTGCTGCGCCGGAGCTTCAACGCGGTGTTCGTCAGCCTGTCCCGGCGGAGCCAGTCGCTGATCGAGCGGCTGGCGCGGATGATCGACTCCCTGGAGCAGAACGAGGAAGATTCCGGCCGGCTGGCCAACCTGTTCGCGATGGACCACCTGGTCACCCGGATGCGCCGGAACTCCGAGAACCTCCTCCTACTGGCCGGGCACGAGGGCGCGCGGAAATGGAGCGAACCGGTCCCGCTCACCGACGTGACCCGGGCCGCGATATCGGAGATCGAGCAGTACAACCGGGTGGCGCTGAAGATCCAGCCCGGGGTCATGGTCTCGGGGCATGCGGTGTCCGACGTGGTGCACCTGCTCGCCGAGCTCATCGAGAACGCCACCGTGTTCTCCTCCAGCGACAACCGGGTCCTGGTGTCGGTCCAGGAACTGGGCAGCGGCGGCGTGCTGATCCAGGTGAGCGACAACGGCGTCGGCATTTCCCCGGCTCGGCTGGCGGAGATCAACCGGCGGCTCGACGATCCGCCCGCGATCGACGATTCGGTATCCCGGCACATGGGACTGTTCGCGGTGGCGCGGCTGGCCCAGCGGCACGGGGTGCGCGTCCGGCTGCGCGCCGGGACCCCGCAGGGGCTGACCGCCCTGGTCTGGCTGCCGGACGGCCTGGCCGAGCGGGGGAACCTCCTCTACGGCGACATGCCGCAACGGCTCGGCGGCCCCCAGGCCAGGCACGCACCCGGCCAGCACGCAGCCCCCAGTCCGGCCGCCCCCAGTCCCGCCGTCTCCGGCCGGGCCGCCCGCGAACTGCCGGACGCCGTAACCCCGGCCCCGGCTCTGCGAGCGGGCCCGGACGCCCGTGAGATGGTGTCGCGCGAGCCGGCGACGGCTGAGCCGGTACCGGCCGCCAGCTCGGCGTCGGGCTGGTTCCGTAACCGCCCGTCGCCCGAGGCGGCCCCGCCGTCGGCCGCCGGCGGGATGCCCGCCGCGGACGGCTGGGCCGGAGGCCTGCAGGCCGCGCAGATCATCGCCAATCCGGTCCGGGGCGACCGCATGGTCGCCGGGATGCCGGTACGCGTCCCGCACGCGAACCTCCTGCCCGGATCCGTAGACGGCGGCCAGCCCGCCGCCGGGCGGCCGGCCGACGGTCACGGGGAGCAGGCCAGGCTGCCGCACCGATCACCCGAGCTGGCGCGCAGCCGGCTGAGCGGCTTCCAGCGCGGAGCCCGCCGGGCTGAAGGCCAGACACCCCACGCAGAGATGAGAACGGATCGTTGAGCTACGCACACCGCCGGGATCTGGACTGGCTCGTCACCGACTTCACCGCGCGGGTCGCGGACGTCGCGCACGCGGTCGTGGTATCGGCCGACGGCCTCATGCTGGCGATGTCGCAGGACATCCCGCAGGCTTTCGCCGAGCAGTTCGCGGCCATCACCTGCGGGCTGGCCAGCCTGATGCAGGGCGCCGCGCGGATCTTCTCGGCCGGGTTTCCCACCCAGGGCCTCGTGGAGATGGAGGGCGGCCTGATGCTCATCAAGGTGATCAGCGACGGTTCCAGCCTGGCCGTCCTGGCCGCGCCCGAGTGCGACACGGACCTGGTCGCCTACGAGATGACGCTGCTGGTCGAGGCGGTCGGCGAGGCACTGACGCCGGCGGCTCGCGCCCAGCGCGCTTATTGAGCCCGCACGCGCGTATTGTCGACCGACATGGCCGAGCTGATCATCGACAACTGGACTCTGGTAATCCATCTCACCCCGAGCGAAAAGATCTGGAGCTTCCACGGTGACATCCGGGTCCGCCTGACCGACGTCGTCTCGGTGGCGCCCGACCCCACTCCGTGGCTGGGCCTGCGGGGGTGGCGGATGACGGGGATCAGCGTGACCGGGTTCGCGGTGCTGGGCACGCGCAAGCACGGTGCGGGCTTCGATTTCTGCATCCTGCACCGGAACCAGCCGGCCGTCCAGGTGAACATGGCGGCGGGACGCTTCAGCCGCTTCGTCATCAGCGTGCCCGAGGGCAGCGATCCGGCGCCGGAAGCGGCGAGGATCGCCTCGGCGGCGGGGATAACCCCCTCGGAGCCGGCCTGCTGACCGGACATGCCGGGCCGGGCTCCCGCCGGACTGGTCCGGGGTTCGTTAGCATCGGGCCTGATCACTCGCCGGGAGGAGGTTCCATGCCACCGCGGAACCAAACGAGTCAGCCGGAGGCTGATACCGCCGGACCGAAGCGGCCGGGATGGCTGTCCCTGGTGGCGGGCGGGCTCATCTACGCCGGCGTGCTGCTCGGTATGTGGATCGTGCAGGCGGGCGAGCCGAACACCCAGGACCTGGTAGGAGGGTCGGTGGCGGCCGTGATCGCCGTGGGTGCCGGGTACGTCGTCAGCCAGCGAGGCGCGATGGTGCCCAGTGCCCGGCTGGCCGACCTGCGCACACTGGCGGCCGTGCCCTGGCAGGTAGTGGCCGAGACATGGCAGGTCTTCGCGCTGGCCGCCCGCAAGGCGGCTGGCCGGCCGGTCCAGCCCGGCGAGCTGTGCACCGTGCCGGTAGATCTCGGGACGGACGCGGGCGGCTGGCCGGCCGCGCGACGGGAAGCGGTGCTGACCGCGCTGCTGTCCGCGGCCCCGAACACGATCGTGGTCGACATCGACACGGACGCCGGCACCGCGCTGGTGCACCGGCTGGCCGGTGCCGGAGAGTCCAGCGCGCACCCGGCGCCGCCGCGATGAACTGGTATCTCGCCGCGGCGCTGGTGCTCCAGGTAGCGCTGATCCCCTGCGCGTGGGTGTGCTGGCGGTTCGGCCCCGAGCACCGGATCGTGGCCCTGGGACTGGCCGGCACGGTCCAGGCGCTGGCCGTGCTGTGCCTGGCCGTCGGGTACCGCGAACCCGGCCTGGCGTCGCTGGCCGTAGTGCTGGCCGCCTTGTCCAGCGGCGGCTCGGTCGCCTTCGCGCGGTTCCTGGAACGATGGCTGTGACGGGCGGCACGCGGTGACCGCGACCGGGGTCGTCTCGGCCGTCCTGCTGGTGGCGGGGCTGGTGGTCGTGGTGGGATCGTGCGTGGGAATGGCGGTGTTCGACGACCCGCTGGACCGGATGCACCTGACCACCCCGGCCGCGATGCTCGGCTCGACCGGCATCTGCGCCTCGGTAGTGGTGCGCGAAGGCCTGTCCGCGGACGGACTGGCCGCCATCGGGGTCGCCGTCATCTTGATCAGCGTCAACCCGCTGGCCGGCCACGCCGTAGCCCGCGCCATCGCGATCCGGCGGGGCGCCACCTGGTCGGACCGGCAGGACGAGGCCACTGGCGCTCCGGAGGAGGAGCCGTGAGCGAGGTGATCATCGCAGTCGCGCTGATCTGGGTGGCCGCGTCGGGCACGGCCGTGGTGCTGACCCGGGACCCGCTGCGCCAGGCTTTCGTGGCCGGGTTCTTCGGGCTCGGGCTGGCCTTCCTCTACCTGTCGATGCAGGCCGGCGACGTGGCGCTGTCGCAGATCGTGGTGGGCGCCATCGCGCTGCCGCTGATCGTCCTGCTGGCCATGGCCAAGGTGCGGAAGGACCGGGAATGAGCCGCCGCGCCCGCCTGATGTTCTTCGCGGTGGCCGCGGCCGCGCTGGCCGTGACCCTGGGCGTCGGCCTGGCCGGCCTGCCGTCGTTCGGCAGCCAGGTCAGCGCCTACGCCCGAATGCTCAACGAGGTGTCCGGGCGGCAGCGGCACGTGACCGACGTGGTGTCGGCCATCACCTTCGACTACCGCGGCATCGACACTTTGTTCGAGGAATTCATCCTGCTTGGCGCGGTGACCGGGATCTCAGTGCTGCTGCGGCCGCTCAGCGACGAGACCCGCCAGCTGCCCGAGGACAAGGCGCCGGACCGCGGGATCCCGCCGCCGAGTCCGGCGGTGTGGCTGCTCGCGGTGTTCCTCAGCTCGCTGCTCGTGCTGACCGGCCTGGAGACGGTCACGCACGGCACCCTCACCCCGGGCGGCGGGTTCCAGGGCGGCGTCATCCTGGCCAGCGCGCTCTACGTCGTGTACCTGGGCACTAACTACCGGACGGTCGAGCGGTACCAGCCGGACGCGCTGCTGGAGTCGTCCGACGGGGTGGGCGCCTTCGGATACGTATTCATCGGGCTGCTCGGCCTGATGGCCGGCGACGTCTTCCTCACCAACGTCGTCGGCCTGGGCGTCACCGGGAACCCGATCTCGGGCGGCATCATCCCGCTGCTGAACCTGACCGTCGGCCTGGAGGTCGCGGGCGGTTTCGCCATCCTGGCGTCGGAGTTCCTGGACCAGACGGCGGTCATCCGGACGAAAACGGGGCCCCGATGAGCGTCCTGGCCTACGGTGTCGTCGCCTGGCTCTTCCTGGTCGGCATCTACGGCGTCGTGACCAGCCGTAACCTCATTCACCTGGTGGTCTGCGTGTCGGTCGCCCAGTCCGCCACCGACGTCCTGCTGCTGGAGATCGGCTACCGCAACGGCGGTCACGCCCCGGTGTTCGTCGACCTCCCCGCCCACCCGGGGCCGGCCGTGGACGCGGTCATGCAGGCGCTCGCACTCACCGACGTGGTGGTCGGGGCCGCCGTCACCGCCCTGCTGATGGCACTGGCCGTGCAGGTGCACAAACGGGCCGGGACGCTGGATCCCGACGAGCTCCGGGCGACCAGGGAGTGACCGGCGTGGGCCTCGTATCGACCTCCGTGCTGCTGCCCATTTCAGTAGCGGTCCCGCTGGGCGGGGCCGCCCTGCTGGCCGGGTTCAGCTGGCTGCTGCCGCGGCGGGCCCGGGACCTGATCGCCATCGCGGTCGCGCTCGCCACCACCGCCTTGACCCTGAGCCTGGTGGCCGCCAGCGCCGGTCACCCGATGATCTACTGGTTCTCCGGCTGGCGTCCCTCGGCGGGCATGGTCATCGGGATCGACTACGCGGCCGGCCCGCTCGGGGCGGGCATGGCGTCCCTGGCCGGGGTGCTGGCCAGCGCCGCGCTGGTCTACAGCTGGCGGTACTTCGACAGCGCCCGCGGCCGCCACCACGCCCTGGTCCTGATCTTCCTGGCCGCCAGCGTCGACTTCTGCCTGACCGGGGACCTGTTCAACCTGTTCGTCGCGTTCGAACTGGTCGCCGTGACCGCCTTCGCGCTCACCGGCTACAACGCCGGGCACCCCGGGCCGCTGCAGGGCGCGATCAACTTCGCCGTCACCAACAGCCTCGGCGGCATGACGGTCCTGATGGGCGTGGGGTTCCTGTACGCGCGGACCGGCTCGCTGAACCTGGCCCAGATCGGCCAGGCTCTAGCCGGGCGGCACGCCGACGGGCTGGTCGTGGTGGCGTTCGCGCTGCTGACCGGCGGCTTTCTGGTCAAGGCGGCGGTCGTCCCCTTCCACTTCTGGCTGCCCGACGCCTACGGCTCGGCCCCCACCCCGGTGTGCGTGCTGTTCGCCGGGGTGATGAGCGAGCTCGGGCTGTTCGCCGTGATCCGGGTGTGGGACACCGTCTTCTCCGGCCTGGCCGGCGGAGTCGGCCCGCGGATGCGGGCGGTGCTGCTCGGGTTCGGGATCCTCACCGCGGTGGTCGGGGCGGTCATGGCCCTGGCCCAGACCCACCTCAAGCGGATGCTGGCCTTTGTCACCATGAGCCACCTCGGTATCTACCTGATCGGGGCCGGCCTGCTGACCCCGCTCGGCCTGGCGGGCGCGTCGCTGCTGGTGATCGGCGACGGCCTGGCCAAGTCGGCGCTGTTCCTCGGGGTCGGCGTCGTGCAGCATCAGCGGGCCAGCGTGAGCGAGCTCAAGCTGCGCGGCCAGGGCCGCGGCCTGGCGGTCACCGGCGTCACCATCGTGCTGGGCGCGCTGGTCCTGGCCGATCTGCCGCCGTTCGTGTCCTCGGCCGGGCACGCGCTGCTGGTCGACGCGGCGGACGAGGTGGGCCTGCCGTGGATGGAACTCGTGATCGCGCTGTCCGTGATCTTGTCCAGCGGCGCCGTGCTGCGGGCGGCCGGGCGGATCTGGCTGGGTTGGGGAGCCAGCGAGAGCTCGCGGCCGGATACGGGGACCGCGGATGACCCCGGAGAAGAAAACGAGGACGACGGACGGCCGCGGTCCGGGCGGCGCGAGCGCGTGCCGCTGACCATGGTGCTGCCGCCGCTGGCGCTGCTCGCGATCGGGCTCGGGCTCGGGCTGACATCGGGCATCGAGGAACACGCCGTGGCGGCCGCGGCGGCCTTCTCGGACCGCACGTCCTATGCGGCCGGGGTACTCGGCACCCACGGCAGCCCCATCCCGCCGCGGGGCCCGGCCGTCCCGGCCTCTCCGGAGCTGTCCGCGGGCGGTGTGCTCACCGACCTGGGCCAGGTGCTGGCCGCGCTCGGCGTGGCGGCGCTTGCCCTGAACCCGCGGGCCGCCGGGCTCCGCCGGGCGCTGGCGGCCGGTACCGGATGGCTGCGCCGCCTGCACAGCGGCCTCGTCGGCGATCAGGTCACCTGGCTGGTGGCCGGCCTGGCCCTGCTCGCCGCCCTCGGCGAGGCGGCGCTGCACTGACCGGGGACCCGTAGGCGGTCCGCCGCGGTCAGCCGGCTGACGGGGGCAGCGACTTCGGCAGTCCGAACCGCGGGTACAGCTCGTCGACGTGGAACCGGGTAACGGCGCGGATCCGCGCGCCGTTCAGGCCGAGGACGAACAGGCCGCCGGGCCGCGCCGTCCCGCCCGGCTGGCCGATGTAGCCGGCCAGGGCAGGCTGGGTGTTGGCCCGGACGGGCACGAACTGGATCCGGCGGTCACCGCGGAAGCCGAAGCTAGCCCGCAGGAAGGACTGGATCGCGGCGTGGCCTCGGTATTCGTGCGGGGCCGGCGGCATCGACAGCCAGGCGTCGTCGGTGAGCAGCGCGATCACGCCGTCGATGTCGGCGGCGACATAGGCGTCGGCGAACCGGCGGGCCACCGCGCGCTCGTCCTCCGAAGGCGGCCGGTGCCCAGCGCCACCGGACTCGTCGCGGCTGCGGTCCAGCGCGGCCCGGGCCCGCTGCAGGGTCCCCTTGACCGCGACCGGGCTGGTCCCGAGCATGGCCGCCGCCTCCTCGGCCGGGTAGCCGAGCACGTCGCGGAGCACGAGCGTGGCCGCCTGCCGTGGCGGCATGCGCTGCAGCCCGGCCACGAAGGCCAGCTCGACCGCCTCGGTGGCCTGGTACCTGGCCTCGGGGCCCGGCGCAGTATCGGCGATGCCCTCCAGCAGCGCGTCCGGGTACGGCTGGAGCCAGGTAATCTCGCTGCGCCGGGTGGGTTCGGGCGGCTGGAACGGCGGCACCGGGCTGGCCGGGACGCGCCGCCCGGCCGCGCGCAGCGCGTTGAGGCACTGGTTGGTCGCGATGCGGTACAGCCACGAGCGCAGCGACGACCGCTGCTGGAAGCCGGCCAGGCCCCGCCAGGCGGCCAGCAGCGTCTCCTGCAGCAGGTCCTCGGCATCGGCCAGCGAACCGGTCAGCCGGTAGCAGTGCACCTGCAGTTCCCGGCGGTACGGCTCGACCAGCGCGCGGAACGCCTGCTCTTCGCCGGCCTGGGCGCGTTCCAGGATGGCCTGCTCCATGGTCCCAGCATGCCATCTCGCCGGAACGTCCCGGCCAGCGTTCCGTTCCCGCGCGCCGCGGTGTCTACCTCGATGACGGAACGGTACGACGAGAGAAAGAGAGACCCGCCATGACTGAAACCACCAACCCTGCGCTGCGTACCGCCCTGGCCTACTTCCACGCGTGGACCAGCCACGACCTGGACCAGGCGATGGAGTACATCGCTGAGGACATCGTCTGCGATGCCCCCGCGGGCCGGCTGGAGGGCCGGGAGGAGTACCTGGGCTTCATGCGCCCGTTCGTTCAGATTCTCACCGGCTCGGAACTGATTGCGGCGTTCGGTGACGAGAAGACCGCAGTCGTCGTGTACGACACCGCGACCGTCCCGGTAGCCAGCGCTCCCGCCGCCGAGTGCGTCACCGTGGCCGACGGCAAGATCATCCGCAACCGGTTCATCTTCGACCGCGCCCCGTTCGACGCCGCCCGCCAGGCCGCGAGCTGAACCCTGGGCGCCGCCGGGGAGCGGCCTGACGGCCCGCTCCCCGGCGGCCATGGGTATCGTCTAAAACAATACTAAATCATACTGAACTTTTCTAGATAGGGGGCAGTCGTGAGCGCACTGGAGGTATCGGTTGCGGCCGGCCCGTCAGGTCCGGTCCTGGTCCTGGACGGCGAGGCGGACGTCACCTCCACCAGACGGCTGGACGAGGCGCTCGCCGCCCAGCTATCCGCGCCCGCCGTAAGCAGGTGATCGCGGGCCGGCTGTGAACTTCTCCCATC
>Ga0136846_1230041_pt1 | contig 12025 bp, 9 predicted proteins | sample HopSoiMetagenom2_FD_96841 | JGI IMG/M metagenome (GOLD analysis project Ga0136846, IMG submission 96841) | Grasslands soil microbial communities from Hopland, California, USA - 2 Assembly 2016 (version 4) | ecosystem: Environmental > Terrestrial > Soil > Grasslands | place: USA: Hopland...
AGCGCGCGCGCCGGCTTTTCCGTACTCGCATTGAAGTGCTGATGCACGCAGTTCATGTGCACGATGGCCACGTCGCCCGCCTTCCAGTCGTAGCGTACGCCGTCGTGGACCTCGTAGCCGACGCCGTCGAGGATGTAGAACGCGGCCTCGTTGACGTGGCCGTGCTTCTGCGTGCGCCCGCCCGGCGCGTACTCCTCCAGGTGCACATGCAAGGTCTGGCCGAGACCGTCGACCGGCTCGACGAAATGCTTGGAGAACGACTGCGGGCCATCGTTGAAAGTGAGATCGCGTCCCTTAATGACGCGCGGCAGGCTGCGCAGGCGCGCGAGCTCGTCCTTGAGGCTGTACTGGCCCTGGATACCCCGGACGAAGACGCGATCCTTCTTGCTCGAGTAGTGCGACTCCTTGCCCATTTCCTTACCTCTGCTTAAGAAACAGCTCTTCGAACAGCTTGGTCCACTTGTCGTTCGCGTCGAGCAGCATCTTTGGATCGACGACCTCCAGCGGCACCTTGTTGAGCGGCGTCTCGATTTTGCGGTTCGCCGGCACGAAGTCGCGCTTGGCGAGGATCCGCTGCCCCTCCTCTCCAATCTCGAAATCATAGAAGAGGAGCGCGGCATGCGGGTGCGGAGCGCGACGCGCGACGCCGGCGCCGTTCGCGCGGGCGGGCGCTCTTCCGATCACGAACCAGTCGATCGGCGCCCCCTGATTCTTGAGCTGCTCGGCTTTGTAGTTGTACACCGTCAGGGCGAGCGGCACCTCCCCCGACACGACAAGCTGCGTGAGGAGCGTATGGCCACGGCGCACTGAAATGCCATTCGCCTTCACCATGTCGCGGAACACCTGGAGTCCCTTCTCCTCGCCCATCTGTGCGAGCACGCCGGCAAGCCAGTCCTGGTCCTCGGCTTCGATGCCCAGGCGCCCCTTCCAGCGCGGGTTGGTGAGGTCGGCGTAGCTCTTGGGCAGCTCCTCCTTCTTCACCTGCCGGGTGTTGTAGGCGAGCGCGTAGACATTGAGCCGCGTGCCGACCCACTCGCCGTGCGGACGAAGCGCGGCCGGAATGAGGTCGGCGTGATGCGGCGACTTCACCGCGAGCAGGATCTTCTCGCGCGACAGCGCTTCCATCTCCGGACCGTTCGTCTCGATTACGTCCACCGTGTAGCGGCCGCCGCGCGCTTCGGTTATGGCGCGCTGCATCACCTTCTCGCTGCCCGCGCGCCACATCTGCACCTTGATGCCGTATTTCGCCTCGAAGGCCTTCGCCACGGCGCCGATGTCGTCGGCCTGCGCCGACGTATAGAGGCTGAGCTCGCCCTCTTTCTTCGCACCGGCCAGCAGGCGCTGCTCCCGGTCGGCTCCAACGTAGGTTGCAAGATCGCCCTGCGCATGGGCTGCGCCCAGCGCAACAACGAAAGAAACGAGTATGAGGAGCCAGCGCATCAATCGGGGCCTTTCTTTAGGGCCTGTCCCTTGAGGAAGAGTTCCGACCACAGCTTCTCCCACTTCTGGGATTCGTCCAGCACGATAGCTGGGTCGATCATCTCGAATGGAAATTTGTTCAGGTTGGTCTCGACGGCCGAGCTCGCCGGCACGCGGTTCGCCGCCCGGATCAGCTTCTGCCCGTCCGGCGACAGCATGAAGTCGGCGAAGAGGAGCGCGGCGTGGGGACGCTGGGCCCGCTTCGCAAGCGCCACGCCATTCGGCCGGCCGAACGTCGGCGTGAGCGCCTTCCACCGGATCGGCGCACCGCTCACGACTAGGTGCTCGGCGGCGTGGTTGTAGATCGCCGCGGCGAGCGGCACCTCGCCCGAGGCGACCAGGCCGCCGATCAGCGTGTGTCCGGTTCGCACCTGGGGTCTCTGCCCCGCGATGCGGCGGAAAAGGGCGAGCCCCTTCTCCTCTCCCATGTATTTGACGATCGACGCGAACCAGTCGGTGTCGCTCGCCTCGAAGCCAAGCCGGCCGGTCCAGCGCGGATCCGCCAGGTCCTCGTACGAATTGGGCACCTCGCTCGGCTTAACGAGATTCGTGTTGTAGGCGATGGTGAAGAAGTTGAAGCGGTCGGCCACGTAGTGCCGGTGCCGGGGGAATGCCGCCGGCGGCAGGGTCTTGAAATGCGGGCTCCAGTATTCGTCCAGCAGGCCCTCGCGATAGAGCGCTTCGAGCTCCGGCCCGTTCAGTTCGAACGCATCCACGGTGAAGCGCCCGGCCCTAGCTTCGGTGAGCGCGCGCTGCAGGACCTTCTCGCTGGAGGAGCGCCAGAGCTCGAGCTTCACGCCGTACTTTTTCTCGAAGGCCTGCGCGATCGGGTAGAAATCCTTCGTGTTGAGAGACGTGTAGACGACGGCACGCCGCTCCGCCCTCGCTCCGTCGAGGACCTTCTGGTCGCGTTCCGCGGACTGCGAGAGGTACAGGGCCTGGTGCGGCCCGGCCGCCTGCGCACCCGCCAGCAGCACGAGCAGCGCCGCAAACAAAAACGGGCGCCTCACGGCGCCCGTTTGAACTTGCATCGCCTGCCTTAGAACGAGTAGCTCAGGCCGAGCGCGGTCTGCAGGATGTCTGCGCCGCGAGCGGGGCTCGACGCCGCCCAGTTGTCATAGCGCGCGGACGGGCCGTTATTCACCTTGGCGCCGATCAGGTAGACGAACGTCTGCCGGTCGAAGCGGTAGCGTACGCCCGCCGAAACCTGATAGCTCTTCAGGCCGGTGGTGGAGCACGCCGCGCCCGCGGTCAGCTGGCAGCTGCCTTCGCCGCCGCGAATGTACTGGGCGGCGAAGCGCCAGGGTCCGCCGAATCCTGCGTCCCAGCCGATCGCCCAGTTGGTGTGGTCATAGGACTCGAAGTGCACGCCGGCCGCCTGGCCATGCTCGCGGTACTTCAGGCGCGCGATGTCCAACGTGACGCGCTGATCCTGGATGTACCGCCATTCGGCGCTGAACCGCGTGCCGATGTCCTGCGAGTGCGCGCCTTGCTGTCCCGCGTTCGACAGTGCCGCGACGACGTTGTTCGATCCGCCGAAGAAGTCGTTATGGACTTCCTGGTGGATGGAAGCATAGATCTTCTCGCTATCCCACTTGACGCCGTAGGAATGCAGCGACGCATCGCGCCCGCAGTTGCCGGCGCCAGGACCGGTCGCACACGGCGCCGCGGCAGTGTTGTTCGTGTCGCGCGCCTCGTCCGGAGAGTATTGGTAGCCGGCAGTGAAGCCGGCGAACGTGGGCGTCTCGTACTGGAGAGAGTTCGCCTTACGCTCGTGGAAGCGGGCGCTGTTGTTGTTGCCGATTCCGATGTGCGAGAGCATGTTGCTCGCGGACACGAAGTTGCCGCTGGAGATACCGAATATCTGCAGGGTGTCGCCGTATTCCTTGTAGATCGTGTCCATGTTGCCGAGCTTGACCGTACCCCAGCCCGACCGTACGCCGAGGAAGGAGTTGCGGTTGGACCAGGTGGCATCGCCGGTGTCGAAGTTCACCCCCTGCTCGAGTTGCCAGATGAATTTCAGCCGGTAGTTGGTAATGTCGCGCTCGCCGCGGAAGCCGATATACGAGTTCTGCACGTCGATCGCGCGCCGCGAGCCGGGGGTGCCGATCGGCGCCGTGCCGCCCAGCACGCCGCTCGTGGCTGCCAGCGTCGAGACCGATGTGCCCGGCTGCGAGGCATCTTTGCTCGAACCGTAGGCGAACTGCGGGTAGAGCTTGCCGTAGATCTGCAGCGTGCCTAGTTGCGGATTGCCGAAAACGATCTGTGCGTGCGCAGCGGGCGCCATGAACAGCGCGCCAACCGCGAGTGCGGCTGCCTTCCTTCTCATGCCTCCTCCTCCCCGGTTAGGTGATCCTCTTCGTTCCGTCATAAGGAACCGCGATCTTGGAAACGGAACGTCCGCGCACAAGCTACAAGTCGCCGCGCTGCGCTGTCAAGACGCTGACGAGCCTTTGGCGGCCGCAGGCGCCGAAGTTGTTGCGCCGGACGCTAGCTATGTCATGTGGGGCGCGCCCAGTCCCCCGTGGCCTTGAGCGCGACGCACTTCTCCGGGTCGATGCGCACGTAGATCGGCTGGCCGACCGGGGTGCGCAGCGAGGGATGGGCGCGGGACTGAACGGCGCGGCTGCCGACGCGCACCTGGAAATCCACCGCCTCGCCGAGGAAGACCTTCTGGTCGACGGTGCCCTGGTAAACATTCGCGCCTTGCGGGCGCGCTTCCGACAGCTCGATGTCCTCCGGACGGATGGAGAGCACCACTTTCTCGCCCGCGCCGAGCGCCTCGACGGCGCGCGCCTTGAGCTCGCCCAGCTCCGAGCGGATGCGATAGAAGCCGGCTTCGCTATCCGATCCGCCGACATCGCCGGCGACGAAGTTGGTCGTGCCGATGAAATCCGCCACGAACTGGTTGCGCGGGCGCTCGTAGACCTCGCGCGGCGAGCCGAGCTGCTCGATACGGCCGCCATTCATCACCGCGATGGCGTGGGAAAGCGCGAGCGCCTCGCTTTGATCGTGCGTGACGTAGACGGTGGTGATGCCCAGATCGCGCTGCAGCCGTTTCAGCTCGAATCGCATGCGCTCGCGCAGCTTCGCGTCCAGGTTGGACAGCGGCTCATCGAGGAGCAGCAGCGCCGGCTCCATGACCAGCGCGCGCGCCAGGGCGAGCCGCTGCTGCTGCCCGCCGGAGAGCTTGGTCGCTTCACGATCCGCCAGCTCGTCGAGCGCCACGACGTTCAGCACCCGAGTCACCCGCTCTGCGATGTCCTTTGGCTTTTTCTTGCGCACGCGCAGCGGGAAGGCGGCGTTCTCGAATACGCTCATGTGCGGCCAGATGGCGTAGGACTGGAACACCATGCCGAGGCCGCGACGGTTGGGCGGAATGAACACCCCGTTGGCAGACGAGTAAATCACCCGGCCGCCGACGGTGATCTCCCCCGATTGCGGCCGCTCGAGCCCGGCAATGGAGCGCAGGGTGGTCGTCTTGCCGCAGCCGCTCGGACCGAGCAGCGTGAAGAGCTTGCCCGGCGGTACCTCGAAGCTTATGTCCTGGGCCGCACGCACGATCTTGCCGCGCTCGTCGAAGTACTGCGTGCAGAGGTCCTTGACGCTGAGCATCACGCTTCCCGGATGCCGAAGCGGCGCCCGACCCACTGCGCCACCATGACCAGAACGAAGAGGGCGAAGATGAACATCACCCCGAGCGCCGAGAGCTCGACATACTGGCCGTTCTCCCACAGCTCCCAAATGAGGATCGACATGACTTCATTGCCCGGGCTGTACAGCAGGATCGACGTCGATAGCTCGCGGATGGAGACGATCACGATGTAGATCCAGCCGGCGACGAGGCCCGGCTTGAGGAGCGGCAGGATGATGCGGCGGAACGTGATGGTCCAGCTGGCGCCGCTCATCGCGGCCGATTCCTCGAGCTCCTTGTGGATTTGCAGCATGGAGGTCGTGTTGTAGCGCAGGCCGTATGGCATGAAGCGCGTGACGTACGCGATCAGCATGATCCAGATCGTTCCGTACACGCCGAGCGGCAGGTAGAGGTACAGGATCATGATCGCAAGGCCGAGCACGATGCCCGGATACACCATCGGCAGCGAGGCGATGTTGTCGAGGATCCAACGGCCGGGCAGCCGCGTCTTCACCACGATCCAGCAGATCACCGACGTGACGAGCATGATGAGGGTCGCGCTGCCGATCGCGAGGAGGAGGCTGTTCCATACCGAGCGCATCAGGCTCGGATGGTCGAGGATGGTTCGATAGGGCTCGAGCGTTAGGCGCGAGAGCGCTTCCATCGACGGCACGGCGTAGAACTTCTGCAACGACGACCAAACGAGCACCGCGAGCGGCAGCACCACGATCAACAGGAAATACGCGAGGAAGATCGCGATCGCGACGTAGCGCCACGGCCCAAGGTCGATGAGCCGCGGGCGGAAGCCCTTGCCGGTCATCGTCGCGTACTTGCTGCCGCGCGTGGACAAGCGCGACTGGAAATAGACGCCGACACTGGTGATGATGAGGAGCGTGACGGCGTAGGCCGAAGCGAGACCGACTTGGCTCGGATAGCGATGCACGGCCTGGTAGATCGCCGAAGTAAAGACCTGGATCCCCACCGGCAGGCCGAGGAGCGCGGGCACCTCGAACGACTCGATGGCGCGCACGAAGAGAATCAGCAGCGTGGCGAAGATCGCCGGCCAGACCAGCGGCAGGGTAATGCGGCTAACCACCTCGAGGACACTGGCACCGCTCATCACTGCTGATTCCTCGAGCGCCGGGTCCATGGCGCGGAAGGCCGCCGTCATCAGCAGGAACGCCATCGGCGAGTAATGCAGCCCGTCGACCCAAATCATGCCGCCGAGCGAATAGACGTTGATGAAGACGGCGTCGGTGTCGAACACCTTCTGCAAAGCGAGATTGATGAGACCGATCTTCGGGCTGCCGAGCAGGATCCAGGCGACGGTGAAGAGGATGCCGGGAATGATCAGGGGGACGATGGACAGGGCGAAGAAGAGCTGCTTCGCCGGGGTGTTCGTGCGCTCGTTCATCCACGCGAGCGTCGTGCCGAGCGCAAAGGCGATGAGCGAGGCGCCGGTGGCGAACTTGAGCGAGTTCCAGAAGAGAAGCCACGTATCGGACGAGCCGTACGCTTCCTGGTAGTTGCCGAACGTGAACTGCGCGGCCTTGGCGGCGCTTTGCGGCGTGAAGAAGCTCTGCCAGACGAGGAAGGCGAGCGGCACGATGCCGAGATAAAGCGTCAACGCTACGCACGCGGCTATCACCAGCCACTTCGTGTCGAAGCGGGCGTCGACGCTAGTGGTGGTGATGGTGGTGGTGGCCGTGGCCATCGTGCACGCGCAGATCCTGGCTGAAAACCAGCGACTTGATGGTCACGGGGACGGTGTGAGACGGCATGCGGATGCGGCCGAGGTCGATGTAGTCGAAGTCGCGCAGCGAGATGCCGTCCAGCACGAGCACTTCGGACTTGAGCCCGAAATCTTCCTTGAGCATCGCGCCCACCGTGTGCGCGACGTCGCCTTCGATGATGAGGAAGATGGGCTTGCCTTGCTCGATGGTGCGCGCAAGGCTGGCGCGGATCCCTTCGGCGAGGGCGTGCAGCCGCTCGAACGCGGGCTCGCCGCGCCAGCGAAAGGCGAGCGCCACTTCCTTTTCACCTTCTACGACATCAAAGGCCTGGAAGTGCTCGGCTATCGCCTGGGCCAACTTGCGCGCGTCGATGTCGCCCTCCAACTGGACCGGCGGATGCAGCACCTGAAGGTTCTTGCGCGGCAGCAGTTCCGCGGGCGAAGAGATGTAAACCGTGTTGCCGGAGAGCTGTACGCAGTATTCCGAGGCGCCGAAGGCGGTGGCGCGGATGCATTCGCCCGCCGGGAGCAGCGGCCAGGGCAGCTTCTTCGCGTCCAGGCGCTTGCGCAGCGCCGTGCCGAGGCGTCGGCCGAGATCGCCGAAATCGCGCGCCTCGCGGCCATAGACGTATTCCCCCACCCCGCCGGAGAACATGAGACCGTCGACCTTGACGTCGCTGAGCGGCTCGGTGAGATAGAGATCGCTTCGCTGGCGCGTGATGGCAGTACAGAGCGTGTCGGCGAGCCACTCGCAGAGCTGGTCGAGATCCTCGTCGGAGATTTTTTTCCCCAGCTCCCAGTTGAAGCCGGCGCGCGCGGCAAGCGCTTTGCCCTGCGGGTCCAGGCGCGTGATTTTCCCGCCATCCACTACGATCAATCGGCCGCCGATATGGATCGCTGCAGTCTCGACGACACGGCCATGCGCGACAAAGGCGAGCTTGGTCGTGCCGCCGCCGATGTCTATATTCAATATGTGCGCATCGCGATCGTGCGACACCTTTGCAGCGCCCGAGCCGTAGCCGGCGAGCATCGCTTCCATGTGGTGGCCAGCGGTCGCGCAGACGAACTCGCCGCCGATATCGGCCAGCATCTCTCCGATCGCCTGCGCATTCTCGCGCCGCAGCGCCTCGCCGGTGAGGATCACCGAGCCGGTGTCGACCTCGTCCGGATGGATGTTCGCCGCAGCGTACGCGTCCTCGATGATCTTGCCGATCGCGTGCTCGTCGATGCGCACGTCGCTCTGATAAGGGGTAAGCGCCACCGGCGACTGGTAAAGCGTGTCCCGGCCGACGACGAAGTAGCGGCTCGAGAGGTCCTCGCCCATGCGCCGCATGCGCACGCGCGAAAAGATCACCTGGGTGCCGGCAGAGCCGATGTCGATGCCGACGCTGTTGAGCGTGATGTTGTCCTGCTGCCAGATCGCGTTCTCTTCGATCGGGCCGCAGGGAGCGTCGTGGTCATGATCGTGGTCGTGATCATGATCGGCATCCTCGTCGTGGCTGTGCTCGTAGTCCTCGCCATAGAGGTGATCGGCGAGGCTGTGGGACTTCTTTTTTTCCTCAGGCATGCTCGAGCGCTTCGGCGGCTGCGTGCGCCGGCAGGTAGCCGAGCCGCTGCGAGACGGCGCTGGCGCTCGCCACGACCACCGGCACGCAGTTCTGCATCACCTTTTTCGTCATGCGCTGCACCGGAGCCGCCACGCCCAGCGCCGCGATCACGGCGCCGCGCTGGTTGCGCACCGGTGCGGCGATCGCGCGCAGCCCGATCTCGCTTTCCTCGTCGTCGATGGCGCAGTCGCGCGCGCGGACTTCCTTCAGCATGGCGAGAAGCGCATCGCGCTTGGTGATGGTGTGATCGGTGAACTGCGTAAGTCCCCGCTCGACGATCTCCTTCACGTAATCGGGCGACTGGAAGGCGAGCAGCACCTTGCCAACGGCCGTGCAATGCAGCGGCGCGCGCGCCCCGACTGCGGCTGTCATGCGGATCGCCCGGCGGCTCTCCATCTCGTAGACGTACAGCACGCTCGACTGGTCCACGATGCCGAGCTGCACCGTCTCGCCGGTCTTCTCGAGCAGCTCGCGCAGTTGCGGGCGCGCTTCATTCGCCACGTCCATGCGTCGGCGCACCAGCGCCCCGAGCTCGAAGAGCGCGAGGCCGAGCCGGTACTTGCCGGTGTCCGAGTTCTGCTCGAGGAAGCCGGCGCCGGTCAGCGTGGCCGCCAGCCGGTGGACCGTGCTCTTTGCGAGCCCGAGCCGGTTGGCGAGCACCGTGATGCCGAGCTCGTTCTGCTCGCCGGAAAACGAGGTCAGCAGGCGCAGGGAGTTGGCGACGGACGAAAGGCGGGCGCGCTGTTTTGTCATGGAGAGACCGCTTCCCTGGTTGCTGGGCGCCGGGCGAAGAGCCACGCGCTAATCACTATCGCCAACGTGCCGATGCCGATGAATGACGGCAACTCGACTTTCGCCAGCCCCGCCGCGGCGATGGCGAAGCAGAGCAGCGCCACGGTCATGCTCATCACGCGCGAGGCACGTGCGCCGCGCTCGTCGGAGGCACCGATCAGCCGCGCCACCCACCAGCCATTCAGGGCGTCGGTGATGACCATGCCCGTCGTGAACACGAGGCCGAGCGCCGCCGCGACGAGCCAGCCGGCGGCGGTGGCGCCGCTGGCCGAAAAGAGAAGCGCGTGCGACAGCGTGTCGAATGAGACGGCAAACGCCGCTCCGATCGCTGCGACGACGATGGGATGGCTTGCGCTCCCGAGCCGCTCGACGAGCCAGTGGCCGCGAAGGCCGACTGTCGGCACGCGCGCGCCTTGCGGCGTGCGCAGGCTCATCGCGAGATTCGCGGCGCCGAGGACGACGAGCACGCCGATAGATATCCAGGCGCCGAATTCCTCGACCCACGAGGGCGGCTGCCAGTCGGTCGCCGCCAGCGCGAGCGCCACGCCGACCAGCGTCACCACGATGCCGTGACCCAACGAAAAGAAAAGTCCCGTCCAGCGAGAGCGCGAAGAACGGGTCAGCCCGTCGATCGCCACCAGGTGATCGGGGTCCAGGCCGTGCCGCAGGCCGAGCGCAAAGACCAGCGCGCCGAGCGCTATTTCTGCAGGAACAGGCGTTCCCATTCCTTCACCCATTTGTCCTGTTCGTCGAGCAGCGTCACCGGATCGACCATCGTGTAATCGAATTTGCCGAGCCTGGTCTGCACCTTGTTGCTCACCGGGGCGCGGCCCATCGACGCGAGGATGCCCTGCCCTTCCGGCGAGAGAATGAAGTCCACGAAAGCGAGCGCGGCGTGCGGATGCGGCGCATCGCGGCCCACGGCCACGCCCTGCGGCCGTCCCACGACGGGGTTCATCGGCACCCAGTCGATCGGCGCGCCGCGCTTCTTCAGGGACTCCGCGTTGCTGTGGTAAGCCGTGAGGCCAACGGGGATCTCGCCCGCGGCGATGAGCTCGGCGAGCAAGACGTGGCCCTTGCGCATGTCGGGCTTCATCTCGGCCAGCTTGCGGAAGTACGCCATGGCGTCCTTGGCACCCCATAGCCTGACGAGCGTCGCCATCCATTCCGCGTCCGTCGCCTCGAGCGCGATGCGGCCCTTCCATTTCGGGTCGAGGAAGCCGCGGTAGTCCGCAGGCAGCTCTTCGCGCTTCACCTTGTTGGTGTTGAAAGCCACGACGAAGAAGTTGACGCGGTCGGGTACCCACTGGCCGTGCTTCGGAATCGCGGCCGCCGGCAGGTCTGCCAGATGGGGCGAATGGAAGGCGCTGAAGAGCTTCTCCCGCGCGAGCATTTCCATCTCGGGCGCGTTGGTCTCGATCACGTCGAAACTGTGGCGCCGCCCCTGCGCCTCGGTCACCGCGCGCTGCACTACTTTCTCGGACAGGGCGCGCCAGATCTCGACCTTGACGCCGGTCTTCTTCTCGAATGCCTGGCCGAGCGGGCCCGATTCGGTCGGCGCGAGCGACGTGTAGAGCGTCAGCGTGCCTTCCTGGCGCGCTCTTTCGAGCAGTCGCGCGTCGCGATCCGGGCCGCGGTAGCGATAGAGGGCGTCGTTCTTATCTTGCGCTGCGGCAGCAATGCAGACGAACGCGAGCACGAGAACGAGGGGGCGCATCGGAAGGAAATTATTCTATGATGAAGCCCCGTTTCGGGAACGCGATTCCACATACCGGAAACAGCCCTTGTCGACCAAAACGACCACCGCGGTCACGCATTACCACATCCAGAAGAAGCGCCGGAAGGAGTTCATCGAAGACTGGCGCAAGAACCGGCGCACGGTGATCCGCAAGGAAGACGTCGTGTTGCAGCCGACAGCGCGCGGCCTGCGCACCGGGGTCTACATGGGCGCGGACGGCGATTCGCCCACGCGCTGCCTCGATGCCCTCGTGCACGAGATCGAGCCGGGCGTCACCAGCACCATCCATCGCCACTCGTGGGACGCGCAGACCTTCGTCGTCGAGGGATCGGGCTGGACCGAGGTCGACGGCGTGCGCTACGACTGGAAGCCTTGGGACGCGATTCACATCCCGGCCTGGAGCTGGCACCGGCATGGCAACGAAGGTAAGAAGCCTGCTCGCTTCCTGAGCTATTCGTCGGAGCCGATGCTGTGGACGCTCGGCATGTGCGTGATCGAGGATCGCGGCCACGAGCCTTATTCATCCTTGCCACCCAAACCGTCCTATACCGAGGGCGCGCCGGGCGACGATCCCTATGCGCGGCGGTTGCGCAGGTTGTCGGCGGAAGCGAAGAAACGCCGTGGCGGCCGCATCCACACGCCGTATGACGAGCAGGATCTCCTCGCCACGCCGCGCGGCACGCGCACCAAGTTCCTCGTCGACCGCGCGATCGGCAGCGAGGCTTCCGGCATTACGCAGGTGATGATCCAGTTCGCGCCCGGCAAGACGCAGTCGCTGCACCGCCATCCGGGCGAAGCCTGGCTCTACGTCGTCGAAGGCTATGGCCATAGCTTCATGGGCACCGCGCCCGACCAGGGCCAGCATTACCGCTGGAAGAAGGGCGACCTCATCATCGTCGACCACTTCCTGTGGCATCAGCACTTCAACGACGACCCGCAGAACGAAGCGCGCCTCGTGCGCGTGCACATGTTCGACTCGATCCTCGAGACGATGCGCGCGCTGATGGATCCGATGGTGCTGTTCGAGGAGGCGGAGGACACGC
>Ga0136846_1230128_pt1 | contig 12023 bp, 9 predicted proteins | sample HopSoiMetagenom2_FD_96841 | JGI IMG/M metagenome (GOLD analysis project Ga0136846, IMG submission 96841) | Grasslands soil microbial communities from Hopland, California, USA - 2 Assembly 2016 (version 4) | ecosystem: Environmental > Terrestrial > Soil > Grasslands | place: USA: Hopland...
AGGCGGCGTGGTCGATGGATTGCCTCAAGCGCTCGATCGCGTGGGATGAAAAGCGCTTCGGCCTCAAGCTCGATCTGGACCAGTACAAGATCGTGGCGGTTGGCGACTTCAACTCCGGGGCGATGGAGAACAAGGGCCTCAACATCTTCAACACCAAGTACATCCTTGCGCGCTCGGATACCGCGACCGATGTCGATTACCTGAACATCGACCGCGTCGTCGCGCACGAGTATTGCCACAACTGGACCGGCAACCGCGTCACCTGCCGCGACTGGTTCCAGCTCTCGCTCAAGGAAGGCCTCACGGTTTTCCGCGACCAGGAGTACGGCGCCGATACCTACTCGCGCGCGATGACGCGCATCCAGGAAGTGCGCGGCCTGCGCGCCGCGCAGTTCCCCGAGGACGCGGGCCCGATGAGGCATCCGGTGCGGCCGCAGTCCTACATGGAGATCCGCAATTTCTACACCATGACCGTGTACGAGAAAGGCGCGGAAGTCGTGCGCATGCAGCACACGCTGCTGGGGGAGGAGAAGTTCCAGGCCGGCATGCGCCTCTACTTCGAGCGCCACGACGGCCAGGCGGTGACCTGCGATGAGTTCGTGCAGGCCATGCAGGACGCCTCCGGCGTGGATCTCTCCCAGTTCAGGCGCTGGTACGACCTTCCCGGCACGCCGGTGCTGGATTGCTCTTCAACCTATGAAAACGGCGTATTCGAGCTCCGGGTGAAGCAGTCGATGAACCCGCCCTTGCACATTCCCTTAGCCGTGAAGATCGGGCCGCACGAGCAGCTGCTCCCGGTGAAGAAGGCAGAGGAGCGCTTCACCTTCGCCGGCCTGAAGGCGAAGCCGGTGCCGTCGCTCCTGCGCGCCTTCTCCGCGCCGGTGATCCTCAACTACCCGTACACCGAAGCCGACCTGCTGCACCTGCTGGCGAACGACGACGATCCGTTCAACCGGTGGGAGGCCGGCCAGCGCCTGGCGAGCTCGATCATCCTCGAAGGGCGCGGCGAGCCATCGCCGGCGTTCGTCGACGCCATGGGCCGCGCGCTGCGCGAGTCCGACCCGATGTTCGCCTCCGAAGTGTTCGCGCTTCCCGCGGAGGCGTTCCTCGCCGAGCAGATGGCGCTCGTCGATCCCGACGCGCTGCACGAATCCAGGAACAGTCTCAGAAGGAAGCTTGCGGAGCCATTGAAGCAGCACCTGCTGCGCAGCTACGAAGAGAACCGCGTCAAAGGCCCTTACTCGCCCGACCCGGCCTCGATCGGCCGGCGCGCGCTGCGCAATCTCTGCCTGAGCTATCTCTGCGAGCTCGGCATGTCGGCGCTGGCGTACGAGCAGTTCAAGGCCGCGGACAACATGACCGACAGCATGGCGGCGCTAGGCTGCCTCGCCAACCTGGACTGTCCGGAGCGGCAGCCCGCGCTCGATGCGTTCTACGCGCGCTGGAAGGATGAGCCGCTGGTGGTCGACAAATGGCTGGCGGTGCAGGCCGGCTCGCGGCTCTCCACCACCCTGAAACAGGTCGAGCTGCTGCTGCGTCATCCCGCGTTCAGCCTGAAGGTGCCGAACAAGGTTTACGCGCTGATCCGCAGCTTCAGCGCGAATCACGTGCGCTTCCACGCCGCCGACGGCGCGGGCTACGACTTCCTCGCCGAGCAGGTGATCGCGCTCAACGCGCTCAACCCGCAGGTGGCGGCGCGCATGGCGCGCGGCTTCGACCGCTGGGCGCGCTTCGACGACAAGCGCAAGGCAAAGGCCAGGGCCGCGCTGGAGCGCATCCGGGACGCCGAGGGGCTGACGAAGGACGTCGCCGAGATCGTCACCAAGGCGCTCGCGGCATGACCCTGCTCGTGGTCGCCACCGCGGCCTTCATCCTCACGCACATGGTCACCAGCACGCCGCTCCGCGCGAAGCTGGTCGGCGCGATGGGCGAAGCACGCTATCGCGGCCTGTATTCGCTCGCCGCGTTCGCGACGCTCGGGCTGATGATATGGGCCTACGTGCGCACGACGCCCGAGCCGCTTTGGGCCGGGATGCGCGCGGTTCCGCTGGTCGTCATGCCGTTCGCGCTCATCCTCATTGCCTGCGGTGTCGGCCGCAATCCGACCATGGTCGGCGCCGAGCGGCTCCTGCAGCAAAGCGAGCCCGCGCGCGGCGTGATCCGCATCACGCGCCATCCGATCATGTGGGGAATCATGCTGTGGGCGGCGGCGCATGTCCTGGCGCGCGGCGAGCTGAAGGCGCTCGTGTTCTTCGGCGGCTTCGTCGCGCTCGGCGCGCTCGGCACCGTGCTCATGGACCGCCGCAAGCGGCCGAACCCCGACTGGAGCCATTTTGCCGCTGCCACCTCGAACGTACCCTTCGTCGCCATCGCCCAGGGCCGCAACCGCATCGACTGGCGCGAGATCGGCTGGAAGCGGCCGCTGATCGGCCTGGCTGTCTTTGCGCTGCTGGTGTTAGCTCACCCGTGGCTCTTCGGAGTGCCGGCAGCGTAGCGCTCGCGCAGCTTCGCCTTCCAGAACTTGCCGGTCGAGGTGCGCGGGATCTCGGCGATGAACTCGTAAGCGTCGGGCAGCTGCCACTTCGCGAATTTCTTGCCCAGGGCCTCGTTCAGTTCCGCGGGCGTCGCCGCCTTGCCGGGCTTGAGGACCACGCAGGCGAGCGGCCGCTCGCCCCATTTCGCGTGCGCGACCGCGATCACGGCCGCTTCCAGCACCGACGGGTGCGCCATGAGCGCGTTCTCGAGGTCGACCGAGCTGATCCACTCGCCGCCGGACTTGATCAGGTCCTTGGTGCGGTCGGTGATGCGCACGTAGCCCAACGGATCGACCGAGGCGACGTCGCCGGTGCGCAGCCACCCGTCCTCGCTGAAGCGCTCGCGCGCATCCACGGCGTGGTAGGCCCCGGTGATGAACGGGCCGTGCACCTGCACCTCGCCGACCGTCTTGCCGTCCCACGGCGCGATGCCTTCTTCCCCGGCGATGCGCAGATCGACCAGCGGGATCGGCACGCCGCCGGTTGCCTTGCGCCGGAAGACTTCGTCTTCGTCCGACGCGTCGATCTCGGGCTTCACGTAGGCGATGGTCGCGACCGGGGAGGTCTCGGTCATGCCCCAGCCCTGGTCCACGCGCACGCCGAGCTTCGCGTAGGCGCGGATCAGCGACTCGGGCACCGCGGCGCCGCCGACCAGCGTGCGCAGGTTCGGCGGGAATTTCCAGCGCCCCGGCTTCGCCTCCATTGCCTGAAGCATTCCCAGCCATATGGTCGGCACGCCGAATGCCATGGTCGGCTTCTCCGCCTGGAACAGATCGAGCAGGTCCTCGGGATGCAGGTGCGGGCCGGGAAAGACCAGCTTCGCGCCGAGCGGCACCGCCCCGTAAGGCACGCCCCAGCTGTTGGCGTGGAACATCGGCGTCACCGGCAACACCACGTCGTGCGCCGAGAGGCCCCAGTTATCGGGCAGCGCTGCCGACAGCGTGTGCAGCACGGTCGAGCGGTGCGAATAGACGACGCCCTTCGGCCGTCCGGTCGTCCCGCTCGTGTAGCACATCGCGATGGGGTCGTTCTCGTCGTGCGGGACATAGTCGAAATCGTCATCCCGCAGCAGATTTTCATAGTTCTCGAATCCGTTCTCCACCGCCGCGCCGGAGAACGGGAACACGATCACGCGCTCGAAAGCGTGCTTGGGCGCGAACTGCCGATAGAGCGGCAGCAGGATGTCGTCGACGATCAGGAAGCGGTCCTTGGCGTGGCCGGCGATCCAGCCGATCTCGTCGGGCGCGAGGCGCAGGTTGAGCGTGTGCATCACGCCGCCGGCCGCCGGGATGCCGAAGTAGCACTCGAGGTGCGCGTGGTGGTTCCAGCAAAGCGTCGCCACGCGGTCGCCCTTCCTGAGTCCCAGGCGCAGCAGGCCGGCCGCGAGCGCGCGCGAGCGGCGGTAGAAGTCGGCGAAGGTGCAGCGGTGTAGGCTCTTGTCGGGCAGGCGGGAGACGATCTCGGTCCGCGGGAAGAGCTTGCCGGCGCGCTCGAGGAAATGGTTGAGCGACAACGGCACCTGCATCATCGTCGTGCGCATCGTCTCCTCTTCATCGCGCCAGCTTGGCCTTGACGCGCGCGTCGAACTTCTCGACGTTCACGACCACGCGCTCATGCGTGCCATCGCCGATGAGCTCGCGCTCGTCGCGCGCCTCGACGCGGAAATGGATCGTTCGCTTTTCCACCTTTTCAACGATGGCGAGCGCCGTAATGCGCATGCCGACCGGCGTGGCCGCGATGTGGCGCACGTTGAGGAGCGTGCCGAGGCTCTGGTGGCCCGGCGGCAGCAGCCGCTCGACCGCGGCGAGCGCGGCGGCCTCGATGAGGTTGATCATCACCGGCGTGGCGAGCACGTGCACGGCGCCGCTGCCGACGCGTGGGGCGGTGTGCTCCTCGCCGACCAGGAGCTCTGCTTTCCCCTGAAGTCCCGGACGAAGGTTCATACCGCTATGATTCTTGCATGAAGCCCCGCGTGGTCGTCGTCGGCTGCGGCTTCGGCGGCCTGTGGGCCGCGCGCGCGCTGGGCCGCGCGCCGGTCGAGCTCACGGTGGTCGACCGCACCAACCATCACGTCTTCACTCCGCTCCTCTACCAGGTCGCGACCGCTGGCCTGTCGGCGCCGGCGATCTCCGGCCCGATCCGCCACATCCTCGCCGGCCAGGCCAACACGACGGTGCTGCTGGGCGAGGTGCAGTCGGTCGACGCCGCGCGTCGCAGCCTGCGCTTCGAGGACGGGAGCGAGCTTGCCTACGACTACCTGGTGCTCGCCGCCGGCACCGTCAACCATTACTTCGGCCAAGATGCGTGGGCGCCCTTCGCGCCGGGCCTCAAGACGCTGGGCGATGCGCTCGACATCCGCGCGCGCATCCTGATCGCCTTCGAGCGCGCCGAGCGCGAGACCGACCCGGCGAAGCGCGCCGCCTGGCTGACCTTCGTAGTGGTCGGCGGCGGCGCGACCGGCGTGGAGCTGGCCGGCACGCTTGCCGAGATCGCGCGCCACACGCTGCGCGGCGAGTTCCGTCGCATCGATCCGCACAACGCGCGCGTGGTGCTGGTCGAGGGCAGCGAGCGCGTGCTGCCGCCCTACCCGCGCGAGCTGTCGGAGAAAGCGCGCCTGCAGCTCGAGCGCCTCGGCGTGACGGTCTGGCCGAGCAAGCTGGTCACGGGGATCGACGCCGACGGGGTGACCCTCGGCGCCGACCGCCTGGCGGCAAAGACCGTGCTATGGGCTGCCGGCGTCGCCGCCTCTCCGCTCGGCCGCACCCTCGGCGCGCCGCTCGATCGCCAGGGCCGCGTCAAAGTCGAGGCCGACCTCTCGCTACCCGGCCATCCCGAGGTGTTCATCGTCGGCGACCTCGCCGCGGTCGAGGGCGTGCCGGGCATCGCGCCGGCGGCGAAGCAGATGGGCAAGCACGCCGCGAACAACATCAAGCTGGGCCTGATCGGGAAGCCGGGAAAAGCGTTCCGCTATCGCGACTACGGCCAGCTCGCCACGATCGGCCGCAACGCCGCGGTGGCGCAGATCGGGCGGCTGCACCTTTCCGGCTACCCCGCGTGGCTCACCTGGCTGCTCGCGCACATCTACTTCCTGATCAACTTCCGCAACCGGCTCGTGGTGCTGATCGACTGGGCCTGGGCGTACTGGACCTACAACCGCTACGCCCGCATCATCATCCGCAATCCCGGCTAGCCCCGGGCCGGCCACAGCCACGCCGCGCCGCGCACGCCGCTCGAGTCGCCGTGGACGTTGCGCGCAAGGCGCGTGTCGATCCGGTCCGAGAACACATGGCGCCGCCAGAGCTTCGGCACGTTGTCGTAGAGCTGCGCGACGTTCGAGACGCCGCCGCCGAGAACGATCACGTCGGGGTCGAGGAGGTTGATGACGACCGCGAGCGAGCGCGCCAGGCGCTCCTCGTAGAGATCCGGATCGGCGTCGCGCTCGCGCGCGGGGCCTGAGAGATAGGTCTCGATGCAGCCCGCGCGCCCGCAGTAGCAGGCGCGCAATGGCAGATCGCGCGCGTCGGGCAACGGCAGCGGGTTGTGGCCCCATTCGCCCGCGATGGCGTTGACGCCGGTCAATACGGTCTTGTCGACCACGATGCCGCCGCCCACTCCCGTACCCAGGATGACGCCGAAAACGACGCTCGCGCCGCGCGCGGCGCCGTCGACGGCCTCCGAGAGCGCGAAACAGTTCGCGTCGTTTTCGAGGCGCACCTCGCGACCGAGCGCGCGCTCGAGATCCTGCTTGAGCGGCCGGCCGATGAGCCACGTGGAGTTCGCGTTCTTGACCCGCCCCGTGGCCCGCGAGAGGGCGCCCGGAATGCCCACGCCCACGGTTCCCGCGCCGGCCTCGGCGACGAGCGAAGCGACTGCCGCGAGCGTCGCGTCGTAGTCGCCGCGCGGCGTCGCCACGCGCTTGCGGAAAACCTCTGCGTCGTGCGGATCAATGCCGATCGCCTCGATCTTGGTCCCGCCGAGGTCTATGCCGATGCGCATGCGGGGATTATTCCTCATCACGCATGCGCCCTTCAGCCCTGCGGCCACAGACGCCCGGCTGATAGGCATGCCCGGGAAATTGGCGGACCCTGACCGCGTGCAGGAGACCGCGCTTCAGACCCCGGGGCTGGCACCGCTAGCGCCGCTCGAGCGTCCAGTTGCGCCCGCTGAAATCGCAGTGCGGGTGCTCGACACCGCGGAAGCCTTTGCCGCGCTCGCGCCCGACTGGAACCGGCTGCACGCGGAGAGCGCGCTCGCCAGCGTCTTTACCTCCTGGATCTGGCAGTACCAGTGGTGGCAGATCTACGGGCGCGAGCAGCCATTGCGGTTGCTGGTAGCGCGCGAGGGCACCGAGGTGGTCGGCATCCTGCCGCTTTATGTGCAGACCATCTCGGTGCTGGGCGTGCGCGTGCGCCTGCTGCGCCTGATCGGCACCGGCGGTGACACCAACCCCGACGACCTCGCGCCGATGCTCGAGCCGCGCCGCGCCGAGCGCGCTGCGGCCGCGCTCGCGCGCGCCGCGACCGCGCTCGCCGATGCCGACGTGCTGCTCCTTACCGACCTGCCGCCGCAAGGCGCGATCAACGGCGCGGTCGAGCGCGCCGCGCGCGAGGCCGGACTGCCGAGCGCGACCGGCCTTTGCCAGCCCATCGCCTTCGTCCCGCTGCCGCCGACCTGGGAGGAATACCTGCGATCGCTGTCGAGCCATCACCGCTCCGGCCTGCGCTACAAGCGGAACAAGCTCGTGAAAGGCCATGGCGCGCGCTTCTTCGTCTGGAACGATGCGGCCAATCTCGATGCGGCCTTCGACCGCCTGGCCGAGCTGCACCACAAGCGCTGGGAAGCGAGCGGCGGCAGCGAGTCCTTCGCGAGCGCGGAGTATCTCGAGTTCCACCGCCGCGTGATGAAGGCCTGCCTGCCGCGCGGCTGGCTCAGGCTCTATTGCCTCGAGGTCGACGGCGAGATCGCGGCAATGAGCTACTGCTACCGTTTCCGCAACACGGTGTTCAGCATGCAGTCGGGCTTCGATCCGGCCAAGGGCAAGCTCAAGGTCGGCAACGTGCTGCTTTCGCACGCCTTCGAGCACGCCATCGGCGAAGGCAACCGCGTATTCGACTTCCTGCGCGGCGAGCACGACTACAAGGAGCAGCTCACCACCGACCAGCGCGAGACGCGCTGCCTGTGGGTGTTCGCCGGCACGCTGGCGGCGTTCGCCTACCGCCTGCGCCGCGTCTGGCTACCGCTCCTGAAGGCGCGCCTGCAGCGCCGGCCGCCGCCCAAGCTGCGGCCGTAGGTTTCGCAGGCTTGCGAGCAGACCCTTTGCCAGGCGCATGAGCGGCAGCGCGGCGAGCGCGACGCGCCCCGCCGCGCTCAGCCCGACCGCGACCCGCTGCACCGTGCGACGGTCCTTCCACACGCGCCCGTAGCTCGTGTTCTCGCGCGAGGTATTGGAGTCGATCCAGAGCGGGCCCGCGTTCTCGAGGAACTGGCGCACGTTGTCGACCTCGGCGACGATGCCCGGCGAGCAGCTGGCGTGGCTCTCGTCGTAGGCGATCTTGAAGGTGAAGGCGCCCTCGCCGCCCACCAGCATGCAATGGCGCGCGAGCGGCCGGCCGGCGAGGTCGAGGCCGGTGATGATGAGGCGGCCGCGGCGGAAGGCCTCGGCGAATACGCCGCTCACGAAGCGCCGGTCGTCGTCGCGGCAGGCGATCGCGCTGCCGGCGGCGCCTTTCCAGCCGCTCGCTTCGAGGCGGATGAACTGCTCGGTCCACGCGCCGATATCGTCGCCCGGCGCAAGCCGTACCGGCGCAAGCGCGCCGGCCGCGGCGAGGCGGGCCTGCCACCGGCGCAGGTTGTTCTTCATGTTCGAATTGAAGCGCGCGCGCGGGTCGCGGCTGCGCACCAGCACCGCCCGCGTATAAGCGTCGGTGACCAGCCAGGGCAGGCCGGCCTCGCTCGCCGCCTCGCCGAGCGCGCCGTAGAACAGCCCGCCAGCCGAGCTCCAGTCGAATTCGATCAGCGGCGCGACGCCGCTTTCGAGCAGCGCGCCGATGCATTTGGCGGCCGAGCGGGCGCGCACGAGCGGCGTGCCGTTGAGCATGTTGCGGTGGCCCCAGGAGCGCGCGGCGCGCACCGGCAGGCCGCGCCAGCGGCGCTCGAGGCGCAGCGGAAAGAGCGCGCCAAGGGTGCCGTCATCCCACACCGCGACGCAGCGGAAGCCCTCGCCCGCGCCGTAGGCTTCCAGCGCGGGCAGCAGCATCCAGGGTTCGTAGAAGGGATTGGGGTCGGCGGCCTCGGCGGCCAGCGCTTCCCAGGCCGGCACGAGCTCGCGCAGCTCCTCCGCCTGCCTCAGCACCTTGACGATCGTCCCGGTGGCCATCGCGAAAGGGTACAAACGCCCGCTTTACCGGGCCGGCTGCGCGGCTGCGCCAAACGGCCCACCCCCACGGGAGCGTGCCGTATTCCTGCCGCAATTAGGCTCGCCGGATGATCCCGGTGGTCCTGCTCGGCGGGCTTAGCGTCATGCGCGCGCTCGGCATGGCGCGCGTGCCGGTGGTGATCGCCTCTCTCGAGCGCGACACGCCGGCCATGGCGTCGCGCTACTGCACCGGCATCATCGAGCTGCCGCCCACTTCCCGCGACGCCATGGTCGAGACGCTGGTGCGCGCCGGCCGCTGGTTCGCCAGGCGCCATAGCGCGCGCATCCCGCTCTTCTACGACAACGACGACCGGCTCGCGCTGGTGCAGGACTACCGCGAGAAGCTCGAGCCGCACTTCGCGCTGCTCCTGAACGAGCCCGGGCTCGGCCGCGCGCTGCTGGACAAGGAGCTCTTCCAGGACGTTGGCGAGCGCTGGGCGCTGCCGGTGCCACGATGCATCGAGTGGGACGCGCTCGCCTCCGAGCCGGGGCCGGTCCTGGTGAAGCCGAAAACGAGAACCGGCTGGGACAACTCCGCCATCCGCCGCCAGCTTTTCGGCGGCGAAGGCAAGGCGCGCGTGTTTCCTTCGGGGCGCGCCGCGCGCGAAGACGCGCTGGTGCAAAACCTCGCCGCGCAGCTCGCCTTCCAGGAGTACGTACCTGGCGGCGACGACGCCATCTGGTCCTATCACGGCTTCGCCGCGCCGGGCGGCGAAGTGCTCGCCTCGTTCGTCGGGCGCAAGATCCGCACCTTTCCCGCGCTCACCGGCGACAGCGCCTACCTGCGCCTGGCGCGCGAGGACCGCCTGAGCGCGCTCGGCCGCGACATCGCCGCGCGGCTGCGCCTCGCCGGCGTCTTCAAGATGGACTTCAAGCGCAGCCCGGCGGGCCGCTTCTACCTGCTGGAGATCAACACCCGCTTCAATCTCTGGCACTACCCGGGCGCGATGAACGGCGTCAACCTGCCGAAGATCGCGTACGACTTCATGGTCCACGGACGCAGTCCGCAGCCGGCCATCGCGCGCACGCACTACCGCTACCTGGCAATGCGCTACGACCGGCGTGCGTACCGCGAATTGAAGGCCGCAGGCAACCTCGGTCTCGCCGGCTGGCTTTGGTCTCTGGCGCAGGCGCCCAAGGTGTACGAGCTTTTCTCGTGGACCGACCCGGCGCCGTTCGTGCGGTTCTGGCGCGGCCGCTTCGAGCGCCGCTGGCAGCGGCTATGGCACTCTACGGCGTCCTAGGCGACATCCACGGCAACATCGAGGCGCTCGAGGCGGTGCTCGCCGAGCTCGACGCGCGCCGCGCGCATCCGATCCTGTGCGTGGGCGACATCGTCGGCTATAACGCCGACCCCGACCGCTGCGTCGAGCTGCTCGCGCGCCGCGGCGTGGCCGCGATCGCCGGCAACCACGATCTCATCGGCACCGGACGGCTGGGCTTCGAGCGCTGCGCCAACAACGCGCGCTATTCCCTGCAGCGCACGCGGCGCACGCTTTCGGCGCGCAGCGCGGCGTGGCTCAATGCGCTGCCGCCGAACCGCACCGCCGAGAACGGCGCGATCGCGCTCGTGCACGGCGGCGTGCGCGACGTGCAGCTCTACATGAAGACCGCGCAGCAGATCGCGCGCAACGCCGAGCTGCTGCGCCTGGACTTCCCCGGCGCGCGCGTCTGCTTCTTCGGCCACAGCCACGAGCAGAAGCTCTACGAGGTCGGCGACGAAGGCGTGCGCGACCTGGCCGCGCAGGGCCCGCACCAGCTGCTCGCCGAGCGCATCTACTTCATCAATGCCGGCTCGGTCGACGCGCAGCGCAAGCGCGAGCACCGCCGCGCCGAGTTCGCGCTGTTCGATAGCGGCGCCTGGACAGTCGAGTTCCACAGCTGCCGCTACGACGCCGCTTCCACCGAAGCCAAGGCCGCGGTCGGCGGCTATCGCATCACTGCCCTGAGAGACCGGCTCTACACGCTGCGGCGAAGGTTCTTCCCCGCCTTCTAGAATACCCGCGTCATGCGGGAATTCGGGAGGTTTGACTACGTCATCGTCGGCGCGGGCAGCGCCGGCTGCCTGCTCGCCAATCGCCTGTCGAAGGATCCGTCCATCCGCGTGCTTCTGCTCGAGGCGGGCGGGAAGGATGACTATTTCTGGATCCCGATCCCGGTCGGGTACCTCTATACCATCGCCAACCCGCGCACCGACTGGTGCTACAAGACCGAGCCTGACGAATACCTCGCGGGGCGCTCGATCCACTACGCGCGCGGCCGGGTGCTCGGCGGCTGCTCCTCCATCAACGCCATGATCTACATGCGCGGCCAGCGCGACGACTGGGACCATTGGGCGGCCCTCGGCAACCGCGGCTGGGGCTGGGACGAGGTGCTGCCGATCTTCAAATCGCTGGAAGACTATGAACGGGGGGCGAGCGACGGCTACGGCGCGGGCGGCGAGGTGCGCGTCGAAGACCCGCGCGTGCGCTGGGACGTGATCGACGCCTGGCGCGAGGCCGCCGCCGAGTGCGGCATCCCCAAGGTCAAGGTGTTCAACAACGGCGACAACTTCGGCTGCGCCTACTTCCAGATGAACCAGAAGCGCGGGCGGCGCTGGAGCGCCACCAACGCGTTCCTGCGGCCGGTGCTGAACCGGCGCAACCTCACCGTCGTGACCGACGCGCACGCGCGGCGCATCCGGATGGAGCGCGGCGTCGCGCAGGGCGTGGAATTCCTGAAAGGAGAAATGCTCTTCGCCGAGGCGAAGCGGGAAACGATCCTCGCTGCCGGCGCGATCGGCTCGCCGCAGCTGCTCCAGCTCTCCGGCATCGGGCCGGGCGATCTGCTGCAGCGATTGCAGATCCCGGTGCTTAGAGATTTGCGTGGCGTCGGCGAGAACCTGCAAGACCACCTGCAGATCCGCCTGCAGTACAAGGTGAGGAACGTGAAGACGCTGAATGGCGTCGCCAACAGCCTGTGGGGCAAGGCCGGGATGGCGCTCGCGTACTTCCTTTTTCGCACCGGCCCGCTCACCATGCCGCCCTCGCAGGCGGGCGCCTTCGCGAAGAGCGATGCGTCGCAGCCGACGCCCA
>Ga0136846_1227421_pt1 | contig 12022 bp, 11 predicted proteins | sample HopSoiMetagenom2_FD_96841 | JGI IMG/M metagenome (GOLD analysis project Ga0136846, IMG submission 96841) | Grasslands soil microbial communities from Hopland, California, USA - 2 Assembly 2016 (version 4) | ecosystem: Environmental > Terrestrial > Soil > Grasslands | place: USA: Hopland...
CGAAATTCCGACATCTTTGTGAACTTCGCCCAGCTTAATGCCGGCGTCCCCTTCGATTTGAATAATACCACCGGCACACCACCGCCGTTTCTGGACACCACCCAGGACCGCGAGCGCATGCGCGTCCGTGCCCGGCTGGGGCTGAATGTCGATGTCGCCGACGGGCTGCTGGCGGGTATCCGCCTTGCCACCGGCAACACCACCAATCCCGTCACCACCAACCAGACCCTGGGCACGACCCTGAACAAGCAGAACTTCCTGCTGGATCGGGCCTTTCTGGATTATCACCCCGCCGACTGGATCGAAGTGTGGGTCGGCCGTTTCGCCAATCCCTGGCTGTCCACCGAGCTGGTGTGGGACGACGATATCAATTTTGACGGCGTAGCGGGGCGCTTCCGCGCCAATGTCACCGACAATTTTTCGCTCTTTACCACCGGCGGCGCCTTTCCCATCGAAAACACCGCTTTCAATTTTCCCGATAATACCCGATTCAAGGTGCCCAGCCGCGACAAGTGGCTGTTTGCGGGCCAGATGGGGTTGGATTGGCAGCCGGTGCGCAATTTCGATTTCAAGCTGGCAGCGGCCTATTATCACTTCCAGAATATCGAAGGTGCGCTGTCCAGCCCCTGTGTGGCCAATACCAGCACCGATCCGTGCAGCACCGACAACAGCCGGCCCGGCTTCCAGCAATACGGCAATACGATGTTTGCCATCCGCAACCTGGTTTCCAATGTCACCAACCCGCCGGTATTCCAATATTATGGGCTTGCCACCCCGTTCCACGATCTGGATATCAACACGCGGCTGGATTACGGGATGGGAGCGATTCATGCGGTGCTGGAAGGCGATGTCGTTAAGAACCTGGCCTTTAGCCGCAGTAGGATTGTTGGGACCGCGCCCCTCAACAATGTCGCAAAAAGCATAGACGACAACACCCCCGGCCCCTGGGTTGGCGGCAATCTGGGCTATCAGGCCAAGCTGACAGTCGGCTATCCAGAAATCCATGAGCGTTGGCAGTGGAATGCCAGCTTTGGCTATCGGCATTTGGACTCTGATGCCACGCCCGACGCCTTCACCGATTCCGATTTCCATGAGGGCGGCACCAATGCCAAAGGCTATGTGGTCGGCGGTTCGTTGGGCGTCGCCCACAATGTCGATCTGACCGCCAGATGGCTGAGCGCCAGTGAGGTGACCAGCTTTACCTATACTGTCGATGTTGTGCAGGTGGACTTGAATGCGCGCTTTTGAACGCATCCGTTCTTTCGCCCTGGTCGCCACGGCCGGTTTTGCGCTCGCCGGTGTTGCGCTGGCCCAGCCGGCCGACGATCCCCAGGCGCGGCTGCGCGCGGCATTGCGCGAAGCGACGGTGCGGATCCGCCAGTTGGAAGACGAGAATGCGACGTTGCAGGCCAAACAGGCGGCATTCGAGCGTGATCGCCAGGCGGTGACACAAAAGGCCTCCGAAGCCGAGAAAGGCTTGCAGGCGCTGCGCGGCCGCCAGGCTTCCGAGTTGGCGGCGCTGCAACGGGCCGGTGAGGCGCAGAAAGAAACCCTCGAAAAATGGCAGACCGCCTATAAGGAAGCCGCCGCAACCGCCCAGGCGCGCGACGCCGATGCCAAGCACCTGGAGGCCGCCCTTGTCGCGCTGCGGGAACAGAACCGGCTGGCGGAAGAAAAGAATGCCAAATTGTACCAGCTTGGTCGGGATTTACTGGACCTTTATGAGCACAAATCGGTGCTGGATGTGATGGGCGCGGCCGAACCTGTCACAAAACTGAAACGCGTCGAATATGAGAATGTCGCGCAGGACTACGAAGACAGACTGCGCGACAGCCGCGTGACCCATCCGGCGGCGCAGTAAGGAATCGCGCCGTGAATGGATTTGACCTTGCGCATTGGGCGAAACGCCGCGTCGTGCCGCTTTCGGTTCTGCTGGCGTTGTTGTCGGCGGGCTCCGCGCCGGCGGTGACGGCGCAGTCCAATGATGCGGTGGCACAGATGGGGACGACCCGGTTCATGACTTCGGACCTGAAGGACTTGGTGGGCCGGATGGAGCCTGAAACGCGCCGCCAGGCGTTGGCCAATCCCAAGCTGCTGACACAGTTGATCCAGGCAGAAGTCGCGCGCAAGGCTGTCCTGAACGAGGCGACCGCCAAAAAATGGCAGCAAAAGCCGGCGGTCGCCAAAGAGATCGACACGGCGCGCGATGCGATTGTGCTGAAAAGCTATCTGGCCGCCGTCACCGCGCTGCCGCAGAGTTATCCGTCGGACTCTGAGATCAAAGCCGCCTATGATCTCAACCGGGACAAGTTCCTGGTGCCGCGCCAGTACCGGTTGGCGCAGATATTCATTGCGTCGCCAGCCGGGGACAAGGATGCCGCGGCGGCGCTGAAAAAGGCCAACGAGTTGGCGGCCAAAGCGCGCGCCTCCGGCGCACGGTTTGAAGATCTGGCGCGACAGAATTCCCAGCACAAGCCCAGCGCCGAAAAGGGCGGCGACACCGGCTGGCTGGTGGAAAGCCAGCTCCAGCCCGCGGTGCGCGCCAAGATCGCCGGCATGATGCGGGGCGATGTGAGTGAGCCGATCCGCGGTGATCAGGGCTGGCATATCATCCGGCTGACCGACACAAAGCCCGCTGCCCTAAAGCCGTTGGCCGAAGTCCGGCCTCTGATTGCAGCATCCCTGCGCCAACAGAAGCAGCAAAGCGACGAGCTGCAATATATCGCGCGCATGCTGAAAAAAACGCCGGTGAGCGTGAATGATACAAAGCTGCGTACCGCCCTGGAGGCTGCACGATGAGCCAAGCAACCGGTTGTGAGGGTTTGCCATGCTCGCCTCGCTGACCGCAAAATCGTCCCAAAGCGCCTCGCCGGAAGCGACTGTTGAGGTCTTGGCGGCCTATCTGGTCGAGCGGGGCCTGCTGGACCCCGCCAATCTGGAACGCGGCCGGCGGACGGTGGCGGAAAGCGGCAGCCGGCTGGACAGCGTCCTTACCCAACTGGGTCTGGTCAGCGAGTTGTCCCTGGCCGAAGGGCTTGCGGCGGTCACGGCGCTCAAGATCGCGACGCCGGAGAATTATCCGCAAAATGCCATCCTGCCCGAACGGCTGCGCCTGAAATTCCTGCGCAAGATACGCGCCCTGCCGGTGGCATTGAATGATGAAACCATCACCGTGGCGATGTCCGACCCGCTGGACCGGTTTGCGATCTCCTCCATCGCCATGGCCGCGGAGCGCAAGGTTGAGCTTTTGATCGCGGTGCCTCTGGACCTCGAAGCGGCGTTCGAGCGGCTGTACAAAAACGACGACGAAGCCGGCCGCGGCCTGGAAGACCTGGGCTCGTCTTCCGTTGCCGTCGAAGACGATGCCGAACGCCTCAAGGACATTGCCAGCGAAGCGCCGCTGATCCGGCTGGTGAACCAGATCATCTCCCAGGCGGTGGAAAGCCGCGCCTCCGATATCCATATCGACCCGTTCGAAAATCACCTGCGGATCCGCTACCGCTATGACGGCGTGCTGCATGAGGTGGAGGCGCCGCCGCGCCGGCTGCAGCCGGCGGTGGTGTCGCGCATCAAGATCATGGCGGCGCTGGACATTGCCGAACGCCGGCTGCCGCAGGACGGCCGCATCAAGCTGGTGGTGCGCGGCCAGGAAGTGGATTTGCGCGTTTCCACCATTCCTTCGCTGCATGGCGAAAGCGTGGTGCTGCGCATCCTGGACCGCTCGGCGGTCAATCTGGATTTCGACAGGCTGGGCCTGGACGGGGAATTGCGCCAGCGCCTGCTGGGCCAGCTTCAGCTTCCCAATGGCATCGTCCTGGTCACCGGTCCGACCGGTAGCGGCAAGACCACGACTTTATATACGTCGCTCACGCATCTCAATTCCGTCGACCGCAACATCGTCACGGTGGAAGACCCGATCGAATACCAGCTCACCGGCATCACCCAGATGCAGGTCAAGCCCCAGATCGGCTTGAATTTCGCCAGCCTGTTGCGCGCCATCCTGCGGCACGATCCCGACATCATCATGATCGGCGAAATCCGCGACCTGGAAACCGCGCAGATCGCGGTTCAGGCGGCGCTGACCGGCCATCTGGTGCTGTCCACCCTGCACACCAACAGCGCGGCCTCCACCATCGCGCGATTGCGCGACATGGGACTGGAAGACTATCTGCTGACCGCGACCTTGAACGGCATCATGGCCCAGCGCCTGGTCCGCCGCTTGTGTCCCAGTTGCAAGCGGCCGCGCGAGGCGGGAGCGGAATTGGCGGCGCAGTTCGGCCTGACGGGGGCGCAAACCATCTATGAGCCAGGCGGCTGCTCCAACTGCCGCGGCACCGGTTTTGCCGGCCGCATCGCGGTGGCCGAGATGATCGTGCCGGATGAAACCACCCATCGGCTGATCCTGGCGCGCGCCAGCCATGGCGAGATCGAGAAGGCGGCCTGCGCCGCCGGCATGAAGACCATGTATGAGAATGGCCTGCGCCAGGTGCTGGCCGGCGTCACCTCGCTGGGCGAAATCCTGCGCAGCATCCGCCTGGAGGGGTAGCACTTGCCGTTGTTCCGCTACACCGGCGTCGACATGGCAGGCAAACGCCTCAATGGCACGATTGAGGCCGCCAATGCCTATGCGGTGGCCGATCATCTGCACGGACGGCATTGCATCCTGTTGCGCGCCGATGAAGTGGGTAAAGCGGGAAGTCTGGCGGCGCTGCTCAATGCCGATCTGGGATTGAAGCGCGGCTTGCCCCAGGCGGCGGTGGCGCAATTCACCCGCGAACTGGCGGTGATGCTGGAGGCGGGACAGGATATCGACCGGGCGCTGCGCTTTCTGGTCGAAACCAGCGACAGCAAGGCCGCCCGCCGCATCATGCAATCGTTGCGCGACCAGGTCCGCAGCGGCAAATCCCTGGCCGCCAGCCTGGCGGAGCATCCGGAGAGTTTTTCCAAGCTTTATATAAGCCTGGTCCGTGCGGGGGAGGCAGGCGGCCAGTTGGCCGGCAGCCTGTCGCACCTGGCCGACCTGTTGGAGCGCGAAGCCAGGCTGACTGCCACGGTCCAGTCCGCACTTATATATCCGGCGCTTCTGACGGTCGCCTCGGTTGGGACCATCGTGCTTCTGTTGGTCTATGTGGTGCCGCAGTTCACGCCCATCTTTGCCCAGGCCGGCGCGGACCTGCCCGTCCAGACCCAGATCCTGATCGGGTTGGGAGATATCCTGCAGAATTACGGGCTCTTGATGCTGGCTGCCCTGCTGGCGCTGGGATTTCTGGGCTACCGCCTGTTGCAGGCCGACAAAGCCAGGCTGGCGGCGGAACGGACCTTGTTGAAGGTGCCAGTGATCGCCGCCTTGATGCGCGCAACCCAGGCGGCGCGGCTGACCCGCACCTTGGGAACGCTACTCAAGAACGGCGTCGGCCTGGTGCCGGCTTTGGGGATCAGCCAGGGTGTTCTGACCAGCCTGATTGCCGGCCGGGCGGTCGCAGATACGCTCGCCAAGGTCAAGGAAGGCAGCAGGCTGGCCCCGGCGCTGGCCGCACATGCGTTCTTCCCCTTGCAGACCATCCACATGCTCCAGCTGGGCGAGGAAACCGGGCGACTGAGCGAGATGGCGCTGCGGGTTTCCGACATCCATGACAATCAGATTCAACAGACCGTGCAGCGGCTGGTCGCGCTGATGGTGCCGGTCATCACCATCATCATGGGCATTGTGGTTGCCGGCATCGTGGGATCGCTGCTGGTGGCGATGCTCAGTCTCAATGACCTGGCCAAGTGATATGCCCCATGAGGAAGCCCAGGGCTTCACGCTGGTGGAGCTGCTGGTGGTCATCGCCATTCTGGGCGTGATGCTGGCTTTGATCGGGATCAGCGCCAAGCCGGTGTCGCCGGCCACCCATGCCCACAGCGCGGCGCAGGAAATTTCCGGCGCCCTGCGGGCCGCCCGCAGCGCCGCACTGATGAGCAACCGCAGTGTCGCCTTCACGCTGGATGTGACGCCGCCGGGCTATCAATGGGGCTCCCGGCCGCGCCGTCCCTTGCCGGACGACATCAAGCTGGCCCTGATGACGGGGCAGGACCAGGTGATCTCCGGCAACAGGGGGCGCATCCGCTTCGATCCCGATGGGGCCAGCAGCGGTGGACGGGTAACGATCGATGGCGGCGGCCAGCTTTGGATGGTGGGTGTCGACTGGCTGTCGGGACGGGTATCGGTGGTGCATGCGGCCCACTGAGCGGGAATCCGGCTTTACCCTGATCGAGGTGGTGGTGGCGCTGGCGATCGCCGGGCTGGGGATGGCGCTGTTGATCGCGGCAACCGGCTCGGGGCTTGAGAGCAGTTCAGCTGCCGCCCGCGCCACCCAGGCCGCGCGCGATGCCCAGTCGCGCTTGGCCCAGGTTGGCCTGACCGTGCCGTTGAAAAAGGGCGATTATTTTGGAGACGAAGGCGGCGGCTTTCGCTGGCGGGTGCATGTCGGCGATTCCCTGGCGCACGGCAACGGCGGCGCCGCACTTTACCCGGTCACGGTGACGGAAAGCTGGCAAGCCGGTGCGACGCCAAAGACGCTGTCGCTTTATTCCGAACGCACCGGTCCGCCATGAAGCGGGCTGCCCGGCAAGCCGGCTTCACTCTGGTGGAGCTCCTGGTTGCCATCACCATCCTGTCCTTGATCCTGGTGGCGCTGAGCGGTGGCGTGCACTTTGCCGGCAGCGCCTGGCGCAAACAGGAGGAACAGATCGGCCGCCAAGGCGATATCAACGCCGTGCAAACGGTACTCCGCCAGCTGCTGGCGTCGGGCCGGGATTTTGAAGGCGGCTCGCAGGACCTGAAGTTCGTCAGCCAGATGCCGGCGGCGCTGGCGCGGGGAGGCCTTTTCGATATTGAACTCCATGGCGGCGGCGACGAACTCCTTTTGTCCTGGCAGCCCCATTTCAAGGGCGCGGCTACCAGCATGCCGCGCAATGAGACCGTGCTGCTGGATGGCGTGACGGGTTTTGGCCTGACCTATTACCTGGAGCAGAAGGGCTGGCAGCGCACCTTCAACGACAAGTCCAAGACAATAGGGTTGATCGCGATAAAAGCGCGGTTTTCCGACGGCCGCAGCTGGCCGGCGCTGATGATTTCGCCCGCCATAAATCTGTCATCCAAACCCAAGTCCTGATCATATCACTGTCACACAGAGGGATTAGGAGACTCGGGCTACGCGCCACTGTCGTCCGCGCCCATGATCCAGCGGTATCTGATGTTATTTTTCCGTTGGTGGATTCGACAGCTCGCGGAGCTGGCCTCCGCGCGCTTGTTGCCGCTCTATGTTAAAGCCGGCGAGGCGGTCGTTCTTGAAATCATCGATAACGGCTTTGTATTGCATATCCGGCGCGGAGGCGTTCTGACGCGTGTCGCGGGCGGTGATCTTGCCGGCTTGGCGCCGGCGATGGAGGCGATTGTCGATCCGCCCCGTCTCAAGCTGTTGAGAATTCCGGCCCAACAGGTGTTGCGCAAACGCGTGTCCATGCCGCTTGCGGTGCGCCGCGACCTGAAGACTGTGCTGGCCTTCGAGATCGACCGCGAGACGCCTTTCGAGCAGGCAGAAGTCTTTTGGAATTACAGCCTCGCTAGCCAGGTCGCAAGGGACAGGCTGGATGTCGATCTTATCGTCGTGCCACGCCGCACCGGCGACGGCTTGGCGCAAGCCGCGCGCAGCCACGGCTTTACGCCCGCGGCGCTGGAAGCGGTCAACGACAGTCGGCCTCCAACCCTGTTGTGGCTGGAGACCCCCAATCTGCTGAGCTATTTCCGGCTCCCGCCCAGACCATACATGACGGCGGTCTATGGCGCGGTGGCGGCGCTTTTGCTCCTACCCTTCGCCGCCCAACAGGCGCGCCTGTATTTTGCCGACCGCTCCATTGCGGTGCTGGAAAGCCAAGCCCATGCCGCCTCGGCGCTGAACCTGGCCGCCAACCGCCGCATGTCGGCGCTGGCCTTCATGGGCCAGGCCCATCATGGCGACAGCGCGCTGGGGATACTGGCGTCCGCGACCAGGGCGCTGCCGGATGATTCCTTTCTCACCTCCTTCACGGTCCATGACGGACGGGTCACCCTGGCGGGCTCCTCGGAAGCCGCCGCCAAGCTGATCGGGGCGCTCGCCGCATCGCGTGTTTTTCATGATCCGGTGTTTGACACGGCCGTGCTGCAAAGTGACGGCGGGGACCTGGAACAGTTCACCATTTCCGCCAGGCTTTCCCGCACGGGCACGCCATGAAGAGGCTCCCCGAAGGCGCTGCAGGCCAGGTTCTGGCGCTTCTCATCGCGGCGCTGGGCGCCGCCGTCTTCTATCTTCTGATCATATCCCCCGTGCTGGATTTCTACGGCGAGCGGGAAGATTCGCTGGACCAGCGTCTGGCGATGGCACGGCGCTATGAAGCCCTGGCCCAGCAGCTTCCGGCCTTGCGCGCGGCGGACAAGAAGTGGCGCGACCGGGAGGGAGGCGAACTGTTGCTGGACGGATCCAGCGACGCCCTCGCCTCGGCATCGCTGCAGGCGGCGATGAAAAGCCTGGTTGAGGAGGCGGGTGCGAAGCTTTCGAGTTCGGAAGTCCTGCAGCCGGCGACAGACGGCAGTTTCCGCCGCGTCGGCATCCGCGTGGTCTTTTCCGGCGACCTCAAGCTGGTGACGACGGTGCTGCGCGGCGTGGAAACTTCGCGGCCCATCCTCTCGGTGGGGGATTTTTCGCTCCGTGTCGGCGGCGGGGCGGCCAATGCCGCGGAGTCCGATGACGAAAGTGCTTCGGTCGGCGATGGCGGGGCTTTGTCCGTCACGCTGGACGTCTACGGCTTCCGGGCCGCGGCATGATCGGGAAATATCGCCTGTCGCTTCTCTTTGCCGGCCTAGCGGCGGCGGTTGCCGCGGGCGTTCTATTTGTGCTTTTGGGCAGCAAAGACGCCCCGGCATCTTTTGCACCTTTGAAAGGTGATGCGAGGCAGGCGGCGAACAGAGCCGATCAGATGGTGGCGGAAATTCTCAAGCGCCCGCTCTTCACCCCGGGTCGCCAGCCGCCGGAAGCCAAAGTCGTGAAAGCCGAACCGCCCCAGCTTCAGGGCCGGCTCGCGGGTGTGATGTTGAGGCCCGATCTGCGCATCGCCTTGTTCACCCGCCCCGGCGGCAAACCGGTCTCCGTCAAGGAAGGCGATGTCATCGACGGCTGGACAACCGCCAGGATCGAGCCGGGCCGCGTGGTGCTGACCAGTTCCTTCGGCGAGCAGGTGGTCAAGCCGACCAATGGTTCGGCGGAGGAGGTGACGCCAGGCCATCGCCCGGTGAAAAAGCCGGCGCCGGCCAAGAGCAAGTCTGCAAAACCCGGCCAGAATCCGGCGCCGGCACAGAAACCACAACAACTGGCCAATGGGGCCGGAACAACAGGACAAAAATGACGACCGAAAGACGTCGCTCGCGCACTTTCGCCCGAGCGCTCGCCCGCGCGACACTTGTTTTGCCATGCGCCGCGCTTTTGATGCCCGCGCCACTGAGCGCCCAGTTGCCCGCTGTGCCGCCGCTGGGCAAAGCCGCGCCGCAGCGCACGGTGCCAGTTGATGCGCCGCAGGCTGCCACGGGCCCCATCGCGGCCGAACCGCAACGCACCGCCCAGGCCCAGATACCCGCGGCACAACTGCCCGCGGCGCCAGCGCCCGCTGCTCTATCCGTCACGCCGCGTTCGGCGCGCGCCGCCCGCTACCGGGTCGGACAGGCCGGCGACATTTCACTCAACTATGTCGATACCGATGTCCGCGAGATCGTGCGTCTCATCCTGGGCGAGATCCTCAAGGTCAATTATGCCATCGATCCCGGTTTCCAAGGTACCGTCACCGTCCAGACGGCGCGTCCCTTGCGGCGTGAGGAATTGATTTCCACCTTGCAGGGACTTTTGACACAGGCCGGCGGCCAGCTGACCTATCAGAACGGAATTTATCGCGTCAGCGCGCTCGGCGATGAGAGCAACATCCCCCCGATCGTTGGGGGCGGCAGCATGGAAGCAGGCGCCCAGGTCGTATCGCTGCGCTATGCCTCCGCCAAGCAGCTGGCCGCGATCCTGGACACGTATGCAGGCGAAGGCGTCAAGATCGTGCCCGACCCCGCCCGCAATGTCCTGATCCTCAGCGGTTCGGCCAGCGCGCGCCAGAGTGTCGTCAACCTCATCCATGTGTTCGATGTGGACTATCTTGCCGGCCGCGCCTATGCGCTGTTCCCGGCCAAGTCGGGCGATCCCGCCAAGTTCGCCGCCAGCCTGGAAGCGGCACTTCAGCTGGATGGCGACGGCGCGCTGACCGGCGCGGTCAAGATCGTGCCGATCGAGCAGGCCAATGCCATCATGGTCATCACCAAGCAGCAGGATTATCTGGATCGCATCGGCCGGCTGGTGGTGCAGCTGGACAAGCTCAAGACCAGCGCCGGCCGCAACATCCATGTCTATTATCTGAAGAACACCCAGCCGATGGACATCCAGCCGCTGTTGCAGCGGGCGGTCAATCCGCCCAGCGGCGGGGGGGGCGGCGAAGAGGCCGCGCCCGGTAATTTGCCACCGACGTCTACGCCCGCCCGCATCGGCTCGGCATCACCTACGACGCCCGGAGCCGGCGGAGCAACGCCCGGAACCGCCGGATCCCAGCCGAGCCAGACAGCAATTGGGTCTTCATCGACGCCCGCCACCCCGTCTTCTTCCAGCGGTGGCGGCTCGCCACAAGCCGCCGGCGGCGATCCCAGGGGCCCGCAGATCATCGCCGACACCGTCAATGGCGGGTTGATCGTCGTGGCCACGGACAGTGAATACGAGACCATCGAAACCGCGATCCGCAAACTCGACGTCCTGCCCATGCAGGTGCTGATCGAGGCGACGATTGCCGAAGTCTCGCTTAATCGCGAGCTCCAATATGGCGTCCAGTTCTTTCTGCAGAACAAGGAAGGCCAGGTCGGCCTGAGCAACGCCGTAAGCGGAACGCCGACGGTAATTGACCCCAGTCATCCGGTTTCCAATGCCAATCTTTTTCCCGGTGTGCTTGCCCCAAGTTTTCCGGGCCTGGCGGTGGCGCGCACTTTCGGCGATGTGCAGGTGGCGCTGCAGGCGCTCAAGAACATCACCGATGTGCAGATCATTTCGGCGCCCAAGCTGCTGATCCTGGACCGGCAACAGGCCGAGTTCCAGGTCGGCGATCTGGTGCCCACCATCACCCAGAGCGCGACCTCGACCATCACCGCGGGCGCACCGGTGGTCAACAACGTCCAGTATCAGCCGACGGGCGTCATTCTGTCGGTTACCCCGCACATCAATTCCGGTGGGCTGGTGACGCTGGATATCGAACAGCAGGTGAGCGATGTCGTTCAAACCACGTCTTCGACCATCAACTCCCCGACCTTTCAGCAGCGCCGGGTCAAGACCAAAGTCATTATACAGGATGGCGAGACCATCAGCCTGGCGGGCCTGATCAGCGAAAAGAAGACCCAGGGCAATTCGGGAGTTCCGCTTTTGCAGGAAATTCCCGTCCTCGGGACTTTGTTCTCCACCAAGACGAACAACCGTGACCGCACCGAACTGCTGGTGCTGCTGACACCGCGTGTCGTCCACGACCAGCGTGAAGCCAAGGCGCTGACCGAGGAATTGAAGCACAAGCTGTCGCCGTCCGGCATCCTGCCTTGAACAGGAAGGGCATCGACAGGAAAGAGACGCGGGGCTTCGCCCTCATCCTGGTGGTGTGGTTTCTGGTGCTGATCGGGGCGATCGGGACCTATCTGGTGGCCAATGGCCGCGCTGAAACCGCCATCGCCCACAACGTCCGGGCCGCGGCCAGCGCCGAAGCCCTGGCGGATGCCGGTATCGCCAGGATCGTGTTCAATCAGACCGATCCCGAAAGCTCCAACCGATGGAAGCTGGACGGCGTCTCTCATACGATCGCGCTGCCGTCGGGCGGAATCGAAATCCGCCTGGCGGACGAGACGCGCAAGATCAATCCGAATCTTGCGCCGCGCGCTCTTCTGTCCGCG
>Ga0136846_1239236_pt1 | contig 12019 bp, 8 predicted proteins | sample HopSoiMetagenom2_FD_96841 | JGI IMG/M metagenome (GOLD analysis project Ga0136846, IMG submission 96841) | Grasslands soil microbial communities from Hopland, California, USA - 2 Assembly 2016 (version 4) | ecosystem: Environmental > Terrestrial > Soil > Grasslands | place: USA: Hopland...
AGACAGGTGGACGCGGCGGAGCTCCCGCCCGAAATCGACGAAGCAATTGAGGCAGTCCCCGATCCCGCTCCGGGCAACTCGCTGCTCGAACAGACACAGGCCGAAGCGACGCACCTGGCGAAGGTCCGTGCGCACGATCGGCTGATTCACCGGGACAACACGTTCGGCACGCCCGAGGAAGACGCGTTCCGCCGCGACTTCACGATCAACGCGCTGTTCTACGACATCGCGACATTCTCGATCATCGATTACGTGAACGGTATCCAGGATCTAGAGGCGCGCCTGATCCGATCGATTGGCGATCCCGGCGTGCGGTTTCTCGAGGATCCCGTCCGAATGCTGCGTGCAGTCGTTCTCGCCGCGCGCCTCGATTTCGACATCGACGAGCCGATCCTCGACGCAATCGAGACGTATCGCCACGAAATCGGCCGCGCCGCGCCCGCGCGCATGCTCGAGGAGTTCTTCAAGATCCTGCGATCGGGATCCGCGGAGAAGAGCCTGCGGATGCTCAAGCAGACCAAGCTGCTCCGCGCGATCGCGCCGGAGCTCGACGAGGCTCCCGATGCAGTGTGGGAGTCTATCGCGCGCATCGACCGATACCGGCAGCAGTTCCCTTCCGCGCCCGATACACTGACGAATGCGATGCTTGCCGGCACGCTGCTGGTGCCGCTCGGCGTGGCAGGCCGGCGCCAGCGCTTCGCGGCGGATCCGCTCGAGCGGCGCGTCGAGCTCGGGATGCTGCAGATGCCGCGACGCGATGTCGAACGGTTGCACCAGGTGCTCGCGATTCAGAGCCGGCTGCTCGATCTCAACGCGCCAGTGCGCGCGCAGCGCGCGTTGCTGCACCGTCACGTGTTGAACGAAGCGCTCGTGTGGCTCGAGATTCATGGCGGCCGTCCCGAGGCCGTGCACCACTGGCGTGCACTCCAGACGGACGCCGTCGGCGGCGCCCCGCGCGACGAAGAGTCGGCGACCTTACCGCCACCCCGGCGCCGCCGGCGCCGCCGCCGCGGGCGTCGGTCGCCGCCGGCGGTACCGAGGGAATAAAAGGGGCTCAAGGCTCACGGCTCAGGACTCAGGGCGCCTCAAGGCCTGAGCCCCCATGAGCCCTGAGCCCTGAGCCCTGAGCCGTTTATGGTTCTGCGACGAACCGATACCCCACACCGCGAACGGTGAGCAAGTGCTTCGGAGTCGCGGGCTCCTTTTCGATATAGCGCCGCAGGCGCACGATGAAGTTGTCGATCGCCCGCGTGTCGGTATCCTCTCTCAATCCCCACACACGCTCCAGCATGGTCTTGCGCGAGATCGCCTTGCCCTCGTGCTCGATCAGGAACCGCAGGAGGTTGGCCTCCATGAGCGTCAGCTGCAGCGTGCGGTCACCGACCGCGAGCTCCAGCGTGTCGAAGTCGATCGTGCGTCCCGAGAACGTATACCGATCGTGCTTGATCGGCTGCTTCGCCCACGAGGTGCGACGAAGGAGGCTGTCAATGCGCGCGAGCAGGATCGCGAGCTCCGTCGGCTTCGGCAAATAGTCGTCCGCCCCGGCGCCGAACCCTTTCAGCACGTCCTCCGGACGGCCGCGCGCCGTCAGCATCAGCACGGGAACGAATTGATGCTTCTGGCGCAGCTCGGTCACGACCGCGAAGCCGTCCTTGCCAGGGAGCATCACGTCGAGCACCACGAGATCGTAGCGTGACGTCGAGTCCAGAAGCCGCTCCAGCGCGCGTTCCCCATCGTCGACGATGTCCGCTTCGAAGCCCTCAGCTTCGAGGTTGAAGCGCAGGCCTTCGGCGAGATGTTGCTCGTCTTCGACAATCAGAACGCGTTGCGGCATTGCGGACCGGGGCTCTGCGGTCCGATCAGGCGGACGCGGGCGGTGCGCCAGGGAGCTGCAGCGTGAACGTACTCCCGTGGCCAGCTCCCGCGCTCTCCGCAAATGCGCGGCCGCCGTGCTTCCGTGCGACCGAGCGCACGATGAACAGGCCCAGGCCGCTGCCTTTCGTCCGCACGGCGACGCCGGCGGGAATGCGATAGAAACGACGGAAGATGCGCTTGAGCTCCGCGGGTGAGATGCCGAGCCCGTTGTCGGTGACGCGGATCGCGAGCCGCTGGTTGTCGATCTCGTGGAGCTCGACCCGCACCTTCACGGCGCCGATCGAGTATTTCACGGCATTGTCGATCAGGTTCCACACGGCGGCTTTCAGTTCGTCGCCGTCGCCGAGGACGATCGGACGTGCAGACGTGTGGTCGACGTACTCGAGCGCGCCTGGCTCGAGATGGAATCGAGTCTGCGCCAGTTCGACGCATTCGCTTGCGATCTCGCCCAGGTCGAGGCGCACGCGCGCGCTGCGCCGCAGCCGCGACCCCGTAGCCCCGGCCCGCAGCACCTGATCGATCGTGTGCAGCAGACGGTCGCTGTCCTCGAGCATGATCCGATAAAACTCGTGGCGCTTTGCCTCGTCGAGGTCGCGGGTCTGCAGCGTCTGCAGGTACAGCCTCATCGACGCGACCGGCGTCTTCAGTTCGTGCGTGACCGCATTGATGAAGGAATCGTGCTGCTCGTTACGCCGGATTTCGCGGACCAGGAAAATCGTGTTGAGGACGATGCCCGCGGTCATCAGCAGGAAGAAGATCACGCCAAGCAGCCAGAGCACGCCCTGCCGCCAATAGAGAACCACCCAGCTGACATTCAACGTGGTCGCGAGCACGACCAGGCAGATGCCGAGGACGCTGAAGAAGATGACGGATCGGCGGCGGCCGCTGATCATCCTTTTAGAATAGCCCGCCGCCGGCAAATGTGAGCCGCTGCGGCGGCAGCCCTGGCGGCGTCCGAATCGGTCCCCGGCGGCGTGCTGTGCGGCCTTCCTCGATCCGAGATCTGAAATCCGTGTGCTCCGTTTTGGAGCATTTTCGGGCGCGGCTGACCGTCGATTCGGCATAAATCGATTGATATAGAAGACTTGCCGGGGGTGCGCCGGGACGGGACAGGCTGGCGCTCAGCTTGCTCTCCCGCGCGCGTGAGCTCCACCCCCTCGCGCGGCGGCACTGGGCAGGCCTCGGGCCGACAGGCCACACCATTCAAGATGGCGGCGCCCGGACGCGCGCTGGTCGCGCCAGACGCGAAGCAGTTCCGGCCGCGCGGGCACACGGCGCTGGGCGAGCTGCTCGTTGAACGCGGCCTGATCACGGAAGCGCAGCTCGAGGCGGCAATCACCGAACAGAAGGTGTCAGGCCGCCGGCTGGGCAGGGTCCTCGTTGACTGCGGCGTGCTCACCCCGGAGGCGCTGCTCGAAGTACTCAGCGAGCAGCTCGGGGTGCCGACCACGCGCATCAATGCGCATACGGTCAATACCGACGCGATCTCGGCGCTGCCGGAGAAAGTGGCGAGGCGGCACACCGCCTTTCCGTTGCAGCGAGCGGGCTCGATGCTGACCGTCGCACTCGCGATGCCGAAGGATCTGGCGGCGCTCGACGACCTGCGCTTCGCGTCGGGATGCGAGATCCACACCGTGCTCGCGCTGGAAGACGAGATCATCGGCGCGCTGAACCGCTACTACCGCGACGAGTGGCTGCCCGATATCGCGCAGGAAGATGCCGACTCGGTCGTCATCGAGTCGATCGCCGCACAGCTCATGACGCGCGACGAGGCGGCGGAGCGGTCGGCCGTGTCGGTGCTCGAGCGCGTCATTGCGCGCGCGGCGAGCGACGGCGCCAGCGACATTCATTTCGAACGGCGCCCCGAAGACTTTCACGTGCGCTTCCGCGTCGACGGGACCTTCCGCGACGTCGCGGTACTGCCGACGGCGCTCGCACCGGCGGTCGTGGCGCGCATCAAGGTGTTGTCGGGCATGGACATCGCCGAGCATCGACTGCCGCAGGACGGGCGGTTCAGCGCGTCGGTCGGCGATCAGCGGCTCGATCTCCGCAGCTCCACTTATCCGACGGTGCACGGCGAGAAAGCCGTGCTCCGCCTGCTCGACAGCACGCGTTTGCGCCTGCAGCTGGATCGGGTCGGCATGACCGGCGCCACGCTCGACGCGATGCGTGAAATGATTCATCGCCCCGAAGGGATTCTGCTCATCACCGGACCGACCGGCAGCGGGAAGACGTCGACGCTGTACGCGGCGCTCAGCGAGCTCGTGCAGACCGGCAAGAACATCGTGACGATCGAGGATCCCGTCGAGTACGCGCTTGCCGGCGTCAACCAGGGGCAGACGAACGACAAGGCGGGCTTCACGTTCGCGAACGGATTGCGCTCCATCCTTCGACAGGACCCTGACGTGATCATGGTCGGGGAGATTCGGGACTGCGACACCCTCGAGGTCGCGATCGAAGCATCGCTGACGGGTCACCTGGTGCTGTCGACGCTTCACACGAACTCGGCGGTCGCGACGATTGCGCGGCTGTTCGAGATGGGTCTCGAGCCATACCTGCTCGCATCCAGCGTGGTCGGCATCGTTGCCCAGCGGCTCGTCCGCCGGATCTGCCGGACGTGCCGGATCGAGATACAGACGCCGCCGACGCTGCGGGCAATGTTCAGGAACGGCGAACCCTCGTCGTACTTCCGGGGCCGCGGCTGCCACGATTGCCGCGGCACGGGGTTTCGCGGACGCCTGGGTATCTTCGAGCTGCTCCGCATGACCCAGTCGTTCTCGGAACTGGTGCTCACCCGTGCGCCCGACGCGCGCCTGCACGAAGCCGCTCGCACGACCGGGATGGTCTCGCTCCGCGAAGAATGTTTGTCGCTCGTATCGAGCGGTGAGACCACACTGGAAGAAGTGCTCCGCGTGACCCACGATTGGCGGCCGGCGGCAGCGGCAGGTCTCGATCTCCGGGCCGGCGCCGAACGACGAAACTAGCCCGGCAAGCCCCCGGTACTCGAAAAGATTTCTAGAGACTCATGGGTGAGCTTGTAGGGCGGCTCTTCAGAGCCGCCTGGGGCCGCCGGGTCTAAAGACCCGGCCTACATTCTCCGGTGCTCGCACGCTGGCTTATGGCCGGTGTTCGGTGGCCTGCTCGATCCACTGGTCGATCTCACCCCACACGTCACCCGAGAGAGATTGGTTGTGGCGGGCATGCGGGACGAGCACGAGGCGCTTCGGACCGGCAAGCGCCGAGAAGACGCGCTCGGAATGCGCGGGACGAGTATCGGTGTCGTCTGCTCCGTGAATCAGGAGGACCGGAACCGAAATACGACGCGCGGCGTTGACGGGGCTCACGGCGTCGACCACGAACCGGCCGTTCCGTTCAGCGATGCCGAAGGCGGTGTTTATCGTGCCGCGCGTCAGAAAGAACGGCGCGCGCTCCCGCGCGACGGTTCGAAGATCCGAAAAGACCTCGGCAGCAACGATCGCCGTGATGCGCCGGTCGTCGGCGGCCTCCTGGAGCGCCACCGCGGCGCCGAGCGAAGTCCCGAACAGGATGATCGGCCCCGACCGAATGCTGTCGACGATGTGATGAAGGTCGCGTTTTTCGAAGAACCCGTAGGTGCACGTATCCCCATCCGATTCTCCGTGCGCGCGACTGTCGTAGGCGATGACGTCGAAACCGCGGCGCGTATATCGCTGAATGATTCCGCGCGCGCTCGCCCGGTTGTCGGCGATGCCGTGAAGGTACACGATCGTGCCGCGAGGATTCGCGGTCGCGCGACACTGCCACCCCGCAATCGTCAGTCCTTCGCCCTGGAGGCGTTGCTCGGTGCAGCCCGCCGGCGCCGGTGTGGTGACGTGGTGGCGCGCCGGGTGCAGCAGGCCGCCGGCCGCCATTTCGCTCAGGGCCGAAGCGCATGCGCCGAACGCGGCTGCGGCACCGACGAGAGCGACAACAATCGCGACGCGGCGCGCCGTACTCATGAGCATGAGTGATGTGACCGATCGCGATTGGGATTTGTTCCGTCGCTTACAGAACTGGGGTTCGTCTGAGGCTGGCGGACGAGCGTGAACGGACGCAAACAAAAAAGGCCGGGCTCACGCCCGGCCTTGCACGGCTCGTTCGAGGCAACCCGTCCTCCCGCTACGCAGCTTCTTCGATAGGAAGCGGCTGACGGACCTTTGCAACCTTCAGATCGGATACGAGACCAATCGCGCTGAACAGCTTCAGCGTGATCCAGCTGACGTCGAACTCGTACCAGACGAGACCGTGGCGCGCGGAGACAGGATGGGCGTGATGGTTGTTATGCCACCCCTCGCCGAACGTCAGCAGCGCGACCCACCAGCTGTTGCGCGAGTCGTCACGCGTCTCGAACCGGCGCGAGCCCCACATATGCGTTGCCGAGTTGACGAGCCATGTCGCGTGAAGCCCGAACACCACGCGAAGGAAGACGCCCCACAGCACGAGCGACCAGCCACCGATCGCGAGAAGGAGGAACCCGAGCGCCGTCAACGGAACGTAATGATACGTGTTCAGCAGGCGATAGAACCGCTCGCGTCCAAGATCCGGCGCGTACTTCCCCATCAGCTCCGTGTTGTTGTGATGGGAGTCGCCGAACAGAATCCAGCCGACGTGCGCCCAGAAGCCGCCGTCGCGCGGGCTGTGCGGATCGCCTTCCAGATCCGACAGCTGATGGTGCTGTCGGTGCGTGGCCACCCAGAAAATCGGGCCGCCTTCGAGCGTCAACGTGCCGCAGAGCGCGAGGAAGTACTCGAACGGCTTCGAGGTCTTGAATCCGCGGTGCGTGTGAAGGCGGTGGTAGCCGAGGCTGATACCGAACCCCACGGCGAGCCAGTGCAGGGCAATCGCGACCGCGAGGTTCGTCCAGGAAAAGGACCAGAACGCCGCGATGGCGAGCACATGGAAAGCACCCATGAAGCCCGCGGTAATCCAATTGAGGGTGGTGAGTGAATACGCCGTCCGAACGGCTGCGCGAAGTGTCGTCAACGTGGCTCCTCAAACGGGGAACAGACGACAAAAGTAGCAGGTCCCGGCGGCGTTGTTTGTAAGAGTTCTGTACGCGGCTAAGTCAGTGCCTCAGAAGAGGTTATCTACCCGTTCCGGCGCTCGAATTCCTTCATGAACTCGACAAGCGCGTCGACCCCGGCCTCGGGGAACGCATTGTAAATCGACGCGCGCATCCCGCCGACGGACCGGTGTCCCTTCAGGCCGTCCAGCCCGGCCGCGGTCGCTTCCTTCGCGAATTTCTTCTCGAGCTCTTCGTTGGGAAGGCGAAACGTCACATTCATGCGCGACCGGCTGTCTTTCTGCGCATGGCCGCGGTAGTACCCGGTGCGATCGATCTCGGCATACAGCTTGTCGGCCTTGCGACGATTCACCTTGTCGATGGCGGCGAGCCCTCCCTGTTTCAGCAGCCACGACATCACCAGCCGCATGACGTAGATCGCAAAGACCGGCGGCGTGTTGTAAAGCGACTGATTCTCCGCGTGCACCGTGTAGTTCAGCATCGTTGGCAGCGACGCCGGGGACCGCTGCAGCATGTCGTCGCGGATGATCACGATCGTCACGCCGGCCGGCGCGAGATTCTTCTGCGCACCCGCATAGATGAGCGCGTGTTTCGCGACGTCGATCGGACCGCTGAACATGTCGGACGAGGTGTCCGAGACGAGCGGCACGTGTCCGACGTCAGGCACGTACTGCCATTCCGTGCCGAAGATCGTGTTGTTCGACGTCATGTGTACGAACGCCGCGTTTGGATCGAGCTTCAACTCGTGCTGCTTCGGCACCCGCGTGAAATTCTCGCTCTCGGTCGTTGCCGCGATCTTCACGCCGCCGACGCGCTTGGCCTCTTTCGCGGCCTTCTGCGACCACGCGCCCGTGATGATGTAGTCGGCCGACCCGCCGGCCGGCAGCAGGTTCATCGGGACCATCGAGAACTGCAGGCTCGCGCCACCCTGCAGGAACAGCACCTTGTGGGTGGACGGGATGTTGGCGAGCGTCCGCATGTCCGCCTCGCATCCGTGGATGATGTCGTCGAATGTTTTCGAGCGATGACTGATCTCGAGGATCGACATGCCGACGCCGGGATATGAAAGGAGATTCTGCTGCGCTTCCTCGAGTACCTCGACGGGCAGCACCGCGGGACCAGCTGAAAAGTTGAAAATACGGGCGGTAGTCGTTGGCATATGTCCTTCTTCGAGTGAATTCAGTCAGCGGCGGGCGACACCGTTAAGGATGTAGGAGCTCGAGAGATGCTTGTCCTTAAGACAGCTTCTGCCTCCTGCCTCCTGCCTCCTGCCTCCTGACTCCTGACTCCTGACTCCTATCTTCTACAACGTGACGAGATGCAGATCGAGCACGTCCGCATTGCCACGCTTGATCGTGTCACACAACGAGTCGGTCGGTTCGCCGTCCAGGTTGATGCGTGCAACCGCAGCCTCAGCCCCCTCGAACACGATGTTCTCGGTTTCCTGTACGTTCAGGTTGGCTTGGCGGAGGTGGCTGAACACATGCGCGAGGACGCCCGGTCGATCGCGATGGCGGACGACGAGCATGTGGGTCGCGGGCGTGCGGCGCGCCAGGTTCACGACGTTCGGCACTCGACCCGTTTCCTTGTAGCTGCGGACGATCCGGACGGTTTCGGCCGCGATGGCTTCCTGCGCCTGATCGGTCGACGCACCGATGTGGTGAGTGCCGTACACCGTCGGAAGCGCCGCGAGGTCGTCGTGAAACGGGGCCGTGGCGCTGGCCGGTTCGTTCGCGTACACGTCGAGGCCCACGCGGAGGCCGCGCTCCTTCACTGCCGCCGCGAGCGCGTCGTAATCGACGACCTCTCCGCGAGCCGTGTTGATGAAGATCGATCCCGGCTTGAGCATCGCGAGGAGTCCCCGGTTGACGAGCCCCTTGGTTTCCGGCGCAAGCGCCACGTGCACGCTGAGCACGTCGGCGCGCGATGCCACGTCGGCGGGCGTGGGCGCCAGCTCGATGCTGACGGCGCGCATCGCGCCTTCCACCGCGAGCTCGCGCGCTTCGATCTCGGTGATTGGCCGCCGCTCACCGTCGAACCGCCGGCTCCACGTCACGACGTTCATTCCAAAGCCGGCGGCGCGCCGAATCATCTCCCGGCCGATGCTGCCGACCCCCAGCAGGCCGAGCGTCCGTCCGTAGAGGCCCTGCGCTTTCGAATACTCCTTCTTGTTCCAGCTTCCGGCGCGAAGCTCGGCGATGTTGTCCGGAATGCGGCGATCGAGCGCGAGGACGAGGCCGAACGCCAGTTCCGCCACGGCGATCGCGTTCTTGCCAGGGCAGTTGGAAACGTAGATCCCGCGACTGGATGCGCCCGCCACATCGATCGTGTTGTACCCGGCGCCGGCGCGGACGATGAGCGCGAGCCGTCCGGCGTCGAGCATCGGCGCCGTGACCTTCGTGCCGCGCACGACGAGCACGTCGGCCGCGCTCGTCGCGATGGCCCTGGTCAGCGACTCGTCTTTCAGATCCGGTTCGTAGACGACTGAGCACCCGGCAGCGGCGAGGCCGTCGATTCCACTCTTCTCGAATTTGTCTGCGACCAGCACTTTCATCTCTGTCCGTCGTTCCTTCGCGTCCTTCGATGAATCAGAACAGGTGCACCAGCAACCCGTCGCGCAGCTTGGGCTCGAACCAGGTCGACTTCGGTGGCATGATGCCCCCCTCATCGGCGATGGACATCAGGTCGTCGATCGTGACGGGGTGCATGGCGAACGCGACGGCGGCCTTGCCGGATTTCACCGCGGCTTCGAGCGCCGCGCTGCCTCGGGCCCCGCCAATGAAATCGATCCGCTTGTCCGTGCGCACGTCGCCAATCTTCAAGTGCGGCTCGAGCACGTGCTGCTGCAGCAAGGCGACGTCGAGGCCGCTCGCGCGGGACCGATCGGCAGGTGCCGCGCCGGACAGATCCAGCGCGTGCAACCGACCGCCCAGGAACATCGAGACTTCCCCCTTGCCGCGCGGAACCGGGCCACCATCCCGAACCGGCAGTCGCGCACGCAGCGCAGCGAGGAGCCCGTCCGGCGTCTGCCCCGCGAGATCCTTCACGGTGCGGTTGTATGGAAGGATCTGCACGTCGGCGTGAGGAAAAGCAACGGCAAGGAACGCATCCGCGGCGTCAGAACCGCGCGTCCGCATTTCCGCACGCGCCCGTGCCGCGCTCGCCACGCGGTGATGCCCGTCGGCGATATAAAGCGCGCGAATGCGCTTGAACGCATCCAGAAGACAGGCCGCCTCTGACGCGCCCGACTTCCAGATCGTGTGGTGCACGCCGTCGTCCGCATTGAAGTCGTACAGCGGCGCATCGGCTGTCACCGCCCGCGCGCACCGATCGATCTCGTCCGTGGATCGATACGTGAGAAACACCACGCCGGTCTGCGCGCCGAGCTCGATCATGTGGCGCGTGCGGTCGTCTTCCTTGTCGCGCCGCGTGCGCTCGTGTTTCTTGATCAGGTCCTGCTCGTACTCGTCGATCGAGAAACACGCCGCAACCCCGGTCTGTTCGTGCCCGCCCATCCTCAGGCGGTAGAAATAGAGCGACGGCGCATCTTCCTGCAGCATCGGCGCCCGCTCGCGTAATGCGGCAAAATTTTCGCGCGCCCTGACGTACACCTGCTCGGAATACGGGTCGGTGCCCGGGGGCAAGTCGATCTCCGATCGCGTCACGTGCAGGAAACTGAGTGGATTGCCGTTCGCAAGCTGACGCGCCTCGTCGGTGCTGACGACGTCGTACGGCACGGAGGAGACGAGCGCCGCGTGCTCGCGTGAGGGACGCAACGCGGCGAAGGGACGGAGCGTGGCCATCCGCCTATTCTAGTCACGGACGACAGCTGCCGATCACATGGATTCGACCGATCACCTCGTCAGCCGCGGATCACACGCGGTCGCTTCGCCTGGCGCGCCGATTGGATCTCAGTGCCGCGCGACCGCGGGTGCGGTGTCGGGTTTTGCTGCCGCGTCCGCCAGGAGCGCGGTCGACAGCCTGGTGAGGAGCGCGTCTCGCGACGCGCGGAAGCTCGCGAGGTGCATCGGGGAGATCGGTTCGCCTGCCGCCTGCCGCGAGTGCATCGCCACTGGATTGACGAACACGCCGCCCTTCTTCAAGCGGTAGTCCAGGTGCGGCCCCGTCGCGGCGCCGGTGGCGCCGACACGACCAATTACCTGTCCCTGATCCACCCGCGCGCCGGGCCGAACGCCTCTGCCAAATGCCGACAGGTGCAGGTAGTACGTCTCGAAGCCGCCCGGATGCTTCAGCCGCACCATGTTGCCGCCGGCGCCGCTGTAGGCAGCCGAGACCACGACGCCGTTCGCAACCGCGACAACGGCCGATCCGGTCGGAGCGCCGTAGTCGACACCGAGGTGCGCGCGGTAGACGTGATCGATGGGATGGAAGCGGCTCCGCGAGAAGCCCGACGTGATGCGGGGCTCGAATTTCAGCGGCGATCGCAGGAAGAATCGTTTGAGCGACCGGCCGTTCTCGTCGTAGTACGCGGGCTTTACGTCCGGCCGATCGTGCCACCGGAATGCCTCGTGCCGGCGGCCACCAACATCGATCGCCGCGCCGAGGATGGCGCCGTAGTTCGAGAACTCGCCGTCGTGCACATCCTTCTCGAAGAGCACGCGGAACGAGTCGCCGGGTTTCAGATCGCTGTTGAAATCGATCGTGCCGCTGAAGATCTCGGCAAGCGCCATTGCGAGCTGGACGTTCTCTCCAGATTCATCGATCGCCGCAATGAGCGACGGGTGGTCGCCGTCGATCGTCGCGTCGATCGCCACGACCGTGGTTTGTTTCTGGTACGGCACCACCTCGGCGTCGAGCAGGTCCGGGCGTTCGTCGCGCCGGGTCACGATGCGCAGGAAGCGATCGGTGTCGATCTGATATTCGAATTCGCGCAGCAATCCGTCGATCGTGCGAACGAGCCGGTAGGGCTGGTCCGCGCGAAGCCGTCTCGGATCGAAGACGGCGCGCGCGGCGTTCACCGCGCCGACCACAAGGCTCTCCTGCAGATTGTTGGCGCGCAGCAGCGCGTCCAGCGTCGTGTGCCGGGGCACCCGCGCCTCGATTGCCTCGATCTCCGAAGTGAGGACGACATCAGGATGCGGC
>Ga0136846_1240077_pt1 | contig 12019 bp, 9 predicted proteins | sample HopSoiMetagenom2_FD_96841 | JGI IMG/M metagenome (GOLD analysis project Ga0136846, IMG submission 96841) | Grasslands soil microbial communities from Hopland, California, USA - 2 Assembly 2016 (version 4) | ecosystem: Environmental > Terrestrial > Soil > Grasslands | place: USA: Hopland...
CGAGCGGTCTTCGGATCGCTCAGCCAGCGAAGCGAAAGGATGAAGAGCGCCGCCGCGGCGAGGTAGCTCGCCTGTGTCAGATGCTCCGCGGCGTTCATGACTTCGGCCGCCGCTCACGAAACATCTTCAGCATGCGGTCGGTAATCAGGAAGCCGCTGACGATGTTCGTGACCGATGCGGCGACGGCAACCGTGCCGAGGATTGTGCTGAAGGTGCTCTTCTGCTCGCCGGCAATGATGATCGAGCCGACCACCGCGATCGCGGAGATCGCGTTGGTGAGCGACATCAATGGCGTATGCAGCAGACGCGAGACGTTCTGAATGACCTGAAAGCCGACGAAGGTCGCCAGCAGGAACACGAACGCCATGGACCAGAGATCGAGCACAGGCACGGCCGGCCTCCCTCACATGAATCGCGGGAGTGTACCGTTCGGACGTGCAGCGGCGCAAGCATGCACGAGCTAAGACTCAAGGCTCAAGGCTCAGCGCTCAAGGCTCACGGCATCGTCAAACCGGCGCGAGGATTTCGGTGTCTAATGGCCGACGGCCATTCTTCAGGGAGCTCGCTATGCCGAAGTGTCGCATTGGGTGCCCCGCATCGATCGCGTTCCTATTCCTGCTCTCCTCATCACCCGTCGCGACGGCTCAGGTTGGGGGCGTCGTCGGCGGCACGCAGATCGTGCCCCGCGATCGTGTGCCTCCTCCGCGCACGGGTACCGGTTCGGTCAAAGGTCGCGTCGTCGATGGAGTCAGCGGCGGACCGGTGGCGCGGGCGCGTGTAACGCTGATGGGTAGCACCAGAGCAATGGTCGTGACAGATGCCGGCGGAGCATTCGCGTTTGCGAATCTCCCACCGGGTCCGATCAACATCTCGGTCGATAAGTCCACCTACCTCAACACCAGTTATCCGACACGAGGGCGTACGTTTCGATCGAGTATGCGTCCGGTGATGCTTACGGATGGTCAAGCGCTCGAGGGCGTGACGATTCCAGTCTTCCACGGCGGGTCCATCTCGGGCCGTGTCGTCGACGCGAACGGCGATCCAGTTGATTATGCGCAAGTCGGCGTGCTGCGGATCCCCGCCCCAGGTCGCATCGGGAACCCACAGATGCGTTCCGGAACATCGACCGACGATCGCGGAGAGTTTCGCATCGGCAGACTCGAGCCAGGCACATACATCGTGCAGGCGTCGGCTCGGCGTGGTCCGAACTTCGCCGAAGACATCACTCCTGCGGGAACGGCCCCAACCGCTCCCTTGCCGCTTCCGCTTCCAACCTATTACCCTGGTGCGTTGTCGCTCGATCAGGCGCAGCCGATCGCGATCGAGCGCGGCCAGGCAGCAGCGGACATCGAGGTGATCCTTGCGGAGGGCACACCCGGTGTGATTATCGGCACGGTGACGATGAACAGCGGCACACTGTCGTCAGACTTGAACACCTTCATCAACATACGTCGTGTCCAGGCTGACGGGTCACGGGGTTTCGATGGCTATTCGACGGGTACCAGTGTCCGTCCAGATGGCACATTTCGCATTGTGCTCGCGCCGGGCGAGTACCAGCTCGAGGCTCGCGTGACACCTCGAGTCATGAATGGGCCACCCAGACCGGAGGACGAGCAGTTCGGCAGCGTGAAGGTGAGTGTCACAAGCGGATCCGAGGACGCCGTAGCGATCACGGTTGGACGCGGTGCGACTGCGAGCGGCCGGATTGTCTTCGAAGGGGCGAGTCCGCCACCGCCAAGTCCGGGCAAGGCACGGATTCCGCTTTTTTCCGATTCGGGCGAATGCCGCTCGGGCGAGGCGACGATCGGCCCCGACTGGACCTTCAAAGTTGAAGGGCTGATCGGAACGTGTTCGCAACCGCCGAACGGATTTTTCGGGCGGTGGATGCTGAAGGCGGTGATTGTCAACGGCGAGAACGCCGCAGACACGCCGGTTACGTTTCAACCTGACCAACATCTCCGGAATGTGCAGGTGATCGTCACCGACAAGAAATCAGAAATGGTCTTTCATGTCACCGATGAATCCGGACAGCCGACGCGCGACTACGTCGTCGTCGCCTATCCAGTCCAGAAGGCGAGATGGCAGTCAAGTGCAAGGATCTTCGTGGGCCCGACCATCGATCCAGCGATGGCAGCGATGATGGGACGCGGCGCCCCGGCCAGCACTACGCCGGGTCTGGCGCCACCGAACGTTCCTCCACGTCGCGAAGCGATGCCGGGACTCAGGCCGGGAGAATACTATGTCGTCGCCGTCGACGACCTGGAGCAGGAGGATTCGCGCGATCTGGTCGTCCTGGATCGCCTGCGTTCGAGTGCGGTCCGCGTGGCCGTTCCGGAAGGCGCAACGGCAGACGTTCCGCTCCGACGGATCAGCTTCGCCAGTGCGATCGCGCCCCGCTGATACTCAACTGCCGGATGTATTCACCGTCGGAAACGGCTTCACATTGTATTTGCCGGTACCGGCAATGAAGCGGGCAAAACGGCGGCTCAAGGATGGAGGTGTTGCGCCCGTGTTCGCGCGCGCTCGGACTTCGGCCGGTTTACCGCCGCGCAATCGCGGCGTCGTGGTGTTTTGAAGCGACGGGGTGGTCGCTTCGGCGAACTCGGTTGATGTGACGACCGATACGACACTCGCGTCAGTTGCCGCGCGGACCACCGTCGGGGCTGGCGCGGCACTTGAGTGCGTCTGCGGTTCAGACGTCTTTGCGAGGACGAGCTCCTGGCGTTCTGACGCGCGGCTTTCGGTCTGCGCCGGCGCGGCATGCGGCCTCACCAGGAACAGCGGCACGGAAAAAAAGACGGTGGACGCGACAGCCGCCGCTGAGATTCGAACCAGATCCCACTTTTGAGCTCGTGTGAATCGCACTTCGCTCGGCATATGCGGGCTCCTGCAGCTAACGAGTTCCTGGCCGCTTGGGGTCAAAAACCGCGCCAGTCTTGCTATCGCCATTTCGGGTATCCAACCTTTTCGGGCGTGGGAAGTTGCGCCGGTGAGTCAAAACCGCACGCGACAACCGGCAGACTCGAACTCATTCGCGATTCGTCCTATTTACACGACGGCCGGGCTTACCCACGATTTCGTAACGGTGCAGCGATCGTGCCGGTCGGTCCCGCGCCCGCGCCCGAGCGCTCGATCGCGTCGGTGATGGCCTGCAGATCGGTGGAGTCCAGCGTGAGCGTGGCGGCGGGGACCCACCCGTCGACCTGGCTTGGAGATCGCGCACCGACGATGGCGCCGGTGACGCCGGGCCAGCTGAGCACCCAGGCTATGGCAACGGCGGCGATGGTAGTGTCGTGACGCGAGGCGATTGGGGTCAACGCGTCGCGCAGCATCAGATTGCGTTCGAGTTGCGGCGACTTGAACTCGAGTCCGCGGCGGCGCCAGTCGTCGGCCGCGAATGCGGCGACGCGCTCGGCGCTGAACGTGTCGGTGAGGATGCCGGATTGCATCGGGCTATAGCAGATCACGCCCGTTCGATGCGCCTCGCACCAGGGAAGTTGTGCGGCGGCAACCTCGCGCTTGATCATCGAAAACGGCGGTTGAAGGGAATCGACGTGCCGCCGCGCTTCGCAGCGTTCCAGAAGCTCGACGCTGAAATTTGACACGCCCGCCGCACGGATCTTCCCCTGTTCAACGAGCCGGTTCATGGCATCCCACGAATCTTCAATTGGAATGCCTCCTTCGTCCGGCCAATGGAACTGATAGAGATCGATTCGCTCGAGACCGAGGCGGCGGAGTGAGGCGTCACACTCACGACGGATTGAATCCGGATGCAGTGTGCGCCGCGAGACCTTCATCGGGTCCTGCGGATCCCACTCGAGACCGCACTTGGTGAACACATAAGGGCGGTCGGCCGGTGCGACCGTTCGCAGAAACTCTCCGACGACTTCCTCCGGGTGTCCGAGTCCGTAACCCGCGGCGGTGTCAATCCCGTTCACACCCTTCTCGATCGCGTGACGCATCGCCGCAATCGAGGTCTGGTCGTCCTGTTGGCCCCACGAGAACGACCAACCGCCTCCGCCCGCCGCCCACGCTCCAAACCCGACGGTAGTCAGGTTCAATCCGCTCGTGCCGAGAGATCTCGTCGGAAGTGTCATGGCCTGCATGATATCCGCTTCGACTCGCCCCCGACATGCCCTCGGGGTCAACCGCGAGGCCGCGACCTGCGACTTCGCGTAAGATTTGGAGGATTCCGGAGGTGAGTTATGACGGCGCGCCCGCTGATTGCGATGATCTTCGTCGGTTCGGTTCTGAATGCTCAGACGCCAGCACAACCCGCGGCCGCGCCGCCTCCGACGACGCAACCTGCTGCCGCCGCGACGGCCACATGTCCGGAAATGGCTACGGCAATGACGACGCTTCTCGCCCGCGATGTCCGTATGCGCGATTGGGCCGAGATGGCGCGGTACCGCGATGCCAACGGCACGCTCCGCGCACCGTCGAGCTCCGAGGCGCGCGTCGTGTTCATGGGCGACTCGATCACCGATGCCTGGCAACAGCCACGGTACGGCGGCTTCTTCCCCGGAAAGCCCTACGTCGATCGCGGCATCAGCGGCCAGACGACGCCTCAGATGTTGGTGCGCTTCCGCCGTGATGTCATCGATCTGCAGCCGAAGGCGGTCGTGATCCTGGCCGGGACGAACGATATCGCCGGCAACACCGGGCCGATGACCAACGAAGAGATTCAGGCCAACCTCGCGAGCATGAGCGAGCTCGCGGACGCACACAAAATCAAGGTCGTCCTCTCGAGCATCACCCCCGTGAGCGAGTATCACGTCCGAGGAACTCCGCAAACGACAGCCCGGCCCATGGAGCGCATCAAGGCGGTGAACGAGTGGATGAAGTCGTACGCAGGGTCGCACGGCCATGTCTACCTGGATTACTTCTCGGCGATGACCGACGATAAGGGTCTGATGCGCGCCGAGCTGACCGAAGACGATCTGCACCCGAACGCGAAGGGGTATGCGATCATGGGCCCGCTTGCCGAGGCAGCTATTGCGCGCGCGTTGAAATAGGCGTATACGGAAGATTGCCCCCTGCGAAACCTGCTGTCGGACAAGCTCAGGTGAACAATGCCTGACGTCTCTGATTACGAGCTGTTCAAAACAACGCAAGAGCCGGGGCGGACGCGGCGATCCGCGGCATTGTGGATTGTCGTCGCGCTGATTCTCGGTGCCGCACTGGTCACCCTGTTGTTTCTTGTCTGGAATCGGCGTGCGATCCCACCTCCGGCCGTCACGCGTAACGAAGCTCCCGCGCATCCACCGCGGCCGCTTGGAGGTGACGCCGAACCTATTTCGTTACCACCGCTGAACGCGACCGATGCGCTCGTGCGAGAGCTGGTGAGCAAGGTGTCGTCGCATCCGCGCGTGGCTGCGTGGCTGGCGACCGAGGACTTGATTCGCGATTTCACCATTGGCGTCGCAAACGTCGCGCAAGGCGAGAGCGCCGCGCGGCAGCTCACCGTCTTGCGTCCGTCCTCGACGTTCCAGGTGATTTCCCGCGGCAACGATCTCGTGGTCGATCCGCGGAGTTACAAACGTTATGACGCCGTGGCTGCTGCGGCAGCTTCGATCGATCCCGCGGGCGTGGCACGTGTGTACGCCACGCTCAAGCCGCGCATCGATGAGGCGGCACGCGAGCTTGGAGACGCCTCGTTCGATCGGACGCTCGAGCGCGCGATCGTGCAATTGCTCAACACACCTGTGGTTGACGATCCGATCCTCGTGCAGACAAAAGGCATCGGCTATAGCTTCGTCGACCCGAAGCTCGAAGCCCTCACCGGCGCGCAGAAGCATCTGCTTCGGACCGGAGCGCGGAACGAACGAACGATCCAGGAGTCGCTGCGCAATATTGCGTTAGCCCTCGGGATTCCGCCGGAGCGGCTTCCGCCGGTTCGATAGTGGTTGAACGTGGTTCGCCGTCACGCTGCATTCCTGTCTCAAGGCCTAACAGGAGAATGGGAGAAGGGGAGTCATTCCTGTATCCAGGGAAATTGACTTTCTCCCCTTCTCTCGTTCTCCTGTTGGATCTTAGGGCGGCTGTGGTTGATTTGTGCGCCGGTGCTAACTACCAGTGATACCGTAGTCCAGGATTTGCCGCTGAACGCCGTCCGCGTCTAGATCGCACCCTTTTTCACCTCCACATCAACACGGGAAATGTGTGTCCGGCCTTCCGGATGCGCGAGCGGAGATCTATCCAATGAATGTGCAGTCGAATTGGTGGGAAACGTTCTTTACGGGTGTGGCTGTCGACATGTGGCTCCAGGCGTTGCCAGAGGAGCACACCAGAAGAGAGGCCGCTCGTCTCGAGACACTCCTGGCCGTGGCACCAGGCGCGGAGGTCCTGGACGTGCCATGCGGGGCAGGCCGCCTGGCACTGGTCCTCGCGCAGCGCGGATATCGACTGACCGGCGTCGATCGCTCGGTCGAGTCGCTGCAGCACGCGCGCCGGGCGGATGGGTCGAGCGATATCGGGTGGGAACAGCGGGACATGCGCGACCTGCCATGGTCCGGGCGGTTCGACGCTGCCTTTTGCCTGGGCAACAGTTTCGGGTATCTCGACGACGAGGGCAATCACGCATTCCTCCGCGCGGTGAGACAGACGTTGAAGAAAGGCGCGCGCTTCGTGCTGGAAACGCCGATGGTGCTCGAGAATGTGTTGCTGCACATTCAGCCGCGACCGTGGTGGAAAGCCGGAGACGTGTACTTGCTGGTCGAGAATCAGTATGACGCGGCGACGGAGCGACTCAATATCGAGTACACGTTTGTCGCGAAAGGTCGCGTCGAGGTGCGGCGCGGATCCCACCGCGCGTACGCATACCGCGAGTTGGTCGAGCTTCTCGAATCGTCAGGATTCTCGGTCGATGTGGCCGAACCGTGGACACGTGAGGCACATGTGGTGTCTTTTGTCGCGACGGCGGCGTAGAGGATGCGACGGGGGCGCGGTCCTGGACCGCGCCCCTGTCAAATTGACGGCGTCACTCCATTCGAAGCGCCGCGATAGGATCGATTCGCAGCGCGCGCCAGACGGGTGCGGCGCACGCGACCACGGTGACCGACGCAATCGTCAACGCGACTCCAGCGAGCGTCACCACATCAGCCGGTCGGACACCGAACAGCAGCGTCTGCAATAGACGTGACGCGAGCAGCGCGCCCGCGAGTCCAGCGCCGAGGCCAATCGCGACGGGTTGTGCAGCATGCGTCATCACGACGCGCACGACGTCCGAGCGCGGCGCGCCGAGAGCAATCCTCACCCCGAATTCCTGTCGCCGCGCGGTGACGGCAAACGCGACGATACCGTAGATGCCGACGGCACTCAGAAGCACGGCTCCCAACGCGAATGCTCCCAGCAGTACGACGTTGAATCGCCGCGTGGAGATCGACGCCGACATGATTTCGTCCATGGTTCGAATCGACGCAACAGGCTGGCTGGGATCGACGGCCCAGACTTGATCTTTTGTCATCGAAATCGTCTGCTGAAGACTCTCCGTTGTGCGCACGACAATCGACTCGCTCAACGTCGTCTCGGGGAATTGGGCGAGAGGGTAGTAGACGGCTGGCGAGACATCGGCGTCTGAACCGCCCTGATGCACGTCGCCGACAACCCCGACGACCTCCGCCTGATAGGGCGTGCCCCAATCCTTCATTGTGACGGTTCGTCCTATCGGGCTGATGCTGCCGGGCCAGAAACGCCGCGCCGCGGTTTCATTCACGATCGCAACGGAATGGGTGCCTTTGAGGTCCGTCCGCGTGAACGGACGTCCCTGCCGCAATGGAATCTGAAGCGTATCGAAGAATCCTGGCGTGACGGTGATCACATCGGCACTGAGCTGATCGGTTACCGTGCTGCCTTCCGGATCCATCGTGGTCGCAGGTGTTCCCGTCAGCGGCAGCGCTCCTGTGACTCCCGCCGCCAGGACTCTGGGCAAGGCGTCGAGGCGTTCAAGCACCGATTGATAGAACGCGTGATGCGCGGCGGCATCCGGATATTTGGCTTCTGGCAATGACACCCTGAACGTCAGCACGTTGGCTGGATTGAAACCGGGTTCGACTCGCAGCACAGACCACAGGCTCCGGCCGAGGAGCCCCGCGCCAGCCAGCAGCATGGCGGTGAGGGTGACCTCGGCCATCACCAGCATCGATCGCGATCGCGAGTGAGCTGAACTTGCCCCGGTTCTCCCGCGCAGCGCATCAACAGGGGAGATCATCGCCGTCCGCAACGTAAACGGCAGCGCGACGATCGCAGCCATCAACAATGACACGCACGCGCCGAAGAGCACGATCCGTGGATCGGTAGTGAAGTCGGCAGCTCGAGGTATCGAAGCAGGGAGGACCGCTCGGAGCGCGGGGACTGACCACCAGCCGAGGCATGTCCCGAGCAATCCGCCCGCACCGGTCAGCAGGACGGCTTCGGTGGCGAGTTGCCGAACGATGCGCAACCGTCCGGCACCGACCGCCATTCTGATCGACACCTCTCGCGCGCGCGCGCTGCCGTGCGTCAGCATGAGGGTCGCCATGTTGGCTGCGGCGATCAGCATAAGCAGACTCACGCCGGCCCATAGCGCGAGAACGGCGGGGCGAGCATTCTGGACCATGCGCGTCTGGAGCGGTGTCGCGAGCAGCGTCAGGCCTGGATCAACATTTCCTGAATCCCGGGCGATGACGCTCGACAGAACATCCATCTCGCGCTGCATCGACTCGAGCCGGTAAGGCGTATCGACTCGGCCGATCACGGTGAACAGGTGAGCGCGTCGATTGCGCAGCAGCGGAGCCGATCGAGTGGCTGGTATCCAGATGTCCGGGGTGCCGGGCGCGAACAACCGCGCCGGCGCAATCCCGATAACGTCGGTCGGCACCTCGTCGACCAGCACCCGTCGCCCCAGTACGAAGGGGTCCGCGCCGAATCTCCGCCGCCACAATCCGTCACTGATGACGACGGTTGGTTCGGAACCAGTGACGAAATCATTGACGGTGAAGGCGCGCCCGACGGAGGCCGTGACTCCGAGCACGTCGAAATAGTTCGCCGTCACCTCCGCCGCGGTGACCTGTTCCGGCGCCCCTGGTGCGCTGAATCCGGGCGAGAGGATTCGGTAAGCGGCCACGGCACCGAGCGTCCGTGTCCGATCGTGAAGGTCGGAGAACGTGGCGCCCGTCAGGTTCAGACGGCGTCCCTGATGTTGCTCCTCGATGCGGACGATCCGTTCGGGGTCAGGGAGTGCGAGCGGTTTCAGAAGGATGCCGTAGACGAGCGCGAAGATGGCGGTGTTGGCGCCAATCACCAGCGCCATCGTACAGATGGCTGACGCCGTCAACAGCCAGTGTGTCCGGAGCGTTCGAAACGCGTACGTCAGGTCGGATGGGAGGGAAGTCATGAGCGGGTTGGACGACGGGAAGCCGTCGCCGGTTGGCCCGGTCGCGCTGAGGGCGAGAGGGTCAGCGAACGTGAAATGGGACGAGTGTCTTGACCGATTCGGCTCCGCGCGTGGCCTCGATCGAGATCAAATAATCGTCGCGGCCGCTGCCACTCAGCGGAACGTCGAGTTGATACAGGCTCTCCTTGAGTGCTGCGACCCGGAGTGCTTGAAGTTCCTTTCCTTGTCGATTGAGCAGTCGCGCCGTGACCGCGACTTGCGGTCCGCCGTAAACGGAAAAGCGAACGAACAGGCGATCTGATCGATCGAATTCACGGCCGACCTCGGGTAGTGCGTCGTTCCCGTCCTGCATCGCGCGCGCGTCGCGCGCTGTTCGCGTCCGTAGAATGAACGGCGATCCGATCGCGAGACTGGCATCGTCGAACCGCGGAACGGTCATCTTGCGTCTGTCGCTGTCGATTTCATCGCCGCGCGCGTTGAAGGCCTTTGTGGCGAGCACCAGTTCTCCGGCGGGTGCGTCGAACGTCACGTTTTGCGTCGTGGTGCGGCTGGCGCTGAAATAGCTGGTCCCGTCCGGCGAGACCGCTTCGATCGTGAGGGCGACTCCTCCCGGTTTCGACGTCGCCCTGGGCGCCCATGCGATCGTGACGCGGGTTCGTCCGTCATCAGCTCGAGCCATCCCGATCCAGGAGTCGAACTCACGGTCGGTACGTGCGCTCCCTGAGAGCTCACCGAGTGCGCGCTCGATATCAGGAGGAAGCTCGGCGGCGGCCGCTGCGGCCCGACCTCGTTCCATGTCGCCGACCGACGGCGCGAAATATCCGCTCCGCGCACGAACCTCGTAACCGTCCTTGTTCATCCGAACCTTGATCTTATGGAACTTGCCGTCGGTCGGCGCCGGCGATCTGTAGCCGAGGAGGTAATAGGCACTGGCGTCGCGCACCATCTGCGGCAACAACAGTTCAGGACGATTCGTTCCGACGAACGGTCTGCCGCCGGTCTCCTCGGCCAACGACAACAGGAAGTCGGGACGCCGCCCCACCTCGGACGCCGGGTCCAGCGTGTAGATTGCGGTGTTGTTGGTGTTCGCCGTTCTGACGATCTCGCTGTAACGATTTGCCTCGTCGCTCCGCCCGTAGAGCGGAAGTCCCTGGCTGACGAAGAGAATCGCTTTACGCCCTTCGCGGAAATTTCCGAGAAACGCGGCGGCCGCGTTGAGCGCCGAGCCGGTGACCTCGTTACGCAGCCGCGCGATGTCGCGAGGAAATTGCAGGTGGGCTTCTTCGACCGCGCTTCGCGGCGGCACGAGTATGCCGAAGCGCCCCTTCAGTGCGTGGATTTCATCGACGAGTTGCAGATTGTCGCGCGTGAACTTGATCGAGTCGACGGTCGTGAGCTGATCCATGATCCCGACGAGGTCGGTCGGGGCGAAGGCGGTCCGGACGAACTCGGTCAGCTCCTCGCGGCCACGCGTCGCCGGGATGAACTGACCGATGTGGTATTCGTCCCAGAAAATCAGAAACAGCCGGACGTCGTCGCGCGCGGCTTCGGACGCGACCTGACTCGTGGAATAGATCTCGAGCGACCGATCGTCGGTGGGCTGGCCTGTGACGCGCACCAGTTCGAATGACTCAATGGCCTGCGGCGCGGCGTCCTCGGTGACGATGAAGTCGTCGCGCGTCAGATCCGTCGCCGGTTCGCCGCCACGACCGGTCACCGTGACGTCTACGCGGACGATGTTCGTGGTTCCACGAAATGTCGGCGGCTGCTGCTGCGGGCTTTGCACCGCTGACAGGAACGGCGCGAGCATCGTCAGGCTGACGAGCGCGATCGCCGCCGCACCCGCGCGAATTGGAGAACCGCCCATTGCCACCTCGCCGCTTCTACCGGCTTTCCTGATCACGTTCGACGACCAGCAGCGCGAACGTTCCGGGGAGCACCGGCGCTCTACCCCTGCCCGACGTTGGCGGTGGGCCAAATTTCGCGGACGCGAGGAAGATGCGGTGGGTTGTCGGATCGAGGCCCATGTTCCGCGAACCCTGCGCTGTCTGCAATGTCTGGATAACGTGATACTGGTCGGGCGTGTCCTGGTGAATGACCGTGAGCGTCCCGTCCGCGTTGGCGGCGAACGCATCGCCAGACACTGTGTCGTAACCAACGCCATCGACGCCTGCACCAATGGGAGTCGTGGCCACGACTTTCCCGGCCTGGTAATCGGAGATGGCCATCACGCCGCTGCGGCATCCGCTGAAGAGCCGATGGTGGCCAGTGTCGATCGCCATGGCAACCGGCTGCTTGCAGGCCGCTGTCGGCCAGCGCCGTAGCACAGTCGCTGCCTTCGCATCGATCTCCACGACTTCGCTGGTGTCCGTCAGATTCGCGTACACCTTCCCATCCCCCGCCGCGGCGCCGTACTCAGGTTTACCGCCTAGCGGGATATTCGTGATCAGCGTTCCCCCGGTCGGATCGATCACCGTCGAGGAGTGCGCGTCTCCGTTGAACGTGAACACGCGGTTGGAGGCGCTGTCGTAAATGATCGCGTCGGCGTCTTCCGCGGCCGGGATCCTGGCGAGAGACTTGAACGTCTTCAGATCGAACATCACGACCGATTGATCGTTCCCAGATGTCGCGAACCCATGACCCGCG
>Ga0136846_1208527_pt1 | contig 12018 bp, 13 predicted proteins | sample HopSoiMetagenom2_FD_96841 | JGI IMG/M metagenome (GOLD analysis project Ga0136846, IMG submission 96841) | Grasslands soil microbial communities from Hopland, California, USA - 2 Assembly 2016 (version 4) | ecosystem: Environmental > Terrestrial > Soil > Grasslands | place: USA: Hopland...
AAAACTGCCACGCAGTTTATCGTAATCTCGCGATGCAAATGCTGCCGTGAGCGCGCATGCGTTCGCACAGTTTTGCACTGCAGCAACGCGCGATATTTTTCGAGGCAAAATTCGTCTTGCGCGTGCGGTTTCAATTTCGAGGTCGGGGACAAGCAGAACGAAATATACATGGGGCTCGACATCGAAACGCTGCACGCCACGCGCGCTCGCGCTACTCTGCACCACCGTAAAGCCGCCGAACGCGGCCGGTGCAGCGTTGTCCGGATGCTTTTCCAATTCGGCGCACAATCGGAACACGGCTAATCTGTCGAGCGGCTTGCCACTGAGATGGTTCAGGGCAAGCAGGATGCCGAGGCGAACCGTTGCGCTGCTGCCCAGTCCGCGACACCGTGGAACTCTTTCCACCATTGAACAGGAAAACGAGAAGGCACGGCGTCGCGTTTGCGTGAAGAATTGTTCTGCTGCATCAGACACAATCGGTGGATGAGAAGATGAAGACGCCTTGTCGCAGACCACCGTCACGCTGTTATAAACTCGGAGCGCGACGCCCAGACAATCGTAACCAGGCCCGAGGTTGGAAGTGCTTGCGGGGACACGAACGGTGACTTGTTGCATAGTTACGCCGCCGACACGCGGCCGTTGAGTCGAGGGGCCAAACGTGATCGCGGCAGTGTAGCAACGCCACGTTTTCCGGCAACCCATCCGTCACGCCATACTGATTTCGAACTACCCGTTGGAGCACAGACGCAAAAATATTTATGGGATGGATTGATCAACGCTTGCTCCGCGATTTCCGAGCGGAGGGCACAGACGCGCACCGGCTTTGCACTATTGAGGATGGCTGGGTCGAACGCTTCGGCAGCGACGTCCTGATCTCCTTCAAAAAAGTGTTGACGCGCGAACGGCTTCTGGAAGAGCTCCAAATGTGGGCTGATTCGGTCGGCTTTCAGGTGCGACGCGTCTTTGCGCGATTGATTCCGATAAAAGGCGAACGTCGCGAATCACCGGCCCTGCTCGTTGGCGACCCCAGCGAAAGTCTACAGACCATCGCCACCGAATCGCATCTGCGGTTCGGGATCGACTTCGGCACAGGCTATTCCCCAGGTTTGTTTGTGGACCAGCGGGAGAACCGCCGGTACGTGCGCCATATCGGGGCAAAGCGACTGCTGAATTGTTTCGCTTACACTTGTTCCTTTTCCGTGTGCGCCGCATGTAAAGGAGCGGGCACTCTCAACATCGATCTGTCCAAAAAATATCTCGCCCGTGGGCGCGAAAATTACGCGCTGAACAACCTCTCCACCACGAATCATCGTTTCATCGCAGACGACGTGCGGTCCGTCCTGCCGCGCCTGGCACGGAGAGGTGAAAAATTCGATGCGATTATCCTGGACCCTCCAACTTTTTCGCGTTCTCCGGAAGGAAAAACATTTCAAGTCGAAGACGACTTTGAGCGTTTGCTGATAAGCGCTATGGCAGTGACGGAGCGCGAGGCGCACGTCCTCGTCTCGACCAATTGTTCTGCATTAGGCGAGCGCGCGCTGAAAGTGATGGCCCGCTATTGTCTCAAACAAACGCGTCGAGCTGCGGCATTTCACCGGCCATTGCCGCTGCCTGACTTCCCAGCCCACGCCGGCGCGAGCTCGATCTGGGTTGCTTTGCGGTGATAATTCGATGCGCGCACCTTGGCCTCAAAATGCGAATCATTAGCGTCATGGATCAGTTATCTCCTGAAATCGTTGCTGAGTTTCCCGAACGCGGAATGCAGTGGGTGAAAGACCGGGTCGAAACGGCGGTCAGTGAAACCGGTGAGTACGTACGCGAAAAGCCGACACAGTCTCTTCTCTATGCATTTGCAGTTGGATACGTGCTCAATCGTCTGCCGTTAGGTCGAGTGCTCGCCGGAGTTCTTCGTCTGCTCTTTGTGGCACTAAAGCCCGCGATCTTGATTTACGGTGCAGCCAAATTGTACCGATCCGCGCAAGACGGCGAAGCGCTGCAGCGGTAGAGTTGTAGCGGTTGAATCGCTGAGCGGCGGAGCGGGTGTCGGAAGATATTACTCTTCCAGCGTAAAGCCGATCTTTAAGGTCACCTGCCAGTGCTCGATTTTGCCTTCGTCAATGTAACCGCGCGTTTCAGTTACTTCGAACCAGCGCATGTTGCGAATGGTCTTACTGGCGCGCGACAGCGCATTCTCGACCGCCTCTTCCATTCCGTTCGGTGAGGACCCAACGATTTCAATCTTCTTGTAAACGTGTTCAGCCATGCGCGCATTGTCTGCCGCACGACCGGCGAAAACAATAAAGCCTTTCGCCCCGCCGAACTGAGTGCCTAATCAAGCAAACGGGATTTTGCTTTACAAACCAACACTCGTCCGACCAGCTTCTCGTGGTGCGAACATGCTTTGCAGTCTGCTTTCTATTAACAGCTGCTTTGTGCTGCGTACGAGCCCAGGACCAGGAGAAAAAACTGCTGGATCGCCTCCTCAAGCCAGACATGACGCTGCAGAACGACGCGCAAAACAAAAAATTTAGTGGAGACGGTTCGGTGTCCATTAACAAACGCGCAAACGTTGGAACGTTTTTCCTTCATAAAAAACCGAGCTCAAAAAATTACTCCGGCACACGAGACTTCTCGACGTCTCAATTTTATTCTCACACGTATCGCGGCGGAAGCACTGCCTACGATGTTTCTTCACGGCAAACATTTGGAAAGTCCAAGGCCATCTACGCAACTCAGACCGCCCGCGGGGTTCGTGACGCACCTCAGTCCGGTAAAAAGATTGCCTCTCCTGCGTATGCAGGTAACCGGCCGTTTCTAGACCAAGGCAAAAGTCAGAAGTCGCTGAACAAACAAAACGAGCCGCTCACGATCGAACAGGTGCGCGAGTTGCTGAACAAAAACAAGTAGCGCTCGTCCGCGCCAGGCGGGTGCGCTATTCTGTGACCGCATCATGCAACCGGACGAAGCTCTTGCGCTGTTGAAACAAGGGTCCGCGCAGATCATCAATGAGAGCGAACTGCGCGAGAAGCTTGCGCTCGGGCGGCCGTTGCGGGTGAAGCTTGGGGTGGACCCGACGACGTCGGATATCCACCTTGGGCACACCGTTGTTTTACGAAAACTGCGACAGTTTCAGGACCTCGGGCATCAGGCCATTCTCATCATAGGCGATTTCACCGGAATGATTGGCGATCCGAGCGGCCGGTCCGTTACTCGGCCGCACCTTACGCATCAGGAAGTGATCACAAACGCGGCAAGCTACCGCGAGCAGGCGTTTAAAATTCTTGATTCCGCGCGCACAGAAACGGTCTGCAACGGGGACTGGTTTCGTCCAATGTCTTTCGAAGACGTCATTCGCTTGAATAGCCGAGTGACGTTGCAGCAGTTGTTGCAGCGCGAAGACTTCAAAGCGCGAATCGAACAAAAGCACCCCATCCGCGCCCATGAAGTTCAGTACCCGCTTATGCAGGGCTGGGATTCGGTGATGGTAAAAGCCGATGTAGAACTCGGGGGGACAGACCAACTTTTCAACATTCTTATTGGTCGCGATTTTCAACGCGAAGAAGACATGCCACAGCAAGTCGTTTTCCTGCTCCCCATTCTCGAAGGGCTGGATGGTTCGAAAAAAATGAGCAAAAGCCTCGGTAACTACGTTGGCATCAACGAGCCTCCCTCAGAAATGTTCGGGAAACTGATGAGCATTTCGGACGAACTGATGGCCCGCTATCACGAGCTGCTCCTGGGACGCGCAGCGCCGCCTGACATGCATCCGCTCGAGGCGAAGAAGCAGCTCGCGTACGAAATTGTGCAGAGTTACCACTCCGTCGATGCCGCCAAACGGATGCTGGAAGAGTGGAACACGCGGTTTAGCAAACGCGACCTCAAGAACGCCGATCTGCCGGCGTTTTCACCGGCTGAACAAGACTTCACCGCGGTCACTCTCGTCTCAGATGTTTATCGAAAAGTGTTTCAGTCAGAAAAATCGCACAGCGAAGTATCGCGACTGATCAAACAGGGAAGTGTGGAAATTGATGGAAGCAAAGTTCGCGATCCCAAGGTGAAAGTCCTCCTTCGCCCCGGCCAAGTCCTTCGCCTCGACCGCAAACGTGCCGTGCGAATAGCCTGACCCGATACCCTAATCCCGATCTCAAACGCTTGGACGCAGCCAAATGCCGCTTCCGTTATGCGTGAGCTGGCTGAAGCACCGGCATGACCCGTGGGCGCTCTAGATAACTTGACCTGATTCCCTCGAAATGCGCGCGAATGCTTCGCAGTTCGGCAGTCACAAAGTTGTCCACGAAATGAACACGGCGGTCCAGCCAGGCGAAAAGCTTGTTCTTGATTTCGTAGTGGACCGCGAGCGTGACTTCGGTGCAGTGCGGACGAATCTCAGCGAAGTCAACAATGCCCATCAGGCAAATGTTTCCGCCGACGGACTCGAAAGCGTATTGGTTGGGCGACTCGCCATCTACCGACAACAGCACAGTGTGCGCCTCGAACCCGAACGGTCCGCGAAAACTGAAGTCGACGGTCTTCGACGACGTCACGGTAGCCCGTGTCACCATCAGGAACTGCCGACGATAAGATTGGATACTGGCCAGACGTGCTTTGCACTCGGCCACCGGTTGGCTCATGTGTAAGGTTTTTTCTAGGAGCATATATGTAATGGGTTTCGCACTCTTTTATAAGCAATGGCGATGCCACCTCTTATCCAAGGCCAATCAGGCGGAGATAAGCTGATCTAGTGTTCGTTTTTGCTACACCTCTGTAACGATCGTAACACCTCGCGGGACAGGTATATACGGTTTTGTCTTAGGGCGCGAAAGTTACGCCACCTGTTTGACGCGCTGGGCTCTGTTAGCTAAGCGATTGACGCGAATTGTGTGTACCATCGAGAGCAAAATTTTTGCGCCATCTGCGCTGCCGAGCTGCGGATCCGAGGCGCGGTCAGGGTGCGGCATCAAACCGAAGACATTTCGTTCGCGGTTGCAGATTCCAGCGATATTTTCGATCGAGCCGTTTGGATTCGCTTCGGGAACGACATCGCCGTCGTGGTTGGCGTAGCGCAAAATTACTTGTTGGTTCGCGTTCAGTTCACGCAAGACTTGCGGCTCAGCAAAATAACAGCCTTCGCCATGTGCCACAGGCAGGCGCAGAAGTGTTCCTTTCGGGCAGCCGTGCGTGAACGGCGAATCATCTACCTCAACGCGCGTCGTGATCATGTCACAAACAAATCGGAGTGAGCGGTTTCGCACCAGGGCGCCCGGCAAAAGACCGGCTTCGCACAACACCTGAAACCCGTTACACGTGCCGAGCACGAGCTTACCGGCGCGCGCGTCGCTGGTTACTGCCTGCATGATAGGCGAAAAACGAGCGATGGCCCCACAGCGAAGGTAATCGCCATACGCAAATCAGCCCGGCAACACGATAGCGTCGAAGCCATCGAGCGAAGTTTGCTTATGCCAAACGTATTCGGCGCGCATGCCATCGAGCCCATTGATCGCCGCGACACAATCCTGGTCGCAGTTCGAGCCAGGAAACTGAATGACGGCAAAGTTCATCATGTTTCAATGCGCGCGTGCGCGTTGCTCCGCGTGATAATCGTTCACCACGAGACAGGCATGGATGATCCCTGGTATCCAACCGAGCAACGTCAAAATGACGCTGAGAAAGAAACTCGCGATGCGTCCGGTCATCAGTACTGCAAGCGGCGGAAACACCACGCAGAAAAAATATCGCAGCGCTTTCACAAATTATTCCTCTTTGTCTGAGTTTTCGTCTCTCTGTCCTTTTCGGACTGGCCTTTCAGCAATTCATAGTCTTCGATCACGGGATTCGACAGCAAATCGCGACAAAGCTGGTGCAGGCGCGATTCGACGTCGTTGTCGCTTCCTTCAATCTCGATCTCCATGTATTTTCCGATTCGCACGCTGCGCACTTCGGGCATTCCCAAATGGCGCATCGCGTCACGGACCGCGTTGCCCTGCGGGTCCAGCACGGCGGCTTTTGGCATGACGATCACCCTGGCGTTCATCATCGCACAATATTGCGGCGATCTGCGGCGACAAGCGCAATCACCGCCACTTATTTCAAAACTACAACGTCAAGAATACCGTTCCGTCGAAGAACATTCACGCCTACATCTCCCTCGTCGTGTCTCGTGAGTAAAAGATCCACGCTTGCGTCTCCCACTTTCAGGTCACGAATGCTGACTTGCGGAAGAAACTGCGGCAAGAATGGCTTCGAAAAAACCAGTCTGCGTTCTGGAGCAAACACATCCAGACCGAGACACGCTTGCAATACGAGAAAAACAGCACCAGAGGCCCACGCCTGCGGAGCGCACGCAACTGGATACAATGTCGGCGCTTCACCCGGCCGTCGCGGAAAACCGCAAAATAGCTCTGGAAGCCGATGTAGATCGAAGAAGATGCTCGCGTCCATCATACCAGCGAGCACCATGGCAGCGGCTCCTTGAAGTTCGTACCGGGCGAATCCGGCGGCGATCAGGGAATTGTCGTGCGGCCAGATCGAACCATTATGATAAGACATCGGATTATAGCGCGCCTCATTGCTGGCTACGGTGCGAATGCCCCATCCGGAAAAGGACGTTTCATCGGTCAGCGTAGTCGCAACGCGGCGCGCGTGTTCCTGCGTCGCAATCCCGGCGAAAAGACAATGTCCAGCATTCGAGGTTCGCACCCTGCAGGGCCGCTTGCTGCCATCCAAAGCGATGGCATATGTGGAAATTTCTTCACACCAGAAGACTTCCTCGAATCGGCGGCGCAAGCTCTCGGCTTGGTTCTTCAGCTCTCGAGCAGCTGTGCCATCGTTCAATAGCAAAGCCAGCTCGCTGGCAGCCAGCTTTGCGGCATATACGTAACTTTGGACTTCGCATAGCGCGATCGGTGGCTCGGCAAGAACGCCGTCGCTATGAAAGACCGAGTCTTCCGAATCTTTCCAACCCTGCTGAAGGAGACCGTGTTTTGACCTTCGGCTGTATTCGACGAAACCGTCACCATCTGCGTCGCCATAGCGATCAATCCATTCGAGCGCGCGCTGGATGTTCGACCAAATCGACTCCACGAACGCGCGATCACCCGTGCGCTTGTAATATGCGCCTGCTAGGATCACAAAAAGCGGCGTCGCGTCGATGCTTCCGTAATAACGCCGAAACGGCACTTCGCCCAGGACGGCCATTTCATCATCGCGAAACTCATGTAGCACCTTGCCGGGTTGTGCGTCTTGCTCCGGCTTCTCAGCGTCGGCTTGAGTTGCGGCGAGATACGCGAGCACTCCGCGCGCGAGCGATGGATCGAACCACAAGGATTGCAACGCGGTGATGATTCCGTCGCGTCCGAATACGGTGCTGAACCACGGGACGCCGGCGTAAGGATACGGCCCGTAACGCGTTTCAGTTCGCATCATGTGGAGATCAGCCAACGAACGGTTCAGCCAGTCGTTAAACTGTTCGTTGTCAGCAAAAATCTGCGGTTCTCGGGCGCGTGTGCGTTGGAGCGCAGCGGTCGCGTCCTGCATGATCTTTTCGTAGGACTCGCTGTCAGCAGACGAATCGCCGTCCACCTCGCATGCGACGGCCCATTGATAATTGGCATTTTCGCCGGGTTCCAAATGGACCTGACAAGTGACGACGGACTTGGTTACGCGGGATGGCTTCGGCTCGAAAGTAATCCGGGTCCGGCGAAACCGTTTATCCAATCCCTCGTAGGCCAGCACAAGCCCACGGTCGGTGATCTCAGGCTCCAAGTGATGACCATGACGCTCCCGACGCATCCCACGCAGTTCGAAAATATCGATAAAATCCGCGTCAAATTCGATAGACAGAACAAAATCGACAGCTCCGCGTCCATAATTATGAATGCGAAGCCGCTCGTGACAGGCTTTGTCCCACAAAATTTTTGAGCGAAACACATGTATCGTGCCTCTCGGAACTACTATCTCGTCGTCGCGCCAGACATCGGGATTCGTAGCGTCTACAGCAAGAACGGCGTTGTCCTCCCGGACGGTCGAGCTCAGGAGAAGAGGCCTATCCTTTCCGAGCTTCAAAGTCATCCGGGATAAAAATCGCGTGTCCTGGTAAAACAATCCGAGTTCGCCGGTGCCGAACGTCTCGACGTCGCCAAATCGATCGAAAACAGCGTACACGTCTCCCTGTTTTAAGACCCGCGTGCGCACGTCCACGCGCGCTGAAGACGAACGAATATAAAACTCGTTCCGAATACGAATGACTTCTCCCCTCGCCATTACAAGGCCTCCGAGACGTCTTGGTTTTTCGGAAATAGGCGATCGGACTGTCGCACGTAGTCACGCGCCCTTCGCGTACCGGTCAGGCGTCGCTCGTCCGCGCGCTGCAAGAGACACTGCAGGCTGACAAAGAGCAGGCATTCTGTTCCGTCGTGGTATCTCGGCGATACGCGTTCATGCGACGCCACCCCTGCAATTTTCATATCGAGTAAGCCCTTCCTCTTTCAAAATTCTGAGCCAGCCGCAACGGGCTCAAATCATCCGCGAGGCAATTATCTTATGTTCGAGCACGCCAACGAAAACGCGCGCATGCTTTACCTTTGATGCTTCGAAAACGCGTCTGTTATGACAGCACAGGGCGGCGCTATGAAGTAGCTGGCGCTTCGCGAACAACTTCGCCAGCGGTTTTGTCTTCGCGCAATCCCATGTAAACCGGCGCACGTAATTTTCCGTCCCGCGTCCACTCTGCAAATTTGATTTCGGCGACGAACTTCGGATTGATCCAGTGTATCTTTTTCATCATCGAAGGTGTGATGCCGAGGACCCATTGGCCGTTTTGCTTTGACGGCAGATCGGCAAACGGACAGCCAGCACGTTGTTCGGCGCGGAATTTCTTGTGCAATGCGGCCAACGTTTTCGTTGTGAATCCGGTGCCCACCTTCCCGGCGAACACGAGATCGCGATCTTTGTAGTAGCCGACCAGAATTGCGCCGAAACATTTGCGCGCCCCTTGCGGTGGGGTGTATCCACCAATGACAAATTCCTGTTCATTGACGCACTTGAGTTTGATCCATGCACCGCTTCTCCGACCGGGTTCGTAAACGGAGTCGCGTAGTTTGCCAATGATTCCTTCCAAACCGCGGCGTCGCACTTCGCTGAGGAGTTGCTCCGCATCCCCATCAATCGTGCCAGAGTATCGAATCTGCGGGTCTCGCGCACTCACGGACAATTTCTCCAACACGTTTTTCCGCGCCTCTAACGGCACCGAAACGAGACTTTTGCCGTCGAGTTGGAGAAGGTCAAAAGCATAAAAGTAAATCGGCGATTTTCGTCCTTCCATCTCGCGCGCTTGCAAAAGCTGAAAGGACGAACGGCCCTCCTCATCAACAGCGACTACTTCGCCATCAAGCACACATTCATCTGCGGCTAAATTTTTGAGCGCCTGGACGATCTCCGGGAAGCGCGCGCTCAAATCGTTTTGATTTCGCGATAATAACGAAACTTTTCCCCGCTCTCTGATCGCAATGAGCCGGATGCCGTCGAACTTGAGCTCATAAATCCAGTCGCCGGTTGTTGGCGGTTTCTCCACCAGTTTCGCTTTCATCGGTTCGATGAAACGCGGTTTTGCGGCAGGCAAAGCTCGTAGCGACGGCTCGTTCAGCGGGCCCTGCGCATCTGCTGGACGACTGTCCCGGCGCGCCCGGCGGTCGCGCCGTGGCCCTTGATCATTTACTTTTTTTTTAACCGCTTCGCGGAGTCGCGCCTTGAACTGCGATGTCGCACTTTGCTCTTCTGTACGATTTGACTGCCACTCCGCGTCACGTGCGTCAGCGATTTGTTTCATCGTTCGGCCGGTCTTAACCGATTGATCCTCGAGCTTGCTTGAAATCGGTTTGACGTCGTCACCCGTCTTTAGGATCAGCCACTGGTTCTTCTCGCCGTCACGGCCGCGGATCCGCACGAGAGTCCACTCGCCTTTCGCTTTTTTACCATCAAGAAGGAGGTGCAGCTTACCTTCGCGTAGCGACCTCAGGGGTTGCTCACCATAGACGTGATAGCTGCCGCGGTCCCAGACCATCACCGTGCCGCCGCCATACTGACCTTCGGGTATTACTCCTTCGAAGTCCTCATATTCAATGGGATGGTCTTCGACTTCCACGGCAAGATGTTTCTCGCCGCGCGTCCAGGGAAGTCCCTTTGGGAGCGCCCATGATTTCAGCACGCCTTCCATTTGCAGGCGGAAATCGTAATGCAAACGTCGTGCAGCGTGCTTTTGAATGACGAACCGGGACGCACCTTTGACCTTTTTTGGAATGGGCTTGCCGGCCGGCTCTTCGGTCTTTTTGAAATCGCGTTTGCGTTTGTATTCGGTCAGCGCCATTGCCTAAAATAAACCACGGATCACGTGGATAGCACGGATTTCAACACGGAAGATCCGCGCAGGTGGATCGGCTTGCCCCGAAGAAGATCCCCGGGTGCGTCGCCGAACGCGCAGATATCAGGCGGCGAGGCCGCAGTATTAATCTAACGCGTTGAGGACAACGCGCTCCATCTAACCTTCGCTCGGCAGTGGCTCGCCCACGAGATACCTAACAAAGCGACGAATGATGATGTTCTCGCCTAATTCGGCAATTTTCGCAGTCAACAAATCGCTGATTGTGATATCGGGATTTTTGATGAAGCCCTGCTCAAGCAAGCAAACCGTGCTGTAGAACTTCTCGAGTTTGCCCTCGACAATTTTGTCCGAAACGTGCGCCGGTTTGCCTTGTACCTGTGCCTTGTAGATTTCGCGTTCGGCCTCGATAAGGTTGCCCGGAACATCGGCGCGGCTGACGTAGAGCGGGTGCGCAGCAGCGATATGCAGTGTGATGTCTTTCACGAACTCTCGGAAATTCTCGTTTCTCGCTACAAAATCGGTCTCGCAATTGACCTCTACAAGCACGCCGACCTTCCCCTGTAGATGAATGTAGGACGCAACTATTCCCTCCTTTGTGGCACGCGTCGCCTTTTTCGCGGCAGTTGCCATGCCCTTCGTGCGCAGGATCGTTTCGGCCTTCTCGAGATCCCCGCTGCTCTCGACGAGAGCCCGCTTGCAATCCATAAATCCCGCATTCGTTTTTTCACGGAGTTGCTTGACCAGTTTTGGATCGATTTCAGTTGTTGCGTTCATTGGGCTTAGAATCGTTGTAGCGGCAGAAAGTTGAACCGCTGGACCGGCTAGCGTCAGGCGGATACGCCTGCCATTTCCACTTGTTCGCGAACGCGAGCCTCGCTGCTGGCAGAAACAATTGCGTCGACTAGTTTTTGCAAAATCACCCGGATCGCACGAATGGCATCATCATTCCCGGCAATCGGGTAGTCGATGAGTTCGGGATCGGCATTGGTATCGACGATGGCGACCACCGGGATTCCGAGGCGGCGTGCCTCATTGACAGCGTTCTGCTCTCGTAGCGTGTCGATCACCACGAGTACATCGGGCAATTGCGACATCTCGAGAATGCCCTCGAGGTTGCGCCTGAGTTTTGCGGCCTCACGATTTAGCGCAGCTAATTCCTGTTTCCCCATTTTCTTGTATTCCGGCGACTGCTCGATCTGCTCGATGTATTTCAATCGCCCGATGCTCTTGCGGATCGTGGTAAGATTGGTCAGCGTGCCGCCCAGCCAGCGTTGGTTCACGTAGAATTGTCCGCATGCCAATGCGGCTTCTTTTATAGCTTCCTGCGCCTGCTTTTTGCAGCCGACAAACAAAATCCGGCCACCGCGGCGCGCGACTTCCTGCAGGAAATCGGTAGCCCGCCGGAGCTGCCTCACGGTTTCATCAAGATTGATAATGTAAATCTGGTTGCGCTGCTCAAAAATGAACGGCTTCATCTTTGGATTCCAACGCTTCGTCTGGTGTCCAAAATGGACACCAGCTTCCAATAATTCAGGCACTAATTCTGTTGTTTCTGCCATAGCGAAAATTGCCCGAAGGCGGGACGTCCCAGAAACGGGAGCGTGAAGATGGTATAGGCCGGGCCGCTGCGCAACTTGAAATTC
>Ga0136846_1238847_pt1 | contig 12018 bp, 9 predicted proteins | sample HopSoiMetagenom2_FD_96841 | JGI IMG/M metagenome (GOLD analysis project Ga0136846, IMG submission 96841) | Grasslands soil microbial communities from Hopland, California, USA - 2 Assembly 2016 (version 4) | ecosystem: Environmental > Terrestrial > Soil > Grasslands | place: USA: Hopland...
CCGGGTTCCGGAGCTCTAGCACGGGATGTGCCCGTCACGTTGAATGGGGCGTTAGAACCCAAAACGTGTCATTTCATCAACTTAGTGACAACAGTCGTCACGCGACATGTACCAATTTGGAGTTGGCGATCCGGAAATCTGGCGAATCATCCGAACTGCCGCATCAGGTGCCCGATTTCAGTTTCGTCTGACGTCCCGTTTCATCGGTCGCTCCCGGCCCCAAGCCCCGCTAGCCGAACCTCGCGGGGCCGCATGCGGACTCGTCCTCCGGCCTAAAAGCTGAACTTCACGCCGAACCGCGCCGCAATCGGCGCCTGGAACTGATTTGCCATCAGGAACTGCGGGTTCAGCGTCATCTTGCCGTTGGCAACCGACTTCGCGATCAGCTGATCGAAATCGAGCTGACCGGCATAGAACGCCGCCTCGGTGTAGTACCCATCCCCCAGCGGGATGGCGCCGGTCCGCCGGACCGTCGTGATCTTGTTGACGGCCGTACGCTCATTGAACAGGTTCAGCACCGTCGCGTTGACCTGGATTTCCCGTCCGCCGCCAATCTTGATCGCATGCTGCACGAACAGATCGGATTGCGACAACATCGGCGTGCGACCATCGCTTCCACGACCGAGATAGCGGATCGGGTAATTGTCCGGCGCGATGATCGGCACCTGGCGCGTCACCGGCGTTCCACTGAAAAGGAACTGGTTCAGTCCGACTGACGTGCCCCATTTGAACAAGTAGAGCACCTGGGCCTTCACCTGGTGGGTGCGGTCGGTGTCGAGGACGCCGTCGAGCACGTTGGCGTGCTGATCGAAGACCATCGACGGATAGTCGTAATCGCGGGAGTTGTTCGGATTGTCGCGGCCGTTGCCGGTCGCCGTGATTTCATCCGACGAGGACAGCCCGGAATAATTTCCCGCGTCGCGCGTCCACGCGTAGCTCCCGTGGAACATCCAGCTGCTCGCGAGGCGCTTGTCGAACGCGAACTCGACGGCGTTGTACGACCGTGACGCCTTCGGCAGCGAGATCAGCTGCGGATTGGCTCCGAATCCCTGGGGCTTGAACAGGCTCGTGCCGGTCGAGATATCGAACTGGCTCACCAGACCCTCGCCCGGGTTGGCGATGATGTACGTCTCCGCCCCCGCTCCGCACTCGGACGGCGGGCAGAGGTCGCCGACGTCGTCGATCCCGCGATCGAGCTGCTTGTGCACGAATCGAACGCTGGCGGCCATCACGGCGCCAAGCTGGCGCTCGAAACCGAAAGACAGCTCCTTGGATCGCATCGGCTTCAACGAGCCAGGTTGCTCGACGTCCAGACCGGGCTTCACCGAAGGCGCACGGAAGTCGACGCTCTGGATGAATGTGCCGGGACACGTGGGAGGACAGTTCGGCGAATCGCGCAGCGTCTCGAAGTTCGGCGTGTCCAGCGTATAGAAGTACGAAATCCATTTCTCCCCGCCGAACGATCCACGCGGCATGTTCAGCTTGAAGATGTCGTAGAACACACCCCAGGACCCGTACACCTTTGTCCGGCCGTCTCCCTGGAGGTCGTACGATGCGCCGATTCTGGGAGCGAACTTGTCCTGCCACCGGAAGCTGATCGGATTAGGCGCGACGCTGGGGTCGGTGGTGTACGCCGGGACGTTTTCCTTCTCCGTCCGCACGCCGGCATTGATCGTCAGCCGGTTGTTCACAGACCATGTGTCCTGCGCGAACAGGCCGGTCACGTTCGATTTCACGTTCCCCTGTGTGATGAAGCCCTGTTGCGGCGACACGCCGTTGCTGATGACCTCGTAATAACCAAAGGGTCCGACCTGGCCGTTGAGCGGCGTGGTTCCCCAGTTCAAGTTGATCACGTTCTGGAGATTGCCGCTGACGACATCGTTGCCGCGGCGGTCGAACTGCACGCCGCCCTTCACCTGGTGCGTGCCAGCTCCCATCCGCCCGAACCACGTGGCATCCAACTGCGCATAATTGCGAGTCTGCGTGTCGTGATCGATGCCATTGTTCGAACCGACGTTGTTGTAGCCGGCCGCATGCTGCAGCGACTCGGGCACGCCAGGCACGCCGACGTTCGTGGTGCCGTTGGCAAACACGAAGCGCACGACATTGTTGACGTTGAAGTCCTGCGAGTCCTGCAGGTAGCGACCGGCCCGGGCGCCGATCACGAGACTGGAGGTCAGGGTGTAATCGGCGGTGCCTGACAGCGTCCAATTCGGGTTGTTGGTGCCTTTGGTGTAAACCGTCGACGCGGCGTCGCTGCCGTTCTGCGTCGCGAGCTGACCGTCAGTCTGGTTCCAGCTGTTGTTGTACGCCACGCGCGTACGCAGCTTGTTGCCGAACTGGTTCGTCACGTTCGCGGTCGCGTACTGCACTTCCTGCTTCTGCGTTGTGACCGAAGGCGTTGCCGACGCGATGCCGCTCGTGGCCGGATTGACGGTACGCGTGATCTTGGTGCGCGCCGGCTGGTACGCGCCGAAGAACCACATTCTGTCCCGCAAGACCGGTCCGCCGGCCGACACGCCGGGTTCGAACCGGTCGTTCGTATCCTTCGGGTACGTGTGGTATTCGGCCTGCGTCGGGACGCCGAACACCGCGCGCAGCGTCTGATTGTTCTCGCCCGTCAAACGCGATCCCTGGTAGTACCCCAGCACGGCACCGTGGAACACGTTCGTGCCGCTCTTCGTCAGCACATTGATCACGCCGCCGGTCGACCCGCCGTATTCGGCAGGATACCCGGTCGACTTGACCTGCACTTCCTCGACGAAGTCCGCCAGCAGGTTCTTGCCCGAGAGACCGCCGATGATGTTCGTGGTCTCGATGCCGTCAATGACGTAGCGGTTCTCGGCGGCCGCGGCGCCGTCGATCATGATCCCGGCGTTGTTCTGGGAGGCCGACTTCGTCTCGTCGTTGACGCCGGGCGCCTGCGTCACGATCGACAGAAAGTCGCGCGCGTGAGGCAGCAGTTCGACCTGTTCGGCCCGGAGGTTCGTGGACTTGGCGCTCGTTTTCGTATCGACGATCGGCGACTCCGCCGAGACGGTGACGGCCTCGGTGACCGTCGCGAGTTGCATGTTGAACTCGACGTTCTTGACCGACCCGAGGATCACCATGACGTCCGAGACTTTCGCCGGCTTGAAGCCCGAAAGGGTCGCCGTCACTTCGTACGTGCCAGGCAGCACCGAGGGAAAGCGGAAATTGCCGCCAGGATCCGTTATGGCCGATAACACGCCGCTGCCCGCGCTCCGCGCTTCCACGGTGACACCTGGAAGCACGGCGCCGGAGACGTCTTTGACGACGCCCTGGATGGATCCGCGCTGTTCTTGGGCCGCGGCCGGCAAGGCGAGTAGAGACACCACCACTGACGCAACCAATGTGCGAAAACGCATAGGGTCCATCCTCCTTTGGACTAACCGCAACGCACGACGAAGGAACCCGGACCGGATGACGAGAACCGTGAAGAGGCGCGCGAAGCAGGACCGTTGTTGGTCCCACATTTATGTCTTTTTGTACCTGTTTTAAGGCAATTCATCAAGAATGAGGCCCATCAGACGAGCGGGACGAGCGCTCCCTGGCAGACGTTGAGGCGGCCGGTCCCGGTGACTGCGGCACCTTATGTATGATCGAAAGGCTATGGCCCTTCCGGAGGTCGTCATCGTGGGTGCTGCGCGTACGCCCATCGGGCGGTACGGCGGCGCGCTCCGGAGCATCCATCCGGCAGAACTCGGCGCCGTTGCGGCGCGCGCCGCCATCGAGCGCGCCGGCCTTACGCCCGAGGCGATCGAGGACGTGCTGATCGGTCACGGCCGGCAGGCGGGGTCGGGACCGAACCCGGCGCGCCAGGTCGGACGCCGCGCGGGCGTGCCGGATTCGGTGCCTGCGCAGACGATCAACAAGGCGTGCGCGTCCGGCATGCAGACGATTGCCAGCGGTTCGCAGGCGATCATGCTTGGCGAAGTCGAGACCGTGCTGGCCGGCGGCATCGAATCTATGAGCCGCATGCCGTACCTGATCGACTCGGAAGAGGCGCGGTGGGGCCACAGGATGGGGCACTTCACGCTCGTCGACGCGATGTACCGGGACGGCTTCACGTGCTCCGTCTGCGGCATGATCATGGGGGAGACCGCCGAACTGCTCGCGCGCGAGTACGGCATCACACGCGCGCAGTCGGATGCCTATGCGCTCGAGAGCCAGCACCGCGCAGAACGCGCGATTGCGGAAGGGAAGTTCCGCGACGAGATCGCGCCGGTCACCCTGGACTCTAACGACAATACCGCCGCGTCCAAAGACCCGGCCTACCTGACTCAGGACGAACATCCTCGCGCCGGGACGACGATCGAGATCCTGGCGAAGTTACCGCTCGTCTTTGGCGACGTCGAAGGGCAGCGCGGCATCATCACCGCGGGCTCATCGTCTGGCATCACCGACGGCGGTGCGGCGGTCGTGTTGATGAAGGCGAGCCGCGCGACCTCCGAGGGCATCAGACCGCTCGCGCGGATCGTTGGCTGGGCGAGTGCGGGTGTCGATCCACGCGTCATGGGGATCGGTCCGGTCCCGGCGGTCGAGAAACTGCTGGAGCGTACGGGTCTCAGGCTCGACGACTTCGATCTCGTTGAACTGAACGAGGCCTTCGCGCCGCAGGTGCTCGCCGTGCTGCGCGATCTGCCAATCCCGATGGACAGGGTGAACGTCAACGGCGGCGCCATCGCGCTCGGTCATCCGATCGGCGCCACCGGCACCCGCATCGTCGTCACGCTGTTGTACGAAATGATGCGACGCGGCGCGCGTTTGGGGCTCGCGACATTGTGTGTGTCCGGCGGGATGGGAATGGCAATGGCGATCGAGCGGGCCTGAATCGTCGCGGCATGTGCGAATTCACGTACACGGAGAGCGCGGAGAGATCGGAGAGATCGGAGAGACCGCTTAACAAAATGTATTGATGACAACTGAGGCATTCTCTCCGCCCTCTCCGTTCTCTCCGTGTACGTGAGTTCACCGGCGTTGGCATTATGAGATTCGCGATTATTCCGGGCGACGGTATCGGCAAAGAGGTCACGGCAGAGGCCGTCAAGGTGCTCACGCGCGTGGGTGAGGTATTCGGACGCGCGTTCGAGTTCGAGCATCTCCCCTGGGGCGCCGACTATTTCCTCGAGTCCGGGGTCACCATTCCGCCGAACGGCTACGCAATGCTGCGTGACGACTTCGACGCGATCTTCATCGGCGCGCTCGGCGACCCGCGCGTTCCCCATAACCGCCACGCGCGGGACATCCTGCTCGGGACGCGGTTCGAGCTCGATCTGTACGTGAACTACCGGCCGGTGAAGCTGCTCGACGAGCGCTTGTGCCCGCTGAAGACGCGTGGTCCGAACGACATCAACTTCGTCGTGTTCCGCGAGAATACCGAGGGGCTTTACGTCAGCGTGGGCGGCCGCTTCAAGGCGGGCACCGACGACGAGGTCGCGATCCAGGAGGAGCTCAATACCTGGAAGGGGGTCAATCGCATCGTGCGCTACGCTTACGAGTTCGCGCACGCGCGGGGGCTCACCAGGCTGTGCATGGCCGACAAGAGTAACGCGATGCAGCAGGGACACGCACTCTGGCAGCGCGTGTTCAAAGATGTTGCGGCGGAGTACCAGAACATCGAATCCACGCACTACTACATAGACGCGCTCGCGATGTACATGGTGCTCGACCCCGGGCAGTTCGAGGTGATCGTCACCAACAATCTCTTCGGCGACATCATCACGGATCTGGGCGCCACGTTCCAGGGAGGTCTCGGGATGGCGGCCTCCGGCAACATCCACCCGGGGAAGACCTCGATGTTCGAGCCGGTGCACGGGTCCGCGCCAAAGTTTGCGGGAAAGAACATCGCCAATCCGATTGGCGCGATCTCGTCAGCCGCGCTGATGCTCGAGACGCTGGGGCTGACGAAGGAAGCCGCGGCTGTAGACGCCGCAGTACTGAAAGCCGTGCGCGACAACCACGTCACGCCGGACGTCGGTGGACGTGTGGGAACACGCGAAAGCGGCACCTATATTTCACAGGCGATCGGTCGATAAACGCGAGGTGCCCGCCTTCCGCCGTGGAGGCTGCGGTGCAGCCGCCGACGCGTTTGCGCAGGCGGAAACGTCGGGCCTGCTGGCCCAGGGGAGCAACCGAACGACATGACGGACGTCTTCATTCTCGGGGGGGCACGCACCCCCATGGCGGACTACACGGGCAAGCTGAAAGATTTCTCCGCGCTCGAACTCGGCGCGATCGCGGCGCGCGCCGCGATGAAACGCACGGGCGTCCAGCCGCAGGCGGTCGATCATGTGGTGTTTGGCAACGTGCTGCAGACAAGCTCGGACGCGGTGTATGGCGCCCGGCACGTGGGTCTGAAAGCCGGTGTGCCCGTGGAGATTCCCGCGCTGACGGTCAACCGGCTGTGTGGATCGGGCATCCAGGCGGCGGTGAATGGCGCGCAGATGATCCTGCTCGGCGAAGCGGATGTCGTCCTCACCGGCGGCACGGAGAGCATGAGCCAGGCGCCGCACGTCATTCGCGGCTTGCGGAATGGCCTGCGGCTCGGGCAGGGACAACTCGAGGACACCCTCTGGTCCGCGCTCCTCGACACGCACTGCGGCTGCACGATGGCTGGCACGGCCGAGAACTGTGCCGCCAAGTACAACGTCAGTCGGCAGGAGCAGGACTGTTATGCGATACGGAGTCAGCAGCTCGCGTACAAGGCATGGCAGGAGGGGCGCCTGAAAGACGAAGTGGTTCCAGTCGAGATCACGTCGCGAAAGGGCGTCGAGGTCTTCGCGCAGGACGATCACCTGCGTCCGGATTCCACGATCGAGGGGCTCGCGAAGCTGCCGCCCGCGTTCAACAAGAACGGCTGCGTGACGGCCGGGAACGCGAGCGGCATCGTCGACGGGGGCGCCGCGCTGCTGCTTGCCTCTCGAGAGAGCGTGAAGAATCAGGGCCTGAAGCCCCTCGCGAAGCTGACGCATTGGGCGTACGTCGGCGTCGAGCCCACGCTCATGGGGATGGGCCCGGCACCTGCGACGCGCAAGGTTATGGACAAAGCGGGGCTCTCGCTGAGCGACATCGATCTCATCGAAGTGAATGAGGCGTTCGCCGCGCAGTACCTCGCAGTCGAGAAGGAGCTCGGACTCGACAGGGATCGCGTGAACGTGAACGGCGGTGCCATCGCGCTCGGCCATCCACTCGGGATGACCGGCACCCGTCTGCTGCTCACGCTGACGCTCGAGCTCCGTCGACGCGGGCTGAAGCGCGGCCTCGCGACCGCGTGCATCGGTGGGGGACAAGGAATCGCGGCGATTGTGGAAACGGTTTAACTCGAAGGAGTCGAAGGAATCGAAGGACGGTCGAAGGAGATTCAATAACTTTTTATCCTGTTCTTTGTAAGTTTTCGTTTGTTTAGTGATTTTCCTTCGATATCTTCGAGTCCTTCGATTCCTTCGAGTGAAATGACAGGGGCTGCCATGCAGATCGGTACCGTTGGCGTGTTGGGATGTGGATTGATGGGAGCGGGGATCGCGCAGGTCTGCGCGGCATCCGGATACAAGACGATCGTCCGCGAGGTCGAGGACCCGTTCCTGAAGAAGGGCATGGGACGGATCGAGAAGTTCCTCAGCGACGGCGTGGACAGGGGCAAGGTCACGGCGGACGCCAAACAGACGACGCTCGGGAACCTGTCGGGCACGACGAAGCTCGAGGATCTGAACGCCTGCGACCTGATTATCGAAGCCATTGTCGAGAACGTCGACGAGAAAGCGAAGGCGTTCGCCGTCCTGGACAGCATTGTCGCCGAGCGGACGATCTTCTGTTCGAACACCTCGTCCCTGTGCATCACGGAGCTTGCTGCGAGAACGAAGCGTCCCGACCGGTTCGCCGGCCTGCACTTCTTCAACCCGGTGCCGCTGATGAAGCTGGTGGAAGTGATTCGCGCGCTCACGACGAGTGACGAGACGTACCAGCAGGTCTTCGACTTCGCGCAATCGCTGGGCAAGGAACCGATCACCGCGCCGGACAGGCCCGGCTTCATCGTGAATCGCCTGCTCGTGCCGTACCTCCTGGATGCGATTCGCGCGTACGAGAACGGCCTCGGCACGCTCGAGGACATCGACAAAGGAATGAAGCTGGGGACCGGCTATCCGATGGGCCCGTTCACACTGCTCGACTTCGTAGGGCTCGACACGACGTACTACATCGCCAACATCATGTTCGACGAGTACCGCGAGGCGGCGTATGCGCCTCCGCCTCTACTGAAGCGCATGGTGCTGGCAGGCCGGTTGGGAAAGAAGTCGGGCCGGGGATTTTACAAATATTGACGAATGGTCCGGCGACCTGCGATTCCACCGGCGCGTTCAGCCGAGCGTCTGAAGCAATCGCCGGGCTTTTTCCTTCCACTCCCTGTCTTCTGGCGCCCAGTCACGATCGAGTGGCGCGTCCAGCAGTCGCTGCAGCGTGGCACGCGCCTCGGCGTTCTTCCCTTCGCTCTTGAGCGTCTCGGCAAGGAAATAAAGCGTCGCGGTGCTGGTCGGGTTATACGTGAGCGACTTGCGGAGGTGCTCCTCAGACTTCGCGTTGCTGCCGCCGAACATGCCCGGCACCTTGTTGTACCAACGTCCGAGCGCGCGATCTGCCGACCCTTCCTGAAAGCCGGGATCAATCTTCAGCACGGTCTCCAGCTCACTCTTGATTTCGCTGCGGTACTTGAGGCCCTGTCGCAGCCCGAAGGACTCGGCGAGCGTGCCCATGTTCGCAGCGACCCAGAAGTGACCTTCGGGCTTGTCTGGCGCAGCGGCGATTGCCGCGCGCCCTGCGGCAATGCCCGCCTCGTAGAGCGCCTTACGATCCTGCTCGGTCGCGTGGCCGCCGAGCCAGTACCGGACGCGCGCCAGCTTCCAGGCGGACACGAAGTCCTTCTGATCCCGCGAGAGACGATCGGCCCAGATCTTCTCAGCGGCTCGCGCACTCGCAAGATCATCGCGATGTGCGTAAAGCGCGTCTGGATCTTCCGCCTGAAGGCGGAAGCCACCAGAGGCGGATGAGAGCGCTGCGGGCGCTGGCGGTCTTCGAGGAGCGTCCGCTTTCTGGCGGAAGGCATGAGCGCGGGATGAGAGCGGCGCCGGCGCAGCCGCTCTTACCGGAGCGTCCGCGGTCAGGCCGAAGCCACGAGAGTGGGATGAGAGCGGCGCGAGCGCTGGCGCTCTTCGCGTAGCTTCCGCCTTCAGGCGGAAGTCATGAGCTCTTGCCGTTGCCACGCCAGAGCAATGCGCGAGGTACAATGAAAAGATGCAGGAGATCATCCGTCAGCTGCTCGCAGAACTCGGCGAGGACCCCTCGCGCGAAGGGTTGCGCGACACACCGAAACGCGTGGAGAAGGCGATGCGGTTCCTCACGAGCGGCTACACGGCCGACGTCGACAGCGTGCTGAACAACGCGCTGTTCACGGTCGATTATAACGAGATGGTGATCGTGAAGGACATCGACTTCTACAGCCTGTGCGAGCACCATCTGCTGCCGTTCTTCGGTCGCTGCCATGTCGCCTACATTCCGCAGGGCAGGGTCATTGGTCTCAGCAAGATCCCCCGGCTGGTGGAAGTGTTCGCGCGTCGGCTGCAGATCCAGGAGCGGATGACGAACCAGATCGCCGACACGATCCGGGAGAAGATTCAGCCGCTCGGCGTAGCCGTCGTGTGCGAGGCGGCGCACCTGTGCATGTCGATGCGCGGCGTGGAGAAGCAGAATTCGTTTGCGCTGACCAGCGCGATGCTCGGGACCTTCCAATCCGACGCGCGCACCCGCGCGGAGTTCCTCGAACTGATCAAGCGGCCGGTGGTGACAGGAGTGTCTGGAGCTGGCGCAAGCCCTCTGTCAGCGACGCCGGTCCCGGCTGCAGGATGTAGCTCGACTTGATCTCGTAGATGCGATCGTCGCGGATCGCATTGATTGCGCTCCACCCCGCCCGCTCGACGATCGTCCGTTTCTTCATCGCCTTTCCGCACCACGACGCGACGATCACGTCCGGGTTGCGCTCGATGACGGACGAGGGATCGACAATCCGATCCTTTCCCAGCCTCTTGTCGCGCAACTCGGGAAAGATCGGTTCGCCGCCGGCAATCTCGACCAGCTCGTCGACCCAGCAGATGCCCGAGATCAGCGGGTCGTCCCACTCCTCGAAGAACACGCGCGGCCGGCGCTCGAGAGTGGCGGCGCGCGCCCGAGCCGCGTCGAGGTCCGTTTCGAGCCTTGCGGCGAGCGCGTCGCCCGCTTCTGCGCGGCCGACGAGCGCGCCGACGATCCGGATCATCTGCAGGATCTCGACGACTGTTCGCTGATTGAACGTGTAAACGGGATAGCCTCGCCGAATGAGCTCCGCGGCGATGTCTGCCTGCAGGTCGGAGAAGCCCAGCACCAGATCCGGTTTCAGCGCTTCGATCTTGTCGAACCGGGCGTTGATGAACGCTGACACCTTCGGCTTCTCGCGCGCGGCCGGCGGACGAACCGTGTACCCAGACACACCGACCACGCGAGCGCCCTCGCCGAGCAGATACAGCGTCTCCGTCGTTTCTTCCGTCAGACACACGATGCGCGATGGATATGTGCTCAAGGTGGCGACGAAAAATTATACTGGTTCCATGATCCGCGCTCGTCGATTGCCCGGTCTCATCATGGTCGTGATTGCGCTGGCATCGCTCGCCGATGCGCAGACCCGCCGTGCGCCGGTGAAGAAGCCGGCGCCGCGGCCGGTCGCGCCGAAGACGTCGACCCCCGAGACGACGTGCCCGTCGCGCCTCGGCATGGGCGTCAGGACGATCAGGAGTTTCTGCGACATACCGTCAGGCCGCGATCCCGCGCAAGGGGTGGTCGTCACCTTCCCTCCGCACACGGGGCCGGTGACGCTGTCGTTCGATCTGCACGCGCGGCACACGTATTCCGAGGAGCTCGTCACGAGCGGAAAGGGGTACGCGCGCTATCGCGCGGTGATCGGCGTTCTCTCGATGAAAGGCGACCTGATCGAGCGGGCGGCCGTGGAAGGAGAGTTTCGGAGCGCGAAGGATCTCTTCGATCGGATTGGCGGCGGCGCCGGTCCCGGCGGTGTGAAAGCCGTGGCGCCGGTTGGCGACGAGGCGATCTACATCACCGTTCCGGCGGGCATCGACACCGTGAGCCTGCTCGGTGAAACGCTCGATGCGATCACTCCGGCCGGTCACGAAACCGTCGTCATGCCCGGACGCCCGGTCGCCATCGTCAGCAACCTGCTGGTGGAGTACAAGCCGGCGCCTCCATCGCGCAAGCGCTGAGGAATGGCTCAAGGCTCAGGACTCACGGCTCACGCTGGCTCTCGGCCATGAGCCACCATGAGTCCTGAGCCATAAGCCATGAGCCCTCTCAGTGCAGATCGGCTCAAGGCTCAGGACTCATGACTCACGCTGGCTCTTGGCCATGAGCCACCATAAGTCCTGAGCCATAAGCCATGAGCCCTCTCAGTGGAGTCCGTCGCGCTCCCAACTGTGCCGGGACACGATCACTTTCATTTCCAGCAGTTCGATGAGCGAGCGGCAGCGATCGAGCAGCCCGTCGCGTTCGAGGAGCGCCTGCTTTTCAACCGGCTCGAACTCGAGGTACTGCGCGAGCGCGTTGACGAGGTCCTCGTCCGGCATCGAGGAGGGGACCTTCGGGTCGCGCCCCTCGACGAAGTCGTGGCGCCCTGAGCTTCTCGAAGAGCCGTGTCCCTCCGGCTGCGGCACGAGCAACGCCTCCAGCCGGCGGCGCTCGCCGCGCATTTCGGCGCGGCTGTTCTCGGTGGGAGGCTCGCTGATCGACTCGACCTCGGCGAGCCGGTAGGCCCGGCTGCTGTCCTCGGCCGTGACGCGGAACTTCTCCATGCCCCGCAGGACGATGTTGAAGCGGGCGTCGGGCAGGCGTTCCGCGTGCGTAATGACGCCGGCGCAGCCAACCGGATACACGGGCGGCCGCCCTTCGTAATTGCCTTCCCACCCCGGA